>Ga0308156_1000082_pt1 | contig 303107 bp, 284 predicted proteins | sample PhyAR2_FD_201041 | JGI IMG/M metagenome (GOLD analysis project Ga0308156, IMG submission 201041) | Phyllosphere microbial communities from UC Gill Tract Community Farm, Albany, California, United States - DLSL A.R2 | ecosystem: Host-associated > Plants > Phyllosphere > Unclassified | place...
AGGCCCTGTTCGAACCACGCTACCGCCGCACCACGCTGAGCCTCACTCAACGAACTTCGCGTATCCAAATGACCGACCCCCGAGAGTTGGAACTGATTTCTCAGTCCAACTCCCGGGGGTCAGTTCAGGAGCGGGGCCCTTCGTCGTCGCGGCGCTCAGGCCAGGTCGTAGTGGAACTCGAGGCGGATCATGTCCCCGCGGAACCGGATGCGGCTGAACTCGAACGGCGTCCCGTCAGGGGTCGCGATGCGCTGTTCCAGCAGGAGCAGGGGCGTGCCCGAACGCGTTCCGAAGAGCTTGGCTTCCGTGCTCGAGGCCGTGGTGGTCTCGAGGGTCTCGGTGACCGCCGCCATGCGCAGGCCGAAATCGCGGTCGAGGACCGTGCACAGCTGCTCGTGTGCGAGATCGCGGTCGAGCATCTGCGGAGCCAGGGTCTGGGGGACGAACGACTCGTGGAGGCTGATCGGATTGCCCTCGACGCGGCGCAGTCGCCGGATGTTGTAGACGGGGGTGCCCTCGGGCACGGAGAGGGCGGATGCCACGCGCGCGTCGGCATCCACGAGGGTGCTCTCGAGGACCTCGGTGTCGGTGGCGTACCCCTGCTGCTCGAGCTGTTCGCGGATGCCCTGATACGACGGCGAGCGGGTGCTGATCTTGCGGCGCGAGACGAACGTGCCCTTCCCCTGCACGCGGAAGAGGAGGCCTTCGTCGACGAGGCGTGCGAGCACCTGGCGCGCGGTCATGCGGCTGATGCCGTAAATCTGGTTCAGCTCGTTCTCGGAGGGGATCTTCTGATCGGGCACCCATTCGCCCCGCTGGATCTTGTCGCGGATCACGGCGGCGAGCTGGATGTAGAGCGGGGTCGCAGAGTCGCGATCGAGCTTGTCGGTCATCCGTCGGTCCTCCTCGTGCGGCGGGTGGCGTGCCGCGGTTCAACGCCAGGGACAAACTCGTCTACTCTTGTATATACTTGTACGGTATATTGACAACGGGTACGACGACGTCCGCTCGGCTTCGCTGAAGCCTATCCGACGCCTTTCCAGCCCGCGTCGACCCGGCCGCACCGCGCCGGCAGATTCATCGAGGATGAGGATCATGGCTGACACCATCAAACTGGAGCCCGCTGCACCGTGGGTCGAACTCCGCACGACCGAGGCGGACTGGGATGCCGCCGACCCGGTGCTGCTGCAGACGATGCTGGTCCAGCTGCACCTCATCCGGTCGTTCGAGGAGTACGTCCTCGAGCTGGCCGGGCAGAAGCTGATCAACGGCCCCGCCCACTCCTCCATCGGACAGGAGGGCGGGGCGGTGGGCTCCGCCCTCCCCCTGGTCAGTGCCGACCAGGTCAACGGCTCGCACCGCGGCCACCACCAGTTCCTCGCCAAGGCCTTCGGTCACGTGCAGCCCAACGGCTTCGACGCGACCGCGGAGTTCTCGCCCGAGGTGCGCGAGGTGCTGTACCGCGCCCTCTCCGAGATCGCCGGCCTGCGGGACGGCTACTGCAAGGGCCGCGGCGGATCGATGCACCTGCAGTGGACCGAGGCCGGTGCGATGGGGACCAACGCGATCGTCGGCGGAGCCGTTCCGTTCGCGGTGGGCTTCGGGTGGGCCGACGCCCACGCCGGCACCGACAACGTCGCCGTGACCTACTTCGGCGACGGAGCGGTGAACATCGGCTCGGTGCTGGAGAGCTTCAACCTCTCCTCCGCCTGGAAGACCCCCACCTGCTTCTTCATCGAGAACAACCAGTACGCCGTCTCGACCACCGTGGAAGAGGCCACGGGCGAGGCCCGCCTCTCCGGCCGCGGCCTCGGCTTCGGTATCCCGAGCTGGCGCGTCGACGGTCAGGACACCCTCGCGGTGTACCTCGCGATGCAGCAGGCCGTGGAGCTCATGCGTTCCGGCGGCGGCCCCACCATCGTCGAAGCCGACACCTACCGCTTCTTCCACCAGAACGGCCCGTTCCCGGGGTCCGCGTTCGGGTACCGCACGAAGGATGAGGAGAAAGGGTGGCGCGACCGCGACCCGATCGCTCTCGTCGAGAAGCACATCGTGCGTCGCGGCATCCTGTCCGCCGACGAGGCGCAAGCGGTGCGCACGCGCGCGAAGAAGATCATGCAGGAGGTCGGCTCGACCGTCGTCGAGGCCGACCCCGAGGGCAAGCCGGGGCAGCTGCGCCTGCGCGCCGAGCTCTGGCCCTCGACCGACACGATCAACCTCGGCATCCGGGGCGAGATCCCCGAGATCACCGACGTCGAGGTCAAGGACAACGCCGACTTCGCCGGCAGCGAGCTCGAGGAGAAGAAGTTCGTCGACGTCATCGCCGAGGTGATGCACCGCCGCATGGAACAGGACGACTCCATCGTCGTGCTCGGTGAAGACGTGCACCGCCTCAACGGCGGCTCGCGAGGGGCGACCAAGGGCCTCGCGGACGACTTCCCCGACCGGACGCTCGGCACGCCCATCAGCGAGAACGCCTTCACCGGCTTCGGCGGCGGGCTCGCGCTCGATGGTCGCTACTACCCGGTCATCGAGCTCATGTACGCCGACTTCCTGTGGGTCGCCGCCGACCAGCTCTTCAATCAGATCGGCAAGGCGCGCCACATGTTCGGCGGCGACCACGACATGCCGCTGCTGCTGCGCATCAAGATCGGCACCAACACGGGGTACGGCTCGCAGCACTCGATGGACCCGGCCGGCATCCTCGCCACGTCCGTCGGGTGGCGCATCATCGCCCCCTCCTCGCCCCTGGACTACGTCGGCCTGGTGAACACCGCGATGCGCCTGAAGGACCCGGTGGCCGTGCTCGAGCACGACGCCGACCTCTACAAGTCGATGGGCGACGCCCCCAAGGACCTCGACTACTGCCTGCCGTTCGGCAAGGCGGCCGTCCGCCGCGCGGGTTCCCAGGTGACCGTCATCAGCTACCTCTCCATGGTCCACCGCGCCGTGGAGGCGGTCGAGAAGGCGGGCGTCGACGGAGAGGTCATCGACCTGCGCTGGCTCGACAAGGCCAGCGTCGACTGGGAGACCATCGGCGCCTCGATCGAGAAGACCAACCGCGTCGTCATCGTCGAGCAGGGCTCGGAGGGGACGTCGTACGGCGGCTGGCTGGCGGATGAGATCCAACGCCGCTACTTCGACTGGCTCGATGCCCCGATCGAGCGGGTGACCGGTGCGGAGTCGTCGCCGAGCATCTCGAAGGTGCTCGAAGCCGCGGCCCTCGCCACCACCGACGACATCGTCGCCGCGCTGACGGCCATCGTCTGACCGGCCCGCGAAAGGACAACTGTCATGGCACGTTACCTGCGTATGCCCGGCGTCTCGGCCGATTCCGACGCCGCCGCCCTGGAGTTCTGGACGGTCGAGAAGGGCGCCACCGTCTCCGCCGGGGACACCGTCGCCTCGGTCGAGACCGAGAAAGCCGTCGTCGACATCGAGATCGACGAGGATGCCGTCGTCTACGCCCTCGTGGCCGAATCCGGCTCGATGGTGCCCGTGGGAGATCCCATCGCGGTGCTGATCGCGCCCGGTGAGGACCCCGCCGAGGCCGAAGCCCTCCTCGCCCAGCTGGGCGGGGGGTCCCCCTCCTCGTCCGCACCGCAGCCCGCGGACGCGGAGGGTGCCCCGGCGGCGCCGAGCGGCTCGGCTCCGGCGCCGTCGGCGGCTCTCGCGGCGGAGGACATGGCCGCTCCGGCGGCCGCCCCGGCCGATGCGGCCCCCGCTCTCGCGACCGACGAGGCCGCACCCGCCGCGGGCGGGGAGCGCGGGCGGATCTTCGCCAGCCCGCTCGCGCGTCGCGTCGCCGCGTCGCGTGGTGTCGACCTCGCGACCGTGACCGGTTCGGGGCCGCGCGGACGCATCGTGCGCGCCGACGTCGATGCCGCCGCCGACGTCGTGCCCCCGGCCGCCCCCATGGCCCCCTCCGCGCCGGCCGCGGTCCCCGTGGCCGCGCCTACCGGCGGCACCGCCGCCCCGCACACGAAGCTCCGCCGCCTCATCGCGGCGCGCCTGCAGGAGAGCAAGCGCACCGCGCCGCACTTCTACCTCACCCGTCACCTGCGCGTCGATGCCCTGCTCGCCCTCCGTGCGCAGATCAACGCGCAGTCGACGGTGCGTGTCTCGGTCAACGACTTCTTCGTCAAGGCCGCAGCCCGCGCCCTTGTCGACGTTCCCGAGATGAACGTCATCTGGACCGACGATGCCGTCGTCGGCTTCGACACCGCCGACGTCTCGGTCGCCGTCGCGAGCGAGAAGGGCCTGGTCACTCCGACCTTCCGCGCGGTGGAGTCGATGTCGCTCGCGGTGCTCTCGGCGCAGATCAAGGATGCCGTGACCCGGGCGAACGCGGGCCGCCTCCAGCAGGCGGAGCTCGAGGGCGGCACGCTGTCGATCTCGAACCTGGGCATGTTCGGCGTCGACGAGTTCGCCGCGATCATCAACCCGCCGCAGGCGGCGATCCTCGCGATCGGCGCGGCCACCGCCCGCCCGGTGGTGGGGGAGGACGGCGCGCTCGAGGCGGCGACCGTGGTCACCGTGACGCTCTCGGTCGACCATCGTCCGGTCGACGGGGCGATCGCGGCGCGATGGCTCGACCGCCTGGCGTCCCTCATCGAGGCGCCGCTGCAGATCCTGATCTGACGACGGATGCCGGAAGGGCCCCGAACCGCGATGGCGTGTTCGGGGCCCCTTCCGGCATCCGGAATCACCCGAAGAGGATCGCCGCCTCGGCGTAGCGCTCGGGCGGCACGGTCTTCAGCTCGTCGAGCGCGTCGGCGAAGGGGACGGTCGTGAGGGAGGTGCCGCGCAACGACACCATACGGTTGCGCTCGCCGCGGAGCGCCGCTTCGGTGGCCGCCATGCCCATGCGTGTGGCGAGCACGCGATCGAAGGCGGAGGGCACGCCGCCGCGCTGGATGTGCCCGAGGGTCGTGGCGCGTGTCTCGATCCCGGTAGCCGCCTCGATCTGCGGCGCGAGGCGTTCCCCGATGCCGCCGAGGCGCGGACGGCCGAAGGCGTCGAGGCCGCGCTCGGAGTGCGGATCATGCTCCTGGTCGGGGACGAATCCCTCGGCCACGACGACGAGCGGAGCCTTGCCGCGGGCGCGGGCGTCGATGATCCAGGCGGTGATCTCGGCCATGCTCGTGCGGCGCTCGGGAATGAGGATCGCGTGCGCACCGGCGGCCATGCCCGAGTGCAGCGCGATCCACCCGGCGTGGCGCCCCATGACCTCGGCGACCATGCACCGGCCGTGCGAGTCGCCCGTCGTACGGAGGCGATCCATCGCGTCCGTCGCGATCTGCACGGCGGTGTCGAATCCGAAGGTGTAGTCGGTGCCGTTCAGGTCGTTGTCGATGGTCTTCGGCACGCCCAGGATGTGGATGCCACCGTCGCCCAGGCGCTGGGCCGCCGCGAGAGTGCCCTCTCCGCCGATCGCGATGAGCGCATCGACGCCCAGGGCGGCGAGGTTGTCGCGCACCCGCTCCACGCCGCCGTTGTCGAACGGGTTGAAACGGCTGGAGCCGAGAATGGTCCCGCCGTGCTTGGCGATCCCGCGGATGCGCGCGCGGTCGAGCGCGATGTGCTCTCCCGTGGTGGCTCCTCTCCAGCCGTCGCGGAATCCGACGAAGTCGTGCTCGCCCTCGGCGATCCCGCGCAGCACCGCGCCGCGGATCACGGCGTTCAGGCCGGGGCAGTCGCCGCCGCTGGTCAGCAGGCCGATGCGCACGATCGCTCCATCGAGAGGGACAAGGTCATGGCGATCACAGTCGCTCCTCCCTGCCGTCAGCGTCGACGGCGTCGCAAGTTGTATATACAAGTATAGCCGCAATCCTCTCGGCGACGCGCCGCTACTGTGAGGGACCATGAGCGATGCGGGGGGACCGAGGCGCGCGGGCGTGCGCGACGTCGCCGCTCGCGCGGGGGTCTCGGCGCAGACCGTGTCGCGCGTGCTCAACGACTTCCCCGGCATCCGGGATTCCACGCGCCAGCGAGTGCTCGACGCAGTGGCCGCCCTCGACTACCGGGTCAACAACGCCGCCCGGGCGCTCGGCACCAGTCGCACGCGGACGGTCGGCGTGGTCGCCTCGGACGCGTCGCTGCACGGCCCCTCGGCGGGGATCGCGGCGCTCGAGCGGGCGGCGCGGGCTCGGGGACGATGGATCACGACGGCGTACACGGCCTCCGACGACCCGGCCGCCGTCCACGACGCGGTGCAGCATCTGCTGGACCAGGGCGTCGACGGCATCGTGCTCGTCGCGGCCCATACGCAGACGCCCCTGACCGGTTACGACGTGCCCCTCGTGCCCCTGTACGGCGCGTCGGGGGAGCGCCAGCGTGTCGCGGCCGCGCTCGTCGTCGAGCACCTCGCCGACCTCGGGCACCGCCGCATCGTCCAGGTCGCCGGACCCGCGGACTGGCGCGAGGCGCGCTCCCGCACGGCCGGGGTGGCCGACGTCGTGGCGCGACGGGGGCTCGAGCGCGTCGGCACGATCGCGGGTGACTGGAGCGCGGCATCCGGATCCGCCCTCGCCGACGCGGTCGTCGCGTACGTGCGCGACGGCGCCACGGCCGTCGCCGTCGCGAACGACCAGATGGCGCTCGGGCTCATGGCGGCCCTCGCGGTGCGCGGCATCCGGGCTCCCGCCGACGTCTCGGTCACCGGGTTCGACGACAACCCGGATGCCGCCTTCTACACGCCTGCGCTCACCACGGTGCGCCTCGATGTCGAGGGGGAGGCCGCCGAGGCCGTCGCGCACGTCCTGGGCGAGGACCCGGTGCCGCCGGCCGACCCGGTTCTGGTGCCTCGCGCGTCCACGGCTCCGCCGCGCTGATCCGGCTCCGCCGCGCTGATCCGGCGGGGTCGCGTTGATCCGGCTCCGCCGCGCTGATCCGGCGACGCCGCGTTGATACCGCGGGGTCGCGCTGATCCGGCGACGCCGCTTGGGCCGGCGCGGTGTGGCATCCGGTCCGCGTGGCATCCGGTCTGGGTGGTTTGGGGCGCATTCCTCCGTTCGGGGCGCGAATGTCACGCCTCGGACGACGAATCGCGCCCCAAGCCGGGCTCGGGGTGCGGGGTCGGGGCGCGGAGCGGGGCAGGGGTCGGGCCGCGAAGCGGGGGTCAGGGCGCGGGGGAGTCCGGGTGCGCGGCCTGAGCGAGCGGGCCCGACAGCCACCGCTCCGTCTCGCGTGGCGAGCGCAGCCGCACGACGGTGAGGGCGGGATGCTCGGCCGAGAGGCGCGGCACGCGCTCGCGGTACTTCCTCCGCGTCGAGATCGACCAGCGCACGATGTGCTCGGGGTCGGTGAAGAACGTGTGCAGCGGCGGCTCGATGTTGCCGTTCCACAGTTGCTCGCGTCGCAGGCGCCGCCGGAGCGTGCGGGAGACCACGCGCGGCAGGGTCACGGTCGCGAACGGCAGGTCGAGCCAGACGAAGAGGTCGGCGCGGGCCGTCAGTATCGGGCGGGCGTCGGAGTACTGCCACTCGGTCACCCACGCCTCGCGCTCGGTGAACGCGCGCACGTCGGCGAGGAATTCCGGGCGCGGCGTCCAGTCCGCGCCGTGGAACAGCGCGTCGATCTCGGTGTGCGGGATGCCGAGCGTGCGGCTGATCCGTCGGGCCAGGGTCGTCTTGCCGACGCCGGAGACCCCCGCGACCGCGACCCGCCGCGGACGGCGGGGGAGGGGATCGTCGAAGCGGAGCACCCGTCGAGGCTACGCGGGGCGGATCGATCCGGCCGCGCCTCATGCGATTCGCCGGTCGCGCGGCGGGCGAAACTCCTGAACTTCCGGGCCGCACCGCCGAGAGCCCGGCGGGAGACCGCGCCGCCGACGACCGCTCCGACCGAGAACTCCGGATTTCGGCCCGCCCCGGCGTGCCCCAGCCGTCGCGTATGCCGCATCCGGTCTCGCCAACGCGCGATGTTACCGGTAACATCATTCCACCGGCCCCATCGTCGAAGGAGACCCGCGTGACCGAAGCCGCCCCGTTCGCCCCCGAGGTGCAGGAGGCGATCGACGCCGTCCGCGCCGACGTCGCGAAGCTGCACGCCGAGCTCGTGCGCTACAACCTCATCGTCTGGACCGGTGGCAACGTCTCGGGTCGCGTTCCCGGTGCCGACCTGTTCGTCATCAAGCCCTCGGGGGTCTCGTACGACGACCTCGCCCCCGAGAACATGATCCTCTGCGACCTCGACGGCAACGCGATCCCGGGCACTCCCGGCTCCGAGCGCAGCCCCTCGAGCGACACCGCCGCGCACGCCTACGTGTACCGGAACATGCCCGAGGTCGGTGGCGTCGTCCACACGCACTCCACCTACGGCGTCGCGTGGGCCGCCCGCGGCGAGGAGATCCCCTGCGTCATCACGGCTATGGCCGACGAGTTCGGCGGCCCGATCCCGGTCGGTCCCTTCGCGATCATCGGCGACGACTCGATCGGTCGCGGCATCGTCGAGACCCTGCGCGGGCACCGCTCGCGCGGCGTGATCATGCAGAACCACGGCCCCTTCACGATCGGCACGAACGCGAAGGATGCCGTGAAGGCCGCGGTCATGCTCGAGGACGTCGCCCGCACCGTGCACATCGCGCGCGAGGCCGGCCCCCTCATCCCGATCCCGCAGGACAAGATCGACGCCCTCTACAACCGCTATCAGAACGTCTACGGACAGAGCACGGACGACCGCCGATGAACGCCCACATCACCGAAGGCCGGGCCAGCCTCGGCATCGAGCTCGGCTCCACCCGCATCAAGGCGTGCCTCATCGGTCTCGACGCCGAGGTGCTCGCGACCGGCTCCCACGAGTGGGAGAACGTCTACGCCGACAAGCTCTGGACCTACTCCCTGGATGCCGTCTGGGCGGGCCTGCAAGCCGCCTACGCCGAGCTGGTCCAGAACGTGCAGCAGCAGTACGGTGTCACCCCCGAGCGCTACGCCGCGATGGGTGTCTCGGCGATGATGCACGGCTACCTCGCGTTCGACGCCGACGGCGAGCTGCTCGCGCCCTTCCGCACGTGGCGCAACACGAATACCGGTGTCGCCGCCGGCGAGCTGACCGAGCTGCTGGGCGTGAACATCCCTCTCCGCTGGTCGATCGCGCACCTGCACCAGGCCGTCGTCGATGCCGAGGCGCACGTGCCCGAGATCCGCTTCCTCACGACCCTCGCCGGGTACGTGCACTGGAAGCTGACGGGCGAGAAGGTGCTCGGCGTGGGCGATGCCTCGGGCATGTTCCCGATCGATTCCGCGACGCGCGACTACGACGCCGAGTTGGTCTCCCGCTACGACGGCCTCGCCGCCGGACGCGTCCCCGCGCTGAACGACCTTCTGCCGCGCGTGCTCGTCGCGGGTACCGCCGCCGGGGACCTCACCGAGGAGGGCGCGGCCCTGCTCGACCCGAGCGGAACCCTGCGTCCTGGCATCCCGTTCGCTCCCCCCGAGGGCGACGCCGGCACGGGAATGGTCGCGACCTGCGCCGTCGCTCCCCGCACCGGCAACGTCAGCGCCGGCACGAGCATCTTCGCGATGGTCGTTCTCGAACGCCCGCTGAGCGAGGTGCACCACGAGCTCGACCTCGTCACGACGCCCGCGGGCGACGCGGTCGCGATGGTGCACTGCAACAACGGCGCGAGCGAGCTCGCCGCCTGGGCGAACATGTTCACCGCGTTCTCCGCCGCGGCGGGCGTCGCCCAGACCCCGGATGCCACCTATGCGGCGCTGTTCTCCGCGGCGCTCGACGGGGAACCCGACGCCGGAGGTCTACTGGCGTACAACCACCTCGCCGGGGAGCCCATCGCGGGTCTCGACGAGGGGCGTCCGCTCGTCGTGCGCACCCCCGACAGCCGTCTCACGTTGCCGAACTTCATGCGCGCGCAGCTCTACGGCGTGTTCGGGACGCTCGCGCTCGGCATGGACGTGCTCCACGGCGAGGGGGTGCAGCTCGACAAGATGTACGCGCACGGCGGCATGTTCCGTACGGCGGGCGTCGCCCAGCGCTTCCTCGCGGCGGCTCTCGACGCTCCCGTCGCCGTCGCCGAGACCGCCTCGGAAGGCGGCGCGTGGGGCATGGCGGTGCTGGCCGCCTACGTCGCCGACGACTCCGGCCGTGACCTCGACGCGTGGCTGCGCGAGACGGTGTTCGCCACCGCCCCGATCGTCACCGCCAACCCCGAGCCGGCGGACGTCGCCGGGTTCTCGGCCTACCTCGACCGTTACCGCGCGGGCCTCGCCGTCGAGGCCGCCGCCGTGGCATCCCTCTGAGAACGACAGGAAAGAAGCATGACTCGCACGAAGCTCAAGAACGACCTCGCCGGCTACGAGGTCTGGTTCGTCACCGGCAGCCAGAACCTCTACGGCGAAGAGACGCTGAAGCAGGTCGCCGAGCAGTCGCAGGCCGTCGTCGAGGGGTTGAACGGCCTCCCGGTGAAGGTGGTCTGGAAGCCCGTGCTGAAGGACTCCGACAGCATCCGCCGCATGGCGCTCGAGATCAACGGTCGCGACGACGTGATCGGCGTCATCGCGTGGATGCACACCTTCAGCCCCGCGAAGATGTGGATCGCCGGCCTCGACGCCCTTCAGAAGCCCCTGCTGCACCTGCACACGCAGGCCAACGTCGAGCTGCCGTGGAACGACATCGACTTCGACTTCATGAACCTCAACCAGGCCGCGCACGGCGACCGCGAGTTCGGGTACATCCAGACGCGTCTCGGCGTCTCGCGCAAGACCGTCGTCGGCCACGTGTCGAACCCCGTCGTGCGCCAGCAGATCGAGGACTGGGAGCGCGCCGCCGCCGGCTGGACCGCCGCCCGCACCCTCAAGCTCGCGCGCTTCGGCGACAACATGCGCTTCGTCGCCGTCACCGAGGGCGACAAGACCGAGGCCGAGCTGCGCTTCGGCGTGCAGGTCAACACCTGGGGCGTCAACGAGCTCGTCGAGGCCGTCGAGGCGGCATCGGATGCCGACATCGACGCCCTCGTGCAGGAGTACGTCGACAGCTACGACGTCGTCGACGAGCTGCTCCCCGGCGGCGCGCGCCACCAGTCGCTGCGCGACGGCGCGGCGATCGAGCTGGGCCTGCGCTCGTTCCTCGAGGAGGGCGGCTTCGGCGCCTTCACCACCTCGTTCGAAGACCTCGGCGCCCTGAAGCAGCTGCCCGGTCTCGCGGTGCAGCGTCTCATGGCCGAGGGCTACGGCTTCGGCGCCGAGGGCGACTGGAAGACCGCGATCCTCGTGCGCGTCGCCAACGTCATGGGTGCGGGCCTGCCCGGCGGCGCCTCGCTCATGGAGGACTACACCTACGACCTCGTGCCCGGCTCCGAGCGCATCCTCGGCGCGCACATGCTCGAGGTCTCGCCCTCGCTCACCACGAAGAAGCCACGCCTCGAGATCCACGAGCTCGGCATCGGTGGCAAGGACGACCCGGTGCGCCTGGTCTTCACCGCCGACGCGGGCCCCGCTCTCGTCGTCGCGATGAGCGACATGCGCGACCGCTTCCGCCTGGTGGCCAACGTCGTCGAGAACGTCGACGCCCCCGACCTGCCGAAGCTCCCCGTCGGCCGCGCCGTCTGGAAGCCCGCGCCCGATTTCGCGACCTCGGCCGGCTGCTGGCTCGCCGCGGGCGCCGCGCACCACACCGTCATGACGACGGCCGTGGGCATCGAGGTGTTCCGCGACTTCGCCGAGATCGCCAAGACCGAGCTCGTCGTCATCGACGAGGACACGACGGTCCGCGGTTTTCAGAGCGAGCTGCGCTGGAACCAGGCGTACTACCGCCTGGCCCAGGGCCTGTAAGACCCCCGCCGTCCCCGGGTTCTTGATCGACCCGGGGGCGGTGCGGCACTCGCGCGCCCCGCTCTCTCGGGGCGCGTGCCGCGCACCGGCTCGACCGGTGTGCGGACCGTGCCCCGGGACCTCCGCAGCGGTGGGCTGCGAGGGTTCCGGGGCATTTCTCGTGTGCTCGCCGACCGTGTAGTGAGACGAAGCGGTGGTGCACCCGGCTTCTCAAGGCCATGACGAGGAAGTTGCGGAAAGAACTTCCTACGGTGCGTTCCGGCGCATGTCCAGGCAATTACCAGGTTTCGCTTTACGTACTTTTCCGCCTTGGCTCGGATCTTTTCCAAAAACGCCCGCTGACCCCAGATGTTCTTCGTTCGCGCGCGGTGTTATGGCCGTGACGCGCACGGCATCTCTTCGCATTGAAGAGGGTTCCGCAGCTGAGCACCTCTTGTGTCGATGTGGCTCCTGCGTAAGCCTCGATTCGGGGGCAGCTATGAGGAATAGTGTCGGCGACTTCGAAGCCACAGCCCTCACCTCTACTCGGATAGACAGGAGAAGCTGTGATCGAAGAGAAAGAAGAGCGAACGCGTCATTCGCGGTTGAGAGGGAGGGTTGCGAAGGGCAGTGGGGTCGCAGTGGTCTCCGCGCTTTGTGTCATCCTGAGTTCGACGCCGGCCTCCGCGTATACGACAACAGGCGCCAAATGGCCGGCCACTGATATCCAGATCAACTATTCCTACGTCAACGGCGACTATCGTTCAGGCTTCACCTCCGCCGTGGGGAACTACCGACTGGCGACGGACGTCAATTTGACCGGAACACTCGATTCCGGGCCGACCTTCACCGCGCGGAACACCAATTACGGGGCAACCGGTTGGGAGGGCCAGGCTGACTGGACGGCACCGTTCGGCGTCACGACATCGGCCCAGATCCGCCTGAACGACTACTACCTTCAGGGGGCGCCCGTCGATCGCCTCAAGGTGGTCTGGCTCCATGAGATCGGCCACGGTCTCGGCCTCGGTCACGTCGACACCGTGGCTCGCGTGATGTACACGAGTGCCAGCGCGGCCTACAACGCCGGTGTCCGCGAACTCACATCCGACGAAATTTCCGGCATCAACGATTTGTACTGAGGAGGCATGACATGAACAACTCACGACGCACCAGGAAGACCTTGACCGCAGCTGGCCTGACCGTGGCGGCGGCGTTGGCCCTCGCCGGCTGCGCATCCGGTTCCTCAGACGGCGGTGTCGCTGAATCGACCCAGGAGAGCGGCGACGGAGCCCATCTCACGCGGGCCCAGCTGTACTCGGACATCGACGCGCTCGCTTCGGACAGCGTGGCGATCGCGGTCGGAACGGTGACGTCGCAGCGTGTGGCGACGGATATCGACGATGCAACCGCGTTCACCATCTCGTCGTTCGAGGTCACCGAGAGCGTCAAGTCAGACGGGTTCACCGACGCCGGCAAGGTGGTCGACGTCCGGCAGGTCGGTTCCCCCGACGGTCCTGCCCCGACGGATCTGCTCACGCCGGGGAGCACATACCTGCTGTACCTCACTGCATCCGGACTCGACGGCGAGCTCGGCAGTCAGTATTACGTCACGGGTGCGAGCGCTGGTCTCTACGAGCAGGCGACATCGGCCCAAAGCCGTAGCGGCACCGACAATTCTTCCTCGCGCTTCGTTCAGGTCGACGCGACAGAAGGGGAAGATCTTCCCGCCGAAGTGGATGTCAATGACCTGCGGTGATATGCGACTGATTGTGGGGCGGCATGCAGCCGCCCCACAATCACTTGCCTCGAGAAATTCGCACCCACCAGACAAACAGCCATACCGCGACAGCGCCGAAGATCAGAGCAAATATTATTGCTGACCCTGACAAACCGATTTGGCACGATCCAGCCGACGCGGCGAAGTCTGTGCACGATCCTGTCCTCCAGAAAAGTGCACTGACAGCGAAGATCAGCGCCGCAATGGCCGCGATAAGAATCGCGAAGCGTTTCCCTCGTTCTCGTGCCATGAAGTCGCCTTCCGACTTGTTCGCCTGCATGAAACGTTCACACTACTTTCTTCCGCCGCGCTCTCCCGTGAGAAAATGCTGGCAGTATTCATGAGCTCGGCATCGGCGGCAATGACGACCCGGTGCGCCTGCTCTCCACCGCCGATGCGGGTCCCGCTCTCGTCGTAGCGATGAGCGACATGCGCGACCGCTTCCGCCTGGTCGCCAACGTGGTCGAGATATGGCGCGTGCGACGAGGCGAGTCCCCTGCGTCTGTGTGCTCGGCCCGCACCTCCCGGGACGCGGACGCCACGGCATCCGGAATCGCGGGGATCAGTCGGGGGCGAACGAGGCGAGCGCCGCCCGGTAGGCCTGCGACTCTTCGCGGATCTCCGTCGTGACCAACAGGGCACGTGAGCCGAGTGTGCGCACGTACGGACCGCGGCAGGCGAGGACGACGACGCGCTCGAGCCCGCGCCGCCAGGCGGGGACGAGGGCGTCGAGATCGCGGCGCTCCGGCTGCTCGTCGAGGGGCCGAGGACGGGTGGACCGCGCTGCCTCGAACGAGTGATCCTGCCATTGTCGGTACGAGGGATCGTCGAACACGACGTCGCCGAACTCGTCGCGCCACGAGGGACCCATGACCTGCGAGAGCAGCGACCCTCGTTCGTCGGCGGGGAGGTCACGATCCATCAGCCGTTCCATCGCCGCGTGATCCGTCGGCCGCCCCGCGTGCTCGATGACGTCTCTCCAGAGAACGGGCCAGACGGCCGCCCATCGCGAACGCTCCGCCGCGGTCAGCTCTCGGCCAGCCGGCGCGGGCGTGTCGGTCAGGCGCGGCGGAACGTCGCCCTCGATTTCGAGGCCGTACGCCTCGCGCACCCAGAGCATCTCGTCGGCCGCGTGCGGACGATCTTCGATGGAGATCACCATGTCGCGGGGCCACGGGTCACTGGGAACAGGGTGTGTCGACCACATCTCCTCATGGTGACAAGGGATGCCGCGCGGCGGAACCCTCGGGACGGTTCGCGCAGCGCCTCCGTGGGAGTTTGGGGCGAAGGCGCCCCGAACCTGTGTCTCAGCCGGTGCCGCCGCCTCCGCGGCCGGCCAGCGCGGCCCGCCGTCCCCGGAGAAAGCCGGCCGTCTCGCGCGGGAGGCGGCCCGGGAACGTGATTCGATGGTTCTCGGCGCCGCGCGACATCTGGACCGCGCCGACAGACCGATCCCACCGGAGGACGATGACCCACCACGACGGCGCGGTCGACGATGCCTCCGAGAAACAGCTTTTCGTCGTTCAGCGATATCCCTCGCAGCACCTGGTCGCCCGGGGGATCGGCATCCTCTTCATGGCCGGGGCGGTCGTGCTGGCCGCGTCCGAGGTCATCGAGCGGGACCCTCTCGCGTACATCGGCGTGACCGTGTGGCTGACCACGCTGGGCGGCCTCGGCGCGATCATCTTCTTCTACGCCCTGTCGCTGGGTCGGGCCCGCATCCTCGTCTACGAGGACCACCTCGTCGTCCGCGCGGGACGGCGTCGGGCGCGCATCGTGCCGGCGTCCGAGATCGCCGAGCTCGCGGCGCTGATGTCGGGGCGGGTCCGTGGGAAGGACGCGGGCGGACGGACGCTGTTCGAGGCGATGCGCGTGTACCAGGGGTTCCCCGAATTCGCCCGCTGGCTGCAGGAGAAGACACCCCGGCAGTGGGCCGAGATGGAGGGCACGGGCGGCTGAGCGACGCGAAGGGGCGCGTCTCGTTCTCCGCACCGGGTGTCCCCGGCCCGGAGAGCACGAAAGGCCGCCCTTTTCGGGACACGGATGCCGGGAACCGCACCGGCCGAAGCTCAGGGCCGGCCGACGGGGCTCTGACGTCCGGCATCCGGTCCGTGCTCGATGTGGAATCGCCGCAGCTGTCGGACCGCGCCGATCACTCGAACCACGCCGTACACCGTCAGGGCCACGAACGTGATCGCCGCACCCCACCGCCACCACGGTGCGTCGGCCCACTCGGCGTCGAGCGTTCCGATGCTGCCCGAGGCGAGGAGCACCGCGCCGACCAGGGTCCAGATCGCGGCGGTGCGGGCGCGGTCGAGCCGCATCCGCTGCTGGATGAGCGACACCGACTGTTCCCCCGTCACAGCCGCTGCCCCAGCGCCCAGAGCCGATCCGCGCGCCCCGAGATCGCCTCCGACAGAGCGAACGCCTGCGAATCGGTGAGGGATGCCACGTAGTCCACGATTCCGCGGGAGCGCGCGAGCGTCTCGGCTTCGGCATCCGAGGGTCGACGTTCGACGGGGAGCAGGGAGTACTGCTCACGGGCGAGGGCGATCAGCTCGCGCAGGCGCCGCGGGGTGCGAGCGCGGTCGAGATCGTCGTCGAGCCACTCGCCGAGGGCCCGGACCGAGCGAGCGAGGATGCGGCTCATGCCGCGCTGCTGGATCGCCAGATCGGGACGGCTGAGCACGAAGCGCTTGTGCACGAACTTCAGCACCTCGACGTGGTGCCAGGCCGACGCCGACAGCACGACGGGGCCGGCGCGCGGCGTGTCGAGGGGGCGGAGCGTGGCGGACTCCTGGAACCGCCGGATCCATCGGTCGGTGAAGGCGGCGAGGCGACGCTCCGCCGTCAGCGAGCCGTCGAAGGGGCGGGCCAGCAGATCGGTGACCATCTCGGCATCCACGTCGCTGACGGCGGCGAGGAAGGCCTCGTCGTCGGCGATCCACGGGTCGTCGCGGCGCATCTTGCGGCGCAGGCGCTCCAGGCCCGCGCCCGGCGCGAGCTCGGCGCGCACCTCGGCGTCGTCGCGGTCGCGCCACTCGAGCACGTCGTCGAGCCAGCCGCGGAACTCCGCCGCGATCGGCGCGTGGTCGAGGATGCCCGCGCGGTAGAAGTCGTCGACGTCGTGCACCGAGTACGCGATGTCGTCGGCGAGGTCCATCACGGCGCCCTCGATGCTCTGGCGCAGGGGCTCGGCATCCACCCCCTGGCGGGCGTCGTCGAGATCGGCGAGATCGAGGTCGTACGCGGAGTACTTGTGCACGCGATACGCGCCGTCGGGGGATCGACGGATGCCGCGGGGCGGGCCGATCCGTTCGATGTCACGGGCTTCGACCGACGGCGCCCATGGGTACTTCGCCGAGGCGGCGCGCACAGCCGCGGTGAGATTCAGGCCGCGCGGGGCGTTCTCGACCACGTCGAGCGCGGTGAGGATGCGGTAGGTCTGCGCGTTGCCCTCGAAGCCGTCGGGGAGGCCGAGCTCCTCGCGCGCGAGGCGGTTGAGGGTCGACTCCCCGAGGTGGCCGAAGGGCGGGTGACCGAGGTCGTGCGCGTAGGCCGCCGCCTCGACGACGGTGGCGTTGCAGACGTCGCCCTCGCCGGCCCGGCGCGAGATCGTGTTCAACTGCAGGGCGACGACGCGCGCGATCGCGCTGACCTTGAGGGTGTGCGTGAGGCGGTTGTGCACGGGGGCGCCCGAGATCGACGGCGACACCACCTGCGTCACCGCCGACAGCCGCGAGAAGTACGGCGAGAACTGGATGCGCTCGAGGTCGATCGACCACGGATCGGCCCGGGCGTCGTCGTGGTCGGGGTGGATCCGGGATGCCGGGTTGCCGACGACGGCGTCCTGGTCGGCGGTCCCGTGCTCCAGGCGCGCGGTGGCTGCCGGGGGAGCGATCTGGTCGGGGAGCACGGTGGTCCTCTCGGGGCGTCGGCGGCGTGTGTCCACGCTAACGCGCGGTGTCTGCTCCGTCGGTCCCGTTGACGGCACGGGTCCGGCGCGGGCGCGACCCTGGAGGCGATCCGGCTCGGCGCGGCACGACCGAGGATGCCGTCGCGCGGTCGCGGGTTATACGCCTCCCGGCTGACCGACGCAATCTTCTGAGCCACCCCGCCCGGGAAAGCAGCCCGGGCTAGCGTTGCGCGTATGACGCTGAACCATATTCGACGCGGGACGGGCAGCCCTCTGCTGCTGGTGCACGGCCTGGGCGCGGGCTGGCGATCCTGGGCCCCGATCCTCGACGACCTGGCCCGGCACCGCGAGGTCATCGCGATCGACCTGCCGGGGTTCGGTGAGACGCCGCCACTGTCCGGTGAGGTCTCCATCGCCACGCTGACCGATTCGGTCGCGGACTTCATCCGCGAGCACGGTCTGGACGGAATCTCCACCGTCGGCCAGTCGATGGGGGGACGAATCGTGCTCGAGCTCGCGCGGAGGGGAGTCGGCGGGGACACCGTGGCTCTCGACCCCGGCGGCTTCTGGAGCCCCCGCGAGCGTGCGGTCTTCGCCGCCACGCTGCGGCCGTCGATCGTGCTGGTCCGAGCATTGCGCGGCGCTCTGCCCGCCCTGCTCGGTACCTCCGTGGGGCGGACCCTGCTGCTGGCGCAATTGTCGGCGCGGCCCTGGGCGCTTTCGCGGGAAACCGTGCTGCCGGACGTGCGCGGACTGGCCGATTCCCCTTCGGTCGGAGCCGCTATGGACGCCCTCACCAAGGGGCCCCTGCAACAGGGAGCCCCCGCGGGGACGGCGCCCGGCCGGGTCACGATCGGGTGGGGCAAGCGCGATCTGGTGACGGTGCCGAAACAGGCTGATCGCGCCGCGCGACTGTTTCCCGACGCGTTGCTCCACTGGTTCGAACGGTGCGGCCATTTCCCCCAGTGGGACGCTCCTCGCGAAGCGACACGGATTATCCTCGACCGCACCAGCTGACCCAGCGGACGGCGCAACCGTCTCGGGCAGCCGGCTCTCGTTTGCGGCGCGAGACGGAGCGATCCGCCTCGCGCCGCACCCGCGCCTCACCCCCGCTGCACCTCCACCTCGACGAACCGTGCGTCATCGGCGCCCAGCTCGTACGTCGGCCCGGTGATCCGCAGCGCCACCGCCTCGTCGACGTCCGCACACGACGACCCCAGCCGCAGCTCCACCTCGCCCGCCTCGACCACCCGCCGCAGCGCACGATCGCTGTAGGCCAGACGCGACGCGGGAACGGTGAAGCGCACCTCGGCGCTCTCGCCGGCATCGAGCTCGATCCGCGCGTACGCCACGAGCTGCGCGATCGGGCGTGTGACGCTGGCGACCGCGCGGTGCGCGTACACCTGGACGACGTCTGCCCCGGGCCGAGTTCCGGTGTTCGTCACGCGGGCCGAGGCGGTGAACGCATCGCCGGCGCGAACCTCCGCATGGACTCCGGATGCCGGCATACCGGCGTCGTCGAGCGGGTGGGCCGCCGCGACCCCGTCCACCCGGAGCTCCCCCCTTGCGAACGAGGTGTACGACAACCCGAACCCGAACGGCCGCACGGGCGTCGGGTCGGTGCTGGTCACCCCCGAGGGCCCGCCGAGCAGCGGGTGCAGGTACGAGTACGGCTGCGACCCGGCGGAGCGGGGGAGCGAGACGGGCAGACGGCCCGAGGGGGTGGCATCCCCCGCCAGGAGCGCGGCCAGCGCGGGGGCGCCCTCTTCGCCGGGGAAGAACGCCTGCAGCACCGCCGCCGGAGCCCCGGTCCCGTCGAGCGCCCAGTCGAGCGCGTACGGTCGGCCGGTGAGCAGCACGAGCACCACGGGGGTTCCGGTGGCCACGACCGCCTCGACGAGCTGCCGCTGCACACCCGGCAGTTCGAGGGAGTCGGCGTCGTTGCCCTCGCCGACGGTCCCGCGGCCGAACAGGCCCGCGCGGTCGCCCACGACGACGATCGCGACGTCGGCATCGCGGGCGGCGGCGACGGCCGCGGCGAAGCCGGCGGTGTCGGAACCCTCGACGGTGCAGCCGGGAGCGTACGCGACCTCGCCGAAGCGCTCGGTGAGGGAGTCGCGCACCGTCGGCAGCGAGAACCCGAGCGGCACCCCCGGGTGGTGCGCGAGCACGTGGTTCGCGAAGGAGTAGCAGCCCATCAGCGCATCGGTGCTGTCGGCGTTCGGACCGATCAGCGCCATCCGACCCGGTGTGCGCAGCGGCAGCACCCCGTCGTTGCGCAGCAGCACGACCGACTCCTCCGCGAGGCGGCGGGCGAGCGCGCGGTGCTCGGCGTCGTCGAGGTCGATGCTCTGCGGGGGCGTGGAGAAGTCGGCATCCAGCAGTCCGAGGTCCTCCTTCTCGGCGAGCACGCGCGCGACCGCGCGGTCGACCACGGCCTCGGGAAGATCCCCGGAGGTCACCCGCTCGGCCAGGTGCGGATAGGCGTCGGGCCCGGGCAGCTCGACGTCGATCCCGGCGTCCAGAGCGAGCTGCGCCGCTTCGCCGAGGGAGCCGGCGATCCCGTGCATCGAGCGGAGGAACTCCACGGCGAAGTAGTCGGAGACGACCGTGCCGTCGAAGCCCCACCGTCGGCGGAGGAGGTCGGTGAGCAGCTCGCGCGACGAGGCGACGGGGACGCCGTCGATCTCGGTGTAGGAGTTCATGACGCTGCGCACCCCGCCGTCGCGCACGGCCATCTCGAACGGCGGGAGGAACACGTCCTGCAGCTCGCGCTGTCCGACCGAGACGGGGGCGTGGTTGCGTCCGGCACGCGATGCGGAGTACCCGATGAAGTGCTTGAGCGTCGCGTGCACGCCGGCGTCCTGCAGTCCGCGGACGAAGGCGGTGCCGATCGTGCCGACCACGTAGGGGTCTTCCGCGATGCACTCGTCGACGCGTCCCCACCGGGCGTCGCGCACGACGTCGAGCACGGGGGCGAGGCCCTGGTGTACGCCGAGCGCGCGCATCGAGCGGCCGATGGCGGATGCCATGAGCTCGACGGCATCCGGATCGAACGAGGCGCCCCAGGCGAGCGGGGTCGGGAAGGTCGCGGCCTTCCACGCCGCGAACCCGGTGAGGCACTCCTCGTGCACGAGGGCGGGGATGCCCAACCGCGTCTCGGTCTGCAGACGCCGCTGCTCGCCCCACAGCCACGCCGCCCGCTCGATCGGGTCGACCGGGCGCGTGCCGTAGACGCGTGTCAGGTGCCCGAGGCCGTGCACGGTGGCATCCGTGTAGGCCGTGGTGGTGACCTTCTCCCCGGAGAGGGGGGCGACGACCTCGTCGCCCTGGTCGACCCAATAGCCGACGAGTTGCGCGAGCTTCTCATCGAGGGTCATCTCGGCGACGAGGTCCCGCACGCGCGCGGACACCCCGGATTCGAGGGCAGCGCCGGCGTCGGTCGTGTGGATGGTCATGATCGGGTCAGCCCTTCACGGCGCCGGTGAGGCCGCCGACGATGCGCCGCTCGAACACGCTGAAGAACAGCAGAGCGGGGATCATCGACAGCGAGGTGAATGCGAGCACGCGCGCGGTGTCGACGGAGTACTGCGAGGCGAACGCCTGCGTCCCCAGGGGCAGCGTGAAAGCGGCCTCGTTGTTGAGGATGAACAGCGGCAGCATGTACGAGTTCCAGCTGTTGACGAAGGCCAGGATGCCGACCGTCACGACCGCGGGGACGGCGAGCGGCAGCACCATGCGCCAGAAGAAGCCGAGGCGGCCGAGCCCGTCGATCGAGGAGGCCTCCTGCAGCTCGTTCGGGATCGCGGCGAGGAACGGCGACAGGATGATGATCGTCAACGGCAGGGCGAAGGCGATCTGCGGGACGATGACGCCCGCGAGGGAGTTCATCAGCCCGAGGTTGCGGACGAGGATGTAGAGGGGCGTGATGGCCACGGTCATCGGGAACATCAGTCCGGCGGTGAACAGGGCGTAGACCGCACCGCGACCGCGGAAGCGGTAGCGCGACAGGGCGTACGCCGCCATCAGACCGAGCGCCACGACGAAGACGGTCGTCGCGACGGCCGCGATCGCCGAGTTGCCGACCTGGCCCCAGAAGACGCCGCTGGTCAGGACATCGGCGTAGTTCTCCCAGTTCCAGCGGGTGGGGAACCCCGAGGGGTCGACGGTGATCTCGGCGTTCGAGCGGAACCCGCCGAGGATGATGTAGACGACCGGCGCCAGCATCATGCCGATGAGGAGCAGGGCGACGAAACCGACGATCACGGACGATCCGCGGTTCGTGCCGACGGGGGATCGGCGCGGGGCTTTCCCGCCGCGCGGGGTGACGAGTGTGGCGGTGGCGGTCACTTGGTGCCTCCCGTGAGGGCGCCGGCCGTGTCGCGACGGAGCACGAACCGCTGATAGATGAGGGCGACGGCGAGCGAGATGAGGAACATCACCACGGCCACGGCGCTGCCGTAGCCGAAGCTGCCCGCATTGCGTCCGTTGGCGACCATGTACGTGGCCATGGTCGAGGTGCCCGCGGTCGAGGCGACGTACTGCCCCCAGATGATCCAGACGAGGTCGAACAGCTGGAGCGAGCCGATGATCGACAGGAACGCCCAGATGCGGATCGTCGGGCCCATGAGCGGCAGGACGATGTGGCGCTGGATCTGCCAGTACGAGGCGCCGTCGATCGCGGCGGCTTCGCTGAGCTCCTCGGGAATGCCCTGGAGGCCGGCGAGGAAGAGGATGACGGCGAAGCCGATGTACTTCCACGTGATGATGATCAGCAGCGTCCAGATCGCGAGCGCGGGGTCTGAGATCCAGTCGGCGCGGAGGGCCCCGAGCCCGATCTTCTCGAGCAGCCCGTTCAGGGCACCGCCCGACTGCAGCAGGAGGCCCCAGCCGAGGCCGACGACGACCTCGGAGATGACGTACGGCACGAAGATCAGCACGCGGATGAGTGACTGCGCCCGCATCTTGCGGTTCAGCAGCAGTGCGAGCCCGAGGGCGAGCGGCCCCTGCAGGACGAGCGAGCCGATCACGATGAACGCGTTGTGACCGAGCGCCTCGTGGAAGGCGGGGTCGGTGAGGATCGTGACGTAGTTGCGGATGCCGACGAAGTCGGTGGGGGTGCCGAAGCCCGACCACTTGTAGAAGCCGTAGTAGGCGGCGAGGACCACCGGGAGGATGACGAACGAGACGAAGACGACCAGGGCGGGGCCGAGGAGGATCGCGAGCTCGCCGCGGATGCGCCAGTTCTCGCGGCGACGGCGGACGGGCGACCGCCCGGCCGAGGGGGTGCGCGGGGCACCCTCCTCGGCCAGACGGCGACCGGCGACGTCGTCGGACGCGGTGGCGACCGGATGACGCACGGTGGTCATATCGGGACTCCTCAGCGCGAGGCGGCGGCGTTGACGGCGTCGACGATGCCCTGCGGGCTGCCCTTGCCGGCGAACAGGTCCACGACGGCGACGTTCAGCGCGTTGCCGACGTTCTGGCCGTACAGGGTGTCGAGCCAGACCGACACGTACGGAGCGTCGGTGTAGGCCTTCAGCGCCGACTGCAGGGCGGGGGTGGTGACGGCATCCGTCGCCTCGCTGGAGGCGGGGATGGTCTGGAACGCCGCGGCGTAGCTCTCCTGGTTCTCCTTGTTGACGAGGAAGTTCAGGAAGTCGGTGCACTGCGCGGGAGCGTTGACCCAGCACGAGTAGCCGTCGACGCCGCCCATGATGGCGCCCTTCTCTCCCTTGCCGCCGGGGACCTCGGGGAAGGGGAACCAGCCGAGGTCCGCCAGGGGCTTCTCGTCGGGGGTGAGCGAGGCGATCACGCCGGGGTTCCAGGCGCCCATGAGCTCCATGGCGGCCTGGTGATTCGCGAGGAGACCCGCGGACGAGCCGGCACCCTGCTGGGCGGCGGTGGTGAGGAAGCCCTCGTTGAACGGCTGGGTCTTCAGGAACGACTCGAGATTCTCGCCCGCCTGGAGCCAGCACGGGTCGTCGAAGCTGCGGCTCTGCGCCGCGGCATCCAGGACGTCCTTCGAGCAGGCGCGCAGCGCGAAGTTGTAGTACCAGTGCGCGGCGGGCCAGGCGTCCTTCGCGCCGACGGCGATGGGGGCGACGCCGGTCGCGCGGATCTTCGCGTCGGCCGCTTCGAGGTCGGAGATGGTGGCGGGAGCCTCGGTGACACCGGCGGCGGTCAGGAGGTCCTGCGCGGTGAAGATGCCGGAGGGGAGGACGGCGACGGGCATGCCGTAGTTCTTGCCGTCGACCTCGAAGGCGTTGAGCGAGGTGCCGAGGGCGCTCTTGGCCTCGGGGGAGATCTTGTCGGTGAGGTCCATGGCCTGACCGGCGGTGACGATGTCGGCGAGCTTGCCGCCGCCGCGCGCCATGAAGAGGTCGGGGGCGTCGCCGGAGTTGAGGGCGGTCTGGAGCTTGCCGTCCATCTCCTCGTTCTGCACCGCCTGGATCTCGATCGTGACGCCGGGGTTGGCCGCCTCGAAGGCCGCGGCGGTGTCCTCCCAGTACTTCTTGCCGTCACCGGTGGTGGAGTTGTGCCACAGCGTCAACGTGACCGAGCCGTCGGCGTTCTGACCCCCGCCGCCGCCAGCGCAACCGCCGAGTGCGAGGGTGCCGGCGACGGCGAGGGCCGCTCCGGCGAGGATTTTGCGCGTGTTCATGTGATTCCCGTTTCTCTTCGTCGAGGTGCGTCCCTCGGGGACGCGCGGTGGTCATCGGCAGCGATGCCGTTTCCGGGGAGTGTGCTGCGCCCCGGGTCTGAGCAGTGTCGCCCGGGGATACAGGCTCGTCAAACGTTTTCGAAAATGTTTTCCACGCTATCGTCGGATGCCATGACCCGACGCGCCACCATCCACGACGTCGCCGCGGCCGCCGGTGTTTCGGTGGCCACGGTGTCGAAAGCCGTCAACGGGCGGTACGGGGTCTCGCCCGAGACCGTGAGCCGGGTCCTGGACGCGGTGAAGACCCTCGGCTACGAGTCGAGCCTCGTCGCGAGCAGCATGCGCTCGCGCAAGACGGGCGTGGTCGGCGTGCTCGTCGCGGCGATCGAGCCGTTCTCGGCCGAGATCCTCAAGGGGGTCGGCGGGGCGCTTTCGGGCACCGGGTACGACCTGCTCGCCTACAGCGGCTCGCGCCGCGAGGGCGAGGGGTGGGAGCGGCGTTCGCTCAGCCGCCTGAGCGGCACGCTCATCGACGCGGCCATCATCGTGACCCCGACCGTCGTGAACGTCACCAGCGACGTGCCGATCGTCGCGATCGACCCCCACACGGGCCGCGCCGACCTCCCCACGGTCGAGTCCGACAGCTTCACCGGGGCGCAGCAGGCCGTGCACTACCTCGTGCAGCTCGGGCATCGCCGTATCGGTTTCATCGCGGGGCGTCCCGACCTGCGGTCGGCGGTGGCTCGCGCGTCCGGGTATCGGGCCGGGCTCTCGGCCGCCGGCATCCCCTTCGATCCCGCCCTCGTCGGCGTCGGGCGGTACGAGCAGGACGTCGCGCGCGAGGCCGCCGAGACCATGCTCTCGCTCGACGATCCCCCAACCGCGGTGTTCGCGGCGAACGACCTGTCGGCCCTGTCGATCATCGACGTCGCCGCCGAGCGGGGGCTGCGCGTTCCCGAGAACCTCTCGGTCGTCGGCTTCGACGACGTCCCCGAGGCCGCGCGCGCCCAGCCCGCGCTGACGACCGTGCGCCAGCCGATGAAGCGGCTCGGCGCCGAGGCGGTGCGCATGGTGTTGACGCTCCTGGCGGGGGAGGAGCTGGACGAGACGCACATCGAGCTGCCGACGCGCCTCGTCGCCCGCGGCACGACGGCGCCGCCTCCGCTGCGCTGAGCGGAGCGGAACGGGCGGGCCGCGGCATCCGCTGTCCGGGGGCGGGGCGGCAGTCGGGCGAGACTCCTGGGTTTCCGACCCGGTGGGGCGGGGTGCGGGGGCCGTGCGAAACTCCGGAGTTTCTGGCCCCGCGGGGCGGCACGGCGGGGTGGCAGTGCGGGTCGGGGCGATTTATCAGGAGTTTCGCACACCCCGAGGTGGTCTCCGGCGCCGCGACGGGGCGGAACCCGGACCGGCGGGGCGGGGCGCCGGGGGCGTGCGAAACTCCTGAGTTTTCGGGCCGCGGGCGCCGTGGCGCGGCGGCGACGGGGCCGAAGGCCCGGTTTCTCAGGAGTTTCGCACGGCCCACCTGCCTCCGCTGCGCCCCGGACCACACCCGGCGGCGCGGCGCACAGTCCCGGGCCGCGCCGGGTCAGCGCGCGGCCAGGCGGTACAGCACCTCGGGGCGGCCGCGGGCACCGAAGCGGTGCGAGATGTCGACCTCGCCGCGGGCGACCAGAACGTCGAGGTAGCGGCGCACCGTGGCGCGTGATGCCCCCGATGCGGCGGCGATCTCGCGGGCGCTCGTCGGTGTCACGGGGTGCAGCGCGGAGCGGATGGTGTGCATGGTCGACTCCGCGAGCCCCTTAGGGAGGAGGGGATCGGATGCCACGACCGTGCGCACCGGAGAGGTGACCGGCGACACCAGCCGGTCGATGTCGCCCTGGCCCATGCTCACGGGTACCTCGGCGGGCCGATCGGCGCGACCCCGGCGGTACTCCTCGAGTCGGCGGACGAAGGCCTCGCGCGAGAAGGGCTTGGCGAGGTAGCCGACGACGTGGGCCGCCGCGGCCTGGCGGATCGTCAGGGTGTCCCGGGCGGAGCTGATCACGAGCACGTCGACGTCCCACTCCCGCACGAGGCGCAACCGGTGCAGCACCTCGACGCCGCTGAAGTCGGGGAGGTTCATGTCGAGCAGCACGAGGTCGACGTCGGTCCCCGCGGCGAGCGCCGCCCCCGCGGCGCCGGTCCGCGCCGTCCCGACGAGGCGGAATCCGGGCAGCGCCTCGAGGTACGCGGTGTGCAACCGCACCACCGCGGGGTCGTCGTCGACGATGATCGTGCGGATCACGGCATCCCCGCTCACGCGCGCACCCCCGCTCGTGGCAGCTCCACGGTGAAGCGCGCCCCGCCCGAGGCCGACCCGCCCACCGTGACCGAGCCGCCGCGGGCGCCCGCGATGCGGCGCACGAGGTCGAGCCCCACGCCCCGTCCCGCGGAGGCCTTCGAGCTGAACCCGCGGTCGAAGATCCGGGTCACGTCGGCGGGGGCGACGCCGGGACCGTCGTCGGCGACGTCGATCGTGAGCCGTTCGTCGCCCGCGAGCACGAGCACGTCGACGCGTCCTCCGGGACCGGCCGCCTCGGCGGCGTTGCGGACGAGGTTGCCGACGACCGTGAGCACCTCGTCGTCGATGCTCCCGCGCGGCGCAAGGCTCGCGGGGTCCACCCGCAGCCCCGGGACCTCGGCGGCGAGTCCGTCCAGCAGCGCGCGCAGAGCCGGGTCGTCGATCGGGAGACCGGATGCCACGGGCGCGAGCCCCCCGATATAGGTCAGCGCCTCGCCGGTCTCGCCCTCGGCGACCAGCCCGCGGATCACGTGCAGGCGCGTGTGGAACTCGTGCGTCTGCTCGCGCAGGGCCCCGGAGATGCGCCGCTGCGTCTCGAGCTCGCGCGCGTCGGCCTCGAGGCGTCGTACGCGCCGGCGGAGGGCCGCGGTGAGCAGGCCGCTCAGCACGACGCCGAGCACGATCGAGCCCGCCACCCACGGCAGCATCCCCCCGACGGCCTCGTCGAAGCTGCGCGAGATCTCGGACTCCAGCACCCCCACCGAGGCCGTCCCCACGACCTCGTCCCCGACGCGCACGGGAACCTTCGCGCGCAGGCTCGGCCCGATCGTCCCGGTCTCCGTGCCGAGGAACGTCTCTCCTGCCAGCACCGCGGTGGCATCCGTCGACACCGTCCGTCCGCGCTCCGCCGGATTCGGATGGGTGAGCCGGATGCCGCGGGCATCGGTGACCACGACGTAGTCGACCCCGGATGCCGCGGCGACGACGTCGGCGAGCGGTTGCAGCTCCGCGGTGGCGGTGTCCGTGTCGAGAAGAACGGCGCCCTGCACCTGGTCGAGCTCGACGAGGCTCATGGCCACGTCGAGCACGCGTTCCTCGGTCGCGGCGCGGATGCTGCGTTCCTGCACCGACATGGCGACGAGGGTCGTCGCGAGCACGCACACGAGGACCACGGTGCACTGAAGGGCGAGAAGGACGGCGAGGCGCACCCGCACGGGCGCGCGGTCGGTCCGGGTGAGCGACATGAGCACCTCCTCGTGCGGCTCGCTTCGCGAGCGGATCGTCGTGAGCATCAAAGAGCGCAAAGGCTCCCGAGCGCGCCACCGGGGGAGAGGCGCTGACAACCTAGCTTCTCATCCGGCAACGACGATGTCCCGGGAGGGCTTGATGCAGCATCCGACGCCAGCAGGGGCGCAGCGCCCCGCGCGCTCACCGCGACGCCGCCTCGTGACGGGAGCCGTCGTGGGCGTCGTCGCCGCCGCGCTGTTCGTTGCGGCCGGGCTCAGCGCGGCCGCCACGGGAGGGGTCGCCAACCCCCGCACGAAGCTCACCATCGTCGCGCCCGCGGCCCCGGGCGGCGGCTGGGACACCTTCGGCCGAGAGGCCCAGCAGGTCATGCGCGAAGAGGGGATCGCCGGGGCGGTGCAGGTGATGAACATCCCGGGCGCGGCCGGCACGATCGGTCTCGGCGCGGTGGCCGAGATGGGCGACCGGCACGACATCATGCTCGTCACCGGAGGGGTGATGGTCGGCGGCGTGATCGTCAACCGTTCGCCCGTGAGCCTCGAGGACGTGCGGCCCATCGTGCGCCTCGCCGACGACTTCAACGTGCTGGTCGTGCCGGGCGACTCGCCCTTTCAGACCCTCGACGACTTCATGCAGGCGTTCCTCGCCGACCCCGAGGGCACCGCGATCGCGGGCGGCTCGCTCGGCGGCATCGACCACCTGCTCGCCGGGATGCTCGCGCAGCAGGGCGGCATCGACCCGCAGCGCGTGAACTATCTCGCCTACCCGGGCGGCGGCGAGGTCGTCACCTCCCTGCTCTCGCACACCACGCAGGCCGGGCTCTCCGGGTACAACGACTTCCGCGATCAGATCGAGTCCGGCAACCTCCGGGCCCTGGCCCTCTCCTCCGAGGAGCCGCTCGACGACGTCGACGTGCCCACCTTCCGCGAGCAGGGCGTGGACGTGGCGATGTCGAACTGGCGCGGCCTCGTGGCGCCCCCCGGCATCGACGACGAGGTGCACGCGGAGCTGGTGGCCATGGCATCCGAGATGCGGGAGACCGCGGCCTGGCAGGAAGTGCTCGCCCGCAACAGCTGGGTCGACAGCTTCCTCGCCGGCGACGAGTTCGCCGCCTACCTGTCGGACGAGACCGAACGCACGACCGCGATCATGAAGGAGCTGGGCCTGTGACCGAGCCGTCCACCCTCACCACGGGGTCGCTGCGCGTGCAGCGGACGCCCCGCTGGTACACCGGCCGCAGCGAGCTGGTGGTCGTCGCGGGGGTCTTCGTCCTCGCCGCGTTCATGACGTACGGCACCGCGACCATGCAGGTGCCCGCCGACGTCGCCTTCCCCGGCCCCCAGTTCTTCCCGATGCTCGTGAGCGGCTTCCTCTGGCTCGCCGGCCTCGCTCTGCTCGTCGAGGTCCTGCGCGCGACCCGCCGCTCGCACGTCGCCGACGACCCCGTCGAGATCTCGAACGAGATGCTCGAGGACCTCGGTGCGATCGACGAGACGGGCGAGATCCGGATCGTCTCGCCCGAGGACGTGGCCTCGAACGCGAAGCCGGCCTCCGTCGACTGGCGCACGCTCGGCATCACCGTCGCGGCCCTCGCCGGGTTCATCGTCGTGCTTCCCGTGCTCGGCTGGATCCTCTCGGCCGCCGCCCTCTTCTGGGTCATCTCGTGGGCGTTCGGCAGCCGCCGGCCGCTGCTCGACATCGGCGTCAGCGTCATCGTGTCGTCGCTCGTCCAGCTCGCGTTCGGGGCGGGCCTGGGCCTGTCGCTTCCCGCCGGCATCCTGGAAGGACTCTCGCCGTGGATCAGCTGATCAATCTCGCCGACGGCTTCGCCGTCGCCTTCACCCCGCAGAACCTCCTCTTCCTCGTCATCGGGGCGATCCTCGGCACGGCCGTGGGCGTGCTCCCGGGGCTGGGGTCGGCGATGGCGGTCGCGCTGCTGCTGCCCGTGACCTTCAGCCTCGACCCGACCGGCGCGTTCATCATGTTCGCCTCGATCTACTTCGGGGGTCTCTTCGGGGACTCCACCGCCGGCATCCTGCTCAACACCCCCGGCAACTCCTCCGCGATCGCGACGACGTTCGAGGGCCATCGCATGGCGAAGGACGGCAGAGCGGCCAAGGCGCTCGGCACGTCGGCGATCGGCGCCTTCATCGGCGGCACGATCGCGTGCGTGCTGGTGGTGTTCTTCGCCCCGTACATCGTCGAGCTCGCCAAGGTGTTCGGGCCCGCGGAGTACTTCGCGCTCGCCGTGTTCGCGTTCGTGGCGATCTCGGCCGTCGTCGCCGACTCGATCGTGCGCGGCCTCGTCGCCCTGGGTCTCGGTTTCGCCCTCGCCCTCGTCGGCATCGACGGGATGACGGGAGCCGAGCGCTTCACCGGGGGAAGCCCCGTGTTCTTCGACGGGATCTCGATCATCGTCGTGACGGTGGGGCTCCTCGCGATCGGCGAAGTTCTGCACGTCGCGGGGCACATCCGCCGGGCGGGCGGACCGGGCAAGCTCGTCGCCCCCAGCGGCTCGCCCCTGCTGTCGAAGCGCGAGTGGCGGCAGGCGCTGCCCGCCTTCCTGCGCGGCACGGCGTTCGGCGTGCCGTTCGGCGCGATCCCGGTCGGTGGCTCCGAGGTGCCGACGTTCCTCGCGTACGGCACCGAGAAGCGCCTCGCCCGTCGCCGCGGCGACACCGACTTCGGCTCGCGCGGAGCGATCCAGGGCGTCGCCGCCCCCGAGGCCGCGGGCAACGCCACGGCCGGCTCCGCGATGGGCGCGCTGCTGGGCCTGGGCCTGCCGACCTCGGCGACCGCCGCGATGATGATCGCCGCGTTCCAGCAGTACGGGATGCAGCCGGGCCCGCTGCTGTTCGAACGCTCCGGAGACCTCGTCTGGCCGTTGCTCGCCAGCCTCTTCCTGGGGCTCATCATCCTGCTGATCATCAACCTGCCGTTCGCGGCGGTGTGGGCCAAGCTCCTGCTCATCCCGCGTCACTACCTCTACGCGGGGATCACGGTCGTGGCGATGCTCGGTGTCTACGCGATCGCCTCGCGCGTGGTCGACCTCTGGCTCGCGCTCGCGATCGGCGTGATCGGCTTCGTCATGCGGCGCTTCTCGATTCCGCTCGCCCCGGTGCTGATCGCGGCGATCCTCGGGCCGATGGCCGAGACGCAGATGCGCCGCGCGCTCGCCGTGTCGGAGGGCGACCCGACGGTCTTCGTGTCGTCGCCGCTGACCGTGGTGCTCTACGCGCTGCTCGCGATCATCGTCACGGTGAGCGTCCTGCAGCACGCTCGCCACGCACGGAGCCAGCGCCTCGAGGCCGCCGCCCGTCGCGACGCCCCGGTGCCTGCCGGGCGCCGCTGACCCGACCGGCTAAGGTCGGCGCGTGACCTCCGTGCTGCTCGCGCCCGACGGGTTCAAGGGCTCGATCACCGCCGTCGACGCCGCCGCCGCGCTCGCCGCGGGCTGGCTCGACGTCCGCCCCGCCGATGTCACGATCGCGCGGCCCATGGCCGACGGTGGCGAGGGAACGGCCGACGCCTTCCTCGCCGCCGTCCCGGGCGCGCGCCGGATGCCCGTGCGCGTGACGGGTCCGCACGGGCGCGAGATCGCGGCATCCTGGGTCCTCCTCCCTGCGACGGTCGCGGCGCCGAACGGCACCGGGGTGGTCGATCTGGCATCCACGTCGGGCATCGAACTGCTCGGGGGAGACCTCCGCCCGCTCGACGCCGACACCCGCGGCTTCGGGCGGGCGATCGCCGCGGCGCTCGATCACGGGGTCTCGCGGCTGGTGCTCGGCATCGGCTCGAGCGCGTCGACCGACGCCGGATTCGGCGTTCTCGCGGCCCTCGGTGCCCGGATCACGGATGCCGCCGGCATCGACACCGTGCCCGGATTGCGGGGGCTGCGCACCGCCGTCCGCCTCGATCGTTCCGGCCTTCGCCCGCCGCCGCCCGGCGGTGCGATGGTGCTGACCGACGTCCGGAGCCCGCTCACCGGCCCCGGGGGAGCGGCCGCGGTGTTCGGCCCGCAGAAGGGGCTGCGCGACCTCTCCGCGGCGGACGCCGCCCTCGCCCACGCCGCGGTGCTGCTCGACACAGATCCTCTCGCGCCGGGAGCCGGAGCCGCCGGGGGAACCGGGGCCGCCCTCCGGGCGTGGGGTGCCGAACTCGTCCCGGGCGCCGAGATCGTGGCCGACCTCGTCGGCCTGACCGACGCCGTCGCGCGCGCCGACGTCGTGATCACGGGGGAAGGGGCGTTCGACGCGAGCTCGGGCGCGGGCAAGGTCCCCGGACGCATCGCGTCCCTCGCCGGCTCTCGCCCGGTCGCGCTCGTCGCCGGGCGCATCGCCCCGGATGCCGACACCTCGGCGTTCCGCGCGACGATCGCGCTCGTCGACCTGGCGGGATCCTCCGCCGCCGCGCTCGCCGACCCCGCGCGGTGGCTGCGCGCCGCGGGCCGCACCCTCGCCGAGCGGCTCGGTCCGCCCTCGCCGGGCGCCCGAAACCCCTGAGCCGCGCCCCTGCCCCTCACCCCCCCCATTCGCGCGTGAGTGTCCAAAACACCCGGACCCTCTGAAAAATCGTCCGGGTTTCTTGGACACTCAGCGCCGCGGACCACCGACCCGGGCCGGGCCCGCGCCGACGGATCGTCCGGAGTTCGGCCCGCCGCGTCGGGCTCGCCCCGCCCCCGGAAACGCCGCCATCGCCCCGCGGCTCCGGTACCGTCGTCATGTGGCTACCGCAAGCAATAAGGATGACGAGGTCGATCTCCTCATCGACGCGTGGTCGCGCCTGCTTCCCGACATCGACCTCACTCCGCTCGACGTCATGTCGCGCCTGCGTCGCGCGGCCTTCCACCTCTCGAAGCTCCGTGCCCGGGCCTTCGCGAGCGCCGACATCGCGCTGTGGGAGTTCGACGTCCTCGCGGTGCTCCGCCGTGCCGGCACCGAGCTGAGCGCCACCCGGCTCATCGCCGCGACGATGATCGGCAGCGCGGCGATGACGAACCGCCTCGACAAGCTCGCCGAGCGGGGTCTCGTGCACCGCCGCCCGAACCCCTCCGACGGCCGGGCGATCCTCGTGGCCATCACGCCCGAGGGCATCGAGCGCGTGGACGCGGCGATGACGGAGCTCGTCCGCCTCGAGGCCGAGGCGCTGCGCGGGGTCAGCCGCGCCGACCAGGCTCTGCTCGCCGATGCGCTCCGCGTCCTCGCCGCCGGCGAGACGCACGAGGCGTGATCGATCTCGCCGCGACCCTCGCCGAGCGTCCGGTCGTCCTCGACGGCGGCCTCGGGACGCTGCTCGAGTCGCGCGGCAACGACGTCTCGTCGTCGTTGTGGTCGGCGCGGGTGCTGCGCGACGACCCCGACGAGGTGCGCGCCGCCCACGCCGAGTTCGTGGCCGCCGGCGCCGATCTGCTCATCACCGCCTCGTACCAGGTGGGCTTCGGTGCGGGGATCCCGGATGCCGAGGTGGAGACGCTGCTTCGCCGTTCGGTGACGCTCGCCCGCGAGGCCGGAGACGTCGTCGTCGCGGCATCCGTCGGTCCGCTCGGGGCGCTGCGCGCCGACGGCAGCGAGTACACCGGCGATGACGGACTGAGCGTTCCCCGGCTGCGGGACGCGCACCGCCGCCGCCTGCACCTGCTGGCCGAGGCCGGGGCCGATCTGCTCGCCGTCGAGACCGTGCCCTCCCTCCGCGAGCTCGAGGCCCTGGCGCGGGAGCTCGCCGACCTGCGGGTCCCCGTCATCGTCAGTCTCTCGGCCGACAGCACGGGCCTGAGCGCTCCCGGCGCGATGGCGCAGGCGTTCGAGATCGCGGCATCCGTCCCCGGAGTCCTCGGCGTGGGCGTGAACTGCTGCGCTCCCGAGCACGTCGTCCCCGCGCTCTCCGCGGCGCCTGCGATGCCGCTGGTCGCGTATCCGAACTCGGGGGAGCGGTGGGATGCCGAGACCCGCACGTGGAGCGGCGGAGCCACCGTGCTGAGCGACGCCGCCCCCTCGTGGGTCGAGGCGGGGGCGCGCTTCGTCGGCGGATGCTGCCGGTCCACGCCCGCCGACATCGCGGCCATCGCGGCCGCGGTGCGCTGACGCCGCTCCGGTGCAGGGGCGCAACAGCGGTGCGGTGGCGCGGCCGCGGTGCGGTGACGCCGCAGCACGCTGACGCCGCTCCGGTGCGCTGACGCCGCCCCGGTGGCATCCGGTCAGGGGTCGATGCGGATCCGGCCCCGGGCTCGGCCTCGCGGGGCGCTCGAACGATCGGTGAGCAGCTCGGTCTCCTCGGGCCGCCACCCGTAGGCGGTGCGCATGCGGTGACGGAGCGTGGAGACGGCGCTCGGCAGCGCGACCTCCACGCCGTGCACGGCATCGACGGCGGAGGAGTCCAGTTCGCGCGCCGCGAGCCGCAGCTCGAGCAGCAGGCCGAGGACACGATCCGTGCCGAAGGCGGCGGTCGCGAGTCTCCAGTCGCCGATCGAGACCAGGGTGCGATGGTGGTCGTCGCTCGACTCGGCGCGCGCGACGGGGCGCCCGACGAGACCCACGGCGACCCCGGTCATCAGCATCGCGGACACCGCGGCGATGCCGGCGCCCGTCGACGAGAACAGGCTCTGGCTCAGCGGCGACTCCGGGGTCGCCGCGACGACCACCCGGAGCGCGGAGTACACGCCGTAGGTCACCAGGGTCGCGCCGAGGACGCGCATCGTGGCGCGCGGGAGGACGCGGTTGCGCAGAGTGATGACCGTCCCGACCGCGCTGATCAGCGTCAGGATCCCCGCTTTCACCGCCAGCGAGGCATCGGGCGGGAGCAGCGCCGAGCTGAGTCCGGTGAGGGCGGCGAGGCAGAGGGCCGCGGCGATTCCGAGCGGGGACGCGCTTCCGCCGCTCTTCGGATGCCAGACCGCCACGCACAGGAGGGACGAGGCCAGCACCATCGCGGTGTCCGCCGCGACGAGGACGCCCGTGCCTCCTCCGCTGGAACGCACGATGTACATCGCACCGGCGCCCACCGCCAACGCCCCGGACACCGAGGCGAGACGCAGGAACAGCCCGAGAGGCGTGGGGCTGCCCAGGCGCGGCAGGACCACGCGGATGATCCCCGCGGCCAGCCCGACGCACATCGCGACGACCCCGAACGACAAAAGCATGATCCCCCCGATCTCATCATGCGGTGATCGCGGTCACCGCACTGTTCTCGGCTGCTCTCTTGACGTGCGGATGCCGTTGTGCCGGGGAATCAGCCGGTCAGCGTTCCACATCGCGGTGATGGACGTCGCGGCGGTGCGCGGCGCCGGGGTCGCGGCCCCACGTCCGAGGCGGCTCGTCGCACAGGAGGTCCAGCTCCGGTCCACGCCACCCGAAGGACGTGCTGAGGTGCTGTTGGACGGTGGCGAGACGTATCGACGCGCCGGTCTCCACGCCGTGCCACGCGTCGACGCTCGATGCATCGAGCTGACGGGCCGCCATGCGCAGTTCGGCGACGATGGCCGACAGCTTGTCCGCTCCGAACGTCCGTCGCGCGTCGCGCCAGCCGCAGATCACGATGCGTCGTCGTGTGCGCCCCGTCGCGCGGGGCGCTGTCGAGGGCGCCCGGCCGAGCGAGATCCCGAACACGGCCAGGCCGATCGTGGCGATGGCGACGAGTGCGCTGGTGGCCGGGGCGAAGACGACGGCGATCTGCTCGGGGACGCGCCCGGGGAAGAGGCCGACGAGCAACCGCACCACCGAGAACACCATGTACAGCAGGGTCGACGCCGCGATCACGCGTCGGGCCGACAGGGGCAGGAATGTGGCCCGCACGGCACCCGCGCTCGCCGCACCGAAGACGAGGACGAGCGCCGCCACCTTCACCAGCACGGAGGTGTCCACCGGCAGCACCACGGAACACACGATGACCACGAGGGCGACGATGCCGGCCAGCACCCCCGCGATGCGGTGGTGACGAGGCGTGTACAGCGCGACGGCGAAGAGCGCGGGCGAGAGGACCATGGTGGCGTCGGCGCTGACGAGCGATATCGCCCCTCCGCCGTTGTACCGGATGATGTACAGCGCCGCGCACCCGATGGCCAGGACCCCCGAGATCGCGGTGAGCCGAAGGAAGTCGGGCAGGGGCGGCGGGGCGTCCAATCGCGGCATGATGACCGCGATGACGCCGGCGCCGACCAACGTGCACATCACCAGGACTGCGATCGAGAGAAGCATGGGACCCCCCGCTCCTCATCATGCGCGTGCATGAATCGCGCGGACGAGACTTTGTCGACGGTGTGATCGAAGTGATATGTCGGCGGCAGACAGGAGGTGATCCGCCGCCGGCGGGTGGATCACTCGTAATCGGGCAGCGTGAACGCGTCGGCGGGGGGACGGAACAGGCCTGTGGTCAGCCGCCTTCCTGCGGGTGACGCGGCCGCTCGCAGCACACCGTGGAAGACGGCTCTTCCGAAGCGAGAGCGCGGATTCGCGAGCCGCGGTGTGCCCGGGGGCAGATCCTGGGCGCGTTCGACGAACGGGCGGAGGACCTCCTCGTATCGCTGAAGAGCCGTCTCGACGTCGGCGCCGCGTCCGAGTTCGCCGGCGAGGACGTAGGCGCCCACGAGCGACAGAGTCGTCCCCATGCCGCTCAGGGGAGACGCGCAGTAGGCCGCGTCGCCGACGAGCGCGACCCTGCCCCGGTGCCAGGCGTCGAGGTGCACCTGACCGACCCGGTCGAGATAGAGCTCATCGGCGTCGGTCATCTCGCGCAGGACGCGCGGCGCCTGCCACCCGGCATCCGCGAACCGCTCGCGCAGTGCGTCCCGCACATCGCCGGAGTCGTCGTCGCCTGTCTCAGACCGCTCGTCGCCGCGGGTCGGGTACGACAGTGTGGCGCGGATCGTGCCGAGGTTGTCGGGACGCAGGGTGACGCTGCGCCCGCCCACGGCCGAGTACCACCGCCACCAGTCGGTGTCGTCGGGCGTCCGGGGGATCGTCAGGTACGCCGTCGACATGTGCTTCGAGACGATCGGATCCATGCCCGGGAAGACCAGCCGGCGGGTACGGGAACGCATTCCTTCGGCGATCACGACGAGGTCGAACAGCTCGTCGGTTCCGTCGTCGAACGTGACCTGGATGTCGGTACCTCGATCGTCGAATGAGCGGATCGTCGTACCGAAGCGGAAGACGACACGATCTGCGACGAGGCCGAACAGAACGCGCGACAGCTCGCCGCGGAGGATTTCGAGCTCCGCCGTCGCCCCACCGGTGTCATCCCGCCCCGCGGGGAAGCTGGCCACGGTCTGCCCGCGGACGCCGATGAACCGTGTCCCCACCTCCTGCGTGCTCCGGGCGCGTATCGCCTCCTCCACCCCCATGCGGCGCGCCACCTCGCGGCCGGCCCCGCGGATGTCGATGTTCTGCCCGCCCGCGCGAAGCTCGGGCGCGCGCTCGATCACGGTCACGTCCCACCCCGCGCGATCCATCCAGAAGGCGAGCGTCGGCCCCGCGATGCTCGCGCCGCTGATGAGGACTCGCCTCTGCGCGGTCATCGTGCCACGCCCGTGGCAAAAGCGAGGGCGACCACGATCGGGCCGAGCCGGCGGCGTCTGTTGTCGGTTGGTGTCATCGCGATCTCCCCATAAACTTTCATGGTCAAATAATTCATCCGCAGAATAACTTCATGAAGCGATAGACTGCAAGTCCGACCACGGCAGGTCGGAAGGGGAGGCCGGATGGGCAGCGATGATGCCGCTCACGCTGAGGACGAGGTTCGTATCTCGGTCACGGACGCGCTCCACTCCTACGGCGCCACGCATGCGCAGGTCGCTCGGGCCTTCGCCGCTCACGCGGGTCTGCACTCCACCGATGCGACGGCGATGATCGAGATCCTCGGGGCCGAAGAGCGCGGCACGCCGCTCTCGCCCGCGAAGCTGAGCGACCAGATCGGCCTGAGCTTCGGTGCCACCTCGACTCTCTTGAACCGGCTCGAAGCGGTCGGTCATGTCACCCGCAGTCGGACACAGGCTGATCGCCGAGTCGTGACGTTGCACTCGACGCCCGAGGTGCAACGTCTCGCCGCAGAGTTCTTCGAGCCACTGGGGCGTCGCCTCGGTGCGCTGCTGGCTTCGCACCCTCCCGCGTTTCTCGCCGAGTTCTCGGCGTTGCTGATGGCGCTGCGGGATGCCACCGACGAGTACGTTTCCGACACCTCGGGCGGATAGCGGCGCTGTTCCGGCAACGCGCCCCTAGTCGAAGTCGGCCGCGACCGCGTTCCGGTGGTATTCGAAGATGATGCTGGTGCGCGTGGATGCCACGCTGTGCCGCGCCGAGAGGTGATCGACGACGAAGCGGCGCACGGCCGAGGAGTCGTCGACGGCGATGTGGACGAGGAAGTCGTCCGCCCCGCCGAGGAAGAAGAGCTGGATGACGTCCGGATGCCGCCGCACTTCGTGCGCGAACGCGCGGATGCTCTCCTGGCGCTGACCCGGCCTGAGGGTGACCCCGACGATCGCCTGCAGACCGCGGCCGAGTCTGCTCTGGTCGACGGCCGCATGGAAGCCGGTGATCAGGCCCCGGTCGACGAGGGAACGCAGACGCGTGTGCGCCGTCGAGGCGGCGACCCCCAGGTCCTCGGCGATCGCGGCGTTCGTCATGCGCGCGTCCGCGGAGAGGAGCTCGATGATGCGTGCGTCGTGCGGGTGGAGCTCGTCATCAGGCATCGCAGATCCTTCGGTCGACGGGGGTTCTCAGGGCTCAGATTTTCGACGATACGCCGAAGAGTCGGCATCCAGGAGAAGAATCATCGGTGTAACGCCACGGAAACACTCGTTTCTGCGATTCTCTCCGCACTGCTCATCCGCTCCAGGAGGACCCCGTGCGCGTTTCCGTGCCGACCGAGATCAAGAACAACGAGAACCGCGTCGCGATGACGCCCGCGGGCGTCGACGCGCTCGTCCACCGCGGCCACGAGGTGCTGGTGCAGGCCGGAGCCGGGGAGGGCAGCGGGTTCTCCGACGACCAGTACCGCGCCGCCGGTGCCGAGATCGTCGCCACCGCCGACGAGACCTGGGCGCGCGCCGAACTCCTGGTCAAGGTCAAGGAGCCGATCGCTCCCGAGTACGGATTCCTCCGTCCGGACCTCACGCTGTTCACGTACCTGCACCTCGCCGCCGACCGACCGCTCACCGACGCCCTCATCGCCGCCGGCACCACGGCCGTCGCCTACGAGACCGTGCAGACCGCCGACCGGGCCCTGCCGTTGCTCGCCCCCATGAGCGAGGTCGCCGGCCGCCTGTCGATCATCGAGGGAGCACACCACCTGCTGCGCGCCTCGGGCGGGCGGGGGCTCCTCCCCGGGGGCGTCCCCGGTACGCCGCGCGCGAAGGTCGTCGTCATCGGCGGCGGCGTCGCGGGGGAGCACGCGGCCGCCAACGCCCTCGGTCTCGGGGCGCGCGTGACGGTCGTCGACATCTCGCTGCCCAAGCTCCGCCAGCTCGAGGAACGCTTCGGCGGCGCGATCGAGACCCGCGCGTCGACCCGCCTCGAGATCGCCGAGCAGCTGGCCGACGCCGACCTCGTGATCGGCTCGGTGCTCATCCCGGGCGCCGCGGCTCCCAAGCTCGTCACAGACGACATGGTCGCGGCGATGAAGCCCGGCTCGGTGCTCGTCGACATCGCGATCGATCAGGGCGGATGCTTCGAGGGCTCGCGCCCCACGACGCACGACGCCCCCACGTTCCGCGTCCACGACTCGCTGTACTACTGCGTCGCGAACATGCCCGGTGCGGTTCCGCACACCTCGACGCGGGCGCTGTCGAACGCGACCCTGCCGTACATCACGCGCATCGCCGACGCGGGCTGGGAGGCCGCGGCATCCGCGGATCCCGCCCTCGCGAAAGGCCTGAACGTCCGCGCGGGCGAGGTCACGAACGAGGGCGTCCGCGCCGCCTTCGCCCTCTGACGTCCCGCCCCGTCGCGCTGCCCGCGTCGGCGGCGTGAACCTCGCAGATCCGCGCGAATCTCGCAGGATTTGCGGCTGATTCTGCGAGAAACGCGAGATTCTGCGAGGTTCGCGGCTCCGGGCGCCGCATGCCGGGCGCCGCATGTCGGGCGCCGCATGCTGGGCGCCGCGACGAGACCCCGCGTCGCGCCGTGCCCGTCGGCGCCATGGACCTCGCAGGGCCTCGCAGATCCGCGCGAATTTCGCAGGTTTCGCGGTCTCATCTGTGAGAAACGCCCAATTCTGCGAGCTTAGCGGACCCCGGATGCCAATCGCCGAGCGCCCGGACGGAACTCCCGGATGCCGCGCGCCCCGCGCCACGGCCGCCCCCGGGCACCGCGCCCTCAGCCCCGCACCCACGCGTACGTGATCTCGGGGCGGCCCGGGCCGCCGTAGCGCGGCTCGCGGCGCACCCGGCCGACGTCGGCGAGATGCTCGAGATAGCGCCGCGCCGTCACGCGCGACATTCCCTCGCTCTCGCCCACCTCGGTCGACGAGACCGCTCCGGATGCCGTGCGCACCCGCTCCGCGACGGCCTGCAGCGTCTCGTCGCTCAGGCCCTTCGGCAGCCCCGGCGACGCGACCGTGCGCAGCGACCCGAGGAGCGCGTCGACCTCGGACTGCGTGGCCTCTCCGGCCGCGCGATCCAGGCCTTCGACGTACGCGCGATACGCCTCGAGGCGCTCGCGGAAGGCCGCGAACGCGAAGGGCTTGATGAGGTACTGCACGACCCCGATCGAGACCGCGGCGCGGACGGTCGCGGCATCCCGGACCGCCGTCACGGCGATGATGTCGACGCCCGATCCGGCCGCGCGCACGCGCCGCGCGACATCGAGGCCGTTGCCGTCGGGCATGGTCATGTCGAGCAGCACCAGATCGATCCGGCGCTCCGGGTCGGACAGCGCCGTCAGTGCGGCCCGCGCCCCCGACGCGTGGCCCGCGACCTCGAACCCGGGCACCCGCTCCACGTAGGCGGCATGCAGTTCGAGGGCGAGGGCGTCGTCGTCGACGACCAGGACCCGGATCACGGCGCCTCCTCGACGGACGGGAGGAACACCCGCACCGTCGTCGGGTCGGCGGTGACCTGCAGCGTTCCACCCCGGGCGGCCACGATATCGCGCACGAGCGCCAGTCCCACGCCGCGCCCGCCGGGAGCCTGCGCGGTCTTCGTGGACGCCCCGAAGGCGAAGGGGTCGGCCAGCGACGGATCGAATCCGCCCCCGCTGTCCGCCACCTCGATCATCACGTCGCTGCCGTTGTCCGCCAGCGCCGCGCGCACCCACCGTGGCTCCGCGCCCGCCGCCGCGGCATCCAGGGCGTTGTCGACGAGATTGCCGACGACGGTCACCGCTTCGGCGGGCGCGAGCGGCAGGGCCGGACGCGGTTCGGACACGTCGAGATCGAGGTGCACCCCGCGTTCGGCCGCTTCGTCGAGCTTGCCGAGCAGCAGGGCGACGACCACCGCGTCCTCGTCGTCCGAGACCAGACGGTCGGCCAGTTCCTGGCGTTCGCCGGTGGATGCCACGATCAACCGCCGCGCGTCGTCGATCCGCCCGAGCTCGAGCAGGGCCAGCAGAGCGTGCAGGCGATTGCCGTGCTCGTGGGTCTGCGAGCGCAGCGTGTCGCTGAGCGTGCGGACGCCCTCGAGCTCGCCGAGCAGAGCCTGCAGCTCCGACCGGTCGCGCAGCGTCATGACGTGTCCGCGCTCGGGGGCTCGGCGCCCGTTCAGATCGCGCGCGTCCTCCTGGTTCACGAGCAGTACGCGGTCGCCGTTGACCACCGTCTCCTCGACCATGCGGCGCCCCGTCGCGATGGCCTCGGCCAGGGTGGCATCCATGTCGACGTCGTGGGGGTCGAGCGAGACCTGACCCATCGTCGCGGGCGGGAGCCCGAGCAGGTCGGCGGCCTCGTCGTTGTAGAGCACGATCCGGCCCTCCCGGTCGGTCACGACGAGCCCCTCGCGCAGGGAGTGCAGCACCGTCTCGTAGCTCTCCACGAGCCGCGACAGCTCGGCCGGGGTGTACGACCCGGTGACCCGGCGCGCGCTGCGCCGCACGTACAGCGCCCCGAGCACGCCGACGCCGACGATGGCGGCGGATGCCACGGCGATCAGCGGCACGCGAGCGGCGAGGTCCTGCTGCACGGCGCCGAGCGTGACGCCGACCGAGACGAGCCCGACGATGGGGCCGTCCTCGTCCCCGCCCTCGCGGATCGGCGCGATGGTGCGCACGGAGGGCCCGAGGGTCCCCTTGTACACCTCGGTGTAGGTCTCGCCGGCGAGGGCCTCCTCGCGCGATCCCTGGTACTCCTGCCCGATCTCGGAGCGATTGCGGTGGGTGAGACGGATGCCGTCCGGCGTCATGATCGTGACGAACGACAGGTCCGCGTCGCCCAGGATCGCCTCGACCATGGGCTGGAGGGTGTCGGAGTCGCGGCGTTCGACGAGGGCCGCGACATCGGGCTCGTGGGCGAGGGTCTCCGCGACCGACCGGGTCACCTGCTCCGCCTGGCGCTGTCCCGAGTCGGTGAGCTGGAAGGACAGCAGCACCGCGAGGACGCCGGCGACGAGCACCACGACGCCGAGAGAGACGAGCGCCAGCCGCCCACCCACGCTCAGTCGCATGCCACACCCTTCGTCGCGCCTGCCGTGAACAATACGACCACAAATGGTTCCTCCGTCCCGCCTCGATCAAAGTCGTCACATCGACCGGCGCCCCCGCCGGACTCAACGAAGGCGTTAGAAAAGGGGAACTCCCAATGGCACTCTCACTCCGCACCACGCGTGACGGTCGGCCCCGCAGGAAGATCGACCGCAACCATTGGCTCTACATCTCGGTCATCATCGCGGTCATCGCGGGCGTGATCGTCGGGCTCGTCGCCCCGGCGTTCGCGACGGCCCTCGAGCCGATCGGCAAGGGCTTCGTCAGCCTCATCAAGATGATGATCGCCCCGGTCATCTTCTGCACGATCGTCGTGGGCATCGGCTCGATCGCGAAGGCCTCCACGGTCGGCAAGATCGGCGGCCTGGCGATGGTCTACTTCCTCGTGATGTCGTCGTTCGCGCTGATCATCGGCCTCGTCGTCGGCAACATCATCCACCCGGGTGAGGGCCTCAGCATCGCGGGCGCCCACTACGACGCCCCCGCGACCGAGGCGACCACGACGCAGGACTTCATCCTCGGCATCATTCCGACGACGTTCTTCTCGGCATTCACCGGCGGCAGCATTCTCCAGGTGCTGTTCATCGCTCTTCTCGTCGGTTTCGCCCTGCAGGGAATGGGCGAGCGCGGAGCGCGCATGGTCGAGGGCATCCGCAACTTCCAGGCGCTCGTCTTCCGCATTCTCGGCATGATCCTGTGGCTGGCTCCGATCGGTGCCTTCGGCGCGATCGCCGCGGTCGTCGGAAAGACCGGATTCCAGGCCGTGATAAGCCTCGGCATCCTGATGGGCGCGTTCTACATCACGTGCTTCCTCTTCATCGCCGTGGTGCTCGGAACGCTCCTGTACGTCGTCACCCGCGTCAACATCTTCACGCTGATGAAGTACCTGGGCCGTGAGTACCTCCTCATCGTCGGCACCTCGTCGTCCGAGGCGGCTCTTCCCCGTCTCATCGCGAAGATGGAGCACCTCGGTGTCTCGAAGCCCGTCGTCGGCATCACCGTCCCGACCGGCTACTCGTTCAACCTCGACGGCACGGCGATCTACCTCACGATGGCGTCGCTCTTCATCGCCACGGCCATGGGCTCGCCCATGTCGATCGGTGAGCAGATCGGCCTCATGATCTTCATGATCATCGCCTCGAAGGGCGCGGCCGGCGTCACCGGTGCGGGCCTCGCGACCCTTGCCGGCGGCCTCTCGGCCTACCGCCCCGACCTGGTCGACGGCGTCGGTGTGATCGTCGGCATCGACCGCTTCATGTCCGAGGCCCGCGCCGTCACCAACTTCACCGGCAACGCGGTCGCGACCATGCTGATCGGTGTCTGGACCAAGCAGTACGACGGCCAGCGCGTCCGCGACGTCCTCGCCGGCACCATCCCGTTCGACGAGTCGCTGCTCACCGGACACGACCACTCGGCGACTCCGGCGGCGGATGCCAAGGAGCAGGCGTCGCTCGAGACGGGCACCGGCCCCACGGTCGACACGTCCTCGCTCGACGCGTTCCGCGCTCAGGCCGAGGCGGAGGCCGCGGCCCGGGGTCGCTCGTGACCCTGGCGCACTCTCCGGCGGGGGCGGCTTCGGCCGCCCCCGCCCCCGCGCGTGTCGACCTCGCGCGCACCTGGATGCTCCGCTCGCCCCTCGCCGGCGATCTCGAGACCGCGGCGGACGTGCTCGTGCTCGACCTCGAGGACGGCCTGCCCGCCGGACGCAAGGCCGAGGGCCGCGACCGCGCGCGCCGCGCCGCCACCGAGGCTCCGGTGTGGCTGCGCATCAGCGCCGCCGGAACCCGCGACGGTGAGGAAGACCTCGCGCTGGGCCGCGAGCTCGGATCGCGGCTGGCCGGTGTCGTCCTGGCGATGTGCGCCGGTCCCGCCGATGTCGCCCACGTCGCGGCATCCCTCCCCGACGGCGTCCCGATCATCGCGATGGTCGAGTCGGCCGCGGCCTTGCTCGCCGCCCCCGCGATCGCGGCGCACCCCGCGACGCGACGCCTCGCCTTCGGCACCGGCGACTTCCGCCGCGACACCGGGATGTCCGCCGACCGCATCGCGCTGTCGTGGCCGCGCGCGCAGCTCGTCATCGCCTCGGCGGCGGCGGGGATCGCCGGTCCCATCGACGGCCCGTGCGGTCCGGTGGATCAGGCGCGCGACGCCGCGCTCCACGCCGTCGCGATGGGCTTCACCGGCACTCTCGCGCTCCAGGATGCCGCCGTCCCCGGTGCCCACGCCGGATTCACGCCCGCGCCCGACGAGGTCGAGCGCGCCCGGGCGGTGCTGTCGGCGACCCCCGACGGTCCCGTCGACGGCTCGTACGCCCCGACGCTCGCGCGCGCCCGCGCCCTGGTGGAGCGGGCGGAGGCCCTGGCCGCGCTGTAGCCCGCCCCTGGTGCGCTCGCTGCAGCCCGCCGACACCACACGATCCGCGCGAGATCACAGGTTGCGGTGAGGTCGGCGCGGGTGATCTCGACACGAACGTGTGATGTCGCCGCGGCCCACTGAGCCTCGCTCAGGATCCGAGCGTTCGGCTCAGCGGCCCCGTCGGAACCACCGCCGCCGCACCACCGGCGCGACAGCCGCCGCCTCTTCCCTCGCGCGACGACGCTCGGCCCACGCCTCCACCTCGACCTCCACGTCGACCGTGGGTGTCACCACCGGCGGCCCGCCCTGCAGCTGTCGCCGCGCTTCGATGACGCGCCGGTTGAAGTCGTGCAGCGCCTCGCGGACGTCGGGCTCGCCGGCGATGGCATCCATCCGCTCCGCGCGTTCGGCGTATTCGACGCGCAGCGTGAGCGCCGGCGGCCCGAGGCCGGTGAGCTGCTCGGCTTCGATCTTGCGGCGGATCCACCAGTCGGGGTCGTGCGCGCCGCCGAGGTCAGGCAGGGGTTTGCCGGCACCGGGCAGGTTGTCGAACTCGCCGCGACGGATCGCCTGCTGGATCGACGTCTCGACGTAGGCGGCGCGTTCGGCGGCGGTCGATCCGCGGTCCGGTCCGGTCGCCGCGGACTCGGGCTCGAGACCGCTCTCCCGCAGCTCGCGGTCGAGCCGGTAGCGCTCGGCCGACTGGCGTGGGTCGTCGCTCATGGGCACCTCCGGTCATTCCAGGCTACGACGGCCCAGCGAGGCCGGGGCGGACCCGGCGAGAAAGGGGCGGACCCGGCCAGAACGGGGCGGTGCGGGCGCCGGCGGAGTCTCGGGCGGGCCGGGCGCGGCCGGCGTCGCGTGCCGGACTCCGGAGAAATGGATGCCACGGCCAGAGCTCGCAGCCACATCGGCGTCGACGCCACGAAAGCTCCGGAGTTCGGCACGCCGCCCCGCCCGCGCACACCCGGCCCCCGCCGCCCCGCCCGCGCACACCCGGCCCCGCCCGCGCACACCCGGCCCGCGCGCACCCGGCCCCGCCCGCGCGCACCTGGCCCCGCCCGCGTACACCCGGCCCCCGCCGCCCCGCCCGCCGCACGCGCCCCAGACCCCGCGTCACATCCCCAGGCGCCGCAGCCTCTCCCGCGCCATGTCCTGTGCGCGCGGGCCCGACCCGAGGGCTCGCTCGGTCACGCGCAGGATCAGCCGTGTCACGGTGAGCACGGGAAGGGGCGAGCGGCGCAGCCCGAGCATGCGCCGGAACCGCGGCGGGATCGTCGCGACCGCCGCGGCGAACAGCACGCGGTACGACACCCCCATGAGCCCGCGGAACGGCGGCTTCTTGAGGAACCGCACCACCTCGTCGACGCGCTCGTCGTGGCGCAGTTCCCCGCGCTCGAGGAATCCGTCGAGCTCGGCGCGCAGGGCCGCACGGGTGAGGGGCGGGTCGACGACGCGCATCAAGCGGCCGGCGGTCGCCCAGTCGGCGACGTAGGCGTCGGGGCCGCCGGGGATGGGCCGGCGCGACACCTCGTGTCCCGACAGGAACGCGTCGGTGAAGGCGAGGTGCACCCAGCGCACGAGGTCGGCCGCCTCCGCCGAGTAGGACCGTTCGCTCCCGTCGCCCGCGCGGTATTCGCCTTTCACACGCTGGTGGAACCGACCGACGCGTGCTGTCTCGGCATCCGCCTGCGTCCGTGAGCCGTAGGTGAGCGTGACGACCCAGCGGACGGTTCCGGTGAGGCGCCCGAGCGGGTCCTCGCGGTAGCGCGACCAGTCGTGCACACCCGCGAGAGCGCCCGGGTGCAGGGCCTGAAGGAGAAGGGCCCGGATGCCGGCGACCAGGGTCCCCGTTCCGGCGTGCACCGTCCACGCGGGACCGTTCTCGGCGAAGTACCCGGCGTCGTCGCCCTCGGCGATCGCACGGACGTAGGGGGCCATGCCGGTCGGGTCCCCGGCCAGGGCGATGAGGAGCTTTCCCCGCAGCGAGGGGAGCCAGCCGGGGGCGGGGGAGGGGGAGTCGCTCACCTCTCCAGCGTGCCACCGCGGCGCCCCACGGGCGCCGAGGTGTCGCGGCATCGAGAGAGTCAGTGCCCCTCGTGCGAGATGACGGGAACGGTGCCGTCGTCGCGCAGCAGCACGGCGTTCTGCGTCGCGCCGAGGGCGGGGGTCACCACGACCGCGATGACCGCGGCGGCGACCAGGAGCCCGACGACGCTCATCGGCTGCGCGGTGCGCGTGGCGGTGGTCGCGCGGCGTTCACGCCGCAGGTGCACCGCGGCGCTCGCCCCGACGATGACGAAGAGAAGGGATGCCGCGGCCACCGCGAGCACGCTCGTGTGCGCCGGGACGACGAAGAGCAGGACGGTGACGCCGAAGATCGCGACGAGGCTCCCGCCGAGGACGACGGCGGGCACGATGAGGCGTCCCGCCCAGAGGACCACGCCACCCCACGCGAGGGCGGCGAGTCCGAGGACCACCAGTGCGATCCCGAGGCCGCTTGCGACGGCCCCGGAATCGGCACGGGTGATGGCGCCCGCACCGAGGGCGGCGGTGATGAGGCCGGCCCCCCATGCGAACACAGAGGGCCACGACCGGACGAAGGTCGCAGCAGTCATGCTCAGACCGCCGCGGTGCGGGGGACGTTGCGCTCGGTGCCGAGGCCGACACCCAGCAGCACGACGGCGCTGGCGAGGTGCAGGAAGTGGTCGGGCACGTTCAGGGCCAGGATGTTGGCGGGGCCCATCAGGAAGAAGCCGACGATGCCGAGCAGCAGGTAGACGGCACCGACGGTGGTGTTGACACCCTTCGCTGCGCGGGCGTTGGCGAGACCGGCGACGAGCAGGGCGCCACCGATCAGCAGGTGCGCGATGTTGTGGAGCGGGTTGACCTCGAAGATGCCGAGGAGCAGGCCGCCCTCGTTCGAGATGAAGCCCACGCCGCCGGTGACGGCGAAGCCGAGCAGACCGACGAGCAGGTAGACGGCCCCGAAGATGGTGGCGACGAGGCGGTTGGGCGAAGAGCTCATGATGAACCTCCCAGTGAGTTAGCAGCGACCTCGTGGCCGCCTTCCTCACATCTTCGGAGACAATGAGTGGTTCGGATTGGCCTTTGCTTCGCCGCGTGTTCTCCGGTAAAAGCTGTCGTGCGAATCCCTGAGCCCGGAAACGACAGAAGGCCCCCGAGTACTCTCCGAGGCCCTCCGCAACAGATGCCACCATACGGAGCGACCGGATGCCTTCCGAGGGGATTGCATTTCACGCCCTGTTCACGTACCCCGTGCTCTGCCACTATCGGCTCGTGACGTTCGAAACGACTCTGCTGCAGATGGGCAACAACACGGGTATCGAGGTTCCGGCCGAGGTCGTCGAGGAGCTGGGCGGCGGAAAGCGCGCGGCCGTCATCGTCGACGTCAACGGCTACGTTTTCTCGAGCACCCTCGGTGCCATGGCCGGGAAGACCCTCATTCCGTTCTCGGCCGACAAGCGCGCCGCGACCGGTCTCTCCGGCGGGGATGCCATCACCGTCGACCTGAAACTCGACACCGCCCCGCGCACGGTCGAGGTGCCCGATGATCTCGCCGCGGCTCTCGCCGAGGCGGGCGTGCGCGCCGCTTTCGATGCCCTCGCGCCGAGCGCGCGCAAGGCGCACGTGACGAACGTCGACGGGGCGAAGGCGGCCGAGACCCGGGCTCGTCGCATCGAGGCGATCGTCGCCAAGCTGGTGTAGTCCGACCGGCTCGTCGGAACCTCTCGACCGATAACCTGGAGCGGGAGGATCTCGTGGGCCGCACAAAGGATGCCATTGCCGAGGGGCTGTCGATCGCGACGGCGGCGGCGCGGCTCACGGTACGCAACCGGATCCTCGTCGAGACGATCGCCCGCGGCGGCCACTTCGACAGCGAGGTGTTCGCGGACTTCGCCCGCGCCACTCTTCGTGCCCTCGCCGATGAGCAGGACCAGGCCGCGGAACGGGTGACGAACCAGCGCAAGCGGGCGTGGGGACGGTTCTCCGACTCGTCGGGAACCCACGACTACCGCGATCGCGACACCCGTAATCTGCGCCGTCGCGCCAACCAGTCGCGCGGTGTCGCGAAAGAACTGCGCGCCCTCGCCGACGACGCGACGCGTGTGAACGCGCTCGTCGCCGACGCCCGCATGGCCGCGTGGGGCGACGTCGAGGCCAACCTGAGCCAGCGTCTCGACGTCGAGGGCATGACCGCGGACGCCGATCCCGACTACGCCACCATGCGTCGCGCCCGTATGGACGCGCTCCGTATGGTCGACCTCGCCCGCCTCGCCTCGCAGGCGAAACGCAAGGCGAAAGAGAAGGCGGCGTCCGAGCCGGCCGAGGCGGATGCCGACGACGACGACAAGCCCGCCAAGGGTGGCAAGAAGAAGAAGTCGGCCGCGCGCTGACGCCTGATCTTTCGCGGCCGGGATGTCACACGACGACGCCGGCCGGACATTCCGGGGTATGGACGAAGCCGAGCTGTGGCGCCGCGTCACCGCCGACGGCGACGACCGGGCGCTGAGTGCGTTGTACGAGCGGCACGTGGATCGCGTGTTCCGTCACGCCGCGCGATTGGCATCCGATCGACGGGATGCCGAGGAGGCCACGGCCGTGGCCTTTCTCGAACTCTGGCGCCGGCGTGACGCGGTGCGTGTCGTCGACGGGTCCCCGCTGCCCTGGCTGCTCGCGACGACGACGAACGCGCTGCGCAACCTGCAGCGCGCCGCCGCCCGCTACCGGCGCCTGCTCGACACTCTGCCCCGCGCCGCCGACGCGGCATCCGCCGAGGACGCCGCCTTCGCCGACGAGGGCGCTCTCGCGTTGCTCGCCCCGCTGGGCGCTGTCGATCGGCAGCTGGTCACTCTCGTGCACCTGGAGGGGTACCGGGCCGACGAAGCGGCGGTGGTTCTCGGCGTGAGTGCCGTGGCGGCGCGGGCTCGTCTGTCGCGGGCGCGGGCGAAGCTGCGTCGCCTCGTGCCCGGGGATGCCGCACTCGAGGAGGATTCCGCATGAACGCACCTCGCATCGACCCCGTCTTCCGCGCGGGTCTGCAGCGCGAGCTCGTCGCGCAGACGAGGTTCCCGCAGCGGCGCAGTCGAGCGCGGCTCTTCGTCGTCGCCGGCGTGGGTGTTGTCATGCTCGCCGCGGGGGGAACGGCGGCCACTGCCGAGCTGTGGACGCTGCCGGGCGGCACGGCCGTCAGCGAGCTGGGTGTGCCGACGAGCGTGGAGGGCTCGGGTGTGGGAACGCTCGCGCTCCCGCCGCGCCCCGACGGCGCGAACCATGTTCGCGTGGAGGTGAGGTGCCTCACTCCGGGGACGTTCCGCTTTCCCGGCGGCTCTGCCAGCTGCACGGCTGAAGACCTGTCCGTCCGCCCCGAGGGCGTGACGTCGTGGATCGATGTGCCCCTCGATGAGGTCGGTTCCGAGGTGGTGGTGTCGGCGGGCGCGGGTGAGAGGTGGCGCCTGACCGCGACCTATCTCGATGCCGAGTCGGTGCCCCTCGCGGTCAACGATCGCGGCCAGACCTACGGATCCGCGGGTGCGGGGGAGGAGCCCGACCTCGTCGCGGTTGTGGCGACCAACGGGCGCCAGGGTTACGTGGATGCCGACGAGTTGGCGGATGCCACGGGCTCGAGCCTGAACTTCGCGTCGCCCGAAGAGGCTCTGCGCTGGCAGGACGAGCGCGCGGGCAAGGTTGTGGTCGTGCCGGTGTACCTGTCGGACGGCGTGACGCGGGTCGGGGATTTCGTGGTGCAGTAACGAACGAGAGAGCCCCCGTCGACCGATGTCGACGGGGGCTCTCTCGAAGCTGTGTGTGCTTACGCCTTGTTCTCGGCGCGGTTGCGGCGAACCTTCGCGGCGACCGCGACCGTCGCACCGGCGAGCACGAGCGCGCCGCCACCGATGTAGATGCCCATCAGCGACTCGCCGTTGACACCGGTCTCGGGGAGAGCGTTGGTGCCACCGTTGTTGTTACCGCCGCCGTTGTTCGAGCCGCCGCCGCCGTTGCTGTCGGCGCGGGCGCCGGACGCTGCGAGCGTGTAGGTGCCGCTCGGGTTGGCGGGGAGGGTGACGACAGCGGTCGCTGCGCCGGACGAGTCGGCGGTCTTGGTGACCGACGCGGACGTGACGGGCAGGTTGGCCGTCGCGATGTTGGCGCCGGTGACGCCGCGGCCGACGAGGGTGAAGGTGACGGGCGTGCCGGGCTGGAAGCCGTCGACGGGGACCGGGCCGTTCGTCGTGATGGTGATCGTCACGGTGTTGGGGCCGGTGGGGACGTACGCCTGAGCCACCGCGGGCGCGGCGAAGAGCAATGCGCCAGCGGCGGCGAACGACGCCGCAGCTTTGGTGAACTTGTGCTTCATGAGTGCCTGCTTTCGATTCCGGGCGACCGGTCGTGTGGTGGATCCGCTCGCCTACCGCGCGATGCGTGCGCGAAGTGTGAGGCGGAAAGAGCGGAAATGGGGTGTTGAGACCTACCTGAGTATTCCGTAGGGGATCGCCATATTGCAAACCGCCGTCATTTCTTTCAGGTAAATGTTTCGCAACGTGATAATCGGACCGCCTCGATCTCCGCCGCCCTTCCCGACCTTTTGTGGCCACGATCAGCCAACGGTGGCAGTTTCCGGCACCGTCGAGTTGCAGGACGTATGGACGATCGGGTCCAAGGCCGAGTTCGCCGTCGGGGTGACGTACGCCTCGGCGTCGGTCGCCTTCGTCAGCGCGCGCACTTGGACGGTGATGGTCGTAGCCGCCCGAGGCGTCAAGTCGACGCCGAACGTGAGCACTTGGCGGCCTTGGAACGTCGCGCTCTCAAAGCTGGCTCCATTGGATGCGACGGACGAGACCAGTTCGAAACCCTGGGGCAGGTAGATGTTCCCCACTACCTTCGCTGTTCCTGGCGCGGTTCCGTAGGCGCCCTCGCCCGTGATGTAAGTCGGAAGGGACGTCGCCGCGTCGGGTGGCGCGTCGTTCAGAAGCGTCACGCTGAGCGTGAGCGCACGTGGTCCGTTGGCAGCGGAGGACGGACAGGAGGTCCACTCGACTCCTACATCGGGCTTGACGTAGTAGCTCATCTTCGACCCGGTCCCGTCGTTCAGGAAGACACCGAAGCGGGCGGTTCTCTCGTCGGTCACCGGTAACGGCCCGGCGATCGTCGTGTCGGCGAGGATGGCTTGGTCCGAGGGGTCAGCGCTCCACATGTATAGGCGGTGCTGCTCCCCGGCGCGATACAGCGCCGATATCAGAGAAGGAGCGGATCCACGGCCGTCGATGAGGGCCTGGAAGACGGCACCCGTCGCCGCTGCGAAGAATGCATCCTGCGCCGATGGGTCCGTGTACCGGAAGTAGACCTCGTTCATCAGGATGCGCGACGCGTTCCCTGCGTTGAGCTTCTCGCCGGAGGGGAGGGTGACCGGACCCGTTGCTTCCAAGACATACGACAAAAGAACCGGATCGACAGCGATCACGCCGTCGACGTTCAGCCCGGTTTTCGTCCGGTACATCTCTCGTGCGAGCGGCCCGTCGATCGAGAAATCAGGGATCTGCGTCAAATTATGAAAGTACCGTCCGGGACGAGTCCCGTATATGTCGACGACCTCGTCGGGAAGTGTTGTCACGGGCTCGCGAAGGTCTCGAACGATCGCGCCGGCCGACTGTGTGTCGACGAGTGAGACGGCACCGTGATCGGTGCGGATGAGGATCCCTGTCCCAGTGATTCCGCCCAAGGAACGCCACTCAGCGTTGTTTTGAACGAGGAGAAGATAATTGCGCTCTCCGTCCTGACCCAGCATCCCGGGAAGGAGGCGGGCTGCACCTGAGAGCGCATCGATCGCTGTTGCGGACTGATCGAGCAGTTCCCCGGTCTTCTCCACGGCCGAAGCAGCGACACCGACGAGTGGCGTGCGATCGATGGCGTTGACGTTGCGGGCTGCGTCGCTCGCCCTTGTCTCAGCCTCGGTTGCCGGTCCAGCCAGATCGGCGAGGGAGCTGGCGTCGATACGACCGCCGACGGGCCGGAGAGCATCGACAGACAGATTCTTCGCAGCAGTCGCGAGGGGGAGGACAGCGCCGCTGAGGAGTTCGTCGGCGGAGGCAGTCACCGTACTGAAGGCACCAAGTTGTGGGCCTATCCAGGGAAGACGCTCGGCTGCAGCCCAAATTGGATCTGCGGTCAGTTGCCTTGCTTCCGCCGCCTCCATCGAAAGACGAGCGATGGCCGGGACGGCGCTCTGTGGGTCCGACGCCAGTGCGGAGGTGCTGTCAGCTACCTCCGCCTGGACTCGGCTCAGATGCTGATACGCGAGGACTCCGCGGATACCGATCCACGCCGCCCCGAGTACGCCGACAGCAACCAGACCGACAAGTATCCACGCGAAGATGCGACCCGCTGCTCGAGCGGGATGAGGAAGAACCGCGTCGGCCACGTCAGCTCTTACGCGTCGGCGTCTCTGCCGGACTCACGCGCCGTGCGGCGTGAGGCGAGACCGAGATCCCCGGCGGACGACGCCGTTCCGGCGTCGTTCCGCGACGCAGAGCGCCGGCGCTGCCCATTTGCCGATCGCGCAGCCTTCTTCTTCGCAGGGGGCGTTTCCACGTAGCGATACCCGTACCCGTACCCGTACCCATAGGCCGAGTAGTAGGAGTCCGGGCCACGTGTCGGCACCATGGACATGACAAATCCCGCGAGTTTCGCCCCCACAGTGTTCAGCGCTTCTGTGGCCAGAGTGAGCTGGTGTCGGCTTGTTCGTCCCGCCGACACGATCATGAGTGCACCGCTGGTGGCCCGTGCGAGGATCGCCGCATCCGTGACGGGGAGCAGCGGCGGAGCATCACACAGAACCACATCGAAATCTCGCTCGAGCATCTCGAGCAATTGCCCCATTTGTCGTGAACCCAGAAGCTCGCTGGGGTTGGGTGGAACTTTTCCAGCTGGGAGGACGTAAAGGCTTCGTCCACCCCAAGGGAGCATGACCTCGTTGATCTTCGCCCGTCCGATGAGAACATCGGTCAGTCCGGCTCCACCTTCGATGCTGAGGTACTCAGCGACCTTGGGCTTGCGAAGATCCGTGTCCAGAAGCGCCACGCGCTTACCCGCGTCGGCGAGGGCGAGGGCCAGGTTGATGGTGGTTGTCGACTTGCCCTCGCTCGGGACGGAACTCGTGACGACGAAGCTGGATCGCCCGCCCATGTCGAGAAACTGCAGATTCGTGCGGAGCGCGCGGAAGGACTCAGCTCGAGGGCTCAGCGGGTCCGCGTGGACGATGAGTGGGCGATCCTTCGCCTTCGCGTCGAATGCGATCGCCCCGATGCCCGGCGCTCCCGTGATCTGTTCTGCATCGCGTGGGGTGCGCACCCGGTTGTCGAGTCGGCTTCGCAGCGCTGCGGTGCCCAAGCCCGCCGCAAGCCCTATCAGCGTGCCCAGCGTCAAGTTCAGGACGACGTTCGGGCTCGACGGCTGCGATGCCGGTTGTGCATCCTTCACTCGGCTGAGACGAACAGGGCTGGTCCCATCACCCGTTTCGGGTTCCAACTGCGGGACTGTCGTAGACAGGCTGTCAGCCACCGCGTTGGCGATAGCGGCTGCCCGCAGGGGATCCTGGTTGGAAACGGTCAGAGTGATCAACGTCGAATTCAGCCCTGCCGATGCCTTCACGGAGCCTGCAAGCGCATCCGAGGACGTCGGGAGACCCAGCTCTGTGATGACCGGATCCAGAACGACGGGCATCGTTGCAAGGCCGACATAGGTGTTGATGCGCGCTTGTGCGAAGGACGACCCCTGTTGCAGCTCGGCAGCGGTACTCCCCGCTTGCGTCGATACGAAGACCGTGCTCGAAGACTCGTAGACGGGCGTCCGCGTCAGCGTATAACCCGAAACGACGGCCAGCCCCAAGAAGGTCAGCGCGACGATCACGAGCCAGTTCTTGCGCAGGGTGCGAATGTGATCGCTGAGCTCCATGGTGCCTCTCGAAGACGCGCTGTCGACCTGCGTTGCAGAGGTCGGAGAATCTCACTCAGTGTGCCATATCTATTGTTTCTGAATTCGCAACTGTGATGTCCGTCGATCGCGTTCCGAGAGTGCACAGCGAGGGAGTCACCTGGCAGCAAGTCGGATTCAATTGACGTCGGCGAATGTGGATGCCCACCGGGGAGCGCGAGAGCGGGAGTTCTCTCGGGCTCACGCGAACGATAGGTTGGCCACCGTGCCCGAGAACCCGAGCGATGTCAGCCTGAGGGACGAGGATCTGGCTGCAGGGCCGACCGGAGCGGCCCGCGATTCTTCCTCTGGTCGACGACGTGTCCGCGTACGTTCGGACTGGCGGCAGGGCGGCCATGCGGTTCGTCGGTGGAATACCGGCCTTCTGTCCATCGCTCTCTTCGGAGTCGGACTGGGCCTCGTCGGCAGCACTCTGCTCGGCCAATTGAGCTTCCCCGGGGCAGCGGTGGCTTCTTCGGCTGCTCTGTGGATTGGTCTCGGTGTCCCTGTGATCGTCGCGTTGCGAAGAGGTCGCCCGGCGGGCCTGTTCCGTGTTCGCTCCATCGATCTCCTGTGGGGTCTGGGAATCGGAGGAGCCCTGCGGCTCTTGCAGGGGTGGCTCAACGGCGCGAACTCCTCGCCGTTTCCCACTCTCGGGAGCACCGAGACGTCATCGACCTGGGAGTGGATGTGGAGTTCGGGGATCCCTTCCGTTTTCGTCAGCCCGCTGATCGAAGAGTTCTTCTTCCGAGCCGTGATCCTGGTTGGGGTCTATCAGTTGCTTCGACGGAGCGTCGGCGTTGTTGCGGCTGCAACGACCGGTCTCCTCGTCTCAGCCGGAGGCTTCGTTCTCCTGCACGGCGCGTTCAGCCCGTTGCCGTTGGGGGGCGGAATCCAGTTGTTCGCGGTGGGGGCGGCGTGCGCTCTCCTGGTCCTGTTGAGTGGGCGTATCTGGGGCGCGGTCCTGGCGCACGTGGTCTACAACTTGAGCTATCTCCTGTTGGCGATCGTCGGCACGATGCTGGCTTAGCGCGGACTCTGCTGGACCGGACCCTCATCCCGGGCGCGATCAGAGGCGAAATTGAATGTTCACAAGTCGATGATTCTGGGTGCTATCTCAGGCTGTTAGTGTTCAGCCGTTACAAGCATGGACATCACCTGGGCGAGAGGGGCCAAGGAACTGTGGCAGTCGACCGCTCAGCCCGGGGTACATCGCCCTTTCTCGGGGAGCCAGAGGAATCGCTCAGCGTGCAGACCTGGATCCCCGGCGTCGCACCGGCGCGGTCCGCATCGGGTCCGAATCCGTGACGGTCTTCGCGGTTCTTGCGCACGGAGAACCCGCAGTTTTCCGAGTCACGGCTCAGGCCCTCAGTCCGAACAAAATTGTGGTCCACGTCGACGCAACTTCGGATCAGAGTGCGTACCCGAAGGCCGAGAACATCTCGTACGTCGTGGACCGAACGAATGTCAGATGGGGAGGTTTCTCTGTCGTAGAGGCGACGGAGAAGCTCTACGAACTGGCCTTGGAAAAATGCACCTCACCGGACGAGTACATTGTTCTGCTCTCGGGCCAGTGCGTTCCCATTCGCCCACTCGACGAACTGGAAGCTCTGTTCTCCGACAGTCCGGGCGTTCTTTACTGCCGAGCCGGGCTCCTGCTCGACGGCTACGACATGAATGAACGCCGACTACTACGTCGGTGGGATTTCGATAGGTTCGACGCCCGCGCCGGAGGCCTTCGCGGACGCCTGGGGGCGGCCGCTCGCAGGGTGAGGCAGGTTGCGACGCCGTCCCGGAAGATGAACGATTTCGTCGGCCTGACGATGGTCGCGGGCAGCCAGTGGACGGCGCTCACAGCGGCCGCGGTCTCATCCCTGATGGCGGATGGCGGTGCACGGTCGCGACTCTCTGGTCTTCTCCGTCATGCTCTTGCCCCGGACGAGATCTACTTCCATACCCTCATCCACAGCAGTGAATGGGGGCCAAGAACTACTTCGGCTCCGCCGCAGCCGAAGGCTGACAAACGCACGGCAGATTTCGCGAACCTCCACCACATCGATCGCTCGCTCACGCGATTCCTCGCTCCGAACGAGTTGCGTCAGATCTCCGGGCCTTCTGCGTACTTCGCGCGAAAGGCGAGAGGCGATGACCCGGAGGGTCTCGCACGGGTCGTGCGGGAGCTGACCGCCCAGGACGGAAAACGGTGAAGACTCCTCGTTTAGTCAGGTCAGGTTCGGGGTACTTCCTCTCTGTGGCCATCAGCGCGGTCGTGGGCGTCGTGAGCGTGCCCGTCGTGATCCAGATCGCTGGGGCGTCCGCGTGGTCCTCGCTCGCGGTTGCCCAGGCGGCTGGTGCCATCGCGGCGACGGTGGTCGCCTTCGGCTGGCCGGTGATCGGGCCGGCGGCCGTCGCAGCCGCTTCCGATGCTGAGCGAGGTCGGATCTTCCGCATCTCGCTCATCTCGAGAGCAGTGATTCTGGTGCCCGCCGCTGGCGTTGCCGTGGGGGTGATTCTCTTCTCCGTCGGGTGGTCTCCGACGACCGCTGCTGCTTTGATCGCAGGCTTGACGCCGGTGGTCGGAGGACTGACGGCATCTTGGTTCTTCGTCGGTGAGTCGCGGCCATCCAAGCTCAACGCGCTCGACGTTCTCCCGAGGGCAGGGGGGACCGTGCTCGGCATCCTGCTGATCCTCATGACCTCGAACATTCTGCTGTTCGTAACGGGGCAACTTCTCGGACAGCTCGCCGCCCTGGCGATTTCGTGGACATCCATTCGCCGACGCTACCCTCGGGGTGAACGGATTTCACTCCGAGACATTGCGAGCTCCGTCACCACCGGAAGCGCCGGTTTCTCGAACGCGATCCTCACGTCGCTCTACCAGAATTCGCCACTCGTCGTGGTGACGAACTTTGCGGGTGCGGGGGTCGAGACCTACGCGATGGCGGACCGTCTTTTTCGGATTGCGGCGTTGGCGCTCGCCCCGGTGACACAGGTGGCTCAGGGATATGTTCCTTCCGCGAGGTCACACCATGAGCTTCTGTCTCGAGTGCGCAGGACCATCGGCGTTGGCGCGGGTCTCGGGCTCGCGACGCTCATCGGGTTCGGCTTCCTCGCTCCTATTCTCGGGACGCTGCTATCCCACGGAGCAATCGAGGTTCCCTACGAAATCTCGTTCTGCCTGGGCGGCGCGATGGGTTTTGCCCTCATGTCGTCTTTGGTCGGTCGGGCGTGCCTCGTCCCGCTCAAGAAAACCGGCACCCTCGCTGTTGCTGCGACGGTCGCCGCAGTTGTAGGTCTTTCGGGAATGATTTCAGCGGGCGTCGTCTTCGGGATCGCTGGTGTTGCGTTGGCGTATCTCGTTGCAGAGTTCACTGCTTTTACGATCACCGTGTGGCCTGCCGTGGCGGCGCTGAGGGATGACGGCGATACAGGCCGCATCGAAGGGAAGTTGTGATGCCAGGGAGAAAATGGCTCCAGGATGTCTTGACCGCGGTGGCTGCGCTTCCCCTCTTACCTCATCGTCTCCGCCCCGTCGTCCTCCGTCGCGCGGGCGCCTCGGTTGGCGCCAATGTCCTTCTTTACGGCGGTTCTACCTACCACTCGGAGATGCGTCTCACGATCGAAGATGACGTCTTCGTCAATCAGTCCTGTCACTTCGATATGCAGGCCCCAATCCGAATAGCGACCGGAGTTCGAGTTGGGAACCACGTCCGATTTGTCACATCCGACCATGAGGTTGGGCCGCCCTCTCGCCGTGCGGGGCCGGGACGTAACGCCCCGATCAGCATCGGCGAGGGCTCGTGGATCTGTAGTGGCGCAACGATTCTGCCTGGCGTGTCCGTCGCGAGTGGCAACATCATCGCTGCAGGCGCTGTCGTGACGCGTTCGACCGAGGCGAACTGCCTGTATGCGGGCGTGCCAGCTCGGCTGATCAAACGACTCGACGAGGAAGGTTCTACACCGTGAGCAAGTTCGTCGCTCCGATGATTGGGCGAGCGGGATTGGGGAACGAGCTCTTTCCGGTCCTACGCGCAGCCGACGTATCGGTGAGCGAGTCGCGCGTCCTTATCTGGCCGACATGGTTTCAGCTGAAGATCGGACCGATCCTGCGCCGCGAGCGTGACAAGCGGATGTACTGGCTTCTGTTCCGAACCCCTGGGCCGGTCTCGGTGGTTCGCCTCTTGTGGGCCAAAGTTCGCGGAGTTCCGCATCGTAGCTCGACCTCAAACGACACGTACGTGACTGTCCGCGGCATGGACAACTACTTTGACGGTGTCCGCATCCCAGGGCCAGAGTTCCGCGACCTTCTGACCGGTCGTGCACGGCGTGGGGTCATCTCCTCGACGTCTCCGAAGCCGTACATCGCATTCCATGTCCGCTTAGGGGATTTCTCGCGAGTGGGAGCGTCCGAATCCGAGGTATCGAAGAACAACACGAGTTCCCCTATCGAATGGTTCGTCGCACGCGCCAGGGCAGCTCGAGTCGCCCACCCCGGCGCCCCCATCTTCGTCTGCTCTGACGGCGACGATGCTGAACTTGCGCCGCTCCTACGCGTAGATGGCGTCTCTCGATCAGCCGGGCGGAATGCGCTCGATGACTTGGTCTTCTTGTCTTACGCGTCGGGGATCGTGGGCAGCCGCTCGACTTTCAGCGCATGGGGCGCCTACCTCGGGAATGCACCCATGGTGGTCCAGACGGGTGCGGATGCCTACCGACCGCACGCCTACGTGTGGGAAGCTTCAGCCGATCAGGCCACTCCCGAGTGGGATGAAGAGGTTCGTCTTCGATGCATCGCATCGCGGTAGGCCTTCTGGGCCCGGGTGACGGTCTGATGCGGGGAGGCGGCGAATGATCAGCGCACACAATGGAAGCCGCTGGGCAACAGAGGTTGCGGTAGTGCCGCGGCGCTTTGGCTCCGGTGAGGGGGGCCAGGCGGAATCCCACGCGCGTGGGACCGTTCTGCTGCGGTGGCTCACTTACTCGGCAGCGTTCTCAGCTTCGTGGACGGGGGCGACGTTCGGCGGTTTCAACGTCGTTGATTACGCGTTGAGCGCGACGCTGGTGGTCTTCGTCGCCGTCGCATTCTTTCAGCGCAGGCATATCCATGTGCGCGCCTGGATGGTCTTTCCGCTCGCTGTGGCGGCCCTCGTATCTGCGTGGAACACTATTGTGGGCGGCGCAGATTTCGACTTCGTGATGATGTTGCGAATCTTCCTCACCATGGTCTCGGTTGCGGTCATCGTTTTCAGCCTCAACAGCTGGGTCGGTAGCGGCTATCTTCACCGTCTCCTCAAGGCATGGGTCGCGGGCGTCGCGCTCAACGCGCTGGCCGCGCTTGCCGTCTCTTATGGTGTCCTGTCTCTCGCGGGCATCCTGACCCAGGCAACGGGAGAACGCCTGAGCGGTCTGGCTTCCCACCCGAATTCTCTCGCCTTCTCGGTCTGCCTTGCGATCGCGCCTTGCCTGTTTCTCCTTTCGGCGGAGCGCCCGAAGATCATGTGGGCCGCGTGCCTCGTTCTGATTCTGTGGGGTGGGTTGCTCAGCGAGTCCCGTGCGGCCCTTCTCGTAGGTCTTCCCGCTCTCGCTTTGGCGGTGGTTGTCGCTCTCGCTCGGTCGCAGCTGAGATCCTTCGCCTGGCCGACGTTGATCCTTGGAGTGGTGGCGGCTTGGTTCGTCGTGCCCCTCATACTCGCCGACTCGCGTCTTGCGGGCGGCGCGGGGGCCCTCAGCGACGCGGGGCGATCGACTCTCAACGACAGCGCGCTCCGCGTGTTCCTGCAGAGCCCCCTGACAGGCGCAGGATTTGCGAACCAGGGTGGCGTCGCCGTCCCGCTGACCGTACTGACTGCCGGCGGCATCCTCTTTGCGTTGGGCTACTACGCGTTCGTCCTCTGGCCTGTCCCGACGCTATGGGTTCGCAGGCAATCAGCGGTCGCACCATACGGGCTGATCACGGTTGCTGTGCTGATCGGTTTCGGAGTATTCAACCCGGTGTTCATGGAACGGGCGACATACTGGCCAATTCTCATCGCGCTGGCGTTATGCGCCGAGCGGCAAAAGAACGATGCCCCTATGGTGCCGGCCAATGAGGCGGGTGCTCGAGTGAAGCTCCGCTAACGGCCGTGGGTCTACCGCGCGTCCAGGCGTCGCCTCGCAAGCGATCACCCGAGTACTCTGAGGACTACCCCCACGAAATTTGAAGCCACCGATTCGATTGTCGGTATGTCGGAACGCAAAGGGCGGACGTCTGTCGGTTGTGTCGCCATGAGATCCAGAGCCGCCTCAGCGAACGCGTTGGGCTCGTCGGGAAGGATGACGCGCTCATTATGGTTGAGAAACTCAACCTCAGGTGCGTGGTACCGGTAAGAGGTCGTGAGGACTGGCAGCCCGAGCGCTAGTGCATCTACGGCGACAAGGCCGATGCGGCCTGGCATCCAAACGACCTGTACGACGTGTGCGAGCCGGGCGAGGTCGGCGCCACGGGCCGTTGGAATGTGTTCGATGGCTTCGCCAGCGCGTGACAGAGCGTCCTGCATTTCACCCTGGCCGACGACGATGAGCGTGAACCTCGGGTCTCTCTGTCGTGCCGAGATGGCCGCGTCTACGAGGAAGTCAATGCGTTTGGCTGAGTCGAGCCCCCCCACGAAGAGTGCGCGCGGTGCGTGCGGCCACCGTTGACGGAGCTCGTGCACCTCGTCCTTCCCCAGGGCAAGGTACGACTGCCGCAGAGATGCCGAGTCGGTGCTGTTCCCGATGGCGACGACGCTTTCCGCATCCAGCTTTCCGTGCTCAACGAGATAGTCTCGCCCGCCTTCGGCGTAGGTCATGACGGCGTTCGCGCGCCGCGCCAGGGCCCATTCGATGCGATCCGATATTGCTCCGGCATCATTCACGTATGGCCGGCCGTGGCCCCACAAGATCAACTTCTCCTTCCGAAGCGATCTCAGCCAGGCGAGGTTATTGAGTGCTTCGAGTTCGGATATCACGACGTCGGGGCGCAGCCCTGGGGGAAGGGTGCGCCATACGAGGCTCCGTGATCCCAGATGCACGCCCTTCGATCTGATGTCCACTCGCCACGCGGGGCTCTCCTCGTCTCCGCGTGCGGCCTGCGCACCAACCGGATCACCAGCGGCGACGAGGAATCCCACCCCTTGGTGTGCGAGCTTTTCCTGAATGCTTTCGAAGAGTGGGACTCGGTAAGCGGGAACGTAGGGTTGCGTGACGACGACGAGTGGGCGTGCGGTCATTTGCCGCCTCCCTTCTGAGCGCTCTCGTATGCAAGTTGTGCCTGCTTCGCAGCGAAGCTCCATCGGAATTCGCGTTCGGCGTGGCTGCGGGCTCGCTTCGGCAGCTCGGAGTCATCGAGAGCGTCGACGATGGCCTGCGCGATGCTTGCCGGGTCGTTCCGGGCCACCTTGAGGGCGCGGTCTTTCAGGGCTCCAGCGGCGATGCCGACGTGCTCGCTTGTGACAACTCGAGCGCCGGACGCCATGGCTTCCGCGACGGCGACTCCGAAGCTCTCGTCCTCGCTCGGGAGGACAAAGACGTCGCATTCCCTCAGGAGATCGCGACGTCGGGTCGAGTCCACCGGCCCAAGCATGGTGACCCGTTCGTGGACACCGATCTCGCGTGCGAGAGCTACGGGATCCTGGATAGTGCCGTCAGGCCCGCCAGCGATCAGGAGCCGTACTTCTCTTCGGCGCAACGCCGGCTCAGCCATTGCGCGTACGACTAGGTCGACCCGCTTCTTCTTCGTGAGCCGCCCCAGGTATACAAGCGTTGCCGGCCCGGGGTGCTTTATCGGCCGACCGATTGCGAACAATTGCTCGTCGACGGCCAAGTTCATGCGGAAGGCACGGATGCGGGGCAGGACGGCCAGCGCCTGCTCCGCCTCCAGGCTGCTCGAATAGATGGCTCCGTTCAAGCCCGCGATGTTTCTCGCATCCGCGATTTTCAGCCACGCGCGCTTGCGAAGGGTGTTCACTCTCCAGTGGTAGCTGTCCAGGGCGCCATGCGGCTCTATGACATAGGGAATACCCGCCCGTCGCGCGATACGCATAGCCATGGTGCCGGGATAGCTCTGAAATCCGTGCACGTGGATGAGGTCGTAGCGCGCGAGACCGTCTGACATGGCAGCTGCGAAACCCGGAGCGAAGGTCACGCTCGAAGGACCGACGCTCGGCACGTGCCGCACCCAGTCGGCGCTCACGAGATCTTCGTCACTGGCGGCGAGTCCTTTGTTCGTCGTCAGAACGTCAGCTTCTACACCCAGACGGTGAAGAGCAGGAATCAGCCCGCGGATGACCTCAGCCGGTCCTCCGTCGGAGCGGGCGACGCTCGGGGTGATGTGAAGAACCCTCACTTGGTCGCCGCTGACCTGGTGCGCTGAAGCTCGCGATACTTGACACCGATCTGCCAGTAGTACATAGCGAGGGCCGCGGCGTAGTCAAACCCTGCTCGCCCGTCTAGGAAGCCCAGTCGAGCCACGTATGTATAGAGGAAGAACAGTGCGGGCTTGAACGGTGCCGCGTCGAAGATGCGACCTTTCCTGGTGCGTTTGCTGGCGATATCAGTGCGCAAGGCGTTGTTCGATCGCAAATGCGCTTCCCAGTCTGAGTACCGATTGTGCCGTGAGAACCAGCTCGACACCGGATCCAGGTCGTTATGAATGATTCGCCCCCGCGCCTTCACAACTGTCCCATGTGCCCGTGGCTGGTAGTGCCCCTCCAGCTCTCCCATGCCCGGCGCATCGAGGTCGTCCATTTCCGGGAACTCAACCCGATCGCGGTGGACCACACATCGCTTCGTCACCCTGTGCCCGTGGCGGAGCGTTCGTCCGGCAAAGACGTAGTCCAGATCGACGTCCACAGCCGCGAGGTCTTGTCGTGACGCGGGGAGCTGCCTGAGTTCCATCTTCAGCTGTTCGCTAGGAGTTTCATCAGCATCGATGAAGAAGACCCATTTGTGACGGGTAGAGAGGTGCTCCAGCTGCCACTGCTTCTTCTTCGGATACTTGCCGTTCCAGGTGAAACTGACAACCTGTGCGCCATGTGTGCGCGCGATTTCCGCGGTCCGATCCGTGCTGTCCGAGTCGATGACGATCACCTCATCGAAGTCCGAAAGCCCTGCGAGGCACGCCGCGATTCCGACCTCTTCGTTCTTTGTCTGGACGAGCGCAGTGATCGGTATTTTCGAGGTCATCGCCGAGGCCCTTCGAATCGCGTTCCCACATATTGTCCGGGCACTCCGCCCCACACTTCGCCAGCGGGGATGTCGCCGCTGATACGTGACATGGGCTGGATCAGCGCGGATCGTCCGACCGTTGTGCCGCCGAGGACCATGCACCTGCTTGTGATCCAGGCGCCTGAAGCGATCACGACCGGTCTGGTGACCAAGGCCATGTCGACGCGGTGGCGATGGCTTCCTGTGGTGATGAACGTCTCTTGTGAGATCACAACGTCGTGTCCCACGTGTACGTGGTCCTGGTTGTGAAACCAGACTCCCTCGCCGATCCAGGATCGATCCCCGATGTGGAGCTTCCATGGGAATTTGACGCGTGTCCGCGGTCGGAAAACCACCCCCTGACCGATGTCGGCTCCAAAGAATCGCAGTACGCGCACACGAAGAGACGAGCTGATCTGCCATGGATTTGTTATGAAAATCAGCTCGCAAATCGCCCACAGATACACCTGCCAGGCCGGCCGATCCCAGGCTGCACGCTCGCCGGGTGCCTTCGAAAGATCGATCACCGGAATGTCGCTCACGGTGGTCCCTCTCTTGTAACTGTGTCGTAACGGTCGCGGAGGTATTCTCAGACCCGTGAACCCTCCGCGAACGCTCATCTTCGGGCTGAACTATCCCCCGGAGACTACGGGAATTTCTCCGTACACCGGAGCCATGTCCGAGGGGCTCACGCGGTACGGGCACGAGGTCCGCGCCGTGGTCGCGCATCCTCATTATCCGCAGTGGAAGATCACGCCAGGTTACGGGCAGTGGTCACGCAACGAACGGATCTCGGGCGTCGACGTTCTGAGAGTCCGGCATTTCGTCCCCGAGAGCCCTTCTTCGGTGCCGCGAGCGATATCTGAAGCGACGTTTGGTGTTCGCCAGAGTTTTACCCGATGGGGACGTCCTTCGGCGATTGTCGTGGTGTCCCCGGCCCTCATTTCGTCCGCGATCGTTCGCCTGCGTTCGCTGTTGTCCCACCGCCGCACACCTTTCGTTGTGTGGGTTCAGGACCTCTACGGCATCGGCATGGCGGAGATGGGGCAGGGCGGCGGCGTGGCGGCACGCATCGTCCGCGCACTTGAGCGTTGGTTGCTGCGGTCGGCATCGATGGTGGTCGTCATCCACGACCGTTTCGCGGACCGCGTTCACGGTGATTTCGGTGTGGCGCTCGACCGGATCGCCGTCATCCGGAACTGGTCGCATCTGCCGCCGCTTCCATCTACTGACGTCGAGGCCGTTCGAGCTTCCTACGGGTGGAGCGCAGACGAGACCGTGGTCGTGCACACTGGCAACATGGGCGCCAAGCAGGCGCTGCATCACGTGGTCGACGCCGGTCGCTTGGCCTATCGGCGCGGAGAGCGAGTGCGTTTCGTTCTTGTCGGGAACGGGTCTCAGCGTGAGCAGTTGATCGAGCAGATCGCCGCCGAGCCGACCACGACCGAGATCTTGCCGCCCCTCGATGACGCCGCGTTCGCCGCGATTCTGCAATCCGCAGACGTGCTTTTGGTGAACGAGCTGCCAGGTGTCGCTGAAATGTGTGTTCCAAGCAAGTTGACGTCGTATTTCACCTCAGGTCGTCCGGTTCTGGCGGCCACAGACTCCCTCGGCATCACAGCCCAGGAAGTGCACAACGCTGACGCGGGAATGATCGTGCCAGCGGGCGACCCCGAGGCCCTTCTCGATGGCGTGGTCGCGCTCGCCGCAGACCCGGAGGAATGCCTCCGGCTCGGCGAGAACGGCAAACGTTACAAAGAGACCGTCCTGAATGAAACATTTGCCATCGAACGATTCGATAGTCTGCTCGCGGATCTGACCGCCGAGGCCGCCGTGAAGATTCCGGTCTAACTCCTTCTTTCTCGCTTCCCGAACGGCAGAAAAAACGTGGCAAAACGCGCCCTGATCACCGGCATCACCGGTCAAGACGGCTCCTACTTGGCCGAATTGCTTCTCTCCAAGGGGTACGAGGTACACGGCATCATCCGTCGCGCCTCGACCTTCAACACGAGCCGCATCGACCACCTTTACGTAGACCCGCACGACCCCGATGCCAAGCTCTTCCTGCATTACGGCGACCTTTCCGACGGAGCGCGACTCGTCACGCTGGTGGCGGAGATCAACCCTGACGAGGTTTACAACCTCGCAGCACAGTCGCACGTGCGGGTGTCCTTTGACGAGCCTGAGCACACGGCCGACACCACCGGCACGGGAACGATCCGCCTCCTCGAAGCCGTTCGCCTGTCCGGGGGTGACACGAAGTACTACCAGGCCTCGACATCGGAGCTTTACGGCGCGACACCGCCGCCCCAGAACGAAGACACTCCGTTCTATCCGCGCTCGCCGTACGCCGCCGCCAAGCTCTACAGCTACTGGGTCACCAAGAACTACCGCGAGGCGTACGGCATGTTCGCGGTCAACGGCATCCTTTTCAATCACGAATCACCACGCCGCGGCGAGACCTTTGTCACGCGCAAGATCACAAGGGCCGTTGCGCGGATCAAGGCCGGTCTGCAGGATGATCTCTACCTCGGAAATCTCGACTCGATCCGCGACTGGGGTTACGCAGCGGAGTACGTCGAAGGAATGTGGCGCATGCTGCAGGTCGACGAGCCGGAGGATTTCGTGCTCGCAACCGGGACCGGCTATACGATCCGCCAGTTCCTCGAAACCTCGTTCGGACACGCGGGTCTCGATTGGGAGGAGTTCGTGAAGTTCGATCAGCGCTATCTGCGACCCACCGAGGTGGACGCGCTGATCGGGGACCCGAGCAAGGCCGCCGACAGGCTCGGTTGGGTTCCTTCGGTCCGCGGTGATGAGCTCGCCAAGCTCATGGTCGACGCCGACATGACGGCGTTGGAGCGAGGCCCCGAGTGGATCGACACTGTGGATCTCCCGACGTGGCGCAACACCGAGCTGCTGGGAGCACGCGCATGAGCACCGCAATCGACGGCGTGGACTACACTGCTCACGAACTCGACCGCGATGCGACGTTCTACGTCGCCGGTCACCGCGGTCTCGTCGGGTCCGCGATCTCACGCAGGCTCGCGGCCGCAGGCTTTCAGAACGTCGTCGGCAAGTCGTCGAGCGAGCTCGATCTCAAGGATCGCGAAGCCGTTTTCGCTTACATGGCCGAGATCAAGCCCAGGTACCTCGTGCTCGCTGCCGCAAAGGTCGGCGGGATCCTCGCCAACTCGATGTACCCGGTCGATTTCCTCAGCGACAACATGCGCGTCCAGGTCAACGTTCTGGATGCCGCTCTCGCCAACGACGTGGAGCGCGTCCTGTTCCTCGGGTCGTCCTGCATCTACCCGAAGTTCGCCGAGCAGCCGATCCGGGAGGACTCGCTTCTCACCGGCCACCTCGAGCCGACGAACGACGCGTACGCGATCGCCAAGATCGCCGGCATCCTGCAGACCCAGGCGGTTCGCCGCCAATACGGACTGCCGTGGATCAGCGCCATGCCGACGAACCTGTACGGTCCGAACGACAACTTCTCGCCGCGCGGATCCCACGTGCTGCCCGCGCTCATCCGACGCTACGACGAGGCCGCGCGATCCGGCGCGGCGAGCGTCACCAACTGGGGGACGGGGACGCCGCGACGCGAGTTCTTGCATGCCGACGACATGGCGGACGCGTGCCTGCACCTTCTCGAGCACTACGACGGGCCGGACCAGGTCAACGTGGGTACCGGTTCGGACGTGACGATCCGCGAGATCGCCGAGACGATCGCGCGCGTCACCGGGTTCGAGGGTGAGACGGAGTGGGACACCTCCAAGCCCGACGGCACGCCGCAGAAGCTTCTCGACGTCTCCAAACTTGCCGACGCGGGCTGGACGGCGAAGATCTCGCTCGAGGAAGGTATGGAGCGCACGGTCGCCTGGTTCCGCGACAACATCGACAACATCCGCGAATAGATGCTCCGCCACGTCGTTCTGTTCCGGGTCCGCGACGATGTCGCGGACCCGGACGTCTCGGCGGCGATCGCGGAGCTGCGCGCGGTGGGGGAGGGCCGCGGCATCCTTTCGTGGGATATCGCGCTGTCGCTCGATACGCGCAAAGGGCGGGTGATCGTCGAGGACGGGGCGTTCGTCGATCGCGCGGCGTTCGATGCGTGGCGGGCGACCGACGCGCACCGTGCCGTCGGGGAGAGGATGTCCGTGATCAGCGACTGGTGGGTGGGGGATTGGGAGCGGGAGTGAGCGGAGACCGCGGATGACGCGGTGGAGCCCCGCGTCTCCTACTCGGGCTGGATGACGACGAAGTCGTCCGGGGCCTCCTGAGTGCTCAGCCACGCGTCGAGTGCGGCTCTCGCCTCGGCGGCACTCCCGTAGGACACGTCGGGCTGGAACGGGCCGTTGAAGAAGTACCGGGTGACGAGGTTCTCGTCGATGTCGTAACCGGTCATCCGCAGGAGGGCGACGACGCGTTTGCCGGTATCCGCCCCCACCTTCGCGATCATCTTCTCGCGCTCGCGCAGGTAGGTCTGGTCTGTGCTGGTTCCGTCCCCGTAGACCGTCGCGTGCTCGATTCCCTGCGCCGTCACGTCAGCCTGCACCTCGTCGGGGAGAGGCTCGTGCTTGTTGACGACGACGTACGTGCCGTCCGACATCGGGTACCCGCGCCACTCGCCCTGTGAGCCGCGCACGAGCGCCAACGCCTCCTCGGCGCTGACGCGGCTGCCGAGCTGCGGAGTCGGTGTGCTGGATGGCGAACTCGACGCCGAAGTGACATCCGCCCGGCCCGCACTCACCGGAGCCACGCACGCGGAGAGCAAGACGAGTGCGGGGATCAGAAGGACGACGGAGGCCGAGCGGCGGCGGTTCACGTTCGCATCGTATCGATGGTGACAGCGCGCCGCCGGGTTCGTGAGATCAGCGGAGACGGGGCGCGGAGGCGAGATCGGACGAGAAGAAGGGCGTACGCCCGTACGTACTCGAACGCCAACACCTCTTCAGCTCCCCACCCCCGGAGCGCGACCGATGTTCTACGCCGAAACAAGATGCCCCCGCGCACGTACTCCTGGAGATGGACGCGCGATTTCGAGTCATCTTCGTTCGCGCCGATTCAGTTCGGCCAGATGACGACGTACTCGTCGGGATTGGGCTGTTGGGCGAGCCAATCCGCGACGATTGTTGCGATCTGATCGCGGTCGCGGTTCACGCCGTCGGGTTGCGGACCTCGACCATTGACGAAGTATGTCGTCGTTCGTTCGGCGGCATCCGGCGATTCGAAAACGTCCAGCTTGACCACCAGGATGGCTTTCTTCCCGGTATCGGCTTCGACCGTCCCGATCAACTTCGTGCGGTCCGTCAACATGTTGGGATTGCCGCCACCGTCTTCGACGTAGGTCGAAGCATATGCGCGACCTTTTGCGCTGATGTCCTGTTGCACAGGTTGCGGCAGCGGCTGCGATCTGTCGACGACCAGATACGTGCCATCGGGCATCGGATATCCCCGAAGCTGCCCTTTCGTCTGTCTGCCGAGTGCTGAGGCCGTCGCCTGATCGAGCACTGTGCCGACCTGAGGACTGTCGTTGGCGGGTGTTGCGGACTCGAGCGCACCCGACGTATTGACCGGCGGCGAGGCCGTTTGCTCAGGCACGCACGCGGCGAGGAGTGGCAAGACGACAAGCGTCAAGGCAGCGAAAGTGCTTATGCGACGGCGGTTCACATTCCGCATCGTACTGGCGCTCGAAACCGCTCGTCGGCGTAGTCTCTGTCGAGAATGTCGCGTCCCGATTGCGCATGATCAGCGCTGGCAGCCCCACTGACAATGTGGTCCGACCGTTCGCGAAAAACTCAGAAAATGAGACAAGGCCCGGCTCGGAATTTCTTCCGGCCGGGCCTTTCACTGTCTCAACACAGTGTGCGCCCGAAGGGACTCGAACCCCTAACCTTCTGATCCGTAGTCAGATGCTCTATCCATTGAGCTACGGGCGCAGGGCCTCCGCGCGAAACGGCGCGCAGGCCGTGGTCCAGCATAGCCGCGACCGGCGGAGACGTCTAATCGGCCTGGAACGGAGTGCATCCCGGGCGTGGCGCAGCGGTTGCGAGGGCGTAGCCGCGCGATGTCGGGGGCGCCACGTACGCTGGGGGCATGAGCGCCTACGTTTCGGCGTTCGAGCTGTTCTCCATCGGTGTAGGACCCTCGAGCTCCCATACGGTCGGTCCCATGCGGGCCGCCGCCGACTTCGCGACCCGCCTTCGTTCCGACGGACGGCTGGGGCGCGTGGCATCCGTCTCCTGCGCGTTGTACGGATCGCTCGGCGCGACGGGCATCGGTCACGGCACCCCCGATGCGGTGGTCGCCGGGCTCCAGGGCCTGCACCCCGAGACGGTGGATCCGGATGCCGTGCGCCGGGCGTGGTCGGACTGGCCCGAGGGGCGCGCGCTCGCCCTCGCCGGCGACCACGAGATCGCGTTCTCGAAGGACGACGTGGTGCTCGCTCCGCGCACGCGCCTGCCCGGCCACCCGAACGCCATGACGCTCGTCGCGCGCGATGCCGACGGCGGGGTTCTGGCCGACGAGACCTTCTACTCCATCGGCGGCGGGTTCATCCGGCGCGAGGGCGAGCCTCCGCGCGTCTCGGCCGTGCCGTTCCCCCTCGCGTTCGACGACGCGGCGACCCTGATCGCGCTGTGCGACGAGCAGGGCATCACGATCGCCGAGGCCGCGCGCCGCAACGAAGAGGCGCTGCGATCCGACGAGGAGATCGCCGCGGGCCTCGACCGGATCTGGGATGCCATGGCCGCCTGCGTGAACGCGGGACTCGCGCACGACGGGGTGCTTCCCGGCATCCTGAAGGTGAAGCGTCGCGCCTCGGTGATCCGGGAGCAGCTCGAGGCCATCGAAGCCGAGGGGCATCGCGAACTGCCGGGGGAGTGGCTCGGCGCGTTCGCGCTCGCGGTGAACGAGGAGAACGCCGCCGGAGGGCGCGTCGTGACGGCGCCGACGAACGGGGCCGCGGGCATCCTCCCGGCCGTGGCGATGTACTGGTGGCGGTTCCTCGCGGACTCCGGTCTCGGGGCCGGCAATGCCGTCACGCCCTACGGCGAGCTCGTTGGCAGTGCTCTGCTCGGCTACGACGGGCACGCCGTCACACGGGGCGAGGTCTCGGGGTGGGACGACGGCGACGTGGCGGAGGCGAACCGACGCCGTGGCATCCGTCGTTTTCTGCTGACCGCGACGGCGCTCGGATCCCTCTTCAAGGCCAACGCGTCGATCTCGGGTGCCGAGGGCGGGTGCCAAGCCGAGGTCGGCTCCGCCTGCGCGATGGCCGCGGGCGGCCTGACCGCGGTGATGGGCGGCACGAACCGGCAGATCGAGAACGCCGCCGAGATCGCGATGGAACACCACCTCGGACTCACGTGCGACCCGGTGGGCGGGCTCGTGCAGATCCCGTGCATCGAGCGCAACGCGATCGCCGCCTCGACGGCCGTGACGGCGGCCCGGCTCGCGCTGCGCGGAGACGGGTCGCACTACGTATCGCTGGATGCCGTCGTCGAGACGATGCGTCAGACTGGCATCGACATGTCGACGAAGTACAAGGAGACGAGCGAGGGCGGCCTCGCGGTCAACGTCATCGAGTGCTGACCCGGGTCGGGCGGCGCAGAACAGCACGCGCGTGCGGAGCCCGCATGCGATTGCGGACCACTGTGTACGGGCTCGGTGAGCGCGTGCGGGTTCGGCGGATGCCGACGGCTCAAGCGGGGTCGCGGAGCTTCGCCGTCAGCGCGTGCAGCTGCGCCAGCTCGTCGTCGTCGAGGCGGGCCATGCGGTTCGCGATCGAGCGCCCGTGGGCCGCGGCGAGGCGGCGGAACACCACGGCGCCCTCTTCGGTCGCGGTCACGAGAGAGCCGCGACCGTCGTCGGGATCGGCGCATTTGGTGAGCAGCCCGCGCGCGACCATGCGCTCGACGAGGCGGGAGACGCTCGGCTGGCTGATCAGCATGTTGCCCGTGACGTCGCGGAGGCGCGCGGTCATGTCGGGAGCGCGGGTGACGGTGAGGAGCACGTCGTACTCGGCCTGCGTCAGTTCCGAGCCGTCGAAGTCCGTCCGCAGCTCTTCGAACACCTCGTGCTGGGCCCGGAAAAGGCTCTCCCAAGCCTGGACGGCGAGGCGGCGATCGGTCATGTCTCCACGATAGAGGGGCGGGTCGCTGGGGCGGCGAGGTCGACGGCGGGCGCGGCACAGAGTAAGGGCCGGTCGGAGAGGCTTCCGACCGGCCCTTGTCCCTGCACCAAGAGTGTCCTGCAATCACATGTCGGTAGCTGCCACAGCAAAACAACTACCGTGCGAGCACTCTATAACGGTGAGATAACGGAAGGGAAGAGGGCGGCGTTATCTTTTTGTGATTTCTTCCGGGGGCTCGTTCGGAGGGGCGTGTCAGCGCCCGCGCACGTGGTTCCACTGCGTGATGACCTCATTGCCGTGCTCGAAGCCCAGCTCGCTCACGGCTGAGGTGCCGAGCACGAAGTACCGCCCGCCGGCCGCGGTCAGGCCGAGCCACACTCCCGCGAGGGCGCGCAGGAAGTGGGCGTGCGAGAAGACGAGGATCTGTTCGCCCGCCTGCAGGCGGGGGCGCAGGTCGTCGAGAAGGGATGCCGCGCGCGCGGTGACCTGCTCGATGCTCTCGCCCGGGGTGGCACCGGCGGGAGCGCCCGCCTGCCAGATGGTCCAGGGGCGGCCCAGCTGCTCGATGATCTCGGGGGTCGTGAGTCCCTCGTACGCGCCGTAGTCCCATTCCACGAGGCGCGGCTCGGGACGCGCGTCGGGGAAGCCGGCGCGGGAGGCGGTCTCGACCGCGCGCTGGAGGGGACTGGTCAGCACCAGGTCGAAGCGCCGCGTCGCGAGGAGCGTTCCCGCGAGCTCCGCCTTGTACGCGCCCGTCTCGGTGAGGGGGATGTCGGTGAGCCCCGTGTGGCGGCCGGTGCGGCTCCACTCGGTCTCGCCGTGGCGCACCAGCACGAGGCGTCCGTCGGGTTCGGTGAGATCTGCGTCGTTCACTCCCTCATCCTCCCGCTTCGCACCGTCTTCGCGGCGGCGGGAAACGGGGGAAGAACAGAAGAAGGGCCGGCCGAGAAACTCGACCGGCCCATTCTCTGCACCAGAGTGTCCTGCAATCACATGCCGGTAGTCGCCACAGCAAAACAACCACCGTGCGAGCACTCTATAACGGTGAGGTAACGGAAGGGAAGAGGGTGGCGTTATCTTTCCGTGATTCAGAGGCGGCGCATCAGCAAGCCGTCACGGCGCGGGGGCGGCCGGGGACGGCGCGTCGCGCGCGACACGGCGACCGAGGTCGCGGCGAGACTCCGCGCCCAGCTTGGCGCGTGCCTGGTAGACGTGCGACTCGACGGTGCGGACCGAAAGGAACAGGTGATCGGCGATGGCGCGGTTCGACATCCCGGCGGCGATCAGTCCGGCGATCTCCCGCTCCCGCCGGGTCAGCGACGTCGCATCGACCGTCGCCGCCTCGGTGGGCGGATCGGCCACCTCCCTCTGAAGAGAGGACGACGACTGGGGGACGACCGTCCGCAGGAGTGCCGCCCGCAACTCCGTGTGACGATGGCCGTCCGCCAGCGGGACCGGCGCGTCGGCCCAGAGCCGACGGACGGATGTCGCGACCCCCGCCAGCAGACGACCTCTCTCCTCGTGTGCGTCGCGACCGGCGACCCCGAGCACCATCGCCCGGTGGAGATCCCGGAGCCGCAGCATCGGCGACGGCCTCTCCGCCGTCAGCCGGAGCGCGTGCGTGGCGGCCCGGGCGGCGTCGTCGTAGCGCCCGTCGAGCGCATCGATCATCGAACGTGCCGCGACGTAATCGTGCCGAAGGCTCAGCGGCCCGTCCGCCCACAGGCTGGCGACGCGGTCGACGATGCGTCGGGCCTCGGCGATCCGGCCGTGGGCGGCGACGAACTGGGCGATCAGCAGCTTCACGCTCGCCACCGCCACGTCCTTGCGCAGCGGGTGGAACCGCGCCCGTGACGCTTCGAGGTTCCGAAGGGCGGCGTCGCTCTCCCCGCTGACAGCCGCCGACAGGGAGGCGGCCAGCCCGGCCCAACCCAACGTGCGGTCATCCCCTTCTCGCACGGCTCGACGCCGCTCGTCGGCGATCCGCTCGTGGAGCAGAGGGGCGTCCGTGTTCAGCATGAGGCGCGTCACCAGCGAGACCGTCAGCCCCCACGTCCGTTCAGCCGTGTCGAGGCCGGCGACCCCGCTCTCGTAGATGAACTCCTCGACGCGGGTCAACAGCTCATCCGTGCCCTCGGCATCGCCCAGCTGTGCCCGGGCGTGCGCTTCCCGCAGCCACGCCCAGGTGCGCCAGTACCCGCAGGATGTGCGGGCCGTCTGCTGCGCGTAGTCCCGCGCCAGCGGCCACTGCAGCGCGAAGACGAGGGTGTCGACGCGCGCCGCGGAGGGATCCGGCTCCGCGCCCTCGGCGCGGCCGCGATCGAGGGCGGCGTGCAGGTCTCGCGTGGGGGAGACGAATCCGCGCATCTCCCACGTGAGGGCGATCTGCTGTGCCCGGTGCCGATGCGCCTCCGCAGACACCTCCGGCGGCACCTGATCCGTCGCGCGGGGGTCGCCGGCGCAGACCCGCGCGTGTGCGAGCTCCAAGCGGAGGGCGACATCGTCCGGGTCGCCTGCGATGCCCGTTGTGGCGAACGCCTCGGCCGTGGCGAAACGGCCTTGGTCGTTGGCCTGCCGGGCGGCGTCGAGCAGGGCCTTCCGGCAGAGATCGTCCGTCGTCGGAACGGGCGGCGGCTCCCCTCTCAGAAGCGACTCGGCGACGACCGTCGCGATCGGCGGACTCCACCAGCGCCCGCCGGCATCCAGCATGCGGGCGACCGCGGTGTCGACGACGGTGCGGACCTGCTGCTCGCCGAGTGCGCGCGCGGCCTCGGCGGCGAGTACGGGATTGGCCCACAGCGAGCCGGATGCCGAGTCGTCCTGGAAGACGTACCCGTGCGCGCGCAGCTCGTCGATCTCACGGAACGGGCGTATCCGCGCGGCGTGCGAGGACGCCAGACCGGGGAACCGGCCCACGGCGACGAGGGTCGACAGGTGCTCGCGGTCGAGGGTCGACAGGTTCTTGTGCACGGCCTCTCCCAGGCGCGTCCATATCGGGGCTTCGCGCAGGGCGGCGAGAGGGTCGCGCCCGTGCCGCACGGCGTGGGTGGCGACCTCGGCGAACTCGTACAGCAGGGCCCGGGAGCCGTTCGCCATCCACACCAGCGCGTCTGTGGTCACATCATCGAGAGCGTCGGCCCCGCACTCCCGGAGGAACGCGGATGCCGTCGTCTCACTGAGGGGCTCGATGTCGATGCGGAGCGCGAAGCCCCGGCTCCCCAGCTCCAGCAACGAATGCGTGAACGCGTCGGGGGCCGGACGGGAGAACAGCGGCGTCTCCACGGCGATGCACGCCGTGACACGGCGGCGATACACACCGTGCAGGAGGGTCGCGGCGGAACGCTCGTCCAATGCGTGGGCGTCGTCCACCAGCAACGTCGTCCCCGGTGTCGGGAGATCCTCCATGACCACCGGCCCGGGCTCGGGTACCGGTTCCACTCCCCGCACGAGCTGTGTCGGGACGTCTCGTCGTGCGAGGGCGAGAGCGACGCGGCTCATCGTCACGGTCTTCCCGACGCCGACGGGCCCGACCAACAACACCGGCGTTCCGGCCTCCAGATGTCGTGCGATCCCCTCCGGATCGGCTGCCCGACCGGTGATCTGAAGGGCGTTCTCTCCGCCGCGGAAACCTGTGATCATCCCCCGCACCACCCCCTTGTGGATTCGGTTTCCCTTTTCACGATAACCGCATGCACGCAGATCGGGGCGGCTGCCCGGGATCCGCACTACTGACCTCTCATCTCAGTAGTCGAGCGGAATCGCGCGTTCTCTTTCGAACGGACGAGGGGCTCTCGGCATCCACTGAGGTTCGCTCTGATTCCCGCCCCGAGGCCTTGGGCGCGCGCCCCTCTCGACGGGAGGCTCGCCCCGCGGGGTCGCCCCGCCCGCTCGGTATCGGCCGAGTGGATCGAAACTGATAGGGGTTTCCATGGAGAACCAGAAGCGCCGGGTCGTTCGGCGTCGTATTTTCGCCGTCGCTGCCGGCGGCGCGGCTCTCGGGGTCGGCGTCGCCGCGACCCTGGCGGCCTGGACCGACACCGAATGGGTGTTCGGAGGGGACGGCGCGGGGGGACCGGGCGTCGGGACGTCGACCTTCGCGATCGAGCAGAACACCGATCCGGGCTTCGACCCCGCCGCCTGGACGGACGAACCGGACAACCCCGGCGGGGAGATGGTGTTCACCGCGGCCGGGCTGCTCGGCACCGAACTCACCCCGGGCGACAGCGTCTACGCCGCCGTGGCGCTGCGCACCAAGGCCGCGTCCATCGCCGGCGACGTCGAGCTCCAGCCCGCGGTCACGGGGGCCGGCATCACCTTCAACGACGCGGGTGACCTGCTCTTCGACGCCCTCGACGTCCGCGTGGCGACGAGCGCCACCGCCTTCACGTGCGACGGATCGGCCTTCACGGGCGGCGCGACCATCATCGCCGATGGCGCCCTGTCGGGTACGGGCGGATCCGTCACGCAGTCGCTCGCGGCGGCGTCCGGCTCGGTGCAGTACTACTGCTTCGAGGTCACGCTCCCCGACCCGATCCCGCTGGCCCCCGGGTTCACCCCCGCGGACTACATGGGCCGCACGATCGCCCCGGCCTGGGAGTTCGTGGCCACCTCGTGAACGATCTGGTCACGGCATCCCGCCCCGTCGCCGCGCACGCCGCGGGCCCCCGACACCGGGCATCCGCTCGAGCGTCCGCCACCGAAGCGGTCACGCCGATCGAGCGGGTTCGGGATGCCGTGACCACCTTCGTCGGATGCCTCGGCATCCTCACCGTCGCCTGGTTGGTGGCGAGCGCCGTGTGGGGGCTGGGGATCATCGTCTTCATGACCGGGTCGATGTCTCCCACGCTTCCCACCGGTGCCGCCGCGATCACCCAGACGGTCGACGCCGCCGATCTCGCGGTCGGAGACGTCGTGACGGTACGGCGCCCGGGCAACGGTGCCCAGGTGACCCACCGCATCGTCGACATCCAGCCCGTCGCGGGGGACCCGCAGGCCCGCAGCCTCACCCTCCGCGGCGACGCGAACGACTCCGCCGACCTCCGTCCGTACGTCGTCACCAGCGCTGCCCGCGTCCTCGTCGGTGCGCCCGTCGCCGGATCGATCATCACCGCGGCGAAGGCGCCCGCGGCCATGCTCGGGGGATCCGTGCTCGTCGCCGCGGTCATCGCGTGGGCCCTGTGGCCCTCGTCGCCCCGGACGCAGACGTCCCACCCCTCCCGCTGACCCCAGGAGACCCATGTCCCTCTCTCTCCGCGCCGGTCGCCGGCGCGTCAGCGCGGTCCTCGCCGCCGCCGCTTCCCTCGTGCTCATCGGAGCGGGAGGCCTCTTCGTCGCCGACGCGGCCCGCGCGGCGTTCGTCGACGTCCCGCCCACCGGTGCGCCGGGCCGGTTGGTGCTCTCTTCCGACCCCTACCCCGCCGAGTTCCTCGATCTCAGCCCCGGGGACCCCGCGTTCTGGCAGATCCGCGCGCGACTCGAGGACGCCACGCGCGCGACCCTCGCCCTGGAGCTGCGCAAGAGCGGTCCGCTCGCCGAGACGCCGCGCGGTCTGATCATGCAGGTCGACGTCTGCGATGCGCCGTGGGCGGGGTTCCCGGACCAGCCGCTCTGCGCATCGGGTAGTCGTCCCGTCACGCTGGCGACCCCGGCCGAGGACTACACCTCGTCGTCGCCGTCGTTCGAGCTGCGTCCGCTCACACCCTCCGCGCCCCAGTTCCTGCTGGTGACGCTCTCGGCGGAGGACTCCGCCGCGGCGCAGGAGGACACGTCGCTGATGGGATTGCGCGGCCGGATGGGGATCGGTCTCACGGCCACGTCGATCGACGATGTCGCGGTCCGCCCACCGGATCGACTGCCGGTCACCGGGTTCGACCCGACGGCGTTGATCGGCGTGGGCGCGCTCGCGGCCGGCCTGCTGGGGCTCGGCGCGTCGTTGCGCATCGTACGGAACGGAGGACGACGGTGAAGACATCGGTACGCGCGGCGTTGGCCGCGTCGATCGGGGCGGTGCTCGTGGTGCCGCTGGGCATCACCGCGACGACGGCGAGCTGGAACGACGCCGAGTGGGTCCACGAGGACGCGCTCGGGACGGCCACACTCGACTGTGCGCAGAATCCGGCGGTGGAGAGCCGCTCCCGCGGCACCTTCCTCGCCGGCGAGCTGCTCGGGATCGACCTCGACGCGATCGCCCAACTCGATGACATGCGCCTGACGGTGCAGGCCGACGGGACCCCGGTCCCCGATCCCGCGAACGCGATCGATCTCGGTTCCACCCCGCCCACGTACACCTTCGCGAACCCGTTGAACGTCACGGCCCTGGGCATCGTGGGAGTGGACCTCACCGGCTTCAGCGTCGGGCTTCCCGGAGCCGCCCTGGGGGCTGCGAACCAGTGGGCGCAGGGGTCGACCAGCGGACGCGCGGCCGGCGCTTCCGGGTTGATCAACGATTCCGGAGCGGTCCTGGTCTCCGACTCGACTCCCGACGACGATCTGCCGCGGCCGGCGACGATCGATCTCACCGCTCTCCTGCCCACGATCGCGGGGCTGGACACGGCGACGCTCGAGGTCGGCGCGGTCGCCGCGAGTTCTCAACTCGACGGGTGCGCCGCTCTGCTCGAGCAGGTGTGGGGCGTGGCCCCCGCGCAGCCGGTGTCCCTACGGGATTACGGGATCGCCTCTCTCGGGGTGACGCTGGACGCACCGGCGGTGGGCGACCTGACCGGAGCCGTGACGACGACGGTGGGGGACCTGGAGACCGCGGTCGCCGGACTCGTCGGACAGAACGGGCTGATCGCGCAGAACCTGCGCACCGCCCTCGCCCTGCGAGTGCCGGGGATCGCCGCCGCGAGCACGACGGGCACCGTCACGATCAGCGGGCTCAACCTGCAGTCGACGGTCGCCCCGTTCCTCGGTCTCCAACTCCAGGGCAACGGGTTCACGATCGATCTCGCGAACGGACGCATCCTCGTCGACATCGAGCGGCTCACGGGTCCACTGAACGGTGCCGCGCCCAACACGGAGCTCGTCCTGAACGCGGGGGTCGTCAACGCCATCGTCGCCGAAGCGGGATCACTCCTCGACGACTGGGCCGACGACGTCACGGATGCCCTGCGCACGGCGATCCGGAACGCCCAGCTGAAGATCACGCTGTCCACGACCGTGTCGGCCGCCGGGTACACCCTCGCCACGGTGTCGCTCGGCCTGGACGCGACGATCGGGGCCGTCATGGACGGCAACGCGACCGTCGGCGTCACTCTCTCCAACCAGCCGACGGGGGCGGTCGTCAACATCATCAACCTCGCTCTGAGCGCGGCCGGTCTCCCCACGCTGACGACGATCCTGAACACTCTCACCGCATCCGGCTCCGCGTTGACCACGTCCCTGGCCAATCTGCTCACGACCCAGCTGTTCGACCGCATCACCACCCTCGGTGCCACCCTGTCCACCCGCTCCGCTCCGGTGGTGAGCGTGCTCGCCGATGTGGTGAACGCCCTCCCGAGGGTGGTGTCCGTCATGGTCAACGTCCAGCCTGATCAGCCGGGCGCGCCGCCCTCGCCCACGTCGATCGCCGCGACCTCGCGGTCGACAGCCGAGTACGCCGTCACCGCCCTGCGTCTCGGACTCGCCGACTTCGCCGTCCCGGACGACGTGGCCCACGTCCTGTTCGGCACCGGCTCGGCGGGTCCGGTCGCCCTCCCGTGAGCCGCGGCGGCGAGCACCTCTCTCGACGATCCGCCCCCTGCGTGGCCCGTCTCCCGCACACGCTTTCCGCCCACGCGCGCGTGCGGGAGACGGGAAACGCAGAGAGCAGTGCCACGGAGCGACATCTTCTCCCGGCCGAGAGTGCGCGGCTTCGCGCGCTTCGCCATGATGACGGCGGGGAGCGCTACCCGAGCGCACACATTCACCGCCCGCGACGACGCGGCGGTTTGGGGGATCGATGGAGAACATCAACCTGCCCGCGGCCGGATGGTACGCGGCGCCGCACGCCGGCGGCGAACAGCGGTACTGGGACGGAGCGGCGTGGCACGAGCCCGCCGCGGCGGAGCCGACGACGCCGTTCCTGAAGAAGACGCTCACGCGACGCACCGGCGCCCTCGTCGCCGGTGCGGCTCTCGTGCTGGGGCTCGTCGTCGGAGCCGTGTCGGGCGGGGCGGGGAGCCAGTCCGAGGTGGCCGCCCTGAAGGCCCAGGTCTCCGGGCTGCAGTCGGATGTCGCCGAGGCGCAGACGGCGGCGGAGGAGTCCGCGGACACCATGGCGTCGGCGACGGCGACGAGCGACGCGATGACGAAGCAGCGCGACGCGGCCACGGCGCGGGTCGCCGAACTGGAAGCGGCGGCGACGGCCGCGAAGGCCGAACTCGACGCCCGGGCAGCGACGATCGCCGACCTCCAGGGGAAGGTCGCGGCGAAGGATGCCGCCCCGCCCGTCGTCGAGGTCGCTGCACCGGAGGCCGCTGCACCCGAGGCTCCGAAGTCCGTGTACTACAAGAACTGCACGGCTGCCCGCGAAGCGGGTGCGGCTCCCGTGCGCCGGGGAGACCCCGGCTACGGGTCTCATCTCGATCGCGACGGTGACGGGATCGGCTGCGAGTAGCGTTCCGGTGCCACCCGTTCTCCCTCGTCGCGAGGTCAGAGAGGGGTGGCATCCAGGGCCGCGTCGAGGTCCGCGAGCAGATCGTCCGCGTCCTCGAGTCCCACCGAGAGCCGCAGGTGACCGTACCGGCGGAACGGGGCGGGATAGGTCGCGGTACGCGGTCCGTCCGCGGCGGTGTGCACGATGAGGCTGTCGTCATGGCCGAGCGAGAACCCCGACGTGATCAGGCGCAGGTTCGCCACGAACCGGTTCTGGGCGTCGGGATCGCCGTCGAGGGCGAACGCCATCATGCCGCCGAACTCCCGACCGCCGAACTGGCGGCGGGCCACGTCGTATCCCGGATGCGAGGCGAGGCCGGGGTAGGCGACGAACGCGACCCGCCGGTCGGCGTCGAGGAACTCGGCGACCCTCTGCGCCGACGCGAAGTGCTGACGCAGACGCAGGGGGAGCGTGACCGATCCCCGCTGGATCATCCACGCGTTGAACGGCGAGATGACGCCGCCGACGTCGACCATCGCGTCGGCTTTGATCGGCTCGATCAACTCGGAGCGTCCGATCACCGCGCCGCCCATCGCGTCGCCGTGGCCGTTGATGTACTTCGTCAGCGAATGCACGACGAGGTCGGCCCCGTCGGCGAGGGGACGGTAGAAGGGCGGAGGTGTGAACGTCGAGTCCACCATCAGCACGGCTCCGACCTCGTGTGCGATGTCGGCGAGCATCGCGATGTCGGCGACCTTCGTCGTCGGGTTGGCGATGGCCTCGACGCACACGAGGCGGGTCTCGGGACGCATCGCCGCGCGCACGGCATCCGGGTCCGTCACGTCCACGAAGGTCGCCTGGATGCCGTAGCGGCGGGGGAGGAGCTCGGTCCACAGCCGCCAGGTCGCTTCGTAGACGACATCGCTCACGACGACGTGGTCACCCGCGCGCACGTGCGTGAAGAACACCGCGTGGAGAGCGGCGACGCCGGACGCGAGGGCGACCGCGTCCTCGCCGCCTTCGAGGGCCGCGAGCTTGCGCTCGAGTGCCTGCTGATTCACCCCGGTGTTGCGCGTGTACAGGCCGGGAGCGGTCGCCGACCAGCTGATCTCGCTCGGGTCGTCGGGCAGCGCGAACGAGTTCGACATGACGAGCGGCGTGCGAAGGGCGCGCGTGCTGTCGAGGGTGATCCCCCCGTGGACGGCGAGGCTCGCCTCGGCGAGACTGCGGGAGTCGGCTCGATCGGGTCGTGTGGACACGACGGTTCCTTCCTGCCCGACCGCGGGTGACGCGTCGTCCGGCGTGAGCTACCCTAACGTGCGAGATAAACACATCACAATGCGTATTGTGCACATACAGGAGTGAGCATGGTCAGGCCCCGCATCGACGCGATCGACGAGCGCATCCTGTCGGAGCTCCGCGCGGACGCCCGCATCCCGTTGGTGACCCTGGCCGCCCGCGTGCACCTGTCGCGCAACGCGGTGAAGCAGCGCATCGAGCGCATGGAACGCGACGGCCTCATCCCCGGGTACACGCTCGCGCCCGCGCGCATCGACGACGGCCGGGTCACCGCGATCGTGCTCGTGTACCGCGCGGACCGGATGCGCGGGGCCGGGGTCATCACGGAACTCACCCGGATCCCGGAGGTGGTCCAGTGCGACATCCTGTCGGGGCAGTTCGATCTGCTCGTCACCCTCCGCGCCGACTCGATGGAGCGGATCGGTCAGATCTGGGAACGCATCGCGGCGCTTCCCGGTGTGTCCGACACCGTGACGTCGATCTCGCTCACCCGCGTCATCGACCGCGCCTGACGAACACGCGGAAGGATGCCGCGCCCACGCGGTCGTGGCCGGAGGGCGCGGCATCCGCGGGTCATGCGTTGATGCACACGACCTTGGGCTGGGTCATCTCCTCGTAGGCGAAGCGCACTCCTTCGCGACCCATGCTCCCGTACTTCGCTCCGCCGAAGGGCATGCTGTCGACGCGGTAGTCGGAGGAGTCGTTGATCATCACGCCGCCGGCCTCGAGCCGATCGGCGACCCGCAGCGCGCGGCCGAGGTCGGTCGTGAACGTCCCCGCGTGCAGGGCGTACTCGACCTCGTTCGCGTGCGCGATCGCCTCGTCCTCGGTGTCGAAAGGGGCGAGGACGACGACGGGGGCGAACGCCTCGTCGGCCCACAGCTCGCACGACAGCGGGACGCCCTCGATCACCGTCGGGGCGTAGACCGCGCCCTCTCGCCGGTGTCCGACCAGCACGCGCGCTCCGGCTCGGACGGCGTCGTCGACGACCCGTACGGCGCGCGCCGCGGCATCCTCGGTGATCATCGGCCCGACATCGGTGCCCTCGTCGGACGGGTCGCCCGCCCGCAGGGCCGCCGTCGCCGCGACGAACCGCTCGCGGAAGGCCTCGTAGATCCCGCGCTGGACGAGGAGGCGCTGTGCCCCCACGCAGTTCTGCCCGGCGGCCCAGAACGCCCCCGACACGCAGGCCTCCACCGCGTGCGGCAGATCGGCGTCGTCGAACACGATCACCGGGGCGTTGCCGCCGAGCTCCATCGCCAGGCGCTTGAGTCCCGCGCCGCGCGCGATCGCCTCGCCCGTCGCGAAGCCGCCCGTGAACGACACCAGCCGCACCTCGCGCGCCGCCACCAGGGCGGCCGCGACCTCGCGATCGCCGTGCACGACCGTCACGATCTCATCGGGCATGCCCGCATCGATCAGGATGCCGACCAGCAGCTCCGCCGTGAGGGGGGTGTGCGGCGAGGGCTTGAGCACGACCGCGTTGCCCCCGGCGAGGGCGGGGCCGAGCTTGTGGGCGACGAGGTTGAGCGCGTCGTTGTAGGGCGTGATCGCCACGACGATGCCGAGCGGCTCGCGCGTGAACCACCCCTTGCGGTTCTCCGAGCCCTCGAAAGCGTCGAACGGGATCATCTCACCCGTCGCCGCGCGCGCCGTCTCGGCCGAGAGCGACAGCGTCGTGACCGCGCGCCGCACCTCTTTGCGGGCCTGGCGGATGGTCTTGCCGGCTTCGCGCACGATCAGCGCGCTCGCCGTCTCGGAGCGCTCTTCGAGCAGCCGGGCGGCGCGCTGCAGGATCGCGTGCCGGGCGAAGCGCGAGAGGCTCCGAGACACCTCCGCACCGATGCGCGCGCGCTCGATCACGGCCCCGACCTCGTCGGGCGCGGTCAACGGGACGCTGCCGATCACGGCGCCGTCGAAGGGGCTGCGCACCTCGAGGGAGTCGGTCGGAGTCACCAGCGTCATCGCCGCGCCCCCTCGGTCTGGCCGACCCGGGCGTCGATCTCGATGATGTCCGACAGCAGCGCGTACGCGGTCTCGACGCGTCCGGCACCCGGGCCGCTGACCGTGACGGTGCCGAGCAGATCGGTGTCGAACGACACCGCGTTCGTCGGTCCGCTGATGCCGGCGAGCGGGTGGGTCAGCGGCAGGGCCACCGGCTCGACACGGGCGTGGACCGAGCCGTCGGCACGGCGCTCGGCCGTGCCGATGAGCTTGTAGCGCAGGCCCCGGGCCGTGGCATCCGCGATGTCGGCGGGGGTGAGGCCGGTGATCCCGGTGCAGGCGACGTCGGCGGGGGTGAGGGTCGCGCCCAGGATCTCGTTGGCGAGGATCACGACCTTCAGCCGGACGTCCGACCCCTCGATGTCGGCGGTCGGATCGGCCTCGGCGTAGCCGAGGGTCTGGGCCTCGGCGACGGCGGTCGCCAGGTCCATCCCCGTCTCCATCTGTCCGAGCACGTAGTTGCTCGTGCCGTTCAGGATGCCGCGGACGGCGTCGATGCGCAGCCCGGTCAGGGTCGACGCGGCGAAGCGCAGCACGGGGGTGCCGCTGACGACCGACCCCTCGTACGCGAAGTGCACGCCGTGGGCCGCGGCGAGGGCGTTGAGCTCGGCGCCGGCCAGGGCCACCGGCCCCTTGTTCGTGGTGGTGACGCTCTTGCCCGCCTCGAGGGCGAGGCGGACGTGCGAGACGCCCGGTTCGCCGTCGAGGGGGTTGGTGAAGGTCGCCTCGACGACGATGTCGGCGGTCGTCTCGCGGATGACCTCGGCGTTGCGCGGCTCGGCGTCGCCCCCGGGCCAGCCGGCGAAGGTCTCGCCCGCCCCCAGGGCGAACACGGCGTCGAGGTCGATGCCGTCCGCCTGCATGAGCGAACCCAGGCGCAGGTCGGTGATGGCCACCACGCGCAGCGCGAAGCCGAGCTCGTCGGCGAGCGCCTCGCCGCGGTCGCGGATGAGCTCGGCGAGGGCGCGGTTGACGCCCCCGAAGCCGATGAGGGCGAGATCGTGACGGTTCATGGGACTCCTCGGGAGGGGGGGGGGGGCGGGTGGGTCGAGACGATCGTCGCGTTCGTCCGGGGCGGTTCGCGCCTGTCGTTCCGACAGGTCGGCATGCCGTTCTGTCCGTCCCGCTGCCGGATCGTCCGTGCGGGACGGGATCCTCCCGGGCTCTTGAGTGTGACGGGCCCGACCGCTAACGTCCGAGGAAACATGTGTGAAATAAGCACAGTGCAGTGTTCATGCCACACGCTCCGCGATCCGCTCCCTTCCTCCGAATGCGAGACGCCATGACCCGGTCATCTGACCCGACCACTCTCCCCAACGCCCTTCCCCAGACCGTCGCGACCCAGGTGCCCCTGCGTCGCCTCCAACGGTCGATGGATGCCCGCCACCTCGTGATGATCGCCCTCGGCGGCGTGATCGGCTCGGGGCTGTTCCTCAGCTCGGGCTACACGATCAATCAGGCCGGACCACTGGGTGCCGTGGTCGCGTACCTGATCGGTGCGTTCGTCGTCTACCTCGTGATGTCGTGCCTGGGGGAGTTGGCCGTCGCCTACCCCGTCTCGGGCGCCTTCCACATCTACGCGGCCCGCGCGATCAGCCCCGCCACCGGGTTCACCACGGCGTGGCTGTACTGGCTCTGCTGGGTGGTCGCCCTCGGGTCCGAGTTCACCGCCGCCGGGATCCTCATGCAGCGGTGGTTCCCCGGCGTCGACGTGTGGGTGTGGTGTCTGGTGTTCGCCGGCATCCTGTTCATGCTCAACGCGATCTCGGCGCGGGTGTTCGGTGAGACGGAGTTCTGGTTCTCGCTCATCAAGGTCGTCGCGATCGTGGCGCTCATCATGCTCGGCGGGGCCGCAGTCTTCGGCTTCACCCCACTGTCGTCCGAGCACCCCGGCGCCGTGCTGTTCAGCAATTTCGTGACCTCCGACGGGCTCTTCCCCACCGGTATCGCCGGCGTCCTGATGACCTCTCTCGCGGTCTTCTACGCCTTCAGCGGGTCGGAGCTCATCGGCGTCGCCGCGGGCGAGACGAAGGACCCCGCCCGCAACATCCCGAGAGCCCTGCGGTCGACGGTGCTGCGCCTTCTCGTGCTCTTCGTCGGCTCGATCACCGTCATCGCGGCGATCCTGCCCTACGAGCAGGCCGGTCTCACCTCGAGCCCCTTCGTCGACGTCTTCGCCTACGTCGGTGTGCCCTTCGCGGGCGACATCATGAATTTCGTGATCATCACCGCCCTGCTCTCGGCGGGGAACAGCGGCCTCTTCTCGTGCGCGCGGATGCTCTTCTCGCTCGCCGAAGAGGGGCACGCGCCGCGCGCCTTCACCAAGCTCACGGGCCGCGGCATCCCGATCGTCGCCCTCAGCGTCAGCATGGCGGTCGGTCTCGTGTCGCTGGTGTCGAGCGTCATCGCCCCCGAGACGGTGTACCTCGTGCTCGTGTCGATCGCCGGGTTCGCCGTGGTGGCGGTGTGGATGTCGATCGTGGCGGCGCAGTTCTTCCACCGCCGCGCGTTCGTCCGCGGCGGAGGCGACGTGTCGACCCTGGCCTACCGCACGCCGCTCTATCCCGTCGTGCCGATCCTCGCGTTCGTCCTGCTCCTGATCTCGATCGTCGCGATCGCGTTCGACCCGAACCAGGTTGCGGCGCTGTACTTCGGCATCCCGTTCGTGGCCGCCTGCTACCTCTTCTTCTGGTGGCGGTACGGTCGTCGAGGGGTCGCGCCCGTCGCCGTGGTCGACGAGGAGGCACCGGCGGCTCCCGCACCCGAAGGACGCCCATGATCCCGCCCACCTCGCTTACGCAAGGACTCACCCTGCTGCACACAGCGATCGCGCGGGAGCGATCGGGGCGGTCCGGCTGGGCCCTGTCGCGCCTGTCCGAGGTCGCGGGCGTCGAACGCAGTCGCGCTTCGAGAGTGACCCGGGAGTTGCGCCGCCTCGATTTCGTCGAGCGGGACGAGACGACCGCGCTGCGCGCGGGTCCGGCCTTCTTCGCCGCCGCGGGAGCCCGGCACGAGCCGTGGCTGCGCGCCGCCCGCGTCCACCTGCGGGCGATGGCCGCGCACCTCGGCATGACGGCGCGGGTTGTCGCGGCAGACGGTCCGCGCGCCCTTCTGCTGCGCGTCGAGGGCGCGGATGCCGCCGGTGCCGGCACGCTCCGTCCCGCCGCGGTCACGCCGATCTGGTGCACGGGCGCCGGGCGGGCACTGCTGTGGGACCACTCGCGCGCGGACCTCGACGCGCTGCTGGGCGATGCGCAGTTCGTCGGTGTCGGAGGGCCCGGGGCCGCTCGCACGGTCGACGCGGTCGACGCCCTGCAACGGCGGGATCGTGCGCGCGGACTGGTGGTCGCGCGCGAAGAGTATGTGGCGGGCGTCGACGAGTACGCCCTCCCCGTGCGGGGCCCGCACGGCATCGTCGCGGCGGTGTCGCTCAGCGGCCCTCCCGCGGGCGCCGGTCGCGCGCGCCGGATCGAGGCCTCTCTCACCGACAGTGCGGAGCGGTTGAGCGCCCTCGCCGGCGCCTGAGGATCAGCGGATGCCGTGCCCCAGGCGCGTCGAGAGCGTCTCGGCCGCGGAGAGGCAGGCGTCCGCGAGAGCCGCCGTCCGGGGCTCGAGAAGCGCCCGTTCCCCGACGACCTGGATCGCGGCGACGACCTCGCCGCGGAAGTCCCACACGGGAGCCGCCACGGAGTAGAGGCCAGCCTCGGCCTCCTCGTCCACGATGGTGTAACCGCGCTCGCGGGCGGCGTGCAGCCGGGTCAGGAAGTCGTCGACGGAGCGTGGTGCCCGCGGGCCCTCGCTCTCGAAGGTCGTGGCCGCGAGGACCGCGCGCACCTCGTCGTCGGTCGCGTCCCACAGCACCGCCTGTCCGGCGTCGCTGCAGAAGGCGGGATAGGCGCGGCCGACCCAGGTGCCGATCATGCGCGAGACCGCCGGCACGCTCTCGACGATCGTGACGGTCGTGTCGCCGCGCAGGACGCCGAGGAAGACGGCCTCGCCGGTGGTCGCGGCGAGGTCGTCGAGGACGCTGAGTCCCTCGAGGCGCACGCGCCGGTCGACGAGGTCTGCGGCGGCCGTGTACCACCCCCACGACAGGCGGTAGCGGCGCCCGGCGTCGCGCGCGACCACGTCCTGCTCCGCGAGAGCGGCGAGGGTGCGCGAGACGTGTGAGCGTTCCCGCCCGAGCGCTCGGGCGACATCGGTCACCGAGGCGCCCTGCCCCCCGCGGGTGAGGACGGCCAGGCTGGCCACGACGTCGAACGCGCGGCTGACGGTCGAGGTCGATTCGTCGTCCGCGGTGCCGAGGGCGCCCGCACCGTCGGCGACGGATGCGCGTCGATCGGCGGGGGTCATCGCTCCAGCGTAGTCAGCCACTACCCTGGCTCGCGGCGCCCGCGAGTTCCGTCGGCATCCGACTCGAGAACGAATGCGAGGACACCCATGGACCGACCGTCGGCTCCGTCCGCCGCCCACCCGACCCCCGAGCGACACCTGCGCCGCGCGATGAGCGCACGGCACCTGGTGATGATCGCCCTCGGCGGGGTCATCGGGTCGGGGCTGTTCCTCAGTTCGGGCTACACGATCCACCAGGCCGGTCCCCTCGGGGCCGTGCTCGCGTACCTGCTCGGGGCCTTCGTCGTCTGGCTCGTCATGGTGTGCCTGGGCGAGCTCGCCGTCGTCTATCCCGTCTCGGGCTCGATCCACATCTACGCGGCGCGCACGATGGGGCCGGCGACCGGTTTCGTGACGGCGTGGCTGTACTGGCTCTGCTGGGTGGTCGCCCTCGGGTCGGAGTTCACGGCATCCGGGATCCTCGTGCAGCGGTGGTTCCCGGGTGTCGACGTGTGGGTGTGGTGTCTGGTGTTCGCCGGCATCCTGTTCACGCTCAACGCGATCTCGGCGCGCGTTTTCGGCGAGACGGAGTTCTGGTTCGCGGCCATCAAGGTCGTCGCGATCCTCGCGCTCATCGTGCTGGGGACCATGGCGATCTTCGGCTTCACCCCGCTGTCGTCCAGCCCGCACGAGGCGGTCCTGCTCAGCAACTTCGAGACACCGGACGGCCTGCTGCCCGCGGGGCCGGGCGGGGTGCTCATCACGTCCCTCGCCGTGTTCTACGCCTTCAGCGGCGCGGAGCTCGTGGGGGTCGCGGCGGGCGAGACGAAGGATCCCGGCCGCAACATCCCCCGCGCGCTGCGGTCGACCGTGCTGCGTCTGCTCGTGCTGTTCGTCTGCTCGATCACCGTGATCGCGGCTCTCCTTCCGTACGAGAAGGCGGGACTCAGCTCGAGCCCGTTCGTCGACGTCTTCGAGTACGTCGGGGTGCCGTACGCGGCCGACATCATGAACTTCGTCGTCATCACCGCGTTGCTCTCCGTGGGCAACAGCGGCCTGTACTCCTGCGCGCGGATGCTGTTCTCCCTCGCCGAAGAGGGCTACGCGCCGCGCTCGTTCACGCGGCTCACCCGCCGCGGCATCCCCATGGTCGCCCTGCTGGTGAGCCTGGCGATCGGGCTGGTCTCGCTCATCTCGAGCGTCATCGCCGCCGAGACCGTCTACCTCGTGCTCGTGTCGATCGCCGGGTTCGCCGCCGTCGCGGTGTGGATGTCGATCGTCGCGGCGCAGTACTTCCACCGGCGCGCGTTCGTCCGCGGCGGGGGCGACGTCTCGACGCTCGTCTACCGCACGCCCTTCTATCCGCTGGTGCCGATCCTGGCGTTCGTCCTGCTGACGGCCTCGATCGTCGCGATCGCCTTCGACCCCGAACAGGCTCCGGCGCTGTACTTCGGCATCCCGTTCGTCGGCCTCTGCTACCTCTTCTTCTGGTGGCGGTACGGCCGCAAGGGCGTCACCCCGCGCGCGCTCGACGAGGAGGCGCCGGTCGCCTGACGGGCGTCGCGCCTATACGCGCCGTCGACTCCCGCACGCGGCACCGTACGTCGCGGTGACTGTTGCGGTTCGGCGCTGCCCAGTACCGTCTCGGGAAAGGTGACGCGATCCCGCCGGGGCCGCCGCCCGAAGGCAGGAGGCATCCATGGAGACCGTCGACACGATCGTCGTGGGAGCGGGAGTCTCGGGGCTTGCGGCCGCGCGGTTGCTGACGCGCGCCGGCCGTCGGGTGATCGTGCTCGAGGCGCGCGACCGCATCGGCGGGCGCACCTACACGGAGCGCTCCGGAGGGCACGTCACCGACCGCGGGGCGTCCTGGATCCACGGGATCGACGACAGCCCCGTCGCCGCGGCGGCGCGCGCGTTCGGGATGCCGATGATCGAGTTCACGGTCGGCGGGTACCAGCCGGCCGGGCGACCTCTGACGTACTTCGGCGAGGGCGGCTCGCGCCTGTCCGCCGAGGAGGTCGAGGGGTACGCCGCCGACATCCGCGCGTTGAACGCGGCCCTCGTCGACGTCATCGCCGACTCCGCTCCGGATGCCACCTACGCGGACGTCGTGGACCGCGCCCTCGCCGCGCAGGAGTGGGATGCCGCGCGCGCGGGGCGCGTGCGCGAGTACAACGACCGTCGCTCGCAGGAGCAGTACGGCGTCGCGATGACCGGGCTCGGGGCGCACGGCCTCGACGACGACACCGTGAACGGCGACGAGGTCGTCTTCCCGCGCGGATACGACGAGCTCGCGCGGAACTTCGCCGAGGGGGTCGACGTCCGGCTGTCGCACGTGGTGTCGGCGGTGCGCTGGTCGCCCGAGGGGGTCACCGTCGAGACCGATCGCGGCACCTTCTCGGCCGCGAACGTCATCGTCACCGTCCCGGTGGGCGTCCTGCAGTCCGGCGATCTCGTCATCGAGCCGGCGCTGCCCGAGACGCATCGCCGTGCCCTGGGCCTCTTGCGGATGAACGCCTTCGAGAAGGTCGTGCTGCGCTTCCCCGAGAGGTTCTGGGATGCCGAGGTCTACGGCATCCGTCAGCTCGGCTCCGAGGGGGAGTGGTGGCACTCCTGGTACGACCTCGGCCGGATCCACGACGAGCCCGCCCTGCTGACCTTCGCGGCGGGACCCGCCGCGGTGGCGACCCGCGAGTGGTCGGACGAGGAGATCGTCGCCTCGACGCTCGCGCAGCTGCGGCGGCTCTACGGCGCCTCCGTCCCCGAACCCGAGAGCGCTGTCGTGACGCGGTGGCAGGACGACCCGTTCGCGCGGGGGTCCTACGCGTACATGCTTCCGGGTTCGGTCGGGCCCGACCACGACGAGCTGGCTGTTCCGGTCGGCGGCGTGCTGCACCTCGCGGGCGAGGCGACGTGGGGCGACGACCCGGCGACCGTTCCGGGCGCGATGCTGTCGGGACACCGTGCGGCCGAGAACGTGCTGGGGCGGGAGATCCCGCTGAGCGCGCTCTGGTCGTAGGGCGCTCTCGGCGGCTTCGACGGGCTCAGCCGCCTGCGTTGCGGCGGAGGTCCCTGAGCTTGTCGAAGGGACCGGGGGCTGCTGCTACCGCGGCTCCGGTCCGATCGCCACGGGCAGTTCCTCGTGGTTCGCCCACTGGCTCCACGACCCCGGGAAGACCCGCGGTGCGAATCCCGCGAGCGTGAGCGCCACCGCCTGGTGCGCCGCCGTCACCCCCGAGCCGCAGTAGACGCCGACCGTCATGCCGTCCTCGGCCCCGAGCATGCGGAACCGCGCGCGCAGGTCGCCCGGCGCGAGGAAACGTCCGTCGTCGCCGACGTTCTCGGTCGTGGGAGCGCTGACGGCCCCGGGCACATGCCCCGCGCGGGGGTCGATCGGCTCGACCTCGCCGCGGTAGCGCTCGCCGGCACGGGCGTCGAGCAGAAGACCCTCGGTCGCGAAGTCGGCGACGGCATCGAGGTCGAGCACCGGTAGAGAGCCGTACCCGAGCTCGATCGAACCGGGCGTCGGGGTCTCGGCATCCCCCTCCTCCGTCGCGAAGCCGGCATCGGTCCACGCCGCCAGCGCGCCGTCGAGCAGTCGGACGTCGGCGACCCCGGCGTACCGCAGGAGCCACCACGCGCGAGCGCTCGACATGTTCTTCAGGTCGTCGTAGACCACGACCGTGTCGCCCGGGTCGATCCCCCACCGTCGCGCGGCGGCCTGCAGATGGTCGACCGACGGGAGGGGATGCCGGCCCTCGGTCGGCGCGCCGTGGGCGGCCAGATCGTGGTCGAGGTCGACGTACTGCGCGCCCGGGATGTGTCCCGCGCGGTACGCGGGACGCCCGTCGGGCCGGTCGAGGCGCCAGCGCACGTCGAGCACACGGACGGGCCCGCCGTCGGGGAAGGCCCCGGCGGCGAGGGCGTCGTGGAGGTCGGGCGCGGTCGTGAGGATCGAGGGCATGGTCCCAGTCTGGCCCTCAGTCGATCGCCGCGGGACCCCGGGTCCGACCGTCGGCCACGCGGGCCCGGGCGCGATCATGGCGGGACGCGATCGGCACGATCTCGGTGGCCTTCGGCAACCCCATCGGGGGTGTCGCGACGTAGATGGTCTCGGCGCGCTCGACGACGTGCGTCTCATGCCAGATGCCGACGGCGCCCGGAGTCTTCCGCGCGCGTCGGTTGAACCGGGTCCACGCGGGGCGGTGCTCGTGCTCGGGGGCGGAGGCGTACGCGTACAGCTTCTCCAGCGACGACCAGTACTGCACGAGGTACGGTCCGCGCGACCCGAGCAGCATCGTGAAGCCGAGCAGCCCCGACCCGGGGTCCGTGCTGAGCTCGCGCAGCATCCGGGGCATGTCGCCCATCAGCGGCATCCATTGGTCGGGCCGCCACCATCTGTTGACGGTCATCCCGATGTGGAAGACGACGAGTTCGCCGTCGTAGCGGTGGGTCATCCGACCCGGATCGATGGATGCCATGGGCTCGTCCTCACTAGATAGTGTTGCTATCCAGTGTTGGATAGTAGAGCTATCCAGTCAAGGGGGTCACGGTGCGGATTTCGGAGTTGTCGGCGGCGAGCGGTGTGCCCGTGCCGACCATCAAGTACTACCTGCGCGAGAAGCTGCTCCCCGAGGGTGAGCGCTCCTCGCCCACGCAGGCCTCGTACGGCCTCGCGCACGTGCAGCGGCTCGGGGTCATCCGCGCGCTCGTCGACGCCGGCGTCGGGATCGCCGGGGTGCGCAAGGTCGTCGGCGTGCTCGAGGAGCCGCCCGAGAACCCCTACGACCTCCTCGGCGCGGCGAACGCGGCTGTGACGCCGGAGGTCGTCGGGGACCCCGACCTGACGGAAGCCACGGCGCTGCTCGAGCGGATGGGTGGAAGCTCCGAGAAGTGCTTCCCGGAGCAGCTCGCGGCTGTCGCGCACGCGCTCGCGACGCTGAAGCGCGCCGGGTTCACCGTGCCGGAGCCCGTGATGGCGTCCTACCTCGAGCACCTTCCCGCGATCGCCGAGGCGGAGCTCGCCGCCACCCCCGAGACCTCGATCGAAGACGCGGTGCGCTACGTGGTCCTCGGTACGGCTCTCGTCGAACCGCTGATCCTCGCGCTCCGTCGCGTCGCGGAGCAGGTAGCGGCCTCGCGCCGCTTCGGGGCGGGGCCCGCCTAGCGGAGGGGGTTCGAGGCGGCGCCGTCGAGCCAGAGCTCGTCGGTCGCGTCGCCGTGCGGACCGGTGCGGCCCACGTGCGCGTCGCTGATCTTCGGTCCCTTCGTGATCACGTGCACCAGCGCCATGCCGTGACCGCGACCGAGGTCGTAATCGTCTTTCAACCACTGCAGGATCGGGCCGGCCTTGGTGCCGGGCCCGAACCCGCGCGCGTCGGCGAGGGCGAGGAACTGACGAGGGGTGAGCCCGGTCTTGGTCTCGATGTTGTCGAGGTACGCCTGGAAAGACATGGCGAGAGGTTAGCGCCGAGGTCGGACATCCGTCCACGCCGGGCCGCCCAGGCGCTGCCCGGCGATGTCGGCACCCCGGGGTACGGTCGAAGGATGGCCGTCACCCTGCACCGGGCGCCCGTCGCCGAGATCGACCCCCGCACCCTCTATCGCCTGCTCTGGCTGCGCGTGACCGTTTTCGTCGTCGAGCAGGAGGCCGCGTACCCCGAGATCGACGGGCGTGACATCGAGCCGGGCGCCGAGCTGATGTGGGTGAGCGAGGGCGACGACGTGCTCGCGACCCTCCGTCTGCTGCGTGAGCCGTCGAACATGCGCATCGGTCGGGTCGCCACCGCCGCCTCCGCGCGCGGCCGCGGGCTCGCCGCCGACCTCATGCGCGCGGCCGTCGAGATCCTGGATGCCGAGGCCCCCGGCATCCCGATCCTGCTCGACGCGCAGGCTCACCTGGCGTCCTGGTACGGACGATTCGGCTTCGTCGTGTCGGGGGCGCCGTTCGCCGAGGACGGGATCCCGCACCTGCCGATGCGGCGGACGCGCCTCACGACCGAGCGTCTGGTGCTGCGCGAATGGACCCGGTCCGACGACGATCGCGCGTTCCTGTTCGACATGTATCGCCGGCCCGACGTGCGCCGGTACCTCGGCAACGGCCAGGTGATGACCGACCCGGCCGAGGTCGACGCGATGCTCGATCGGTGGACGGGCATCGCCGACGGCATCCTGGGTGTCCGGGCCGTCGAGACGCGCGACGGCCGACGGCTGGGGTCGGTGCTGCTCAAGCGCATCCCGTGGTCGGCGGGTGCGGGCGACGGACGGCCCGAAGACATCGAGATCGGCTGGCACTTCCACCCCGACGCGTGGGGGTCGGGGTACGCCACCGAGGCGGCGGCCGCGGTCCTCGCGCTCGCGCACGCGCACGGCATCCGCCGGATCGTGGCGGTCACGAACCCGGCGAACACGGCCTCGGGTGCCGTCGCACAGCGCATCGGGCTGCGCCCGGTCGGCGAGACGGACGCGTACTACGACACCACCTGCGCGCTATACCTCGGCGAGGTCGACGCGTGAGAGCCCGCGCAGCGGCGGCGACGGCCCTGGCCCTCGCGTGCATGCTCGTGCTGGCCGGGTGCGACCTGGGATTCTCGCTCGGCTTCGGCGGCAAGCCCGACGGGCACTTCGAGGGCAGTGAGCTCACCGTGCCCGTGCTGTACGTCAGCGGTGGCAAAGGGGGCGTCGCCTCGCAACGGATCACCGCCGCCCCGGCCGACGGCGGCGACCTCAGCATCGACATCACCGAGAACGACGTCAGCGGAGTCGCCCCGGTCACGCAGTCCGCGACCTGGACGGCGGTGACGGCGGCCACGCTGCTCACCGGGGCACGCCCCGACACGGCTTACACGTTCGGCTTCGACGCCCGCATCAACACCCCGGCCGCCGGCGCCGTGACCGCCGTGGGCGTGCTGACGCTGTATTACGGCACCGAGGTGCAGCCCGGCGTCGCCCTCGCGGGCGGTGTCACGCCGTTCGGAACCGTGAGCCCGGTCGCGGGCCTACCCGAGCAGGTGGCGGCGGCGATCGAGGCCGGGGGGATCGACACGATCCTCGTCCCCGCGGGGCAACGCATCGCGGCGGATGCCGACGGCCGCGCGGTCGACCTCGACCAGGTCGCGGCGACCGGGGGGATGACCGTCACCGAGGTCGCCGACGTCGCCAGCGCCTACGCGATCATGACCGGAGAAGAGCTCCCCGAGGTCGCGTTCCCCACACCGGCCGCGTCGCCCTCGCCCCTTCCCACCGCCACCGAGAACCCGGCGGAGGCGGATACGGATGCTGTCGCCTTCGCCGCCGCGGTCGACAGCGCCCTCTCTCGCACCGAGGCGTCCCTCGCCGCGGCGACCGACGCGTCCCTCGCCGAGCGGGCGCGCACCGCCGCCGATCGGGCGCGCACGCTCCGCGAGTCCGGAGACGCGAACGGCGCCTTCGCCGCGGCCGCGACGGCCGCCGACCTCGCCGCGGCGGCCGCGAGATCGACGGCGATCGACGCGACAGCGCTCGACGCGGCGGCGATCGAGGCGACACGCACCGCGGCGGAGGAGCTTCTGGCGGACGCCGCGCGGAACGCACCCGACACGCTCGACGCGGCCGACCGCTCTCTCGAGGTGGTGGGAGCGGCCGCCGACGCATACGCGCTCGCCGCGTACGCGCAGAACGCCCTCGCCGACGGCGAAGAGGCGGGGCCGACCGCGGCCGCGCTCGCGCAGTCGTCGCTCGCCCGCGCGCGCGAGGGTCTCGACCTGCGCGACGCCCTCGGCGAGGGGGCGGGAGCCCTGTCCCGCGACGCCGACCTCGACGGCCTCGGATCGCTGCTGCGCCGCGCGGCCATCGCCGCCAGCGACGCGTACGCCGCCCGCGCGGGCGATGCACCCGTGCGGGCAGGAGATCTCCCCGCCGTCCGCCTCGACGCCTTCGACGCCGCCCGCGACGACCTTGAGGCTCTCGTCGGCGACGACGCTTGGCTCGGTCTCGCCCTCGCGACGACGTCATTCGCGCGAACGGTTCCGCCGCTCCTCGCACAGCAGGCGGTGCGCGTTCCCGACGGCGTCGATCCCACGGCCGCCGTGCAGCAGCGCATCGCCGTCGGCGACGAGTACGCGGTCCGCGCCGTCGACGCGCTCGCCGACGCCGGGGCCGACGTCCCCCTCGTCCGCGGGGCGCTCACCGACGCGACGACGACCGCGACGGCCGCGCCGGCGCCCGGGGCGTCGGCGGTGTACGCCACCCCGTTCCTGCGGGCCCGCGTTCTCGCTTTCGCGGCCGGTGTCGAGCGCGAGTAGATCCCCCTTTCGCCGCCGGATGCCGGGATCGCGCCCGCGCTGTCAGTGCGGGGCGTGGTACTCGGCGGTCCCGCGCTTCCAGTAGCCCTTGACCACGGTGGCGGCGGGATCTCCCGACCACCGGGAGAGCAGGAGTGCCCGCCCGGCCCGCACGATGGACTGCTCGGCGGCGACGAAGCCGAAGACGCACCCGTCGGGCTGCTCCTCGACGTCGAGCGCGTCGAGCCAGTCCGCGAGCTCCTCGCCGGCGGGTCTGTTGCCCCGGTGCACCTGGACCACCTGCACGCCCGGGGGTGCGGCCACGGGGAGGTCGTGAGCGGCATCCGGGACCTCGATCGCGATGCGCCCGACGGCCGCGTCGTCCATCGCCGCGGCGAAGCGACGGATCGCGGGAACCGCCGTCTCGTCGCCGGCCAGAAGCCACGCATCCGGGCGTCCGACGAGCACCATCGACCCGCGCGGACCGCCCACGCCGACCGGTGCCCCGATGGCCGCGGACTCGGCCCAGCGGCTGCCGACACCGTCGCCGTGCAGCGCGACGTCGACGTCGAGCCAGCCCTCCTCGGCATCCCAGCTCACCGGGGTGTACTCGCGGCTCGGTGCGGATCGTCGATCGCCTGAGCCCTCGGCGGTCTCGTCGGGGAAGAACACGCGGATGTGATCGTCGGCGCCGGGCGAGTCGAAACCGCGGAGTTCCGGGCCCGCGAAACGCAGTCGCACGTACGCCGGGGTCACGAACGTGCGGGCGGCGAGGGTCGCCGAGCGGAACACCAGCTCGTGGCGACGGGGTTCGAGACGGGCTCCGAGAGCCGGGTTCGACATCTTCACATAGCTAAGGCTAACCTAACTTTCCGACCGACCGCGAGGCGTGATCTGTCGTCATCGCACGCACAGCACTGGAGAGATTCCGTCATGAGTACCCGTCTGATCCGTCCCCTCACCGCCGCATCCATCGCGGCGGCCCTCGCCCTCACCGGCTGCGCCTCGGGAGCAGCCGCGCCCGCCGAGAGCGCCGCAGCGACCACCGTCACGGTCGAGGACAACCACGGGTCGATCGAGGTGCCGGTGGCGCCGGAGCGGGTCGTCGCGCTCGACAACACGACGTTCGAGACGCTCAGCGAGTGGGGCGTGACCCTCGTCGCGGCCCCCAAGCCGCTCATGTACGACCTCTGGCCCTCGCTCTCGGGCGGCGACGAGGTGCTCGACGCGGGCCTGCACCGCGAGCCGAACATCGAGAACATCCTCGCGGCCGACCCCGATCTCATCGTCGGCGGCTACCGCTTCCGCGAGATCTACGACCAGTTGAAGCAGATCCAGCCCGCGACGATCGAGACGAGCCCGCGCGACGGCGAGGAGCACACGTCCGAGCTCAAGCGCCAGACCGCGATCCTCGGCCAGGTCTTCGACAAGAACGACGAGGCGGCGACGCTGAACGCGGATCTGGATGCCGCCATCGCCGACGCGAAGGCCGCGTACGACCCCTCGCAGACGGTGATGGGGCTGATCACCTCCGGGGGGAAGATCTCGTACGCCGCTCCCGGAGAAGGCCGCGGGGTCGGACACCTCTTTCCGACGCTGGGCCTGACCCCCGCCCTCGACCGCGCGGCCGAGGACGCCTCGCACGGCGACGACATCAGTGTCGAGGCGATCGCCGCCGCGAACCCGGAGTGGCTGTTCGTGCTCGATCGCGACGCGATGTTCGGGGAGGACGGATACGTCTCCGCGAAGGAACTCGTCGAGAACGCCGAAGCGCTGAAGAACGTCCCCGCGGTGCAGAAGGACCAGATCGTGTACCTCGACGGCAGCTTCTACCTCGACGAGGGCATCCAGGCCTACACGAAGCTCTACCGCTCGGCCGCCGAGGCCTTCGCCTCCTGACCCCGGTGGGGGTCCGGATGCCGGGCCCCCACCCCGCTCATGATCGTCACCGCTCCCTCTGCGCCCCCGCTCCGGCGTCGTCTCGCCCTGCCGGCGGCCCTCGCGGGCGTCGCCGGCCTCGTCGTCCTGTCGCTCTTCGTCGGCGCCTACGACATCGCCGGCGACGGCTTCGGTGCCGAGATGTTCTTCATCTCGCGCGTGCCCCGCACCCTCGCCCTCGTCCTCGCCGGCTGCGCGATGGCCGTCTCCGGCCTCATCATGCAACTGCTCACGCAGAACCGTTTCGTCGAGCCCTCCACCACGGGCACCTCCGAATGGGCCGCGCTCGGTCTGCTCGTGACGGTGCTCGTCGCGCCGGCCGCGCCCCTGCTGGTCCGAATGGTCGTGGCATCCGTCGCCGCGTTCATCGGGACCATGGTCTTCATCGGCATCCTGCGCCGGATCTCCCTGCGATCCTCGCTCGTCGTGCCCCTCATCGGGATCATGCTCGGCGCGGTCGTCTCGGCCTTCACCACGTACCTCGCCGTCTCGACCAACTCCCTGCAGATGCTCGGCACGTGGTTCATGGGCAGTTTCACCTCGATCGTGCGCGGACGCTACGAGGTGCTGTGGGTGGTTGCCCTCGTCGTGCTCCTGGTCTTCCTGTACGCGGACCGCATCACGGTCGCGGGCCTCGGGCGCGACATCGCGACCTCGGTCGGGCTCGACCACACACGCGTGATGCTCATCGGCACCGCTCTCGTGGCCGTCGCCACGGGCGTCACGACAGTGGTGGTGGGCTTCCTGCCCTTCCTCGGGCTGGTCGTGCCGAACCTCGTGTCGATGTGGCGCGGCGACAACGCTCGTGCCAACCTGCCCTGGGTGTGTCTGGGCGGGGTGGCCATCGTCGTCGTGTGCGACATCGTCGGGAGGGTGATCCGGATGCCGTTCGAGGTCCCCGTCTCGATGATCCTCGGGGTCGTCGGATCCGCGGTGTTCATCACCCTGCTGCTGCGGGTGCGTGCCCGTGGCTGAGGTGCTGGTCCGCTCCGCCCCGCCGCGCGCGGACCGACGCCCGCGGATCGCCCTGCGGTTCGGCATCCTGATCCTCGTCGTGGTGGTCGCCGCCGTCGGGGTCCTGACCTGGAACGTGCCGGGGGAGCCGGGATCGCGCGCCTTCTGGCTCGCCGTGAACCTCCGCGTCGTGAGCGTCGCGACCATCGCCCTCGTCGCCTGCTGCCAGGCGGTGGCGACGGTACTGTTCCACACCGCGACGGCGAATCGCATCCTGACCCCCTCGATCATGGGCTTCGACGCGCTCTACGTCGTCATGCAGACGGCCCTCGTGTTCTTCTTCGGCAGTGCCGCACTGTCGGCGACCGACGGCCTGCTCAAGGTCGTCGTGCAGAGCGTGCTCATGGTGGGCTTCGCGACGCTGCTGTACGGCTGGCTGTTCGCCGGTCGTCGCGGGAACCTCCACATCATGCTCCTGGTCGGCGTGGTGCTGGGCGTCGGCTTCGGCTCGCTCTCGACCGTGATGCAGCGGCTTCTCACACCGAGCGACTTCGACATCCTCTCGGCCCGGTTGTTCGGCAACCTGTCCAACTCGGATGCCGAGTACCTGCCGTGGGGAGCCCTCGTCGTCGCCGTGGTGCTCGTGCTCGTCTGGCGCGCGCGGCATCGCCTCGACGTGCTGGCGCTCGGCCGCGAGGCATCCGTCAACCTCGGACTCGCCTACCGGCGCGAGGTCGTCGGGATGCTCGTGCTCGTGGCCGTGCTGATCTCGGTGTCGACCACGATGGTCGGGCCGATGACGTTCTTCGGCTTCATCGTCGCGACCCTCGCGTACCAGCTCGCGGGCTCGGCGCAGCACCGCGTGGTGCTGCCGTTCGCGGTGCTGCTCGGCATGGCGACCCTGCTCGGCGCGTACGTCGTGCTGCGGCACGTGTTCTACGCCGCCGGGATGCTCTCGATCATCATCGAGTTCGTCGGTGGCGTCTTCTTCCTCGTCTACCTCCTCCGGAAGGGGAGTCTGTGATCTCGCTCACCGATGTCACCATGACCTACGGCGACCTGACCGTGCTCGGCCCCGTGACCCTCGACATCCCCGCCGGTGGGGTCACGGCGCTCGTCGGTCCGAACGGGGCCGGCAAGTCGACGCTGCTCACGATCGTCGGGCGCCTGACGACCGCGACGAGCGGCCGCGTCACCGTCGCCGGCCACGACGTGACGACGACGCCGGGGCGGACACTCGCGAAGATCGTGTCGATCCTGCGGCAGGAGAACCACTTCGTCACGCGCCTCACGGTGCGCGAGCTCGTCGGCTTCGGACGCTTCCCGCACTCGCAGGGGCGGCTCACCGCTCTCGACCACGCGAAGATCGACGAGGCGATCGCCTTCCTCGACCTCACGGATCTCGCCGGGCGCTATCTCGATCAGCTCTCCGGCGGGCAGCGCCAGCGCGCCTACGTCGCGATGGTGCTCGCGCAGGACACGGACTACATCCTTCTCGACGAACCGCTGAACAACCTCGACATGAAGCACGCCGTGGCCATGATGGGACAGCTCCGCCGTGCGGCCGACGAACTCGGCAAGACGATCGTCATCGTCGTGCACGACATCAACTTCGCGGCGGCCTACGCCGACCGCATCGTCGCTCTCGCGGAGGGGCGGGTGGTGCACGTGGGCACCCCGGGAGAGCTCATGACCCCGGACACGCTCGAGGAGGTCTTCGGCACCCCCGTCGACGTGCGTCGGGACGGGCCGTACCCCCTGGCGGTGTACTACCGGTGAGCCGTCAGAGCTGGATGCCGTTGTCCTCGTCGTTGACGCCGACGTTGCGGCCGCGGCTGGACTCGTAGGCGATCAGCCACCCCACCGACACGGCCGCGGCGAGGATGATGCCGAGCCACACGTTCTGCCAGATCAATCCGAACAGGATGCCGAGACCGAGCAGCAGCACGCTGCCGAGCACCCAGTACGTGCGTCCGCGCGGCCATCCGGTCCCTGTCTGCGTCATGTGCCCAGCCTAGGGGGAGCCCTCCGATGCGCTTCGTGAGCCCCGACTCTCAGCGGTCGCGGTGGTCCTCGGGGTGCAGCCGGGGACCACGGCGCGGCTCGAGCGCCGAACCGACGTAGATGAGACGGATGACCCGCTGCCGGTGCCCCGCGAAGGGCTCGAGCAGCTCGAGCATGCCGTCGTCGTCGGTGCGGTGACCCGTGAGGGCATAACCCACCTGGTGCGCGAGATGGTAGTCGCCCACGCTCACGGCATCCGGATCTCCGAAGGCGCGGATGCGCGTCTCGGCGCTCGTCCAGATGCCGACGCCGCGCAGGCTGATGAACACGCGGTCGCGGGCCTCGCCGTCGATGGCGGCGCTCGCCGCGCGCACGACGGAGTCGCCTCGGCGCGCGGTCTCGACGATCGTGCGGGACTGCGGGGGTTCGAGGCCGGCGCGGTGCCAGGCCCAGGAGGGCACGTGACGCCAGCCCTCGATGTCGGGCGGGGCGAACATCGGTCGCGGGGTGGGGCCGGGGGCGCGCTCGCCGTACCAGGTCACGATGCTGCGCCAGGCCGAGAACGCCTGCATGCTCGTGACCTTCTGCTCCATGATGGCGCTGACCAGGGCGTCGAACACGAGGTCGGTCCGCCCGATGCGCAGATCGGGATGCCGCCGGTGCCACTCCGCGACCGAAGGATGCGGGGACGCGTCGAAGTCGTGGGGGTCGTCGAGCTTTCCGCACAGCGCCGGCAGCTGATCCAGTGCCCACCCGGCGCCCGGCCCCCACGCCGCCGCGCGGACGGTGCCCCCGATGCTCTGGCGCAGCGCCAGGGTGGCGACCCCGACGGGGGTGCGGCTGACGCGCCAGACGATGCCGCCGGCGCTCAGGGGTGTGGACGAGAAGTAGGTCGGGTCGTTGCGGCCGTGCCGTTGCGCGGCCACCGCGCGACCGACGTCGACGGGCTGCGCCGGCCGGTACTCGCTCTCGAGGGGACGATCGGTGGGGACCGGCAGGTCGCGTGGCGCCTGCCGCGTGCGCACCTCGGTCGACCTCATGCCGACACCCTACGTCGCCCCACCGACATCGCGGCATCCGGTGGTCCGCCCGTGTGCCCGTGGCCGGGGGCCCAGGGCGGGGCCGGGCGGGCCCGGTCGCGCGAGGTGCGCGCGCCGAACCGCGCGAGGCGCGGGGTGCGCGATCAGAAGCGGTCGGGCGAGGGCGTGCCGTGGCCGTACCGGATCGAGACGTCGGCGTGACGGTCGAAGCGGTAGCCGACGCCGCGCACGGTGCGCACGATGTCCTCGTACGCGCCGAGCTTGGCCCGCAGACGGCGGACGTGCACGTCGATGGTGCGCTCACCGGGGGCGTCGTCGTCGGTCGCGCCTTCCCAGAGGGATGCCACGAGCTCGGCGCGCTCGATCGTGCGGCCCTCGCGCAGCACGAGGTACTGCAGCAGCTCGAACTCCTTGAAGGTGAACGCCGCGGACTCGCCGTCGATGAGCACACGCTTGCGCGAGATGTCGACGACGACGCCTCCGGGGGCGCGGTCCTCTTCGGCGGGCTCGTCTTTCGTCCGCGCGACGGCGGACGGCTCGTGGAGAGCGAGGCGCACCACGTCGACGTCACGGCCGCCGGCGCCGGTGGGGGCGAGGGCGACGGTCGCGTACGTCTCGGCGGCGGGGGCCAGCTCGCCGAGCGTACGGCGCAGCGCCTCGACGAGAGTGCCGAGGCTCACCCCGGCGGCAGCGGCCTTCGCCTCGTCGATGCCGACGTACAGGGCGAAGCCGCGGGGTGCGGAACCGGCGGGAAGCCCGGGGCGGGCGGCGGCGGGAGCCGTGGGGGCCGGAGCGGCGGGGGTCACCGCGGGGGCCGGAGTCACGGCGGCGGCGACCGGGGCGGCGGGGCGCGCGGCGGCGGGGCGGATGGCGGAAGTGGAGGGGCGGTCGAGAACAGCGGAGATCGACATGAGGATGGAGTCCTTGGGTGTGTGAACCCGGGCGTCGTCAGAGGCGGGGTTCGACGGGAGGTGAGGGCCGAAGGGCCGGTGCGCGGTGCCCGGACACGCGTGATCGACGCGTGACGCAGACGACCGCGGGACGATGTCGGCGTTCAGAAGCTCGAGATCGTCGGAGCGAGGGTCGCTGTTAGCGGCACATTCGACAACACATGACAACGCGGCCGGGCATCATGATGCCGGCAGTCCCGTTCGCCTCCCGGGCGGACAGAGAACGCGCATTGACAGTCATGGGGGGATTATGACGCACGAAGTCGGATCACGTCAAATCCCGCCGGATGCCACCTCGGCGGGCATTCTGCGCGGTCGAGCGCGGTGAAGGTGGGAGCCGACCGTGCATTCTGCGCACCCGCGTCCGGCGGGACGAGGCGGGCGTAGCCTCTCGTCATGGCTGACCTGCTTTTCGCCGATGACAAGGCCGCGTCCCGATTCACCCTCCACCGCGGGGACGATCTGGTCTCGGTGCTCGACTACCGCGACGACGGGCGCACCATCGCCCTCACCCGGGCATTCACCATTCCGACCTTCCGCGGACACGGGTACGCCGCCGTGATCACCGAGCGCGCGGTCGACGCGATCGAGGCCACCGGCGGCCGGCAGATCCTGCCGGTCTGCTGGTACGTGGGGGAGTGGTTCGAGGCGCACCCGGAGCGTGCCGGCATCCTGAAACAGCGCGCCTGAGGCTTCACTACGCAGCACCGGAGCGGGCGTCAAGCCCTGCCCGTTCTCCCGTCGCCGCGACGATGCTGGACGCGTCGAAAGGGGAAGTCATGAACGACGACCGCGACCTGCCCGAAGGAGTCATCAACGCCGACCCGCCCGGTGGGTGGGAGAGCGGCGCCGTCGCCGACGGCGAGACCGCAGAGCAGAACGAGAACGCCAAGGGGTCGTCGCGCCTGAACGACGCGGCTCCCTCTGACCCCATCGAGGGGGATGCCGCCAGCCAGGGCATCGACCCCGATATGAGCACGGAGGACTGACATGTCGGACGAGACCCGCGCCCCGGAACCCTCCGCCGGCCCCGACGGCGGCGCATCGCCCGCCGATTCGGTCGGCGGTGCGCTGCACGACGAGGGCAAGCACGTCTCGCGCCCCGGCGAGCAGTCGGAGCCGATGATGGACACGCACCCGACGGACGACGAGGCCCGCATCGCGGGCGTGGTGGTCCAGACCCGCGCCGACGTGGGCGGAAAGAGCGACGAGCGCGTCGCCGACGTCCTGCGCCAGCGTTTCGCCGATATCGGCCTCGAGCTCGGCGACGACCGCATCCGCGCGTTGGTCGCCGAGGTCAACGCCTCCTGACCCCCCACCGGTGACGCCCCGCTCGGCCCGGCCGAGCGGGGCGTCACCACGCCCGGGCGGCGGCATTCCCTCCGCGCGTTGCCGCTGCCGGGGCGTTTGCTGCGAGCCGATGTCGGAGGGTCGACGTACCGTGTCTGCATGCGCATCCTGCACACCTCCGACTGGCACATCGGGCGCTCTTTCCACGGGCACTCGACTCTCGACGCGCTCGCCGGCGTGCTCGACGTCCTCGTCGCGCAGGTGACCGAGCACGGCGTCGATGTCGTCATCGTCGCCGGCGACGTCTTCGACTCGGCGACGCCGTCCGCCGCGTGCTACCCGCTGCTCTCCCGCACCCTCGGGGCACTCGCCGACGCGGGTGCCCGCGTCGTGGTCACGAGCGGCAACCACGACTCGGCCGCGCGTCTCGGTTTCCAGTCCGCGCTCCTTCGTCCCGAGATCTCGGTGGTCACCGATCCGCTGTCGATCGGGACGCCGGTCACCGTCGACGACGAGCACGGACCGGTCCACATCTACGGCATCCCGTATCTCGAGCCCGCGATCGTGCGTCACGCGTGGGCGGGTGTGGAGCTGCGGAGTCAGGCGCAGACGATGCAGCACGCGCTCGACCTCGTCCGTGCCGATCTCGCCGAGCGGGGCGGGCGATCCGTGGTCGCGGCGCACTGCTTCGCCGCCGGGGTCGAGGCCACGCCGGGGGTCGAGCGAGAGATCCGTCAGGGCGGTCTCGACGTCGTCCCGCTCCCCGCGTTCGACGGGCCCGACTACGTCGCCCTCGGGCACATCCACGGGCGCCAGCAGTTGTCCGACCGCGTGCGCTACGCGGGTGCGCCCCTGCACTACAGCTTCGGCGAGGCGGGCAAGCCGCGCGGGTCGTGGCTGGTCGAGTTCGACGCCGAGGGACTCTCGGCGGTGACCTGGATCGACCTGCCCGTCCCTCGTCCTCTCGTCACACTCCGCGCGCCGCTCGACGAGCTCCTGAGCGACCCGGCCTTCGACGGACACGACGAGCACTGGGTGCGAGCCGAGTACACCGATGTCACTCCTCAGCCCGATCCGATGCGCCGTCTGCAGGCCCGGTTCCCGTGGTGCGCGACCGTCGTCCATGCTCCCGCGACGACGCGTCCCGACGACGGGATCGGGTACGCGCGGCGGGTGCGCGCGGCGCGCGACGATGCCGAGATCATCGACGCGTTCCTGGTCCACGTCCGGGAGGGCGAGGGAGCGTCCGAGGCGGAGCGCGAGCTGATCCGCGAGGTGCTGGACGCCCGTGCCCTGACCGAGGCGCGCTCATGAAGCTGCACCGGCTCGAGCTCGAGGGCTTCGGTCCTTTCCTCGACGAGCAGGTCGTCGACTTCGACGCGTTCGCCGACGACGGCATCTTCCTGATCACCGGTCGGACGGGAGCGGGGAAATCGAGTGTGCTCGACGGCGTCTGCTACGCACTCTACGGCGGCGTGCCGCGGTACGACGGAGTCGAGCGCCGGCTGCGCAGCGACCACTGCGAGCCCGACGACCCCACGCGCGTGACCCTCGAGTTCAGCGCCGAGGGCGAGCGGTGGCGGGTGACGCGTTCGCCGGAGTTCGAGCGTCCCAAGCGCCGGGGCGGGGGAACGACGAAAGAGCCCCATCGGGCGTTGCTCGAGGTGCGCACCCTCGAGGGCTGGGAGGGCGTCGCCGCGCGCCCCGTCGACGTCGGGACTCGGCTCGACGAGATCCTCGGTCTGAGCCAGCAGCAGTTCCTACAGGTGATCCTGCTGGCGCAGAACCGTTTCGCGCGTTTCCTCCTCGCGAAGAACGACGAGCGGCTCGGTCTGCTACGCACCCTCTTCGGCACGCGGACGTTCGAGGAGTACGCCGCCCAGCTCGACGACAGGCGCAAGCGCTCGCAGGAGCGTCTCGCCGCAGAGGGCGTCGGAGTCTCGACGCTGCTCGACGAGGCCGAGCGCCTCGCCGCCGAGCTCGATGACGACGAACGGGCGCCGGACGGACTCGCCGCGGCGGACTCGGACGCCGCGGCCGTCAACGACATTCCGTCACCGTCCGCGCCGCTGTCGGTGGGGGAGCGCCTCGCACGAGTCGTGCGCGCCGTCGAGCGGGCCGACTACGACGTCGAGACGCGGGCCCGCGAGCGCGACACGGCCGACACCGTGCTCGACGGTGCACTCGCGGCGGAGCGCGACGCGCGAACGCTGCACGATCGCCAGCTCGATCGGGTCCGGCTCCGCGAGCAGCTCGCGGCCCTCGAGTCCGACGCGGCACGCATCGACGCCGCACGTGTCGAGGTCGCCGCGGCGACCGAGGCCGAGGCCCTCCGTTCCGCGATCGATGCCGAGCGCCGGACGGGGACCGACCTCGCGGCGGCGCACGAACGTCTCGCCGCGGCGGTCGAGCAGGTCCAGGCCGTCGGCGAAGATGCGATCGACGACGTCGAGGCGCTCCGCCTCCGCGACGACGAGCTGACGGCCCTGCTTTCGCGGTGCGAGACGGCGCGAGCCGCGGAGACGGCTCTCACCGCCGCGGATGCCGATCGGGCTCGCGCCGCATCGCTCATCGTCACACTAGAAACCGAGCACGCCACCCTCATCGAGGGCCGCGCTCAGATCCCCGACCTCCTGAAGGGACTCGACGACCGGCTCGCCCTCCTCGCCGGCTCCGCCACGCGCCGCGAGGCGGCCGCGGCGCGCCGCGAGGAGACCCGCTCTCGCCTCGACGCGGCCCGCCAGGCCGAGCACCTCCTCGCCCAGCGCGAGCGGGCCGACATGGCGGCGCTCGTCCGCGGGGAAGACATGCGGAACGCGACCAACGCGTGGACGGCGCTGCTGCGTCGCCGGCTCGCGGGGGCCGCCACCGAACTCGCGCAGAACCTCGTCGACGGGGAGCCGTGCGCGGTGTGCGGATCGCGAGAGCATCCGCATCCGGCGACCGGGGAGGACGTCCCCGTGACCGACGACCAGCTGGCGGCGGCTGAGGAGCGGAAGAACACCGCCGTCGAGGAGGACCGCCTCGCGTCCGATGCGGCACGGATCGCGCGAGACGATCACGCCCTCGCCTCGGCTCGCGCCGGCGGAGAGGACGTCGAGACGCTCTCGGCCCGTCTCGTCGAGGCGGAGCAGGATCTCGCTGCGGCCCAGGCAGACGAATCGGAACGCGAGCGTGTTCAGGCTGAACGGACGCGCGCCGCCGAGCTCGACGTCCGGATCTCCGCCGAGATCGAGAACCTCACCGCCGCTCTCGCGACAGCCCGGCAGGACGAGGCGTTGGCGCGTCAACGGGCCGAGTCGCTCCGCAGCGATGTCGAGATCGCGCGCGGACCGTTCCCCACCGTCGCCGACCACCACGCCGACCTGGATGCCCGTCGCACCGCGGTGCGGGCGCTGACGACTGCCCGCCTCGGCCTCGCCGGCGCGACCGTCGCCCACGACGAGGCGGCGGACGCCCTCGCCGAGCTCGTCGTCGGGAGCCCGTTCGACACCGTCGAACAGGTCGTGGACGCGCTGCGCCCGGCCGCCGAACGACACCGCCTCGACGGCGTGATCGCCGCGCACGTGGCCGCCGTGGCCTCGGCACGTCAACGTCTGCTCGACCTCGAGCTCCTGCTCGTCGATGCCGAAGACGAGCCCCTCGACCTCGCGCCCTCGGCCGCCGCCGTCGTGGCGGCGCGCGACAGCGTCCAGCGGGCCGCCGCTGCGCACGCCTCGGCGCGGGACCTCGCGGATCGGCTGCGCGATCTCGCCCACCGCGCCGACGCCGGACACGCGGTCGTGGCGACGCTCGCCGACGAGCACGCCGTGGTGGCCCGCCTAGCCGACACCCTGGCCGGTCGCGCCCCCAACACCCGTCGCATGACGCTCGAGACGTTCGTCCTGGCCGCCGAGCTCGAAGAGATCGTCGCCGCGGCGAACCTGCGTCTCGAGCAGATGTCGACGGGTCGGTACCGCCTCCAGCACTCGGACGCCCTCGCGGCGCGGGGAGCCGCGAGCGGCCTCGGGCTCGAGGTGATGGACGCCTTCACCGGTCAGTGCCGCCCGCCGCATTCGCTCTCCGGGGGAGAGACCTTCCTCACCTCGCTCGCCCTCGCGCTCGGTCTCGCCGAGGTCGTCACGGCGCGGGCGGGCGGCATCCGGCTCGACACCCTGTTCATCGACGAGGGCTTCGGATCGCTCGACGACGACACTCTCGATCTCGCGATGCGCACGCTCGACGAGCTGCGTCAGGGTGGACGCACGGTCGGCGTCATCAGCCACGTCGCGTCGATGAAAGACCAACTGCCGGCTCAGCTGCGCGTCGTCGCGACCCCGCGCGGTCCCAGCGTCATCTCGCAGGATGCCGCGCTGCAAGCCGTGTGAGCGCCTCGCGGTTGCCGTCCGCCTAGGCTGGAGTCATGCGGAAGAGCACCCTCTGGACCATCCTCGGTGTCATCGCTGCCGTGATCATCGCGTCGATCATCGTCAACATCGTGTTCTCGCTGATCGCCTTCGTCTTCCGCCTCGCCGCGATCGCGGTGGTCGCCCTCATCGTCTTCTTCGTGCTGCGCGCCGTGTTCGCGCGGCGCGACGTCGACTGACGGTCGCGCTCGACGCAAGCCCGCCCGCGGTGTCCGACGCCCGGAGTAGCGTCGGCCACGATGTCTGATCACGCGCCTCCGCCGAACGCCGCTCATCCCCCCACGCGCGACATCGTGCTGTCGCCGAAGCACCGCTGGCGCGCCTACTGGGTCGCCGTGTCGGTCGCGGCCCTCACGATCCTCGATCTCACCAAGGTCAATGTCGCTCTTCCTTCGATCGAGACGGCGCTGAACGCGGGACCCACCGAACTGCAGCTCGTCGTCTCGGGCTACATCCTCACGTTCGGTCTCGTGCTCGTTCCCGCGGGGCGGCTCGGCGACCTGCGCTCGCGGCGCATGCTGTTCCTCGTCGGGCTGTCGCTGTTCCTCGTCACGAGTCTCGCGTGCGCGCTGGCCCCCAACACCACGGTGCTGCTGGTGGCCCGCCTGCTGCAGGGGGTGGCAGCCGGCATCCAGATGCCCCAGGTGCTCGGTCTCGTCCAGCAGCTCTTCCAGGGCAAGGAGCGCGGTCGTGCCTTCGGCCTCTTCGGCGCGACGGTCGGTATCGCCACGGCGTTCGGCCCGACCCTCGGTGGACTGCTCATCGCGGTCGGGGGCGACACCGACGGATGGCGCTTGATCTTCTGGATCAACATCCCCCTCGTGGCGATCGTGATCGCGCTCGCCGCCTGGCTGCTGCCCGATACCCGGACGAAGTCCCGGCGGCGGCTCGACCTCGACCCGGTCGGCGTGCTCCTCTTCGCGTTGACGATCCTCGCCCTGATGTGGCCTTTCCTCTTCACCACGGGATCTCCCGACGACGATCCTCGCCGCTGGTGGTTCCTCGTGGCATCCGTGGTCTTCGCCGCGATCTTCGTGTTCTGGGAGCGCCGCTACGCCGACCTCGGGCGGACGCCCCTCATGCCGTTCTCGATCTTCTCGCTGTCGTCGTACCGCAACGGGGTGCTGATCTCCACGGCGTACTTCTCCGCGATCCCCGCCATGTTCCTCCTGGGCACGCTCTTCCTGCAGGGCGGGCTCGGTCTCGAACCCGTGTTCGCCGGCATGGTCACGATCGGCTTCGCGATCGCGTCGGCGTGGAGCTCGTGGATCGGCGGGAACCTCGTCACCCGTCTCGGGCGACCCCTCGTCGTCTGGGGGATCGTCGGCATGGTCGCCACCGCCGGTGGGCTCGTGCTCGTCGCTCTGTTCACCCCGCCCGCGTGGACGCCGTGGGCGATGGCGGGCGTCATGGTCGTCGGGGGCTTCGCGGGCGGCCTCGTGATCTCCCCGAACCAGACGCTCATGCTCGCCGACATCCCCGTTTCGAGCGGGGGAGTGGCGGGCTCGGTGGGCCAGCTCGGACAGCGGATCGGTACGGCGGTCGGCACGGCCATCGCCCTCGCGCTGTTCTACGCGACGATCTACCGCGAGCAGGGCGACGTGGACACGGCCGTGGTGTACCACGACGCGTATGCCTCGGGCATGATCACCGTCGGGATCTTCCTCGCCCTCGCCCTGCTCGTGGGGGTGGCCGACCTCGCCGGGCGGGCTCGTTCGGGGTCTCAGACGCCGTGAGAACCGCTGGTCAGCGCGGAGCCGGCCCGGCGGAGAGATGGCGCGTGAACTCCACATCGAAAACGCGGTCGCGCCCGGGGCCGGTGTACTCGTCGCGGACGCGATCGAACAGTAGTCGGGTCGCGGTCTCCGCCATGCGCGCGATGGGTTGCACCGCGCCGGTGAAGAACGGCTCGATGGCGGCGTCATCGAGAGAACTGTCGAAGGTGACGATCGAGACGTCCTCGGGGATGCGAAGGCCCAGCCCACGCGCGGCGCGCGCGGCGCCGAGCGCGATGTAGTTTCCCGCGGTGACGAGGGCGGTGGGGCGTTCGGCGGCGGACAGAGCGGCTGTGGCCATCTCGAAACCACTGGCGACTTCGTACTTTCCCCACACGATCTCCGCGGGCAGCCCCGCGCGCACCATCTCCGCCTCGTAGCCGGCGGCTCGGTCCGATGCGGTGACGATGTCCTGGGGTCCGGCCAGCATCGCGATCCGCTGATGTCCGAGGTCGATGAGGGAGCGGGTGAGCTCGGACGCCGCCGATTCGGTGTCGCACCGCACGGTGTCGACGTCGTTCTCCGGCATGCGGTAGTCCATCACCGCGATCGGCGTACGCGTCGCCTGCACGAAGTCGACGGCGTCGGGGGTACTGCGCACGGGAGCGAGGATGATCCCGTCGACGCGGCGTTCGATCAGAGCGCGTAGCTCACGCATCTCTTCGTCCGGATTCGCATCGGAGTGTGCGAAGACCACCGTGAAGCCCTCTGCCCGGGCCGCCGTCGTCACCCCCCGGATCTGCTGGATGGCGAACGGGTTGGTGATGTCGTTCACCACGAGGGCGAGCATCATCGTGCGCCGCCGCAGCAGTCCTTGGCCGAGTCGATTGGGCACGTAATGCAACTCGTCGATCGCCGCGCGCACCCGTGATCTCGTCGGCTCCGCGACGGCATCCGGCTGGTTCAGCACCCGCGACACCGTCATCGGTGCGACGCCGGCACGCGCCGCGACGTCTTTGATCGTCACCATGACGCCTCCCTGTGCCGATTGTAGGTGCAGGGTTCGCGCGGGAGACGACGTAAGAATTTGATCCTTGTATTTGCGCCGATGGTTCGCATACCATCACCATCAAGCCGCTCCGCCCGACGCGGCCCCCAGACTCTCGAAGAGGAGAAGCAATGAGGATTTTCACCCGCGTCGCGATCGGGGTCGCTGCCGCCGCTCTCGCGCTCCCGATGCTGACCGCGTGCGGCAGCAACGGCGGCGTCGGCGGCAACGCTCCGGCCGCACAGCAGACGGACGGCCCGGTCACCCTGAACTACTGGACGTGGTACCCCGACGAGAAGAGCCTTCAGCCCGCGATCGACGCGTTCGAGAAGGCGAACCCCGACATCACGGTCAACCTCCGCGTGTTCGCGAGCCAGGACTACCAGAAGCAGCTCCCGCTCGCACTCAACGGTGGCGAAGACATCGACGTCGTCGGCATCCAGGTGTCGGCCATGACGAACACGATCAAGGACAAGCTGCTCCCGGTCTCCGACTACGCGAGTGACCTCGACGGCGACTACACCACGGCCCTCGACTCAAAGCTCCTCGACCAGACCGCGTCGGCCGCGTCGGACGGCAAGCTCTATGGCTTGCCGATGGGCGGAGTCTCGAGCGCGTACCTGTATTACAACAACGACATCCTCGAGAAGAACGGCATCGCGGTGCCGAAGACCGCCGCTGACCTCGCCGCCGCGGCCACAAAACTCAAGGCTGCGGGCATCGCCACTCCGGTGGTGGAGTCCGGCGAGGGCTGGTGGCAGGAAGAGGTGCTCTTCAGCATCGCGGGCCAGACGCACCCCGACCTGTCGGACTCCCTGTTCGTCGGAAACGCGTCGTGGGACCAGCCGGCCGTCGTCGACTCCCTCAACGAGTACAAGTCGCTGTTCGACTCGGGGGCGATCGACCCGTCGGTGCTCAGTCTGACCGGCAGCGCTCCCGATGAGGCCTTCACCTCCGGCAAGGCGGCCTTCCTCATCGGCGGCTCCTGGGGAGCGTCGATGCTGTCGGCGAGCTTCCGTCAGGCGAACGGCATCGGCCTGACCGACGTGGGAGCGACCCCGCTGCCGGTCGTCAACGGGGGGCAGCCCGCCGTGCGCGGCCTCGCCGAGGGCGGCATGGGAATCCCCGCCGCCTCCACGCACAAGGCCGCAGCTGCCAAGTTCATCTCGTACATGACCTACGGCGACGGCGTCGAGCTGTGGAACAAGAACCTCGTCTACGCACCGGCGGCGAAGACGGGCTTCTCGCTCGGCGACGATGTGCTGACGACGGATGCCGCCCGCCAGGGCGTCGCGAACATCGCCGCCGTTTCGGCCGAGCCGGGATCGATCCGCACCAGCCAGCAGGACTTCCTGAACACTGTCGAGGGCCCCACGATCCTCGACGTGCTGCGCGGCAACATCTCCGCTCAGGATGCCGCGAGCAAGCTGCAGTCCGAATGGTCGAGCGGCCGCTACCCGAAGGCTGGTCAGTGACCCCTTCCTCCTCGCCCGTGGCCGGATCGCGTGGGAACGCGACCCGGCCACGAGGCCCCCGTACGTTTCGGCGCGTCCTCGTCGCGTTGTGCTTCCTCGCCCCCCTGCTCGCGTTCTACGGCGTCTACTACGTCTACTCGTTCGTGCTCCTGGGGCAGACTTCGCAGCAGCGAGTCAGCCTGTCGTTCCTCAACCCGGTGTTCGTCGGCCTCGACAACTTCCGCCTGATCCTCACCGACGAAGCCTTCATCCGTTCGCTGGTCAACAACCTGCTGTTCGCGGCGGTATCCATCGCTGCCTCACTCACCCTGGGCTTCTTCGTGGCGATGATGCTCGCGACCGGCACGCGCTTCAACCGCGCGATGTACGTGGTGTTCCTTCTGCCGTCGCTCATCCCGTTGTCGCTGTTCGCAAGCGTGTTCGGCCGCATGCTCCAGACCCAGGACGGCGCCGTCAACGTCGTGTTGCGCAGTGTCGGCCTCGGAGCCCTGCAGCAGGACTGGCTCGGCTCCGACCCCACCGCCTACGCTGCGGTGTTCGTGCTGTTGGTGTACCTGATCGGCTTGCCGATCATGTATTACCGCTCCGACGTCAGCAACGTGAACGTGTCGGTCCTCGAGGCCGCGCTCCTCGACGGGGCGAGCACGTTCCAGACGTTCCGGCTCGTCATCTTCCCCCTCCTGCGGACGACGCACATCACCGTGGTGCTCTCCGTCCTCCTCGGCAGCTTCCGGGCCTTCGATCTCATCTTCTTCTCGACCGGCGGTGCCCCCAGCGGCCGCACCGGCATCACGGGCACGTACATCTACCAGGCCACCCTCGGGGCCGACCGCGTCGGATACGCCGCGGCCGCCTCGATCATCGTCCTGGTCATCGCGCTCATCGTCTCGCTCGTCCAGATCGTGATCACCCGAAGGAGCCTGCGATGACCGCGACGGCACTCGTCACCGTTCCCCCGGCCGCCGGACGCGGCAGGAAGCGGACCGCCATGCACACGGAAGAGTTGAATCCGCTGGCGATGCTGCGGTCCCGCCGCCGCGACCGCGTGATCATCCAGATCGTCCTCGTCGTCCTGACGCTGTGGTGGATCTTCCCACTGGCGGTCGCCGTCAGCTCATCGCTCGGATTCGGCGGTCTGCAGAACTACGTCGCCGTTCTGACCCAGCCCCTCAACGGCGTCTACCTCGGCCTGACCTTCGTCAACAGCGCATCGATCGCTGTGATCCACGCCGTCGTCGTGTGCGTCGTATCGGCGCTCGCCGGCTTCGCCTTCTCTCGCCTCGAGTTCCCGTGGCGCGAGCAGATCTATTACGCGGTACTCATCTTCCTGGCGGTGCCTGGAACGGCGATCATCGTGCCGGTCTATTACATCTCGGGCACCCTGGGCCTGTTCAACACCCCCTTCGGCGTCGCTCTGCCGGAGGCCGCCCTCACCCTGCCGTTCGGCGTGCTGTTGATGAAGAACTTCGCGGACGGTCTGCAGGCGAGCACCTTCGAGGCGGCGGCCGTCGACGGGGCGAACACCTGGCAGATCTTCCGGCGGATCTACCTGCCGCAGGTGCGCTCGCCACTGATCAACCTGGCGATCCTGTCGATCATGTGGTCGTTCCAAGACTTCATCTTCCCCTCGCTCCTCCTCCGCACGCCCGAGTTCACGACAGCGAGCCAGGCGGTGCAGACCATTCGAGGGGCCTTCGGCGCCACCCCGCAGCAGAACGCCGAGTTCTTCGCGGCGCTCGTGCTGCTTTCCCTCCCGGCAGTCCTGCTGGTCACCTTCGGTCTGCGCTGGGTCAGCCGCGGCCTCACCTCTGGAGGATCCAAAGAATGAACGAATCGAGAGCAGACATCGTGGAAGATGCGCAGGTCGCCGAGCGTCGGCGACAGTCGGTCGCACATGCCGCCGAGGGCGCCGCGCAGGGGCCCTTCGCCCCGGAGTGGACCTCCCTGACCACCGCAGGTACCCCGGAGTGGATCCAGGATGCCAAAATCGGTGTCTTCATCCACTGGCTCGTGAGCGGTGTGCCGGGCTTCGGCAGCGAGTGGTACGCGCGCAACATGTATGTCGCCGGCACGCCCGAGTACCTCCACCACCTCGACACGTACGGACCGCACACCGAGTTCGGGTTCAAGGATTTCATCCCCCGGTTCTCCGGCGAGCGGTTCGACGCCGACGAGTGGATGGACCTCATCGAGGGCTCGGGGGCCCGCTACGTCGTGCCCGTCGCGGAACACCACGACGGGTTCGCGCTGTACGACAGTGGACTCACGCGCTGGAAGTCGACCGAGATGGGACCGCGACGAGACGTCATCGGCGAGCTTTCCGCTGCCGCCCGAGCACGAGGTCTGGCCTTCGGGGTCTCGAACCACCGAGCCGAGCACTGGTGGTTCTTCAACGGGGGGAACAAGATCGACAGCGACGTGCAGGACCCGGCATACGCCGATCTGTACGGTCCTGCTCGGCCGCTCGACTCGCAGCCCGACGAGGAGTTCCTCGACGATTGGACGGCCCGCCTCGTCGAGGTCGTGGAGCGCTACGACCCGGAGATCGTCTACTTCGACTGGTGGATCGAGCAGCCGGCGTTCCGATCACGCCTCGCCGAATTCGCCGCCTACTTCTACAACCGCGCAGCTCAGGCGGGCCATCGCCCGCCCGTCATCAATTACAAGTGGGAGGCGTTCGACAAGGGTTCCGCCGTCTACGACATCGAACGGGGAACCGCTCAGGGCATCGAGAAGGAGTTCTTCCAGAACGACACCTCGGCCTCGCGCATCGGGTGGGCGCACCTGCAGACCAACGTGTTCAAGACGGCGCAGGACGTGATCGGTGAGCTGATCGATGTGGTGTCGAAGAACGGCGCCCTTCTGCTCAACATCGGGCCTCGGCCGGACGGGTCGATCGCACCCGAGGAGCGTGCGGTCCTCGAAGGGCTCGGGGCGTGGATGCGCGTGAACGGTGAAGCGATCTACGGCTCGCGCCCCTGGCGCGTGTTCGGTGAGGGGCCGACCGTTCCTCCCGTCGGTTCGTTCGCCGACACCGAACCCACGGTCTGGACGCGCGAGGATCTGCGATTCACCGCCAAGGGCGATGTGGTCTATGCCGCGTCCTTCGTCGACCCCGGGGCGTCGGTCACGGTGCGCTCGCTCGGTCGCGGGCTGCGCATCGTCGGGGAACCGGTCACCGAAGTCACCGTGCTCGGACACGGCGCCGTGCCGTGGCGGCAGGACGATGAGGGCCTCCACGTCGATCTCTCGAATCTGGACCCCGACCGTCCGACGCCGGTTCTGCGCATCGTGCTCGAGAGCGTGCGCCCCGTGGAGCGCTTCGAACCGGGCTTCGCCGACTGATTTCCGTTCCGGCGGCACGCCGTCGATCCCCGTCGGGCGGAGGCCGACGGTCCCCCCTCCCATGCAGTGAACCCAAAGGAGAGTTCATGATTCGCTTTCGTCGTCTCGCGCTGCTCGCGGCGCTCGTCATTGCGGTGCCGGTGGTCGCCGTGACCTCAGGTCCGCCCGCTCCGGCCGCTGCGGCCGACCAACTCACCCAGCTGAAGGACTTCTACAACGCCAACGATGCGTCCAAGGGCTACGTCGATCTGTCCCAGACCGATGTGTCCTACCTGCGGGCGTCCCAGGCGACATTCGGCGGCTCGGGACTGACACAGAACGGTGATGAGAAGGCGTACGCCCACGGCGACCCGGTCACCGGCTGGAACAGCACGAGTCAGTCGTTCTCATGGCAGGTGCACAACACCACCGCCGGGGCTTTCGTGGTGAACGTGCTCCTTCAGAACGGCTCAGGGACGATCCAGGTCAGCGACGGGGCGAACGTCGTCTCCAAGACCTATCCCGGGGTCGACAACGGGTACTCCTGGGGCAACTGGAACAAGACGGACTACGGCCAGCTCACCATCCCCGCGGGAACGTCGACGATCACGATCGCCGCGACGACGCAGCCATCCGTGTCGATGGGGCTGCTGTCGATCGAGCTCACCCCGGCATCGCAGCAATCGACGATCGCCGCGGCCGTGGCCGCAGGGAAGTCGAAGGCGACGTGGATGAAGAACTCGCCGCTCGGCGTGATGTACCAATGGGGGCAATGGGGTGCGTACTCCGACGGTTCGCAGCCGGCCTGGCCGACCGTCTACGCGAACGCGGACTTCAACGCTCTCGCGGCGCGCGACAAAGCCATGGGCGCGACATACGTCGTCTGGTCGATCACGTGGACGCAGTACTACGTCGCGGCCCCCATCTCGGCTGTCGATGCCGTTCTCCCGGGGCGCACGACGAGTCACGACTACCTGCAAGACATGCTGACGGCGTACCACGACCAGGGGATGCGGGTGATGTTCTACTACCACGCGGGTCACGACGACAACCCCAACCTCGATTGGTGGAACGCCTTCTGGGGCGTCTCGCCCAACGGGCATTACGCGCAGAAAGCGGACGCCATCAACCGATGGATCAACATCGTCTCCGAGATCGGGAACCGCTACGGCACGCAGCTGGACGGCTGGATGTTCGACGATGGTCCGACCTATTACCCGTCGCCGACCGCCATGGTGAACACGGCGGTCCGCGCGGGCAACCCCGACAGAATGGTGTCGTTCAACACGAACTGGAACGCGCCGCGCCTCACCGACTATGAGGACTTCACCTTCGGGGAGTCCAATGACGGCACCCGCTACCCGGTGGATGCCAACGGCACCATCACCGCTGGCGGGTTCGTCGGGGAGCAGGCTTTCGGCAACAACAACATGGACTGCGGCGACTGGGGCGTCCGGACGGGCGACACCGGCTCGATCTCGACGTGCCGCAGCGGTGTCGACATGACGTCGTTCGCTCAGAAGGCTGCGGCGGCTCACGTCAGCCAGGCGATGAACCAGCGGATGTGGAGCGATCTGACGCAGTCGCCCGACAGCATCGCGAACTTCACGCAGGGCGCACAGACCGTCGCCGCCCAGTACCCGACGGCGACGATCGACGACGGCGACCCGTCGGTCAGCTACACGGGAACATGGGAGAACCGGAACCCGGGAGGCTGCTACAACGACACCTGCCACAACATCCGGTCGACGGGCGCATCGGCCTCGCTGACCTTCACCGGCAGCGGCGTCACCTGGAACTCGATTCTCGGGCCCGACCAGGGCAAGGCCGACATCTACATCGACAACACCTACGTACAGACGGTCGACCTCTACCACGCCAATCGTTCGGTGAACGTGCCGGTGTTCACCCGGGGGGTGACGTACGGGCAGCACACCATCAAGGTCGTCACAGCGAATGACAGCTGGGTCACGGTCGACGGTTTCGGCGTGCAGACGGCGCAGGTGCTGGATGACGGCGACTCCGCCATCACCTACACGAACGGCTGGCAGAGCAGCGACCCGGGTGGATGCTTCGACAACACGTGTCACAACGTCAACTCCCGCGGCGCGACAGCCACGGTCTCCTTCTCGGGAACCGGCATCACCTGGAACGCGATCACCGGCTCCGACCAGGGTCAGGCATCCGTGTCGATCGACGGCGGCGCCGCTCAGACGGTGAACCTGGTGCAGTCGGACCGTTCCGTCGGCGTGCCGGTCTTCACCGCCCGGGGTCTCACCGAGGGGAACCACACCTTGAAGATGACGACCACGAACGACAACTGGGTCACCATCGACAGTTTCACGGTGTCGCACGCGTCCACGATCGACGACAGTTCCTCGGCGGTGGCCTATTCGGGGAACTGGCAGAACAGTGATCCCGGTGGCTGTTACAACAACACCTGCCACAACATCCAGTCCGGCGGGGCTTCCGCGCAGGTCGCTTTCACGGGCACCGGAATCACGTTCAACTCGATCATCGGAAATGATCAGGGTGCCGTGAAGGTGTACATCGACGGCGTCCTCGATCGCACGGTCAATCTGTACAACGCGCAGCGGACCGTCGGCTCGCCGGTCTACACGCGCTACGGTCTGCCCCCGGGCTCGCACAGCCTGAGGGTCGTCGCAGACAACTCCGCCTGGGTGAGCGTCGACAGCTTCAGCGTCACCGGGTAGCTGCGCGCGGCATGCTTTCCCGGCGCGTAGCTGTGGCGCGGCGGGAGAGAGGGCCCCATCCGTCATCTCCGTGTGGTCGGATGACGGATGGGGCCTGGTCGTCGATCGAGGGCGACGACACGCAGGTCACACGCCGTAGCGCGCGCGGAACTCGGCGCGCAGCTCGTGGCTGCACCGCTCGACGACGACATCCCACAGTTCGGTCGCGCCGTCTTGCGCGCGGTCCGACACGGCCCGCAGGACGCTGATCGGCATGTCGAACTGCTGCGCGACCCAGATGAGCGCGTACGTCTCCATGTCGACGAGGCCTGCGCCGAGTCCACGGATGAGGCGGACCGCTTCGGGGTCGTCGACGAAGTGGTCGCCGGTCGCGATGACCCGTCCCTCGTGGCCGGTCTCGACCCGGGTGGGCAGGGCGACGTGTTCGCCGAACGTGCCGTCGAGCCCCTTCACGTCGTGCTGGATGGCGGCGGCGATGTCGTAGATGCCGCCTTCGATCTCGTCGTCGATGGCCCCCGCGGTGCCGACGACGACGATCTCGTCGTACTCGCCCTCGCAGAGCGCGCGCGTGAGGGCGTACGCGGCGGGGATCTTCCCGACCCCGGTGAGCAGGCGCTCGAAACCGGGGATGTCGTCTTCGAAGGCGACGAGTTCGGACGCGTGGGCGGCGACGAGAAGCTTCACCCTCTCATTGTCCCCGATGCGGGGACGCCCTCTGGACGCGCGGCGGTCCCGGGCGCGGCACGCACCCGGGACCGTTGCGATCAGTCCTGCGCGGCCTCGGAGGCCTGCGACAGACGGGCGATCTCGTCGGCGCTGAGCTCGAGCGAGGTGCTGGCCAGCAGGTCCGTGACCTGTTCGACCTTCGACGCGCTCGCGATGGGGGCGGCCACCGCGGGCTGGGCGCGGAGCCACGCGAGTGCCGTGGTCGCGATGGAGGCACCGTGCGCCTGCCCGACTTCTTCGAGGACGTCGATCAGGGCGATGCCTGCGGGCGTCGCGAGCTTCGCGGCGCCCTCTGCGCGCGGCGAGTCGCCCGCGGCATCCGGGGTCCGGTACTTGCCGGTGAGGAATCCGCTCGCCAGCGCGTAGTACGGGACCAGCGACATGCCGTACTGCTCGGCCACGGGGACGATGTCGCGCTCGACCTCGGTGCGGTAAACGAGGTTGTAGTGCGGCTGGATGGCGACGGGGAGGTCGGCACCCGCGGCTTCGGCGAGCGAGATCCACTCGCGGATACGAGCGCCGGTGTAGTTCGACACGGCGACGTAACGGACGAGACCGTCGGCGACGAGGTCGGCGAACCCGGCGACGGTCTCTTCGAGCGGCGTCTCGGCGTCGTCGAAGTGGGCGTAGTACAGGTCGATGGCGTCGACACCGAGGCGCTGGAGCGAGGCCTCCGCCGCGGCGCGGATGTTCTTCGCGCTCAGCCCGCGGAACGCGGGGTGCTGGCTGACCTTCGTCGCCACCACGACGTTCTCCGGCTTGCGGGAGGCGAGCCATTCGCCGATCAGCGTCTCGCTTTCGCCACCCGAGTTGCCGGGCACCCACGCGCTGTACGCGTCGGCGGTGTCGATGAAGTTCCCGCCGCCGGCGTGGAAGGCGTCGAGGACGGCGAACGAGGTGTCGCGGTCGGCCGTCCAGCCGAAGACGTTTCCGCCGAGCGAGAGGGGGAGGATGTCGAGGTCGCTGCGTCCGATGCGCGTCATGATGGCCTTCCTGTCGTGGTTCCGAGTGACCTCAGACTCAACGACGGCCGCGCGTCGACATTCCCGCAACGCGCCGCCCGCACCGTGACCCGCGCGGAAGGCTCGCGCTGAACGGGCGATCGACGCACCTCGGCGATCGAGTGCGGGGCGTGCGGGTCAGGATCCGCCGGACAGGATGCCGATGAGCCCGCTGATCAGGAACCACAGGCCGATGCCCGCGCCGGCGATCCAGATCACCACCGTTCCCGCCGGGTACTTCTTCTTCTCGTTCGGGTTCTTCTGGCCCGGACCCTCGTCGGCCGATCCCTCGGGCGCGGTCACGAGCGCACCATGGTGATGATCGAGGTGATGAGCACGGCGAGACCTCCGATGGCGGCGATGGCGGCGATGATGGGCCCCCCGCCCGAGAGGAACGCGACGACGCCGAGAGCGATGAACAACACGCCCAGCACGATGCCGACCACTTGATACACGCGATATCGCGACGTACCGTGATGGACTTCCTGTTCGCTCACGTCGACCCCCTGGCCTCCAATCTAGCGAAATCCTGGGTGTCTCCTGAGACAGCGAGCGCACGATCCGATCTCGATCCGAGCACGTTCTGCGAGGCGTAGCGTATGCGCATGGCACGCCCTGTTCCCGATCCCGTCCGCCCCGGCCAGGAATCCGTCTGGGATTATCCGCGGCCCCCGCGCGTCGAGCGTGTCCGCAAGAGAGCGCAGATCGACTTCGGCGGCGTGCGCATCGTCGACACCGACGATGTCATCCGCGTGCTCGAGACGAGTCACCCGCCGGTGTACTACCTGCCGATCGATGCGTTCGGCGACGGGCTGACGCTCGGAGACGGGGCGTCGTTCTGCGAGTTCAAGGGCGGGGCTCGCTACTTCGACGTCCACGGTGGCGGGGGAGCGGTGGCGCCGCGCGCGGCGTGGAACTATCCCCGCCCCCTGCCCGGATACGAGGTGCTCGCCGATCGGGTCGCCGTGTACGCCGGCCCGATGGACCGCGTCATCCTGGGCGGAGAGACCGTCGAGCCGCAGCCGGGCGGGTTCTACGGCGGCTGGGTCACGAGCGATCTCGCCGGTCCGTTCAAGGGCGTACCGGGGTCGATGGGCTGGTGAGGTGAGGGCGCCGTCAGGCGCGCGGGGCGCCGTCGAACGCCTGCGGCACCGCCGCGTGCAGGTCGGCCAACCACACCCGAGCGTTCCCGTCCGAGGGGGCGCGCCAGTCGCCGCGCGGCGACAGCGAGCCCGCCGGTGAGACCTTCGGCCCGTTCGGGATGGCCGTGCGCTTGAACTGCGCGAAGCCGAAGAACCGTTGCAGGAACACCTCGAGCCATCGGGCCACGGTGACGAGGTCGTAGGAGGGGCGCTCGCCCGCGGGGTAGCCCGCGGGCCAGGTCCCGGCATCCGGATCCGACCAGGCGTGTGCGGCGAGGAAGGCGATCTTGGAGGGCCGGAAGCCGAAACGCAGCACGTGGTACAGCGTGAAGTCGTGCAGGTTGTAGGGGCCGATCCGGTCTTCGGTGGACTGCATGCGTCCGTCTTGCCCCGCGGGTACGAGCTCGGGGCTGATCTCGGTGTCGAGCACGCCCTGCAGCACCTCGACGGTGTCGTCGTTCAGTTCCCCCGAGGAGATCACCCACCGGATGAGGTGCTGGATGAGGGTCTTCGGGACGCCCGGGTTCACCGAGTAGTGGCTCATCTGGTCGCCCACGCCGTAGGTCGACCAGCCGAGCGCGATCTCGGACAGATCGCCCGTGCCGATCACGATGCCGCCGTGCTGATTGGCGAGGCGGAAGAGGTAGTCGGTGCGGAGCCCCGCCTGCACGTTCTCGAACGTCACGTCGTGCACGGGCTCGCCCGCGGCGAAGGGGTGCCCCATGCGGGCGAGCATCTCGGATGCCGCGGGCCGGATGTCGATCTCCTCGATCGACGCCCCGACGGCCTCGGCCAGGGCGATCGCGTTGCGCTTCGTCTTCTCGCTCGTCGCGAAGCCGGGGAGCGTGTACGTGAGGATGTCGCTGCGGGGGCGTCCCATCCGATCCATCGCCCGGGCGATGACGAGCAGGGCGTGGGTGGAGTCGAGGCCACCGCTCACACCGAGCACGGGCTTGGGGTTGCCGATCGCCTGGAGTCGCTGGACGAGGCCCGACACCTGGATGTTGAACGCCTCGTAGCAGTCCTGCGCGAGGCGCGCGGGGTTGTCGGGGACGAACGGGAAACGGTCGAGGGCGCGGCGCAGACCGATGTCGGTCGCGGGAGGCGTCAGTTCGAAGGTCACCGTGCGGAACACCGGCCCGCTCGTGCGGCGATTGTCGTCGAACGTGCCCTGGCGGAGGCGGTCCTGCCGCAGCCGGTCGAGGTCGACGTCGGCGACGCTGCGGCGCGGGCCGTCCGGGAAGCGCTCGGTCGTGTCGAGGAGCTGTCCGCCCTCGTAGATCATGGTCTGGCCGTCCCACGAGACGTCGTTCGTCGACTCGCCCTGGCCGGCCGCGGCGTACACGTAGGCCGCGAGGCACCGCATCGACTGCGACTGCGACAGCAGGTTGCGGTCGTCGGCGCGCCCGATCGTGATCGGGCTCCCGGACAGGTTGGCCAGCACGGTGGCGCCCGCGAGCGCGGCTCCCGACGACGGGGGGATGGGCACCCAGACGTCTTCGCAGACCTCGGCGTGCAGGGTCAGACCGGGAACGTCGACGGCCTCGAAGAGCAGGTCGGGGCCGAACGGCGCGGTCTCTCCCGCGACCCGGATGTGCTGTCCGGCTTGATCGTCGCCGCGCGCGTACCAGCGGTGCTCGTAGAACTCCCGATAGGTCGGCAGATACGCCTTCGGGGCGACTCCGAGCACGCGCCCGCGATGGATCACGACCGCGCAGTTGAAGAGGCGGTTCCCGTGGCGCAGCGGCGCGCCCACGAGCAGCACGGGGAGAAGATCGACGGATGCCGCGACCAGGCGTTCCAGAGCCGTCTCGACCGCGTCGAGCAGCGGATCCTGCATGACGAGGTCGTCGATCGCGTACCCGGTGAGGCAGAGCTCCGGGAAGACGGCCACGGCGACGCCCTCCGCGTCGCAGGCGCGGGCGGTTCCGAGGACGGCGTCGGCATTGGCGGCGGGGTCGGCGACCGCGACGGGGATCGTGCACGCGGCGACGCGCGCGAATCCGTGCCGGTAGACGCTCTCGAACGGCAGGTCGGTGATCACCCCTCCAGTCTGGCAGGCCCCTGGCGACACCGCGCTGGTCGGATCGCCCGCGCGGCCGGACCTGTGGACGGCCGACGGGCGATGTCGGGGGTCGCGGATAGCGTGGAGGCATGCGGTACATCGAGCGCGACGCGCGCATCGTCTGGAGCGCCAGCGACCTCAAGGCAGCGGCCGAATGCGAGTTCGCCTGGCTGCGCGCCATCGACGCCAAGATCGGGCGCATCGCCGCCGTCGACGACCCCGAGGACGCCACCCTCGAGCGGGCCGCGCGCCTCGGGACCGCGCACGAGCTGCGCGTGCTCGACGAGTACCGCCGGAAGCTCGGCCCCGCGGTGCGCGAGATCCCCGCCGCGCGCTCCTCCGACGCCGAGGCCCTCGCCGAGGCGGTGCGCCTCACCGACGCGGCTCTGGCCGATCCGTCGGCCGAGGTCGTGTACCAAGCCGCGTTCGCGACCGACGAGTTCGTCGGTTTCGCCGACTTCCTCGTGCGCGAGCCGGAGGCGCTGCCCGACGGGACGCGCCCCTGGACCGTGCAGGACACCAAGCTCGCCCGTCGGGCCCGCGTCACCGCTCTCATGCAGTTGGCGGCCTACGTCGCACAGCTCGACCGGCTCGGCGTCCCCCGCTCCGACGAGGTGCAGCTGCTCCTCGGCGACGGCACGACGAGCCCGCACCGCGTCGACGACCTTCTCCCCGTCTTCGAGCTGCGCCGTGAGCGACTGCGTGCCCTCATCGCCGACCGTCGCGTCGACCTCGGCGTCGCCGGTCCCGTGATCGGGTGGGGCGACGCGCGCGGCGACCTCGACGTCGTCGCGTGCGGGCGCTGCGCGACGTGCGAGCTCGAGGTCGTGGCCCACCGCGACCTGCTGCTGGTCGCCGGCATGCGTCCGGTGCAGCGCGACCGGCTGCGGGCGGGCGGCATCGCGACGATCGACGCTCTCGCCTCGGCGTCCGCGGCGCCCCCGGCGATGAGCGCCGACACGTTCGCGTCGCTGCGTACCCAGGCGCGTCTGCAGCTCGACAGCCCCGCGGGCGTGCCCGGCGCCGACGCCCCCGAGCACGCGGTACCCACGTTCGAGGTCGTCGCACCCGCGTCGCTCGGCGTGCTGCCCCGCCCCGATCACGGCGACCTCTTCTTCGACTTCGAGGGCGACCCGCTGTACACCGAGGGGGCCGGTGCGCACTGGGGCATCGACTACCTCTTCGGCTGGGTCGACACCCGCGAGACCTACGGAGCGATCTGGGCGCACACATTCGACGAGGAACGCGCCGCTCTCGAGCGCTTCCTCGACATGGTGGCTCTGCGCCGACAGCAGTACCCCGGCATGCACATCTACCACTACGCCCCGTACGAGCCGACGCACCTGCTGACGATGGCCGCGCGGTACGGCGTGCGCGAGGCCGATGTCGATCGGCTGTTGCGCGACGGCGTGTTCGTCGACCTCTACCCGGTCGTCCGTCGCGCCCTCCGAGTCGGCTCGCGGTCGTACTCGATCAAGAAGCTCGAGCCGCTGTACATGGGCGACGAGGTGCGCACCAGCGACGTGCAGCGCGGCGACGACTCGATCGTGAAGTACGTCGAGGCGCGCGCGCTCGCGGCCGACGGCGACGTCGACGCGGCGCAGCGCGTCCTCGACGACCTGGCCGACTACAACCGCTACGACTGCGTGTCGACCCGCCGCCTGCGTGACTGGCTCGTCGACCGCGCGCGCGAGGCCGGGGCCGTCCCGGCGCGCGGTGCCGAACCCGACGAGCAGGCCTACGAGCCGTCCCCGCGCGCGACGGCGCTGCAGCGGTGGGCGAGCGATGCCGTCGATCCCGACGCCACGGCACTCCGCCTCGCCGCCGCCGCGATCGACTACTACCCGCGCGAAGAGAAGAGCTACTGGGCGACGCACTTCCTCCGGCTGCGTGAACCGGTGTCCGTGTGGGAAGAGACCCGCGATGTCGTGGTGGTCGACGCCGCCCGCTCGCGCGTCGTGACCGATTGGCACATTCCCGAGTCGGGGCGCGGGTCCGAGCGCCGCCTGGTCGAGCTGCGTGGCGAGCTCGCTCCCGGGACACGATTGTCCCCGGATGCCGAGCCCTTCGCGGTCTACGACCTTCCGGCGCCCTTCCCCCTCGACACCCGCCCGCGGTGGATCCACGGCGCTCGCCGCGTGACCGTACGCGAGGTCCTCGACGACGGCGCCGTCGTCGAGGAGATCGCGGCGGACGGCGTCACCTGGGACGAGCTGCCGCTTGCCCTCACCCCTCCGGCACCGCCCCGCGCGGGCAACCAGCAGAAGGCGATCGACGCGTGGGCCGATGCCGTCCTGGCATCCGCGCCGGCGATCCCCGCCGGTCCCGCGGCAGACATCCTGCGCCGCGTTCCCCCGCGGACCCGCACGGGGGCCCTCGCCCCCGTCACCGCTCTCGACGGTCGACCGGGTGACGACGAGGTCACGGCGATCTCCCGCAGCGTCGCCGACCTCGAGCACAGCTACCTCGCCGTCCAGGGGCCCCCGGGTACCGGCAAGACCTACGTCGGGTCGCACGTCATCGCCCGCCTCGTCGCCGAGCGCGGCTATCGCGTCGGCGTCGTGGCGCAGTCGCACGCGACGATCGAGCACATGCTCGATCAGGTCATCGCGGCCGGGGTCCCGGCATCCCGCGTCGGCAAGGCTCCCAAAGACCCGAGCACCCCGCACGCGTTCACCGTGCTGCCCAAGAACGGGGTGGCCGCCTTCACGGCCGAGAACGCGGCGAACGGGTTCGTCGTGGGCGGCACCGCGTGGGACTTCAGCCACGAGGCGCGGATCCCGCGCGGCAGCCTCGACCTGCTCGTCATCGACGAGGCGGGACAGTTCTCGCTCGCGTCCACCATCGCGGTCTCGCTCTCGGCACAGCGGCTCCTCCTGCTCGGCGACCCTCAGCAGCTCCCGCAGGTGAGCCAGGGCACGCACCCCGAGCCGGTCGACACCTCGGCCTTGGGCTGGATCATCGACGGGGCCGAGGTCGTGCCGCCCGAACTCGGTTACTTCCTCGCGCGCACCCGGCGGATGCACCCGGCGGTGTCGGGACCGGTTTCCCGGCTGTCGTACGAGGGGCGGCTCGCGGCGCACCCGTCGACCGCTCTGCGCCGGCTCGAGGGCGTCGATCCCGGCGTGCACGTGGTCCCGGTGCGGCACCGCGGGAACGCGACGTGCTCCGACGAAGAGGCTGAAGAGGTCGCGCGCCTCGTCCGCGACCTGATCGGGCGCGAATGGGTCGGCGCCGAGGGAGGAGCGGGGGATTCCGCCGTCGTGCACGAGCCGCGACCGCTGCGGGCCGACGACATCATCGTCATCACGCCGTACAACGCCCAGCAGGTCGCGGTCGAAGAAGCTCTCGCGGCCGCGGGCTTGCCCGACGTGCCCGTGGGGACCGTCGATCGCTTCCAGGGCAAAGAGGCGGTGGTGGCGATCCTGACCCTCGCCGCGTCATCGGGCCGCGAAGCGCCGCGCGGACTGGAGTTCCTCCTGCTGCGCAACCGCATCAACGTCGCGATCTCGCGGGCGATGCAGGCGGCGTACGTCGTGTACTCCCCGTCGCTGCTCGACGACCTGCCGCGGACGCCCGAGGGGGTCGCCCGTCTCAGCGCCTTCGCGCGCCTGGTCGCCGAGGCCGGCTGAGGCCCCCTCGCGAGACGACGAGGGACGCGCTCCGGGGAGGCCGCCTCGCCGTCGGGCGGGAGCGGTGCTTGACCGCCGGAAGCTGTGCCTCGCCGCCGGGAGCGGTGCCTCGCGGCCGGGAGCCGTACCTGGCCGCCGGGAGCCGTACCTGGCCGCCGGGAGCGGTGCCTCGCCGCGGGAAGCCGTACCTCGCCGCCGCGCTTGGGGCGACGTTCTCGCTGTGGGGCGGGGTTCTCACGCCCCACCCGCCCGAACCCGCCCCACACGGTACGACGAGGCACGAAGAGCGCACGTGCGGGCCGAAACCCGACGCAGGTGCGGAACGAACCTCGCGTCAGGCCGTGCCGTACAGGCGGTCGCCGGCGTCGCCGAGACCGGGGACGATGTAGCCCTTCTCGTTCAGTCGCTCGTCGAGAGCACCCAGGACGAGCGTGACGTCGTGACCCTCGACCTGCTTCTCGATCGCGGCGACACCCTCGGGGGCGCCGAGCAGACAGATCGCGGTGACGTCCTGCGCGCCGCGGGCGAAGAGGAAGTTGATCGCCGCGCCGAGCGAGCCGCCGGTGGCGAGCATCGGGTCGAGCACGAAGCACTGGCGGTCGCTGAGGTCGTCGGGGAGGCGCTCGGCGTACGTGGTGGGCTGGAACGTCTCCTCGTCGCGCACCATGCCGAGGAAGCCGACCTCGGCGGTGGGGAGGAGCTTCACCATGCCCTCGAGCATGCCGAGGCCGGCGCGCAGGATGGGGACGACGATCGGGCGGGGCTCGCTGATCTTGACGCCCTCGGTGACGGTGACCGGCGTCTTGATCTCGATCGTCTCGACTCGGACGTTCCGCGTGGCCTCGTAGGCCAGGAGGGTCACGAGCTCCTCGGTGAGCTGCCGGAAGACCGGCGACGAGGTCTGCTCATCGCGCAGCACGGTCAGCTTGTGGGTGATGAGCGGGTGATCGGCGACGTGGACACGCATAGGCTCAAGGCTAGTCGCTCGATCTCGACGACTCCGCCGGAAATTTCGGAAGCGCCCGTGATCCCCACCCCCCTCGACCTCACCGCCATGCGCCGCGCGCTGGTCCTGGCCGACGCCGCCGCGGCGGAGGGCGACGTGCCCGTCGGAGCGGTCGTGGTCGACGCGTCGGGGACGATCCGGGGCGAAGGTCGCAATCTCCGCGAGGCCACCCACGACCCCACCGCCCACGCCGAGGTCGTCGCCCTCCGCCGCGCCGCGGAGTCCCTCGGGACGTGGCATCTCGCCGGCTGCACCCTCGTGGTCACGCTCGAGCCGTGCATCATGTGCGCCGGCGCCGTGCTGCAGGCGCGCGTTCCGCGCGTCGTGTTCGGGGCCTGGGATGCCAAGGCCGGGGCCGCCGGGTCGATGTACGACGTCCTGCGCGATCGGCGTCTGCCGCACCGGGTCGAGGTGGTCGGCGGGGTCGCCGAGAGCGAGGCATCCGTGCGCTTGCAGGCGTTCTTCGACGTCCGACGCGACGGCGACTGACCGCCGTCGTGCCCGCGCCGGAGCGTCCGCACCGCGTCGCTGCCGGACACGCTCACGTGCGCCGGCGCCGACACCCACGGGGTCAGCGCGGAAGGTGCGGGACGACCTCGGTGCCGAGCTGGTCGGCGTGGTCGACGTCGCGCAGGTCCATCAGCTGGAAGTACACGCGGCTCGCGCCGAGGTCGCGCAGACGGCCGACCTTCTCGACGACCTGCGCGGGCGTGCCGATGATGTTCGCCCCGTTGTCGAACTGCTCGCGCGTCTGGCCGATCGCGGTGAGGCGACGCTCGATCTCGGCGTCGTCGGCTCCGACGATGGTGGGCAGAGCGACCGACATCTTCAGCGTGGCGGGGTCGCGTCCGATGTCCTCGCACGCGGCGCGCACGACGTCGAACTTCTGCGCCACGACGTCCTCGGGGACGAAGCCGATGTTGAACTCGGTCGCGTAGCGCGCCGCCAGGGCCGGCGTGCGCCGGGGCCCGCCTCCGCCGACGATCACGGGCATCCGCTCCTGCACGGGCTTGGGCAGGGCCGGCGCCGCGTCGAGCCGGTAGTGCTCTCCCTCGTACGAGAAGGTCTCGGCCTCCGGGGTGGCCCACAGGCCCGTCACGATCGCGAGCTGCTCCTCGAGGAGGTCGAACCGCTTGGCCGGGAACGGGATGCCGTAGGCCTCGTGCTCGCGCTCGAACCAGCCCGTCCCCAACCCGAGCTCGGCGCGCCCGCCGGACATCGCGTCGACCTGCGCGACCTGGATCGCGAGGATCCCCGGGACGCGGTAGGTCACGGACGAGACGAGGGTGCCGAGCCGGATGCGCGAGGTCTCGCGCGCGAGACCGGCCAGGGTCGTCCACGCGTCGGTCGGTCCGGGACGCGGGTCGCCCTCGCCCATGCGCAGGTAGTGGTCGGAGCGGAAGAACCCGTCGAGACCGTGCGTCTCAGCCGACCGCGCGAAGGCGAGCTGGTCGTCGTACGAGAAGCCCTGCTGGGGTTCGGTGAACAGGCAGTATTCCACGATGGCCTTTCGGGCGGGGCGGGGCGAAGAGAGCGATGCGGCGCGTCAGTCGGCGGAGCGCAGGATGATCGCCTCGGTGGGAGGAGCGGGGTCGGCCGGGCGTCCGACGTACCCGATGTGGGTGAGGAGCGCCCGCCGGAACACCGCGGGACGCTCGAGATGCGCGGCGTGACCGGCTCCCTCCACGGGCAGCTCGGTCACCTCGCCCCCGGCGGCGGCGTAGGCCGAGAGGACGTCGCGGGTCTGCGACACCATCGGCTGTGCGGGCGCGACGTCCTCGCCGGGCCAGTCCGGGACCACCCCGAGCGCGCCGAGGTGATTGAGGTCGTAGAAGGACGCGTCCGAGACGATCGCATCCGCCGTCCCGTAGATCCACAGGGTCGGGGGCTTGTCGGCGAGATCGACGATCCCCGAGACGTCGAAGTACTTCGGCGCCATGGTGTTGAGGACGCCGCTCGTCCCCGGGGCGAAACCCGGCCAGTTCGGGCTGGCGACGGCGTCGCCCGGGTAGTTGCCGCCGGCGGTCGAGGTGGTGAGCATCGACTCGACCCAGACGTCCTCGTTCTCGCTCGTGTAGCCCGCGGCGACGTACCCCGAGCGGAACACCGAGCGCGGCGAGGTGGGGGCGTCGTCGGTGGTGTCGCGGTTGGTCAGGCGCTGGACGAAGTCGGGGTTGGCCCCGCCCGCCCCGGTGCCGGCGTCGTCCTCGGTGAGCCGTGAGCCGTCGCGCCGCGTGCCGCCGAAACCGAACGGCGAGACCGGTGACTGCAGCGTGAGCGAGAGCACGGGGTGGTCGAGGGCGTACTGCAGCACGACTCCTCCGCCCATCGACCACCCGACGAGGTGGGCGGAGGGGATGCCGAGGACCTCGAGGGTGGCGCGGATGTCGTCGCTGAAATCGCGGACGCCGCGCGTGGCGTCCACGGGCATGTGCTCGGTGCCGCCGAAGCCGCGGAGGTCGATCGCGAGGACGCGCAGATCGCTCGGCAGGTCCTGCATGATCTCCTGCCAGAACAGCGACGACGACACGTTCCCGTGCACGAACACCACCGTGTGCTCGGGCGCGGTGGCCGGATCGTCGCCGACCCGCTCGAGCACGTTCACGCTCAGGCGATCGGTGTCGACGAGACGCGCGGTGATGCCGTCGAAGAGAGTCATGAGAGGGTCCTCCGTGTCGCTCGCGGGTGCCCCGGTACGCCCGCGATCCGACTCTAACGCGCGCCCCTTTCGGTCGCACTCAGGTTGCCCCGGAGCTGATCGGTGCGCTTCGTAGACTGTCGGACATGACGGATGCCACGACCTCGCTGCCCCCGATCGCCATCCTCGGCGCCGGCTCCATGGGAGGAGCGATCCTCCGCGGACTCGTCGCGGCCGGACTCACCGGCGGCGGCGTCACCGCGACGAACCGCTCGATCGCGAAGGCCGCCGAGCTCGCTGACCTCGACGGCGTGACGAGCGTCGCCCTGGAGGCTGCTCCCGACGGCAACACCGCGGCGGTCTCCGCCGCCGACATCGTCCTGGTCGGGGTGAAGCCGGCGATGGTGCCGGACCTCCTCGACGAGATCGCCCCGCACCTGCGTCCGGGCGCCGTCGTGGTGAGCCTCGCGGCCGGCGTCACCCTCGACACGTTCGCGACGCACCTCGGCGCCGAGGTGGCCACCCTGCGCTCGATGCCGAACACCCCCTCGCTCGTGGGCAAGGGGGTGACCGGTCTCGCCGCCGGGCCCGCGGCATCCGCCGACGACGTCGCCGTGGTCCGCGCACTGTTCGAGACGGTGGGCGTCGTGCTCGAGGTCCCGGAGGCGCAGATCGACGCATTGTCGACGATCTCGGGCTCCGGCCCCGCCTACGTCTTCCTGCTCGTCGAGGAGTTCACGAAGGCCGCCGAGCGGATGGGCTTCGACGAGGCCCAGGCGCGCCTGCTCGCCGAGGAGACCTTCACCGGCGCGACGGCGCTGATGGCCGCTTCGGACCTGGATCCGGCCGAGTTGCGCCGCCGGGTGACGAGTCCGAAGGGCACCACGGAACGGGCCGTCGCCGTGCTGCAGGACGCGCGCCTGGACGACACGTTCACGACCGCGGCCGAAGCGGCGCTCGCGCGCGCGAAAGAGCTCGCCGCCGGGAGCTGAGCTCAGCGGTCGAGGGCCGCGAAGCGCTCGATGTCGGAGTTGGTGCCCGAGACGATGACGAGGTCGTGGTTCGTGACGACCGTGTCGGCCTCCGCGTAGCGGAACGGCCGGCCCGGGCTCTTCACCCCGACCACCGTCACGTTGTACTTCGTACGTACGCCCGACTGGTTCAGACCCACGCCGCGGATGAGCTTGGGCGGATACATCTTCGCGAGGACGAAGTCGTCGTCGAACCGGATGAAGTCGAGCATGCGCCCGCTCACCAGGTGCGCGACGCGCTCGCCGGCCTCGGCCTCGGGGTAGATGACGTGGTTCGCGCCGACGCGGGCGAGGATCTTGCCGTGCGACTGCGAGACGGCCTTGGCCCAGATCTGCGGGACCTTCAGGTCGACGAGGTTCGCGGTGATGAGGACGGATGCCTCGATGAGCGAGCCCACCGCGACGACCGCCACCTGGAAGTCCTGCGCCCCGATCTGACGCAGGGCGTCGATGTTGCGCGCGTCGGCCTGGACCGCGTGGGTGACGCGCTCCGACCACTTCTGGACGAGCTCGAGGTTGCCGTCGACGGCGAGGACCTCGCGGTCGAGCCGGTCGAGTTCTCCGGCGCACGCCGCGCCGAAGCGGCCGAGACCGATCACCAGGACGGGGGCGTCACTGCGGATGCGTTCAACCAACGATGGGCCTTTCGACGGGCAGCGCGTACAGCTGCGATCGAGACGAGGCCGCGACCGCGGCGGCGAGTGTCACAGTACCAATGCGCCCCATGAACATGGTCGCGGCGAGGACGTACACCGCCGGGTCGGGCAGCTCCGCGGTGAGACCGGTGGACAGGCCGACGGTGGCGAAGCCCGAGATCACGTCGAAGAGGACGTGCTCGATCGGTGCGTCGGTGATCCGACTGATGGTGACCGTCGAGATGGCCACGATCGTCGCGCCCCAGGCCACGACGGAGAGGGCGACGCGCTGCACGTCGCTGGGGATGCGTCGACCGAACGCCTGCACCGACGGCCGTCCCTTCGCCTCCGAGAACACGGCGAGGGCGAGGACGGCGAGCGTGGTGACCTTGATGCCTCCGGCGGTGGATGCCGAGCCCCCGCCCACGAACATGAGCATCGACCCGACGATCAGGGTCGCCCCGTTCAGGTCGCCGATGTCGATGACCGAGAACCCGCCGGACCGGGTCATGGCGGACAGGAAGAACGCTTGGAACGTCGTGTCCCAGGCGTCCATGCTCCCGAAGGTCAGCGGGTTGTCGTATTCCAGCAGCAGAATGACGCCGGCTCCCGCGAAGAACAGGATCACCGTCGTGATGATCGTGAGCTTCGCGTGCAGCGACCACTGACGGAAGCGCCAGTAGTGCCGCCACAGCGTGAAGATGACGGGGAAGCCGATCGAGCCGAGGAAGACGCCCATCATGAGGACCGTCAACAGGAAGTAGTCCTGGGCGAAGGGGGTCAGGCCGTCCGCGTTCGGCACGAAGCCGGTGTTGGTGAAGGCCATCGCCGCGTAATAGGGCGCTTCCCACAGGGCGACCAGGGGGTCGATCCCGCCGATCACCAACGAGGGGTAGATGAGCACGGTGAGACCGGCCTCGATCACGAGGGTCGAGAGGGCGACGGTGCGCAGCAGCTGGCCCACCTCGCCGAGCCGAACGGTCTGTCCCTCGTTGACGGGACCGCCGTGCGCGCGCAGGGGGTTGCTGTCGCCCGCCGCGATGAGCTTCGCCCGCAGCCCCAGGCGCTTGGAGATCACCAGGCCGAGGATCGACGCGAGGGTCAGCACGCCGAGCGCGCCCACGTTGACGCCGATGTAGGTGATGACGTGGCCGAGCGGCGACCAGTGCGTGTACATGTTCACGGTCGACAGACCGGTGACGCAGATGGTCGAGACGGCGGTGAAGAGGGCGTCCGCGAGCGGGGTGCGTTGACCGGTCGCCGAGGCCTGCGGCAGGGAGAAGAGCGCCGTGAACAGAAGGATGAGCGTGACGAACACGAGGACCGCGAATCTGGCAGGGGATGCCGTCGTCAGATTCCGCAGTCGATCCCATGCCTCCTCCGCCATGCGTCGCGCGCGCACGGAGAGTCGCACCTCGCTCGGCGTCGCTGCCATGCGCCGCTCCCTTCGGTGCCCGAACCCGAATCATGGTACTCGGGCGGGGGCGCGGCTAACCTAATGCCATGGCGGACATCTTCGACGTGATCGCTGACGGAACGCGTCGCGACATCCTGCAGCTGCTTCTGGACCGAGCGACCGGAGGCGAGCGTGGAACGAGCGTGTCGCAGATCGTGTCGGCACTGGGTGTGAGTCAGCCGACCGTCTCGAAGCACCTGAAGGTGCTGCGCGAGGCGCAGCTCGTCACGGTGCGTGAGGAGGGGCAGCACCGGTACTACAGCCTGGCCGTCGCCCCTCTCGACGAGGTGGACGACTGGCTCGTGCCGTTCTTCTCGGTGGATGCCGAGAACGAGCCCGCTCTCCCCGAATCGGCGATGCACTACGCCGAGGTCGTCGGTCGCGCGGCCGCGTCGGTGAAGCATTCCGTCACCACGGCATTCCGCAAACTTCCCGGTCGCTGAGCCGCGTGCGAATCACAGTGGCCTCATAGGTTTACAGCCGTCGCACCCAGACCCTAGAGTGTCCAGCATCGAAGGGTGAGTCCACCCGGAACGAAGGGTGAACGATGGCAGAGCTTCCCGACATGCGCTTCCTCACGGTCGCGGAGGTCGCGGAGCTCATGCGCGTCTCGAAGATGACGGTCTACCGTCTCGTGCACGCCGGGGAACTCCCCGCCGTGCGCTTCGGTCGCAGCTATCGCGTGCCGGAATCGGCCGTCGCGGAGGCCGTGCAACGCCCGGTGTCCGACGTCGGCTAGACTGATCCGAGGCTTTTTCCAACGCCTGCTGTTCCCGGGGGCCGACATCGGCACCCAGACCCCGACTTAGTGAGGTTTTCCGTGGGTTCTGTCATCAAGAAGCGCCGTAAGCGCATGGCGAAGAAGAAGCACCGCAAGCTGCTTCGCAAGACTCGTCACCAGCGCCGCAACAAGAAGTAACGCGGCCACCACACCGAGCGCCTGTCCTGTTGCGACGGGCGCTTCGTGTATTCCGTCGCGCCGTTCGTCTTTCGGAGGAAGCATGCAGTCCATCACCATCGCCGACCTGCGCGCCGGACGGGACCGTCCGCTCATCGACGTGCGCGAGGAGCACGAGTTCGCCGCGGGCCATGTCCCGGGCGCCGTGAACATCCCCATGTCCACCTTGGGGGACCACCTCGACGAGATCCCGGCCGAGCCGTTCGACGTCATCTGCCAGGCGGGAGGCCGTTCCGCACGCGTGGTCGAGGCGCTGTCAGCGCGCGGGCACGACGCCACCAACGTCGAGGGTGGCACGGGTGAATGGATCGCGGCGGGTTACGACGTCGAGGTCTGACCTCCGTCTTCGTCCTCATAGGATGAAGACGTGACGACCCTGACGCTGATCGGTAAGCCCGACTGTCACCTCTGCGAGGTCGCCGAGCAGATCGTCGAGACGGTCGTCTCCGAGCTTCCCCCCGAGGTGGCGGACCGCGTCACCATCGACCACGCCTCCATCACGGAGGACGCGGCGCTGTACGACAAGTGGTGGGAGAAGATCCCCGTCATCCTCGTCGACGGCGAGCTGCACACGCACTGGCGCGTGTCGGCCGACCGACTGCGCGCCACCCTCCTGGCTGCCGACACCGAAGGAGCCTCCGCGTGAGCATCCGACACATCGTCCTGTGGAAGCTGGCCGCCGACGACGCCGACACCCGCGCGTTGCACGCCGAGCAGATCGAGGAGCGCCTGCTGGCGCTGCGCGGGGTCATCGACGAGATCGAGCACCTCGAGATCGGCCGGAACGTCGCGAATCCCCAGGCCAACTGGGACGTCGCGCTCGTGAGCCAGTTCGCGGATGCCGAGGCCCTCGAGCGCTACCAGGTCCACCCCGCTCACCAGGAGGTCGTCGGGTTCGTGCGCTCCGTCGTGGCGGAGCGCGCCTGCGTCGACTACCCCGCCTGAGGCCGGTCGGGGCGACCCGGCCTCCGGCTCCGGCCAACATGCCCGATCAGTTGATCGGGCGGATGGTCGCGGGAGTGACCGTCAGGGCCACACGCACGCGCGATCGGAGATCGAGGCGCTGCTCGGACGGATGCTCGACCACGACCTGGACGTCGTCGGCCGTGCGAACGGTGGACCGACGCGCGCTCCCGAGGAACGTCGTCGCCTCGACCACGGCATCCATCCCGGGTTCTTCGGTCCCCACGATCATCACGCTCTCGGGGCGGACGACGACCTCGCAATGGCCGTCGGAGGCGGGGCGCGCGAGGGGGAGCTCCTGCCCCCAGACCTCGACGATCGCGCCCTCCACGATCCCGGGAAGCGCGTTCACGGGGCCCAGCACCTCGGCGACCACGGCGTCGTCCACGCGGGAGTAGAGCTCGTCGGGGGACCCGTCGGCCACCACTCGCCCGTGGTCCATGACGACCAGTCGATCCGCCACCGCCGCGGCTTCCGCGGTGTCGCGCGTGAACCACAGCGTCGTCACCCGTCGGGCGCGCAGCTCCTGCACCACGCGATCCCGCGTCTCGGCTCGCGCCGCCGTGGGAAGGGCGGCCAGAGGATCGTCGAGGGCCAAGGCCCGCGGTTGCGCGGCGAGGGCGCGGGCCAGCGCCCAGCGTTGCCGATCGCCGTGCGCGAGCCGATGGACGAGCTTCTCCCGCCCGCCGAGACCGACGACCTGCGTCAGCCGGCTCGCTTCGGCGTCGGCATCCGGTCGCCCGGCGCGTCGCGCGGTGGCGGCGATCGACGTCAGGACGCGGCCGAACCGCGCGACCGGAGTGCGGTCACGCACCTCCGGTACACGAGGAGAAGACACGCCAGAGCGGCCGTCGACCGTGACGATGCCGGTGTCCGGGCGCTCGGCCCCCGTCACCGCCCGGAGAAGCGTCGACGCCCCGCAACCGGGAGGACCGACGAAGGCCACGATGTCGCCCGGATCGATGTCGAGGTCGATGTCGCACAGGACCGACGTGCCCGCGCGCGTCCGGTTCACGCCCCGGAGCGAGATCGCCCATCCGGCGCGCGCGGGGTCGCCCATCGAGGGCGACGGATCCGCAGGGCGCTCGGCGATCATGCACCCACGGTACGGAGAACCCATGACGCGACGACGCCCGGGGAGTGAACCCCGGGCGTCGCTCGCTCGAACCTTGCACGACGTCGGGGCGCGTGCCCCGGCCGCAGGTTACGGGGCGAGCCGGGTGGGGCCGCGGAAGAGGTAGGTGACCTCGCGGATCGACGATTCGCCGAGCATCAGCATCAGCACGCGGGCGAGACCCATGCCGAAGCCGCCGTGCGGCGGGGCGCCGAAGCGGAAGAAGTCGAGATAGAAGTCGAGGTGCTCGGGGTCGAGACCCTTCTCCTTCGCCTGCTCGATGAGGACGTCGACGCGGTGCTCGCGCTGCGCGCCGGTCGTGATCTCGACACCGTTGAAGAGAAGGTCGTACGACTTGGTCAGCCCCGTCTCCTCGTCGCGCATGTGGTAGAACGCGCGGATCTCGGGGTGGTAGTCGGTGACGAAGACGAACTGGTGCCCGTACGTCTCGGCGACGTGCGCCGCGATCTGACGTTCGCCCTCGGGGTCGAGGTCGCCGTCGGTGCGGGGGATCTCGTAGCCGCGGGCGGCGACGATCTCGCGGGCCTCGGCAAGCGGGATACGGGGGAACGGCAGCGTCGGCACCTGGACCTCGACGCCGAACAGCTCCGCGATCTCCGCGCCGTGCTTGTCGGCGACGGCCTGGAACGCCGTGTGCAGGAGTTCTTCCTGCATGCGCGCGACGTCCTCGTGCGAGTCGATCCAGCTGATCTCGGCGTCGATCGAGGTGAACTCGGTCGCGTGGCGGCTCGTGAACGAGGGGTCGGCGCGGAAGGCGGGAGCGATCTCGAAGATCTTGCCGAAGCCCGCGACCTGGGCCATCTGCTTGAAGAACTGGGGGCTCTGCGCGAGGTAGGCCGTCTTGTCCTCGAAGTAGGGCACCTCGAACAGCTCGGCGTTGGACTCCGAGGGGGATGCCATGAGCTTGGGGGAGTGGATCTCGATGTAGTCGCGCTCGACCCAGTACGTGCGCATGGCGTGCTCGAGCGTCGTCTGCACGCGGAAGATGAGGTTGTTGCGGCGCTGACGCAGGTCGATGAAGCGCCAGTCCATGCGCTTGTCGGGGCTGCTGTCGGCGGCGATCGGCGTCTCGGGGTTGGCCGCGGCGGCGATCACGAGCTCGCCGACCTTGATCTCGACGCCGCCGAGCTTGACGCGCTCGTCGTGCTTGAGCTCGCCGCGGACCGTGAGGAACGTTCCGGTGGCGAGGGCGCCGATCGTCTCGGTCAGCGCGAGGGAAGCGGCATCCTGATCCGTCGCCTCTTCGGAGGGGCGCGTCGCGGGGTTGACCAGCTGCACGGCGCCGGTCTCGTCGCGCAGGACGACGAACTGCACCTTCTTCTGATCGCGCACGGTTTCGACCCATCCCGACACCTCGACGGGGCCGGCGGGGAGGGATTTCAGCTGGTTGACCAGGACGCGTTCGCTCACGATCGACCAGTCTACGTGCGGGATCCCGGCCGTCGTGCGGTCAGCGACCGGCGCCGGCCGACAGACCCGCCTTGACGTGTCGCTGCGCGGCGAGGATGACCACGAGGGCCGGGACGCTCGCGATGAGCGAGGCGGCCATCGTCGCCGCCCACGTGTTCAGGTTGGAGCTGCTCAGGGCGTAGATCAGCACGGAGACGGGGTACATCTCGTTGCGGTTGACCAGGGTCAGGCCGAAGAGGAGGTCTCCCCAGCTGAAGAGGAACGCGAAGACCCCGGCGGTCACGATGGCGTTCCGCGAGAGGGGGATCACGATCCGCCAGAGCGTGCCGATCGGCCCGAGCCCGTCGACGGTCGACGCTTCGATGACCTCGGTGTCGAGGCGCAGCATGAATGCCCGCATGACGATGATCGCGAACGGGACACCGGCGGTGGAGTTGGCGAGGATCAGGCCGAGGAAGGTGTTCAGCAGGCCCCACGAGTTGAACATCGCATAGAACGATGTCGCGAGAACGACGCTCGGGACCATCTGCGCGAGCAGCAGGAGGATGAGCGCCAGGCTCACCGCGCGCGAGCGCAGGCGGCTGAGCGCGTACGCCGCGGGGACCGCGACGACGAGGGTGACCAGGACGGACCCCAGGGACACGAGTACCGACACCCGCAGGCCGCCGAGGCCGGCGTCGTCGAGGGCGGTCTCGTATCCGCCGAGCCCGGGCGAGGTCGGGAACCACGCGGTGTCGGCGGAGTTCGCCGACGGCTGGAACGACGCCGAGACCATCCAGTAGACGGGGAAGAGGTAGACCGCCAGCACGATCACCGTGACGAGGGTCCACCCCCAACCGCGACGACGGCGCCGGGGACGGGGTTCCGGGGACGCCGTCCGAGTGACCGGCGCGGAGGGGACGGGGGTGGACTGCAGGGTGGTCATCGTTCGGCACGCTCCCTGCGCATCGACAGGACGGTGTAGACGATCGCGAACACGATGCTGATGCCGAGCAGCAGCATTCCGTACGCCCCGCCGAGGCCGAACTCGAACTGCTGGAACGCCTGTCGGTACGACAGCAGCCCCAGGGTGACGGTGCTGTTGGCGGGACCGCCCGCGGTGAGCACGAGCACGAGATCCACGATCAGCAGCGTGTACACGACGCTCATGACGACGAGGACCGAGACGACCGGCCAGATCGTCGGCAGGACGATCGCCGTGAGACGACGCCAGGACCCGGCCCCGTCCAGCTGCGCCGCTTCGAGCTGTTCCGCGGGAACCTGCTTGATGGCTGCGCCGAGGATCGTCGCCCAGTACGGCAGGCTCGCCCACACGGCCACGACGATGACCGCGGGAAGAGCCGTCGCCGGGTTGGCGAGCCACGCTTCGGCCGGAAGGCGCAGGGCCGTCAACACCTCGTTGATGGGGCCCTCTCCGGCCAGAAGCGACTTCCAGACCGTGGCGACGACGACGGCCGGGAGCAACCACGGCAGCAGGATGAGCGTGGGCAGCCAGCGGTTCCCCGGGAACCGCCGCGAGAACAGCAGGGCCAGAGCGAGGCCGAGGACGAGCTCCACGACGACGGAGACGACCGTGATCACGACCGTGTTGACGAGGGCGCGGGTCGTGACGGGCTCGGCGAGGATCGCCTCGAAGTTCGCGGTGCCGACGAAGGGCGCCCGCCCGGTGATGAAGGTGCCGGTGCGGAACTCCGTCGTGCTCATGAAGACCCCGTACCCCAGGGGGAACAGGAAGAAGAGGAGGAAGAACACCAGCGCCGGCGCGAGGAACGCCGCCAGTTCGGCGCGCGAGCGACCGGCCAGAGACAGCCGGGGCCGGCCGGGGGATGACTTCCCCGGCCGGCCGGCCGTTCTCACGTCGGTGGCGGTCACGAACCGGCGACCTGCTTCAGCGCGGCTTCCGCGGTCTCGCCGCCGACGGTCGCGGACTGGATCGCGTCCACGTACTTCTGCTGGAGGGTGTTCCACTCCGTGCCCAGCTGGGCCGTGTTGTAGGCGCCGTCGACGGCATCCACGAACGGGGCGGCCGCGGGAACCTGCTGCACGAAGGTCGCCTGGGCGCTGGTGAGGGCCGGGATGTAGCCGCCCTTCGTCGCGGTGTCGATCTGGTTGGCCTCGGAGGCGCGGCACTTCACCAGGGCGGCGGCGGCCGCTTCCTTCTGCTGGTCGGCGTTGGCGGCCACGCCGTAGACGTACCCGAGGAGGTTGGCGCGGGGCGACTCGCCGGCCTTGGCGGTGGGGAAGGGGAAGGTGCCGTACTCGAAGGGGATCGAGGTGTCGACGAGGTTCCAGGGGCCGGAGACCGTCATGGCGGCGGCGCCCGAGGTCCACTGGTCGATCGACTTCCAGCCCTGGTTGACGAACTCGGGCGACAGGGAGCCGTTCGCGACGAGCTTCTTGTAGAGGTCGACGCTGTCGACCGCGCCCTGACTTGTCGGGTCGGCGGGGTCGCCGCCCGCCGAGAGCAGGAACGGGAGGAAGTACGTCGCCGTCGAGCCGTCGCCGCCGATCCCGGGCAGGATGATGCCCTTCTGGTTCGCGGTGGTCAGCGAACCGGCGAGCTTCACGAGGTCGTCGAAGGTCTTCGGGGCCGTCTCGGGCACACCCGCGGCGGCGAAGGCGGCCTTGTTGTAGAAGATCGCGTAGTCCTCGACCTGCACCGGCAGGCCGTACAGGGTGCCGTCGTAGTCGCCGAGGCCCGCGACGCTCTCGGCGAGGCCGTCGGTGGAGACGTCGTACTGCCCGAGGTCGGCGAGCACACCCTGCGAGGCGAGCTGCGGGAGCTGGGTGTCGGTGGAGAGCAGGGCGACATCGGGAAGCGCCTTCGCCCCGGCCGCCTGCAGCAGTTTGGTCGTGTAGTCGCCCGACTGCGTCTGGACGTCGACCGTGATGCCGAGCTGCGAGGCGCAGTCCTCGAAGTACTGCTTCTGCAGTCCCTGGTACGGCTCGAAGTCGATGCTGTTCCACACCGTGAGCGACACGCCCTGGAAACCGTCCGTCTGCGCCGGGGCCGACTGCCCGCCTGCGCACCCCGCCAGCGTCAGCGCGCCCACGAGTCCGAGCGAGGGAAGAGCGAGGCGGCGAAGCCGCGACGAGGAGAGAGCCATGGGTGGTCCGTTTCCCGACCGGCTCGCCATCGCCGATCGCTGAGTGCTGTGTGGGGGAGCGGGTCGGGAGCCCGCGACGATGATCACTCTGCTGCCTCCACATGACGAACAGGGAACAAGAACGTCACGCGGTGTAACACCTGCCCCCGCGGGCGTGCGGGGGCAGGCAGGCTGAGAGCATCCCCATCTCTGCACCAGGAGCGCTCATGGCATCCCTTCCCGTCCCTCCCCTCGACGCGCCCCGGGCCCGTCAGCGCGTGCTCGTCGACACCGACACCGGTCTCGACGACGCCCACTCGCTCATGTATCTGCTCGCGCAGCCCGACGTCGAGATCGAGGCGATCACGACGATCTACGGCAACACGCCCGTGGAGGACTCGGCGCGCAACGTCCGCACCGTTCTGCGGCTCGCGGGTCGCGAGGACATCCCCGTCCACCTCGGCGAGGCCGCCCCCATCGAAGGCGAGGCGTCGATCGCCGACTTCGTGCACGGCACCGACGGTCTTGGTGACCGCTTCGACCGGGCCGAACTGCGCGTCGAGGAGGAGAGCGCGGTGGATGCCATCGTCCGCATCGCCGCCGAGAGCCCGGGCGAGGTGGACCTGCACCCGCTCGGCCCGCTCACGAACATCGCCCGCGCGCTCGAGCGCGACCCGGAGCTGTTCCTGAAGTTCCGTTCGGTCGTCATCATGGGCGGCGCCGGCGCGTACCCGCCGCCGGGCGGCGCGACCTTGACGGATGCCAACACCGCGAACGATCGGCGGGCGGCCGAGATCGTGTTCGGCGCGGTCAACAACGACAACGTCGTGATGGTGGGCGTCAACGTCACCGCTCAGGCGATCCTCGACGAGCACGTGCTCGGCGTCCTGCGCGGGGTCGGCACGCCGTGGGCGAGCTTCGCCGGCGAGGTGCTCGACGCCTACAACGACTTCTACCAGTACAAGTGGGGCCGACGGATCTCGTCGGCGCACGACGGTCTGGCCACGGTCGTGCTGCACCGCCCCGAGATCGTCACCGGCTGGATCGAGGGCCCGGTGGACTACACCCCGTACGCCGACTCACTCGCCACCCGCATCGCCCTGACGAACGACGGGCTTCCCTTGATCTGGGGGACGCCGGAGGGGCCGACGGTCCGCGCCGTCACCTCGTTCGACAAGACCGCGTTCCTCCGGCGGTTCGTGCAGGCCCTCTCGACGGGTCCGGCCCCGCGCGACTGAACGGGTCTCGCTCCCTCGTCTCACACCGGCACACGCGTGCCGCGGTGTCGGGGTGTCCGGCTCGCGCGATCGCTCGCCTCAGTGCGGGAGCGCGCGGGCCGGGTGGTCGTCGGCGAGCCGGTCGCGCCGGTCGGTGCGCAGGCGTGAGCGGAACGTGCCGTCCTTCGGGAAACCGCCGTACAGGCCGCGTTCGGTGAGGGCGGGCACGAGCAGCCCGGCGAAGTCCTCCACGGACGCGGGCGACAGGAACGGGTGCAGCAGGAAGCCGTCGACGCCCGACTCCTCGACGAAGGCGCCGATCGCGTCGGCGACGCGGTCGGGCGTCCCAAGGAAGCGCTCGTCGGCGAACGCCGTGACCTTCTCGAACTGCCGACGCACGTCGCCCGCGGTGAGCGTCGGTGCGTCGGCCCGGGTCTCCTTGGTCTGCGTGGCGTTCGTCGCGCGCTTGACCAGGGGCTCGTCGTCCGCGTACTGCGAGAAGTCGATGCCGCCCCACCCCGCGTAGGCCGCGAGCTGCGCCTCGGACGAGTAGTGCGCCTGGAGCCCGTCGATCTTCTCCTGCACGGCGATGTCGGTCGGGGCCACCACGAGATTCATGCCGACCACGGCCCGGATCTGCGCGGCATCCCGACCCAGCTCTTCGGCACGGCGACGGATGCCGGCGAGCCCCTCGCGGATCGCGACCGGGTCGCTGTCGCCCACGAAGATGAGCTCGGCGTGACGGGCGGCGAACTCGCGGCCGCGCGGCGACCACCCGGCCTGGATGATGACGGGCGTGCGCTGCGGGGACGGGGTGCTCAGGTGCGGGCCGGCGACCCGGAAGTGCTCGCCCTCGTGGTCGATGCGGTGCACCTTGGCGGGGTCGGCGAACAGGCCCGAGGCCTTGTCGCCGACGAAGGCGTCGTCTTCCCAGCTGCGCTCCCACAGCGCGTAGGCGACCTCGAGGAACTCGTCGGCCCGGTCGTAACGCCGGTCGTGCGCGAGCACGTCGAGACCGAAGTTGGCGGCGGCCCCGGGCAGGTACGACGTCACGACGTTCCAGCCGATGCGCCCGTCGGTGAGGTGGTCGAGGGTCGAGAACCGGCGCGCGTGGGCGAAGGGGTGCTCGTACGTCGTCGACACCGTCGTGCCGAAGGCGAGGGTCTCGGTGACGGCGGCCAGAGCGGGGATGTGCAGCATCGGGTCGAGGGCGGGCAGTTCGACGCCCGTCTCGATCGCGGTGGCCGCCGACCCGCGGTAGGTGTCGTACATGCCGAGGACGTCGCCGAAGAAGAACAGGTCCATGCCGGCGGCCTCGACGCGGCGGGCCTGATCGGTCCAGTACCGCAGGGAGGTCGCGGACAAGCGGTCGTCGGCCGGGTGGGTCCACATGCTCGCCGCGGACGAGCCGTTGCCGACGCACGCCTGCTCGTAGAGGCCGAAAAGCAGCGGGCGGGGGTCAGACATTCGCGGTGATCCGTTCTTCTCGGGCGGGGGTGCGCCAGCGGACGTCCCCGCCGACGACGGTGACAGAGGCCTCGGCGGGGCCGGCCTCGACGAGCTCCACGAGCGCGTCCTCGGGGGTGGTGGCCGAGACGGGGAAGACCGCGAGGTCGGCGCGGGCGCCGATCTCCAGGATGCCGGTCGGGTCGGCGGCATCCAGTCCCAGGGCGTGCGCCCCGCCGGCGGTGGCGGCGTGGAAGAGCCGGGCGTGCAGGTCCGGGGCGGCGTAGCCCTGTTCCCGGGCGAGCCGGTGGAGAGCGGCGACGTCGTGCCACACCGACAGACTCGGCGACGACGACAGGGAATCGGTGCCGACGGCGATCGCGTTCCCCTCGCGCAGGTAGGCCGCGATCGGCGGAGGATCGAGGCCGATGACGGCGTTGGAACGCGGGCAGAGGGCGACGCTGACCTCGCGGTCGCGCAGGAGACGACGATCGTCCGCGTCGACGTAGATCCCGTGCGCGAGGTGGGTCGTGGGCGTGAGCGCGCCGAGGGAGTCGAGGTAGGCGATGACCCCCGTGCCGGCTCCGTTCCCGCTCAGGAGAGCGAACTCGCCGCGGCCGTTGGCGCGCCAGCGCTCGGCCAGATCGCCGGTGCCGGTGCGGACGTAGGCGTCCTCCCACGCGGACTCGGCCGCGTGGATGTGCTGACGGACGCCCCATTCAGCGGCCAGGCGGGACAGGTCCCGGATGACCTCGGTGTCGAGCGAGTAGATCGCGTGGGGGGACAGACCCACCGTCGGGGGAGCGGGCAGCGCGCTCAGCTGCGCACGGACGGTGTCCGGTCCGCCGAGCCGCCACGCGCTCTCGGTCCACCCCAGCACCTCCCAGAAGGCGATGCCGTGCAGCCCCGTCTCGTGCACGGCGCTCCCGGCCTCGGCGTCGGTGACGATCTCGGCGACGGCCGTCGTTCCCGCGCGCAGGCACAGGGCCGCGCCCTCGGCCGCGGACGCGCTCCAGTCGCGGGGAAGGGGGTAGAGCTCCATGAAAGCCCCCATCCACGACTCGAACCCCTCGTGCACCGCGCGTCCCACCGCGGCCATGTCGGTGTACTGCAGATGGGTGTGCGCGTTCACGAGTCCGGGCGTCAGCGCCCCGTCCTCTTCGTGCACCGCGGCGTCCGGGAACTCGCTGATCACGTCGTCGAAGCGGCCGACCGCCGCGATGCGCCCGTCGCGCACGGCGACGGCCCCGTCGACGAGTGGGGGAGCCCCGGGGGAGAGGACGGCACGGGCGCGGTGGACGGTGACGGTCATTCGTCGCCGTCCTCGGCGGACATCCACGAGGCGAGGAAGTCCCGCTGAGCGGCCGAGACAGTGTCGACCGTGCCGCCGAACGACGCCAGGGCGATCGCCGCGACCTCGTCGTCGGCGGCCCGCGGCAGCTCGTGCACCGCGGCGTCGAGGCCGGGAGTGGTGAGCACGTACTCGACCGAGGCCAGTTGCACCCCGAAGGACAGGTCCATGATCTCCACGGGGTTGCCCTCGGCCGCGCTGACGTTGAGGCAGTTGCCGTCGTCGAGGACGTGCACGACGGAACCGCTCGGCATCCGCAGCGTCGACACCGCCCCGTCGCGCGCGATCTCGGTCGCGCCGGCCGCGCGGGCGGCATCCAGAGCGATCTCCTGGGAGACGCCCCCGCCCACGGCCACGATCGCCCCGGTGGGCAGGGCGTCGAGATGCGCCACGTCGACGGTGTGCCGGATGCCGGTGGCCGAGATCACGACGTCGGCCTCGACGGCGGCCTGGGCCAGGGTGCGCACCGCGAAACCCGCGAACGCCGCCTGCAGGGCCGCCACGGGGTCGGTCTCGGTCACGATCACCCGCGCCCCCAGGGCCGCGGCGTGCTCGGCGATCCCGGAGCCGACGCGGCCGTAGCCGACGACGACGACGGTCGCGCCGCGGAGCGAGATGTCGGCGACGTCGGCCACGGCGAACACCACCGACTGCCCCGTGCCGTGGCGGTTGTCGAACAGCGACTTCGACCGCGCGTCGTTGGCGGCGACGACCGGGATGAGCAGAGCCCCCTCGGCGTGCATGCGTCGCAGCGGGCGCACGCCGCTCGTGGTCTGCTCGGTCGCTCCGCGCATCTGCGCGACGACGTCGGGACGCTCGAGGTGGGCGAGCCGGATCGTCGAGGCCCCGTCGTCGACGATCACCTCGGGGCGGTGGTCGAGCAGCGCGAGGGCGTTCTCGCGGTCCTCCGATCGGCCCGCGTCCGCCCGCGCATACACCGGGAGCCCCGCGTGGGCGAGAGCCGCGGCGACCTCGTCGTCGGTGTTGCGGCCCGCAGACGTGACCGTGACCTCGGCGCCCGCCTCGGCGAGGGCGAGGGCCACCGTCGCGGTCTTCGGCTCGAGGACGTCCGAGACCCCGATCCGTACGCCGGCGACGGTCCCGGCCTCGCGCAGGCGAGCGGAGAGTGCGACGGTCACGGGCATGTGCGCGCGCGCCCAGTCGATGCGGTCCTGGCCTGCGCGCCACAGCGACGGGTCGGTGATGCGGCCGGTCACGGGGTCACCTCCCGGGCGAAGCGGTCGTCGTCGCCGGCGGCGTGGCGATCGAGAAGGAGCAGGGCGATCAGCGCGTCGAGGAGCCGCCACTGCGCCGATGACGTCGGAACGTCGGCCTCCGGGAGAGGCGACGGCATCTCGACGAGCGAGGCCCTCCCCACCTCACCCACGAAGGGGCGCGACGACGGAGAGGTGCGCAGCCCCGCGGTCGGGGCTCCGCCGGGGGAGGCGTCGGCGACGAGCCCCGCGAGCGCGTCGACGGGCAGGGGGCCGTGTCCCTCGCCGGTCAGCACCGTCAGGTGCACGGGGGTGTCGCGGGACGAGAGCTCCTGCAGCGGCTGCACGCGGTATCCGTCCAGCCGCGCCGCGAGGGTCGTCAGCGGTGCGTCGGTCGCGCGGATCACCGCCGCTCCCAGCGTGCGCAGCGACGTCGCGAGCGCCTCCGCCAGCAGGCCGTCGCCGACCACGGCCACCGTCGTGCCCGCGAGCGTGAGGTTCGTCCGCCCCGACACCGCGCGCAGCACCTGCTCGGCGCGCAGACGCGAAGACAGGATGCCGAACGCCGGGGACGCGAACGGGTCGATGCCGCCGGGGTCGTGCGCGACATCGACGCCGGCGACGTCGCGCAGCGCCTCGCGCAGCGCGGGGGGAAGGGGAGGCAGGGCACCGCCGTACGACAGGGTCTCGAGCGCACTGCGCCACTCCCGGTGGAGGCGGAGGGAAACGGGGAGCAGCGCGTCGATCCCGTCGGGCGTGAAGGACCGGAAGGACGACACGCCTCGACGCTACGGCGCGGAAGCCCTCGACCGCCACTTCGTGACGTCCCGCGGCGTGGCGCTCCCTAGGATGGCGGGCGTGACCTATTCGATGCCTCCGGAGTCGTTCCGGACGCTCCGGCCCGAGCCTGTGCGCCAACCCGCGCGCACGTGGGACGTCGTGCTCACGATCGTCTTCCTCGTGCTCTCGCCGTTGGCCGCGCTCGCCGCCTCCTACGCGGGGCTGTTCCTGGCCTTCGCCGCGGACGCCTGCGGATCGCAGAACTGCAACACCGACCTCATGAACCTCGGCCTCTGGTCGGCGGTCATCGCCCCCTGGGTCGTCTTCCTGATCGCCGTCGTCGTCTCGATCGTCCTGCTGGTCACGCGCCGCCTCGCCTTCTGGGTGCCGCTGGCGGGAATGGCGCTCATGACGGCGCTGTGGTTCGTCTCCGCGGCGATCGTGAGCCTCGGGGTCTCGGCATCCTGAACCCGTGAACCTGCTCGGGGGCAACCCCCAGGATTCGCGCCCGACTGCGCCGTAGCCTGAAACGGGCGCCCGGTCGGGCGGCCGATCACCGAGCGCGAAGGCACCCGATGACCGACATCACCCTCTCCGCCGCTCCCGCGGCGGCCCCCTCCTCCGAGGGCCAGTCCTGGTTGACGTCGCTCGCCGACTGGACCGTCTCGCTCATGGAGATCATCGGCCCCGTGGGTGCGGGTGTCGCGATCGCCCTCGAGAACCTCTTCCCGCCGTTGCCGAGCGAGGTCGTGCTGCCGATGGCGGGACTGACCGCCAGCCGCGGCTCGTTCACCCTCTTCGAGGCGCTGCTGTGGACGACCGTCGGCTCGGTCGTCGGCGCGTTCATGCTCTACGGCCTCGGCCGATGGCTCGGCGCCGCCCGTCTGCGGACGTTCGCCGAGAAGATGCCGCTGCTGCACCCCGAGGACGTCGACCGCACGGTCGCGTGGTTCGAACGACACGGCGGCAAGGCCGTGTTCTTCGGGCGGATGATCCCGATCTTCCGCAGCCTCATCTCGATTCCCGCCGGCGTCTCGAAGATGCCGATGTGGCGCTTCGGTCTGCTCACGGGCGCCGGGAGCCTCATCTGGAACACGATCTTCGTGCTCTCGGGCTACCTGCTCGGCGAGAACTGGCACATCGTCGAGGAATACGCCTCGATCCTGCAGTACGTCGTGATCGCGGCGGTCGCCGTCGGGGTCGCCTGGTTCCTGTACGCGCGGATCCGGTCGCTGCTGGCGTCGCGGCGCGACACCGCCGACGCGGGCCGCGACGCCTGAGTTCCGGCATCCATCCGCCGGTATCTCCACGTCGAAACAACGGGGCCGCTCGCTCAGTCAGACCACAGAACCCGCACGTAGACTGAATCGGTGCCCGCGGATCGCCTTCATCTCGTGCGCCACGGGGAGGTTCACAACCCCCGTCGCGTGCTCTATGGTCGGCTCCCCGGGTTCGGTCTGAGCGTCGACGGACGTCGGATGGCCCGGCAGGCCGCCGAGTACGTGCACGGACTCGACCGCCCCGTTTCGGCCCTGATCGCCTCTCCGCTGCAGCGCACGCGCGAGTCGGCCGAGCCGTTCGAGTCGCTCTTCGGCATCGAGCCGGTCATCGATGAGCGCGTGATCGAACCGACGAACGTGTTCGAGGGGCGCCGCATGAAGCGCGCGCTCGCGAACCCGATCAACTGGCGGCACCTGCGTCAGCCCGACGTCCCGAGCTGGGGCGAGCCGTACGCCCAGGTCGTCTCCCGCGTGACGGCCGCCATGACCGACGCCTGGGACCGCGTGCCCGCGGGCGACGTCGTCATCGTCTCGCACCAGCTCCCCATCTGGGTGACCCACCTCGCCCTCTCCCTCCAGCCCACCCGCCACGATCCCCGCAAGCGCCGCTGCGCGCTGTCGAGCGTGACGAGCTTCGAGCGGCGCGACGACGCCGACGGCTCCCGCCGCTGGGTCGAAGTGGCCTACGCGGAACCGGCGAGCACCGCCGGAGCCGTCGACGTAGGAGCCGTGTGATGCGCCGAATCCTGTCCGCCGCCGTGGTCGCCGTCCTTGCCGTGAGCCTGGCCGCCTGCAGCGCCGACCCGCTCGCCGAGCAGTACCGCGCGGGCGACAACAAGGGCTACATCGCGGCCAACGGCTTCCAGACCCAGGAGATCGCGCCCGATCAGCGCGGCGAGCCGGTCGACTTCGCCGGCACCCTCGACAACGGCTCGCCCGTGTCCAGCGGTGATTTCTCGGGCAAGGTCCTGGTCGTCAACTTCTGGTACGCGACGTGCGGCCCGTGCATCATCGAGGCGCCCCGCCTCGAACAGGCCTACCAGTCGTTCCAGGGCCAGGACGTCGCGTTCCTGGGCATCAACACCTACGACCAGGGGCCGACCGCGCTGTCGTTCGCGCGCGACAACAAGGTGTCGTACTCCAGCGCGCTCGCGGTGAACGACGCCGAGCTCAAGCTCGCCTTCAACGACAAGACCCCCCTCAACGCCACGCCCACCACCCTCGTGCTCGACAAGCAGGGACGCGTGGCGGCCCGCATCATCGGCGAGCTCCCCGAGGCGTCGATCCTCGAGTCCATGGTGCGTACCGTGCTCGAGGAGAACGCGTGAATCCGGGCGCTCTCGTCTTCGACGGGGCGTTGTGGCTCGCGATCCCCGTCGCCCTCGCCGCGGGTCTCATCTCATTCCTCTCGCCCTGCGTGCTGCCCCTCGTGCCGGGATACCTGGGGTTCATCGGCGGTGCCGTCGCGCCGCGGAGGAGCTCGGCATCCGGGACCGGTCGTGGACGCCTGCTCGGCGGAACCCTGCTCTTCATCGCCGGCTTCACCGTCGTGTTCATGGCCCTGAACGTGCTCGGCGGGGCGGCGGGAGCCTTCTTCACCCGCTACGCCGACGTCATCACGCGGGTCGTGGGCGTCGTCATCATCCTCATGGGCCTGGTGTTCATCGGGCTCTTCGGCATCGCGCAGCGCTCGGTGCGCCTGCAGGCGCGCGGCAACCTCGGGCTCATCGGAGCGCCGCTCCTCGGCATCGCCCTCGGCGTCGGCTGGACCCCCTGCATCGGCCCGACGCTGACGGCGATCATCTCGGTGTCGTACAACCTCGGCGACCCGTGGCGGGCAGCGCTGCTCGGCCTGGCGTACTCGCTGGGCCTCGGCATCCCGTTCATCCTGCTCGCGCTCGGTTTCGGCTGGGCGACGCGGTCCGTGGCGTTCATCCGCGCGCACATCCGCCTGGTCAACCTCATCGGCGGCGTGCTGCTGATCGTGCTCGGCCTGCTCATGGTCGTCGGCGTCTGGGGAACCTGGATGTCGACCCTTCAGGGGGTGATGCTCAATGTCCAGCTCCCGCTCTGATCGAGGTGGCACCGTGACCGAGCCGACCGACGGCGTCCTGCGCCCGTCCGATCACGCCGACTCCGCGCCTGCCGGCGACGGGGGCGACGACATCACGCAACCGCGTCTCGGCGTGGTCGGCTGGATGCGCTGGGGCTGGCGCCAGCTGACGAGCATGCGCACCGCGCTCGTGCTGCTGCTGCTCCTCGCGATCGCGGCCGTGCCCGGCTCGATCGTCCCCCAGCGCAGCGCCGACCCCAACGGCGTGACGCAGTACTTCACCGACAACCCCGACCTCGCGCCGGTGCTCGACAAGCTGAGCATGTTCGACGTGTACACGTCGCCGTGGTTCTCGGCGATCTACATCCTGCTGTTCATCTCGCTGATCGGGTGCGTCCTGCCCCGGACGAAGCACCACTGGAAGGCGCTGCGCTCGCAGCCCCCGCGCACGCCCGCGCGGCTCGGTCGCCTCGACGACCACCGCGACGTGACAGTGCCGGTGCCGGAGGGACAGGATGCCACGGCCGTCGCCGCCGCAGCCGTCGAGACCGCGGCCGCGCAGTTGAAGAAGAGCGGTTACCGCGTCGCGCGATACGACGGGCGGGGGACGTTCTCGGTCTCGGCCGAGCGCGGGTACCTGCGCGAGACCGGCAACCTCGTCTTCCACGCGGCTCTCGTCGGCGTGCTGATCGCCGTCGGCGTCGGCGGGGGCTTCACGTACACCGGCCAGCGCGTGCTCGTCGAGGGTCAGGCCTTTGCGAACAGCCTGCTCGACTACTCGTCCTTCAACCCCGGCCGTTTCGTCAGCGGCGACACCCTGACGCCGTACTCGATGACGCTCGACAAGTTCGACGTGAACTACGTCGCCCCGGGCCAGCCGGGCGGCGGGCAGGCCGGTGACTTCGTCGCGCACATGACCACGCAGGCGCCCGGCGGTTCCCCGCAGGACGGCGAGATCCGTGTGAACCACCCGCTCGACGTGCAGGGGGATCGGGTCTACCTGCTCGGCAACGGCTACGCCCCGACCGTGACGATCCGCAACGCCCAGGGCGAAGAGGTGTTCCACGACTCGGTCGCTTTCCTTCCCCAGGATGCCAACATGACCTCGCTCGGCGTCATCAAGGTGGCGGACGGGATGCCGGAACAGCTCGGTCTGATCGGGTTCTTCTACCCGACGATGAACGTGCTCGACTCGGGGGCCCTGACCTCGACCTACGGTGCCCTCGAGTACCCGGTCCTGACTCTGCGCGTGTACGCGGGCGACCTCGGCATCGACGACGGAACGCCCCGCTCGGTGTACACGCTCGACCCGAGCAACATGACGCAGCTGGCCGGCGGCGACAGCGGCACCCCGGCCATCCGTCTCATGCCGGGCGAGACCCAGGACCTGCCGAACGGACTCGGCACGATCACCTTCGACAACGCCGCTCCCGCCGGTGCATCGGGGTACGACGGCTCGGTCAAGCGCTTCGTGTCGCTGTCGATCCACCGTGACCTCGCGGGCCCGTGGGTGCTCGCGTTCGCGCTGCTCGCGCTCTTCGGCCTGCTCGCCGCGCTGTTCGTTCCCCGCCGGCGCATGTGGGTCAAGGCGACCCCCCGCGCGGGTGCGGTGCACGTGGAGTACGCCGGGCTCGCTCGCGGTGAGGACCCGACGCTCGCCGCCGCCGTCGACCAGTTGGTCGAGAAGCACCGCGGATCGCTTCCCGCCGAATCCGCTCCCGCGGACCCGTCCCGCCCCGACACCGGAAAAGTAGACTGAGACCATGCCCGGACCGAACTCGATCTTTCTCGACGAGATCTCCCTTCTCCTCGTGTGGACGGCGGTCGGCGTCTATGTGCTGGCTTTCATCGCCTACGCCATCGACCTCGCGCGTCGCTCCGACCTCGCGCTGAAGGCGAAGGACCAGGTCGTCGCGCGCGAGCTCGTCACGGCGGGCGGCGGGGGCGTCCTCGATGCGTCGGCCGGGGCACCGGCATCCGGTCCCTCGTTCACCGACAAGCCGCGGTACCTCTGGGCGCGCATGGGCACGGCGCTGACCGCGCTCGCGTTCCTCTTCCACCTCGCGGCGACCGTGCTGCGCGGTCTCGCCGCGGGGCGCGTGCCGTGGTCGAACATGTACGAGTTCGCCCTGACCGGTCTGCTGCTGATCGTGATGGTCTACCTCGTCTCGCTGACGCGATACGACCTGCGCTTCCTCGGCTCGTTCATCTCCGGTCTCGCGATCGTGCTGCTCGGCGGCGCGACCCTGGCCTACCACGTCGATGTCACCCCGCTCGCGGATCCCCTGAAGTCGGTCTGGCTCGTCATCCACGTCTTCGTCGCGATCCTCGCGACCTCGCTGTTCGCGCTCGCCTTCGGTCTGTCGGTCGTGCAGCTGCTGCAGACGCGCCGCGAGCGCAAGCTGATCGGTGCGCCGGTCGAAGCCGCCGGTCGCCGCAGCTTCCTGCGGACGCTGCCCTCGGCCGACGCCCTCGAGTCGCTCGCGTACCGCTTCGCGATCATCGGGTTCATCTTCTGGACCTTCACGCTCATCGCCGGCGCGATCTGGGCCAACGACGCGTGGGGTCGCTTCTGGGGCTTCGACACCAAGGAAGTGTGGACCTTCGTGATCTGGGTGCTGTACGCCGGATACATCCACGCCCGCGCGACCCGCGGCTGGCGCGGTACCCGCTCGGCCTGGCTGTCGATCATCGGCTTCTCGGCCGTGCTGTTCAACTTCACGATCGTGAACGTCTTCTTCAAGGGCCTGCACGCGTACAGCGGCCTGACGCAGTAAGGCGCGCGGCGCGGCGGGGCGCGGCGCGCCGTGCCCGCGCCCTGCCGCGCTGCGCGTCGCGCCACGAAGCCGCCTCGAGCGTCGCGGAGCGTCCAGTCGAGTTCCGGCTCGGGCAAGCCCGCGCGCACGAGGATACGCCGCACCTTCGACTCACGCGGCGACTCGGCGCCCAGACGAATGGATGCCAGAGCCGGAGCGAGATCCCTCGCTCCGCGGCGATGGAGTCGAGCGCATGCTTCGGCTGAGATCGTCACGCGGTGACCGATGACCCCGGACGTGCGCGGCTCCCGCGCAGGTGCCATCGCCGACACATGCAACCGGTCAGGCTGCGGGACGGGCAGGGGCATTCCCCAGAGCACCCCGGCGGTGTGGTGACTGAAGAACTGCGCCGAGGTCGGTCTCGGAGCGTAGACCTCGCACATCTCCCGCACGGAGATGTTCTGCCGGCGAAGGGTGCTAACGCCGTGGAAGGGTGCCGAGAGATCGCGCGCGGACAGACGGTCGCGGGGCACATCGAGTCGGCGGGCGTCCCGAACGGTGAAGGCGGACCCGAGATCGGCGGGGAGTGGGCGGCGGCGCATCTGCTCAGTCCACCGCTGCGCGCGGACCGCCTGGCCTGCATTTCGCTGATCCGTGGAGGAGTCCTGCACATACCCCGCCGGGGAGGAAGAGTGCGTCCGGCGACTGTGCGACGCTCCGAGCCGGCACGCCGATGTACCGACGCGGTTCAGTGTCCAAAACACCCGGACCGTTCCGAAAAACGTCCGGGTGTTTTGGACACTCACGTGGGTGGACGCGGTGAGGAGGCGCGCCCGCCTACGCCGCGACCAGCGCCGCGGCTGCGCGAGCCGAGGTCGTGCGGCGACGCACGACCACCAGGGTCGTCACCACGAGGGCGAGCACGGCCCAGACGGCGAGTCCGGCGATACCGGCCCCGACGCCCCCGGCCGATGTCAGGGCGCCGAGCATCGCCGTGTACGCCGGCGAGGTCGGCAGCAGCGACGCCAGGGCCGCGAGCACCGGCGGCACCGTCGAGACGATGCTCGCCGCGAGCGCCAGGCTGCCGATGATCGCGGCGATCCAGCGTCCCGCTCCGCCGAACAGCGCGAGGAGAGCCTGGTTCACCGCGGCGAACGCGACGCCCGCCGCGACGGAGACCAGGGCGAACAGGGCCCAGTCGCCCCAGTCGTACTTGGATGCCACCTGCACCACGCCCGCGACCAGCAGACCCTGCACGGCACCGACCAGTGCCGCCGGGGCGAAGCCGCGGAGGGCGACCAGCGCCGAGGGGCGCCGGCTCGTCAGCGACCGCGCCGAGACCGCCTGGAAGGCGACGAACGAGGCCAATCCGCCGAACCAGAGCACCGCCATCGCGAGCAGCGGCACGGCCGCGCCCCCGAACAGCGAGTCGCTGACGCCGGTGGCCGACACGGGGTCGGCGACCACATCGGCGAGCGTCGTCGCCTGGGAGTCCGAGTACGTCGGCAGCTGCTGCACCGCACTGTCGAGACCGGACGCGAGGGACGAGGTCCCGGACGCCACCTGGCCCACACCGTCGGCGAGCTGGCCGGCGCCGTCCTCGGCGCCCTGGGCGCCGTCGGCGAGCTTGGCGGCGCCTCCCGCGGCGCTGTCCGCACCGGTGACGAGCTGTCCCGCCCCATCGGCGGCCGTGCGGGCACCGGTCGCGAGGGCACCCGCACCGGCGGCTGCGGTCTGCGCGCCGTCGGCGAGCTGCGTCGCGCCGTCCCGGGTCTGGGCGAGACCGCCCGCGAGCTGCGTGGCCCCTGCGCCGAGCTGCGTGGCACCGGCGCCGAGCTGACGAGCCCCATCGGCGAGGTCGCCGGCGCCGCCCGCGACACCGTCGATGCCGCCGGCGATGGTGTTCAGGCCCGTCTCCGCATCGCGTGCTCCCGTGGCGAGTCCCTCGGCGCCGTCGGCGAGCTTCGCGTTGGCGTCGGCGATCGCGCGGACGCCCGCGGGGAGTTCTGCCGCCTGCCCGGCGATCTTGCCGATATCGGTCACGGTCTGCTGGGCGCCGGGGAGTTCGGCATTCGCACGGTCGGACGCGGCGCGCAGCTGCGCGCACAGATCGGGGGTCTTCGTCGCGTCGCACGAGTCGGCGAGCCGCTGGAGGTCGCCGGCTGCGGTGCTGAGCGCATCGTTCACCTTCGGAGCCGCAGCTGCGACCTCCTTGGCCGTCTTCTCGAAGCCCGGGGGAATGGCATCCGCGATCTCGCCGACCTGTGTGGCCAGTTGGCGGTTGCCGTCCGCGATCCCGTCGGCCCCTGTCGCGAGCTTTCCCACGCCGGTGGCTGCATCGCGGGTACCGTTCGCGAGCGCGGTGGCTCCACCCGAGAGCTTGTCGGCGCCGGTGGCGAGACCGTCGATCCCGCCGGAGAGCTGGCCCGCGCCGGTGGCGAGATCGCCGGCCCCCGTGGCGAGCTGGCCGACCCCTCCCGAGAGCGCACCTGCTCCCGTGGCGAGCTGGCCGACGCCGCCGGAGAGCTGGTCCGCACCGGTCGCGAGCTGTCCGACGCCGCCGGAGAGCGAGCCGACACCGGTTGCCAGCTGCCCGAGGCCCGTCGAGAGGTCGCCCGCCCCGCTCGAGAGCTGCCCCAGCCCATCTCGCAGCCCATTCGCGCCGGTCGCGGCCTGCCCGGCGCCGTCGGCGAGCTGGTGCGCCCCGTCGGCCGCCTGGCCGAGCTGGTCGCTGAGCTTGGTGAAGCCCAGGAAGACGTTCTTGAGGTACTGCGATGACAGCTCGGTCCCGAACACCGACGTGGCGGTGGATGCCAGGGTCGCGGTGATCGCGCCGTCCACCACGCGTGCGTTGGGGGCGGTGACGACGTCGATCGTGGCCTTCTCCGGGGTCTCGCCGGGGCGCGTGGACAGCGAGGCGGCCGTGAAGTTCTCGGGGATCGTGACGACGGCGGTGTACGTGCCGTCCTTCAGTCCCGCGGCCGCGTCGGAGTCGTTCGAGATGACCCAGTCGATGTTGCTCGCCTGGTCATCGGCTCCCTTGACGAGCCCGCCGGTGAGCTGACGGCCGAGCGGCACCAGCTGTCCGTCGAGCTCGACGGCCTTGTCGTCGTTGACGATCGCGGCCGTGATGTTCTGCAGTCGGTCGGTGGGGTTGTACAGCGCGCCCACGAGGACGCCGCCGATCACCGCCGGCAGCAGCAGCACCCCGAGGAGGGTGCGCCAGGTCACGGGGCGGCGGGAGCGCGAGCGCTCGACGGGGAGAGTCATGCGAACACCTCGGAGAGATCGGCGAAGCTTTCGGGTTCGGTGCGGTGTCGACGCGGTGTCGGCAGGGCGAGGGATGCCACGTCGGGACGCAACGCCTCGGAGAGGAGCGCGAGGGCTCGGCGTTCGTCGCGCGCCGAGACGACGAGCGTGAACGGCGATGTCGCGTCGCCGGAGCGTTCGCGTGCCTCGATGGCGGCGCGTCGCAGCACGTGCGCCACGTCGTCGCGAGCGTCGTCGTCGAGACGATCGACGTCGGAGACCACCACGATGCGCGTGCCGCGGGCGACGGCGTCGGCCACGGTGCGCGCGGCGTCGGCGCTGTCGTCGAGGAGCGCCACTCCGACGCGGGCTCGGACGGCTCCCGCACGCTCGGGCACGAGCAGCCCGTCCACGCGCAGTCGACCGTCGATTCCGGCCAGCCGCCCCGACAGGGCGAGCAGGAGCGTGCGGGTCGTGCGACTCTCGCCGGTGACCAGCAGGGTCCCGCCGTAGCCGAGGCGCAGCGAGATGTCGCGGAACACCGGCTCCTCGGCATCCGAAGAACCGCGGGCGCTCAGCTCATCGGCGGCGACGGCGATGGCGGGTTCGCTCGGCCAGTCGGCCAGGCGCACCTCGCGCTCGACCGCCTCGCCCTCGACGTCGAGCTTCGGCAGCAGACGGTCGAGCCAACGCGGCATCCACCAGGCCTTGTCGCCCAGCAGGGCGAGCACGGCCGGCACGAGCGTCATACGCACGAGGAACGCGTCGACGGCGACACCGACGGCGAGACCCAGGGCGATCGGTTTCAGGCTCGAGTCGCCCTCGGGCACGAACGCGACGAAGACGGCGAACATGATGACGGCGGCCGCGACGACCACGCGGGCCGAGCCGACGAATCCGCTGCGGACGGCGCCGAGCGCGACCTCGCGGGGGGTGCGGCCCTCGCGGTTCGCGTGGACGTAGTCCTCTCTCATGCGTGAGACGAGGAAGACCTGGTAGTCCATCGCGAGACCGAAGAGCACGCCCATCACCACGATCGGCATGAAGCTGATGATCGGGCCGACCTTCGCCACGTGCAGGGCGTCGGCGAACCACCCCCACTCGAACACCGCGGCCACGACTCCGAACGACGCGGCGACCGACAGCAGATATCCGCCCGCGGCGGTCAGGGGCACCCAGATCGAGCGGAAGACGATCATCAGCAGGACGAGGGAGAGGCCGACCACGAAGATGCCGAACGGGAGGAGGGCGGCGCCGAGCTGGTCGGAGATGTCGATCGTTACGGCGGTGTAGCCGGTGACGAGCAGACGCACGCCGAACTCGTCGTACAGGCGCTGCTCCTGCGAACGGAGCTCCCGCACGAGGTCGGCGGTGCGCGGGTCGTCCGGGGCCGTCTCGGGGATGATCTGCACGATCCCGGTGTCGGCGGTCTGGTTCGGCGTCGCGAGCGCGACCTGGGCGACGCCGGGGATCTTCGCGATCTCGTCGCCGATGTCCTTCATGAGGTTCAGCGGGTCGTTCGAGGTGACGATCGTGCCGGTCATGATCAGCGGGCCGTTGGCGCCGGGGCCGAAGTACTCGTCGGTGAGCTCGTACGCGACGCGAGCGGGGTTGCCCGCCGGCAGCTGTCCGGCGTTCGGCAGGGTGAGGGCGAGGCTCGCGGCGGGGATCGCCGTGACCCCGAGCAGTCCGATGACCGCGACGGTCGTGACGACGGGATGCCGGGTCACCAGGCCCACCCAGCGACGGGCGGGGCCGTTGCGCTGGGCGCGGATCGAGGCGGTCTGCGCTTTCTTCTCGCGTTCGGCGGCGTCGCTCGCGGCGGCGGCCGCCACCGACGCCTCGTCGGCGGGGCCTGCGGCCGCACGGGCACGGCGCGAGAGCTTCTTCGGCCGCGCGAAGCCCCACCCGACCACGCGGTGCCCGGCGAAGCCGAGGAAGGCCGGGGTGAGGGTGAGACCGACGCACACGGCGATGGCCACGGCGACGGATGCCGCGATGCCCATCGTGGTGAGGAAGGGGATGTTCGCGAAGCCCAGGCCGATGAGGGCGATGAGGACCGTGATGCCCGCGAACACGACGGCGGAACCCGCGGTGCCGACGGCGCGGGCCGTGGACTCCTCGGGATCCATCCCCGCCCGGGTCTGGTCCTGATGTCGCGACACGATGAACAGCGCGTAGTCGATGCCGACCGCGAGTCCCAGCATCACCGCCAGCAGCGGAGTGGTCGAGGACACCGTCGCGAAGCCGGTGGCGATGAAGATCAGCGCCACCGAGAGGGCGACACCGAGCAGGGCGGTGGCCAGCGGCATCCCGGCCACGAGGAAGGAGCGGAACGTCACCATCAGCACGAGGGCGGCGATCACGACGCCGAGGGCCTCGGTGAGGGACGCCCCCGGGATCTCGGTGGCGAAGAGCTGCCCGCCGAGGATGGCCTGAGAACCGGAGGGGAGGGCGGAACCGAGAGCGGTCGTCTCCTCGTGCAGGGCGTCCTCGGTCGCCTGCGGGACGGACGACGCCTCGCCCGCGAACTGGATGCGCACGATCGCGGCGCGGTTGTCGTCGGCGATGCTGCCGGAGATGTTCGCGTCGTAGGGGTCGGTGACGGCCTCGACGAAGTCGAGCGTGCCGATCTCGGTCGTCGTCTTCTGGATGGCGTCCTGGTACGCCTGATCGCGCACGCTCGCACCGTCGGCCGCGACGACGATGATCTCGGCGCTGGCCCCGCTGACCTGGGGGAAGGTGCGGTCGAGCATCTCGAGGCCGGCCTGCGACTCGGTGCCGGGGATCGTGAAGGTGTTGTCGGTGCCCTTGGCGAGGAGGGCGACGCCGCCGCCCGCGAGAACCAGGATCAGCAGCCACGCGGACAGGACACGCCAGGGGTGGCGGAACGACCAACGGCCCAGGGTGTACAGGAAGGTTGACACGGTGGCGGCTCCCACGATCGGCGGACAAGTCGATACATCGCCGTATCGGATACAACAATGTATCGTAATCGGCAGAAGCGGACTCGAACCTGAGTCTCGCGTGTGAAGCAGGAGGACGCGGATGACCGATACGGCACCGGCGCCGTCGCGGCGACGAGAGAACACCCGCTCGCGTCTCATGGATGCCGCGGCCGAGATGTTCGCCGAGGTCGGCATCGACGCCGCTTCCGTCGAGGCGATCTGCGAGCGCGCGGGGTTCACACGCGGCGCGTTCTACTCGAACTTCGCCTCGAAGGAGGAGCTGTTCCTCGCGCTGTGCGCGCGATCGGCCGAGACGACCATCGCGGCGGTCCGCGCGCGCGTCACGTCGATCGAGGACCGGGGTCTGGATGCCGCCGTCGACGTCATGCAGCTCGTCCAGGAGGTGCTCGAGGCGACGGGGGAGGACCGTCTCGACGTGCTCCTCGGGGCCGAGACGCGCCTGCAGGCGCTGCGCAATCCCGAGTTCGCCCAGGCCTATCTGGCGCTGAACGAGGGTCTGGGCGAGAGCGTCACGCAGCTCGTGCGCGACATCGCCGATGCGCGCGGGCTCACCCTGCGGGTGCCCGCCGACGTGGCGACGGAGCTTCTCCTGGCGGTGTGGATCTCGACGTCCGAGACGGCTCTCGTGACGCGTCAGACCTCGACGCTGTCGCGCGCGCAGCTCGCCGAGCGGCTGTCGCAGGTCGTCGGGCTCATCCTCGAGTGAGCGCGAGCGCGGCGTGGCAGCGCCGCAGCCGGTCGAGCCACCAGTCGCGTCGGTCGTCGTCGGCACGCACCCGATCGAGATCGGTCGTCGAGGGGCGGGGGCGCTCAAGCGAGAGCAGGCCGCCGCGGGCGACGAGGGGCGACGCCGTGACGTCGGCGGTGAACAGCGACGCGGTACCCAGCCCGCAGTCGTAGTCCAGCTCGGGAAGAGCCGCGGCGAGGGCCGCCCCCATCGACAGCCCGATCGAGGTGTCGAGCGCGCTCGAGACGACGGCCGGCAGTCCCGCGTGCGCGACGATGTCGAGCGCCGCGTGCACGCCCCCCAGCGGCTGCGCCTTGATCACCAGGAGGTCGGCGGCGCCGGCGCGGGCGACGCGGAGCGGGTCGGCCGCCTTGCGCACGCTCTCGTCGGCGGCGATCGGGATGTCGAGGTAGGCGATGCGCTCGCGCAGGTCCGCGAGTTCCTCGACGGTGGCGCAGGGCTGCTCGACGTACTCGATGTCGAACGCGGCGAGGGCGTGGACGGCTCGCTCCGCCTCGTCGACGTTCCACGCGCCGTTCGCGTCGATGCGCACGCGGCCCTCGGGCCCCATCGCCTCGCGGACCGCGCGCACCCGCTCGACGTCGTCGCCCAGCACCTGCCCCGCCTCGGCGACTTTGATCTTGACCGTCCGGCATCCGTCGTACCGAGCCAGGATCCGCGGGACCTCGGATGCCGCCACGGCCGGCATCGTGGCATTGACGGGGATCGCGTCGCGCCGAGGTGAGGGCGCGGGGTTCCAGCCGAAGTCGAGAGCGCCCGCCAGCCAGGTCGCCGCCTCGGCGTCGGAGTACTCGACGAAGGGGGAGAACTCGGTCCACCCCTCGGGCCCCTCGAACACGAGGGCCTCCCTCGACTCGACGCCGCGGAAGCGGGCGGCCAGAGGGAGGGCGACCACTCGCGCCGTGGCGAGGATGTCGTCGAGCGGGGGGAGGGGCGCGGTGCTCATCGCTCCATCCTGGCCCCGGTAGAGACGACCGGGAATAGGCTGGCGCCATGCTCTTCGACACTCCGGTCCGCCTCGGCGTCCAGATCCAGCCGCAGCACGTCCAGTACTCCGACATCCGCGACGCCGTCTTCCGTCTGGAAGAGATGGGCGTCGACATCCTCTTCAACTGGGATCACTTCTTCCCCCTCTACGGCGACCCCGACGGCGAGCACTTCGAGTCGTGGACGATGCTGGCGGCGTGGGCCGAGCAGACCGAGCGCGTCGAGTTCGGTGCGCTGGTCAACTGCAACAGCTACCGCAACGCCGACCTGCAGGCCGACATGGCCCGCACGATCGACCACATCAGCAAGAAGGGCGGCGACGCGGGTCGCTTCATCTTCGGCACCGGTTCGGGCTGGTTCGAGCGCGACTACGACGAGTACGGCTACGAGTTCGGTACCGCGGGGTCGCGCCTCAACGCCCTCGCGACCGACCTCGACCGCATCGTCGCGCGCTGGGGCACGCTCAACCCCGCGCCGACCCGCCACATCCCCGTCATGATCGGCGGCAAGGGCGAGCAGAAGACGCTGCGCATCGTCGCCCGGCACGCCGACATCTGGCACAGCTTCGTCACCCCCGACGAGCTGCCCCACAAGCTCGGCGTCATCGAGAAGTGGGCCGAGACCGAGGGGCGCGACCTGTCGGGCCTGGTTGTGTCGAACGAGCTGAAGGACCGGGACGAGTCCGACGCCGACGCCCTTTTCGACGCGGGCACGCGCCTGTTCACGCTCGGCTTCTCGGGTCCCGAGTGGGACTACTCGCTCATCGAGCGCTGGCTGACCTGGCGCGACAGCAAGAACGCGTAGGAGTGGCTGATCGCTCAGTCGTCGGCGAGCATGCGAGGCAGATAGCCGAGCGCGTCCAGTCGACGGATGAGTCTCGGTGCGAGGGGGCCGCGTGACAGGGACAGCCGGTAGAAGCGCGGCCCCTCTTCCGCGTACTGCAGAAGATTGCGTTCCCGGAGCCCACGGATGAAGCGGGAGCGGTGCGCAGCGCTGCCGCGCACCGCCTCTTCGAGGTCGCCGGCTTTCACGACCCCCCGCTCCAGAGTCACTCGCAACGCTGCGTGAGCTTCACGGTTGACCACGCCGTCATGCAGCAGACTGTCGAGGGCGGGCCCGACGAGGCGGTCGATGACGAACGCGTGACGCTGAAGTTCGATCAGCCGTGCGACGTCGTCCCGGATGCCTGCCACGAAGAACTCGGCCCACGCGATCGTTCCGTCCGCGGTCAGATCGTCCGCTCGTTCGAGGGCCGAGATGTAGGCGTCACGGTCATTGCCGAAGACCGCAGTCGGATTGAGCGCACTGTAGCCGCGCGTCGCGAAGATCGTCTTGCGCAGCATCGCGTAGGTGAAGAGGCGCGATACGCGCCCGTTCCCGTTGCGGAACGGGTGGACCCACACGAAGCGGTGATGAGCGATGGCGATCTGCAACATCTGCTCGTGGAGCGGGCGGTCCTCGTTTGCGAAGTCGAGCAGGGCCGACATCTCGGCGTGAACGGTCACCCAACTCGGCGGAGTATGGGTCGATTCGGTAATCGCGACGTCGACCTCGCGATAAGACCCCGGTGTCGGGTCGCCTTCGCGGACGAGCCCGTCGACGGTACGGCGATGGATCTCTCGGATGAGGCTGTGCGTGAGTGCGGCGTCCGCGGGCAGACTGTCGATGAACCGCGCGGTCTCGGCGATGTTCTTGATCTCGCTGAGTTGATCCGCGGTGGATGATACGCCGCTCTCGATCTGGTCGAGGGCGTCGTAGACCGTCGTGTGGTTGCCTTCGATTCGTGCGGAAACGACGCTCATGACGAAGTCAAACAGGCGATGCAACTCGAGATAGGTGTCTCTCGGGGTGTCGCCGGTGCCGATGTCGGAACGAAGCCGTTCGATCTCGAACAGGATCGCCACGAGTTGCGATTCGAAGTCCAGGAGAGGGATCGTGTACTTGTCTGTCATGGTCCTCTCACTTGTCTTTCGAGATGGAAATACTTGCGTAAACGACAAGAAATTCGTTGTCTTTGCAGCGGTGGTTCCCGTGTTCCAGGCCCGATTATTTGCATCCACCGTACGCTAGAACTTGCGCGCGTCGTATCCGCAACGTGCGCAGGGAGGTTCCCATGACCGTCTCCGAACTCTTCGACCCCGCCGAGTGGACCCTCGCGCCGGGCGCCGAGCGATACACCGATATCACCGCGCACGTCAGCAACGACGGCCGGATCGCGAGGATCGCGTTCGACCGCCCCGAGGTGCGCAACGCGTTCCGTCCGCATACCGTCGACGAGCTGTACACGGCCCTCGACATCGCGCGACAGGATCACCGCATCGGCGTCGTCCTGCTGACCGGCAACGGGCCGAGCCCGAAGGACGGCGGCTGGGCGTTCTGCTCCGGTGGTGACCAGCGCATCCGCGGCCGCGACGGGTACAAGTACTCGCACGAGGAGCACGTCGTGCACGACCCGGGCCGCGCCGGGCGCCTTCACATCCTCGAGGTGCAGCGCCTCATCCGGTTCATGCCCAAGGTCGTCATCGCCGTCGTGCCCGGGTGGGCGGCGGGCGGGGGACACTCGCTCAACGTCGTGTGCGACCTCTCGATCGCGAGCGCCGAGCACGGCCGGTTCAAGCAGACGGATGCCGATGTCGGCTCCTTCGACGCCGGTTACGGTTCCGCCTACTTCGCGCGGCAGATCGGGCAGAAATTCGCCCGCGAGATCTTCTTCCTCGCCGAGGAGTACTCGGCCCAGCGCGCCTACGAGCTGGGGGCCGTCAACCGTGTCGTGCCGCACGCCGATCTCGAGCGCGAGGCGATCGCGATGGCGCGCACGATCCTGACCAAGTCGCCGACGGCGATCCGCATGCTGAAGTTCGCCTTCAACGCGGTCGACGACGGACTCGTCGGGCAGCAGGTGTTCGCCGGCGAGGCGACCCGGCTGGCCTACGGCACCGACGAGGCGGCCGAGGGCCGCGACTCCTTCCTCGAGAAGCGCGACCCCGACTGGTCCGACGTGCCGTGGCACTACTGAGCGCCGGAGCCCGGGCGTGAGGCTCGAGGCCCCGGCATCCGGTGATCCGCGGGACGTCCTGCGGGCGCTGCGGGCGGCGGTGCTCGGTGCCGGTCCGGCGGTCGCCCTCGGCGGCGCGGACCTGCCGACCGATGTGCCCGCCGGCACCGCGGCGGTCGTGACGACCTCCGGCTCGAGCGGGGTGCCGAAGTCGGTCGTGATCTCGCGCAACGCCCTCATCAGCAGCGCGTACGCCACGGCAGCGCGCATCGGCGAGGGCGCCTGGCTGCTCGCGGTGCCCGCGACCTACGTCGCCGGAGTGCAGGTGATGGTGCGCGCACTGCTCGCCGACCGCGAGCCCGCGGTCGTGGCCGGCCCGTTCCGCTCCGAGCCCTTCGCGGCGGCGGCGCTCGGCATGGCCTCGCACGTCGGCGGCGCTCGCGTCCCCACGTACACCTCGCTCGTGCCCGCGCAGCTGCAGAGACTCCTGGATGCCGCTGAGCACGACGTCACGGTCGCCCAGGCGTTGCGCTCTTTCGAGGCGATCCTCATCGGCGGTCAGGCTCTCGCCCCCGCGGTGCGGGAGCGGGCCGTGGACGCGGGCGCGCGCATCGTCCGCACGTACGGGTCGACCGAGACGAGCGGCGGGTGCGTGTACGACGGGGTCCCTCTCGACGGTGTTGAGCTCGCGATCGTCGACGGGGAGGTGCGGTTGTCCGGACCCACGCTCGCCGACGGCTATCTCGGTGAGCCCGAACGCACGGCATCCGTCTTCCCGACCGACCGCGACGGGCGGCGCTGGTACCGCACCGGAGACGGGGGAGACGTCGTCGACCGCGTGCTGCGGGTGACCGGTCGTCTCGACAACGTCATCGTTTCCGGCGGGGTGAACGTGTCGCTGGATCGGGTCGAGGCGGCGGTGCGCGGCATCCGGGGTCTCGAGTCGGCCGTGGTCGTCGCGATCGCGGATGCCGTCTGGGGTCAGGGTTCCGCGGTGATCGTGCCGGGGCTCGCCCCCGACGCCGAGGCCGACACGCTCGCGCGGGTCCGCGACGCGGTGGCCGCGCACGTGGGTCCGGTGGCGCGCCCGGCGCGCGTGATCGCGGTCGACGAGCTCCCGACGCTGTCGTCCGGAAAGCCCGATCGTCGGGCGCTGGCACGGCGGTTCGGCGGGGCGGGCTTAGGATGACCCTCCGTGGCAGCTCAGTCTCGTAAGCGTTCGCGTCCGGCCCCGAAGCGTCGTCCCCACGGCAACCCGCAGAAGCACAAGAGCGGGGCACCGCAGGCGGTCGCCCCGGCGACGGCGCGCGACTGGATCGCCGCCGCGCGGTTGCGGACGCTGCCGCTGGCGATCACTCCGATCCTCATCGGTACCGGTGCCGCCTCCCTCGTCGACGATCAGTTCCATTGGGCGCTCGCGCTCGCGTGCCTCGCGGTGGCGTTCGCCCTGCAGATCGGCGTCAACTACGCCAACGACTACAGCGACGGCATCCGCGGGACAGACGACGTGCGCGTGGGACCCGGGCGTCTGACCGGAGGCAGGAAGGCGAAGCCGCGCACCGTGCTCATCGTCGCGCTCGCGTTCTTCGCGCTCGCCGCGCTCGTGGGCCTCGCGATCGTCGTGCGGACGGGCCAGTGGTGGTTGATCGCCGTCGGTGCGGTCTGCATCGTCGCGGCCTGGTTCTACACCGGCGGCAAGCGCCCGTACGGCTACAACGCGATGGGCGAGCTCTTCGTCTTCGTGTTCTTCGGTCTCGTCGCCACCATCGGGACGACCTGGGTGCAGGTGCGGGCGATTCCGCAGGAGGCGTGGTTCGGCGCTGTCGCCGCGGGTCTGCTGGCGTGCGCGGTGCTCCTGGCCAACAACCTCCGCGACATCGATCAGGACCGCCTCGCCGGCAAGCGCACCCTCTCGGTGCTCATCGGTCGCCGCGCGACCCAGGTGCTCTTCACGCTGTTCGTGCTCGCGCCGTTCGGGATCTCGGCGTTCCTCGCGCTGTTCTACCCCGTCGCGTGGCTCACGCTGATCGCGCTGCTGGGCGCGCTGTCGTCCGTGCTGATCGTGTGGACCTACCGGACGCCGCGCGAACTGATCACGGCGCTGCAGGTCACGAGCTTCACGTCGGTCGCGTACGGCGCTCTGCTGTTCTGGGCGTTCCTGGCCTGAGGCTCAGCGTTCGGTCGCGTCGGGCTTCACGGGCGTTGCGGAGGCGTCGGTCGCGGGTGCCGAGGCATCGAGCACCGCGTCCTCCGCGTCGGCGTCCGCTTCGGCGCCCGTGCGGCGACCGTTCGTGGCACGCGCCGCACGCCGCTCGGCGAGGCCGCCGGTGACCTGGTCGAGCGGACGGCGGAGGAAGAGCAGCGACAGGCTGAGCCCGATCAACGCCGCGAAGACGGCGGCGAGCCACGGCAGCTCCTGGAACACCGGGAACAGCAACAGGATGCCGAGAGGCACGACGAAGGCGAGCAATCGCAGCACCGTGTAGACGAGGGCCGAGCGAGCACGCATTGGCCCATTCTACGGCGCGGTCGTGGGCCGTCGGCGCCCGGCCCGTGTTCAGCCGACGCACGTAGAATCGGTTCATGGCACGGCTGCTTCTGATACTGGCGCTCGTGGCGACCGCCTTCTGGGTCTACACGATCGTCGATTGCGCCGTGCAGCCTTCGACGCGACACCGCGGCGTCAGCAAAGGCGCCTGGATGGTCATCGTCATCCTGCTCCCGGTGCTCGGCGGCATCCTGTGGTTCGTCGTCGGTCGCGGCCGGGCGGGCGGTCCCGTGCTGCGCCGCGCCCCCGATGACGACCCCGAATTCCTGGGGCGCCTCTCGCCCGCGGCACGCGCCGACCAGGACGAACGCATCCGTCGCCTCGAAGAAGAGCTCGCGCAGCTCGACTCCGAGGCCGACGATCCGCGCGACGCGCGCCCGAAGACCGGGGACGATCCCGGCGACGACGATGCCCGCGGACAGCGCGGCGCCGTCAGCTGACCCGTGAGCACCACCGCCGAGCGCGCCGCCGCGCCCTCCACCGACGCCGCCGCCGCTCTTCTCGCCGGACTGGTCGCGCGGGGCGTCCGCCACCTGGTCGTCAGCCCGGGGTCGCGTTCGCAGGCCCTCGCTCTGGTCGCCGCCGATCTCGAACGCGCCGGCCTCGTGCACCTGCACGTGCGGATCGACGAGCGCGTGGCCGGATTCACCGCCCTCGGCATCGGTCGCGAGACCGGCATGCCGGCGGCGGTCGTCTGCACCTCGGGCACCGCGGTGGCGAACCTGCTGCCCGCGGCTCTCGAGGCGCATCACGCGGGTGTCCCGCTGATCCTGCTGACCGCCGATCGTCCTCCCGAGCTGCGCGGGGTCGGCGCCAACCAGACCACGCGCCAGCCCGGCCTCTTCCGCGCGGCCGCGCGCTTCGAGGCCGATCTCCCGGTGCCCGAGGCGGTCGATCACGACGGCACCGCCGATCAGACCGCGGAGTTCGACGCGGTGGCCGCGACCGCCCTCGCCGCCGCGCTCGGCGAAGGGGCGCGTGCGGCGGGTCCCGTCCACCTGAACGTCCCGCTGCGGGAGCCGCTCGCCGGTGCCGCCCCGGCGTGGCTGCTGGAGCGCGCGACCGTTCGACCTCGGGCGACTCCGGCCGAGGCCGAGAGCGACGTCGAGGCAGAGGCATCCGGGGCTCTCTACCAGGGGGGTGGCGGGATCGGGGTGGCGGATGTCGCTCCCGAGACCGAGGCGGCCTTCCCGCTCGAGCTCGGACCCCGCACCATCGTGGTGGCGGGTGCCGACGCCGGACCCGCCGCCGAAGAGCTCGCGCACCGGGGCGGGTTCCCGCTCGTCGCCGAGATCGTCAGCGGTGCGCGGTTCGGCCGACAGATCGTGCACGGATACCGAGCGCTCCTGCGCGACCCGGAGCTGGGCGGTCGCGTCGAGCGGGTCGTGGTCCTCGGGCACCCCACCCTCAGTCGTGAGGTCGCGGTGCTCCTCGGCCGCGAGGACGTCGAGGTGATCGCGGTGCGCGGTCCCGGTGAGCCGGTGAACCTCAACGGGACGACGCAGGGAGTGGATGCCGTCCGCGTCACGGCCGGCGAGACCGACCGCGCGTGGCTCGGGGAGTGGATGCGCGCGTCGCGCGCCGCCGCCGTCGACCTTTCGCCGCCCGCTCCCGACGCCGACGGGCTGGCGTCGGCCGTGCCGCACGAACGGCTCGGCGCGATCAACGCCGAGGTCGAGGTCATGCGTGCTCCGCTCGACCGCGCGGCGCTGGTCGACGCGCTGTGGCGGGCCACGTGGCCGCACGATCGCCTGATGTTCGGATCGTCCCGCCTCGTGCGCGTGGCCGACGAGCTGCTCGGGGGCAAGAAGGTCTCGGTGCACGCCAACCGCGGGCTCGCGGGGATCGACGGAACGGTCGCGACCGCCACCGGCATCGCTCTCGCGAGTCAGGTCGATGAGCGCCCCGGCGTCACCCGTGTGCTGTTGGGCGACCTCGCGTTCCTCCACGATCTCGGGGCGCTGCTCCTGCCCCCGGGCGAGGACGAGCCGCGCCTGCAGGTCGTCGTCGGCAACGACGGCGGGGGGACGATCTTCGACGGCCTCGAGGTCGCGTCCGTGGCCGGGGACGAGGCGATGGATCGCGTGCAGTACACCCCGCACACGGTGCGCCTGGAGCAGGTCGCCCTCGCGTTCGGGTGGGAGTACCACCGCGTCGGCACGCGCGTCGCGCTCGACCAGGTGCTCACGGCGCCGGGCGGTGGGCGACAGCTGATCGAGGTTCCGCTGCCGCGCTGACCCGCCCCTCGTCCTCGCCCGCCCGCCCGTCAAGGTGTGGCGCGATGTCGGTGGTTCGCGCCACGATGGCGCGATGAGCACGAGCAGCAGATGGTCCGTTCCCGCTTCCACCGCGCTGAGCGTCGATCCGGGGTTCCGCCTCGCCGACCTCGACACGCGCTCGACCCCCGGGTACGACGGCAAGAAGGCCGACGGGCAGGCGGATCTCGACGCCGGGGTCGCTCCGCTGTCCGGACTGCAGGAGCGCCTCTTCGCCCAGAGCGTCGCCGGGACCGCGACGGGATCCGTTCTTCTCGTCCTCCAGGCGATGGACACCGCGGGCAAGGGCGGCATCGTGCGTCACGTCGTCGGCGCGGTCGACCCGCAGGGCGTCGAGCTGGCGTCGTTCAAGAAGCCGACCGCCGAAGAGCTGTCGCATGACTTCCTCTGGCGTATCCGGACGCGCCTGCCGGATGCCGGTCGGATCGGCGTCTTCGACCGTTCGCACTACGAGGACGTGCTGATCGGTCGTGTCCGCCGGCTCGCCCCGGCGGACGAGATCGAACGCCGGTACGGAGCGATCGTGGGATTCGAGGCCGAGGCGGCGGATCTCGGCATCCGGGTCGTGAAGGTCATGCTCCACATCTCGAAGGACGAGCAGCGGAGCCGTCTCGCGGAGCGACTCGAGCGCCCGGACAAGCACTGGAAGTACAACCCGTCCGACGTCGACGAGCGTGAACTCTGGGACGACTACATGGAGGCCTACCAGGTGGCCATCGAGCGCACCTCGACGCCGCTCGCGCCCTGGCACGTCATCCCGGCGGACCGCAAGTGGTACGCGCGCCTCGCCGTTCAGCGCCTGCTCATCGACGCGCTGACCGACATCGCCCCCCAGTGGCCGACCGCCGACTACGACGTCGACGAAGAGAAGCGTCGCCTCGCCGCCTCGTGACGACGCGACACGGGACGGCCTGCGTGCCCCCGCGCGGGCCTCAGGCCAGCGCGTCCACGATGGGGCGGAACTTCACGCGTGTCTCGAGCAGCTCCGACTCGGGGATGCTGTCGGCCACGATCCCGGCGCCCGCGTAGGCGGTGATCGGCGCGGTCGGCGACGACGGCTCGGCGCGATCGATCTGCGCGCATCGCAGCGCGATCGCCCACTCGCCGTCGCCCGAGGCGCCGATCCAGCCGACGGCACCCGCGTAACGCCCCCGGTCGAACGGCTCGAGACGACGGATGACCTCGATCGCGGCGTCGGTGGGCGTGCCGGCGACCGCCGCGGTCGGGTGCAGCACACCGACGAGATCGAGCGACGACGCCGCTTCGCTCAGGACGCCTTCGACGTCGGTCGCCAGGTGCCACACGTTGGGCAGCTTGAGGGTGAAGGGCTGTTCGGCCGCCGCGAGCGCCGAGGTGTGCGGCCGGAGCGCCGTCAGCACGCTCTGCACCGCGAACCGGTGCTCCTCCTGGTCTTTGGCGCTCTCGGACAGGGCGAGGGATGCCGCCGCGTCGGTGTCGGCGTCGGCTCCGCGGGCCACGGTCCCGGCGAGGACCCGCGCGGTCACCGTGCCACCCGACACCGTCACGAGCGTCTCGGGACTCGCGCCGATGAGGCCGTCGACGGCGAAGATCCAGCAGTCCGGGTACCCCTCGTGCAGCGATCGCACGAGACGGCGGAGGTCGGACCCGGCGGGGATCGTTCCGGTGATGTCCCGCGCGAGCACGACCTTGCCGACCTCGCCGGCGTCGATCGCCTCGACGCCGCGGCGGACGGCATCCTGATACCGCTCGGCCGTCTGCCGGCCCGGGCCGAGACTCGCCGACCAGTGCGGTCCGAAGGGGGACCGCGGCGGCAGCTCGGGTTCGGGCTCGTCGGGGGTGTCGTCGAAGGCGAGACGGGTGACCCACGCGCGTCCGCTGTGGCGGCCGACGATCGTCCCGGGCACGCGCAGGACGCTCTCGCGTTCCGAACGGGGATCGAACACGAAGGATCCGAAGGCCACGAGACCGGTGCCGGGAAGCTGTACCGGGTCGTCGATCTCGGCCGCCGCGGCGATCGCGCGCCACCGGTCGGCGACGCTCGCGTCCCCCGGGCGGGCCCCGCGGTAGCGAAGCGTCAGGAGGTCGCCGAACGCGGCGAGCGACTCTCCCCGACGGCTCCAGAAGAGCGGGTCGTAAGGGGTGGTGTACGCGAGCACGTCGTCCATCGGGGGGAGCTCGCGCGTCACCACGCGCAGGCGCGGCACGGTGTCATCCGCGGGTTCGGTCACGTCTTCGAGCGTAGACCCGGTCTCGGCGGGGGTTCTCGGCATCCGTTCGCCGTCGACATAACGCGGCGGAGCGGGGCCCGGGCGATTCGGGCGTGGGCGAATCGCCGCTCGACGGCCCGTCGTCGCGCGGACAGCGCGCCGCCGCGGGTGCCCCCGCTGTCCGGAGCCCGTTTTAGACTCGCGACATGTCCTCCCGACCCGCTCCCGGCACGCGCCTGATGTTCCGCTGGCAGAAGTGGGACGGCTCACCGCACTGGGTGCAGGACAGCGTCTACCTCGGCTCCGACGACTGGGGCGACTGGTTCGGCCAGCAGGTGGGGTGGCGCAGCGCCCGTCCGGGGGCGGAGTTCGTCTGCCGTCAGCCCAACGTCACACTCGTTCCCGCGAGCGGTGACTGGGCGTTCACCCACAACGCCGCCCCGCACCCCGTGGCCGTCTACATCGACCTGGCGTGGGACATCCGGTGGAACGACGAGGGGGTTCCGGGCGGCATCGACATGGATCTCGACGTGGTGCGCCGCACCGACGGACGCGGGACCTGGATCGACGACCGCGACGAGTGGGACGACCATCGCGTGCGCTACGGCTACCCGGCCGACATCGTCGCGCACCTCGAAGCCACCGCCCTCGATCTCGAACACCGCGTGCGCGAGGGCATCGCCCCGTTCTCGGACGCCGTGACCGGGCCGTGGCTCGCACGTCTCGCCGAGCTGGCAACCCCCGACGACTCGGCGCCCACGCCCGCCTAGACTCGACGGGTGAGCAGCGACCCCAACCGCGCCGACCTCGGTAAGGACCCGCAGCGTGTCAGCGGGATGTTCGACCAGGTGGCACCGGCCTACGACCGCACCAACACGGTGCTGAGTCTCGGCAACGATCGTCTCTGGCGCGTGGCGACCCTGCGGGCGGTCGCTCCGAAGCGGGGCGAGCGCATCCTCGACCTGGCCGCCGGGACGGGGACTTCGTCGATGGCGTTCGTGCCCAGCGGTGCCCACGTCGTCGCGGCCGACTTCTCGAAGGGGATGATCGCCGAGGGGCGACGTCGTCACGGAAACGTCCCGAACCTCGAGTTCGTGCAGGCGGACGCCACGGACCTGCCGTTCGAGGACGGCGAGTTCGACGCCGTCACGATGTCGTTCGGGCTGCGCAACGTCAACGACCCGCGGCGCGCGCTGCGGGAACTCCGCCGCGTGACCCGCCCCGGCGGACGGATCGTCGTGTGCGAGTTCTCGCACCCGCCGTCCCGGGCCTTCAACGGGCTCTACCGCTTCTACAACGACCGGATCCTGCCGCTCGCGGCGCGGGCCGTCAGCTCCAACGTGGAAGCGTACGACTACCTCAACGAGTCCATCCGCGACTGGCCGGACCAGTCGACGCTGGCGAGCTGGATGCGCGACGCGGGATGGGATGCCGTCGCCTACCGCAACCTGTCCTTCGGCATCGTCGCTCTGCACCGCGGCATCCGTCCCGCGGGATGAGTGCGTCGCGACCGACCCCGCCGTTCCCGATCCTTCCCCGCGGGGGCCTGTCAACCGTCGAGATAGCCGAGGGACGGCGCGACCGCGCCAGGATAGGCTGAAACCGTGACCCCGAGACTGCCCGCGGCCAGCACCCGCCTGACGGGCAAGCTGGGCCTGAGTGACCGCATCTTCGCGGGGCTGCGTTCGCGCACGCTCCTGTCGACCGTCGAGGCCGGCCTCGCGCGCGTCGAGAGCACGCTCGAAGGCGAGGTCCGCAGTGCCGACCGGCTCGCCGACGTCACCGCCCGCTATCTCTACGAGGCCGGCGGAAAGCGCGTGCGCCCGATGCTGGCGATCCTCACCGCGCAGCTCGGCCGCGGGACGACCCCCGAGGTCATCGAGGTCGCGACCGCCCTCGAGCTCACCCACCTCGGTTCGCTGTACCACGACGACGTCATGGACGGCGCCGACAAGCGTCGCGGTGTGCCCAGCGCGCAGACGGTGTGGGGCAACAACATCGCGATCCTGACGGGCGACCTGTTGTTCTCCCGTGCGAGCCAGCTCATGGCCCGCCGGGGCGAGCGGGCGATCCAGCTGCAGGCTGACACCTTCGAGCGTCTCGTCCTCGGCCAGATGCACGAGACGGTCGGCCCGCAAGAGGGTGACGAGCCGGTGGAGTTCTACCTCCGGGTGCTCGCCGACAAGACGGGCTCGCTCATCGCGGCCGCCGCGCAGTGCGGTGTCATCTACTCGGGCGCCCCCGAGGAGTTCGAGCAGCCCATGGTCGTCTTCGGCGAGAAGGCGGGTGTCGCCTTCCAGCTGCTCGACGATGTGATCGACCTCTCGCCGGACGCGTCCGAGACGGGCAAGGTGCCCGGCACCGACCTGCGCGCGGGTGTTCCGACGATGCCGTATCTGCTGCTCGGGCACCGCTCGGACGCGGCGTCGGCCGATCTGCGCGCGCGGATCGACGAGGGTCAGGAGCGCATCGCGGCCGGAGCCGACCCCGCGATCCTCGACGCCCCGCTCGCCGAGCTGCGCGATCACGACACCACGCACGAGACACTGCGTCTCGCCCACCAGTGGTCGCAAGAGGCGATCGACGCCCTCGCACCGCTGCCCGACGGCGCCGTGCGCGAGGCGCTGACGCGCTTCGCCCGCGCGGTCGCCGATCGCTCGGCCTGACTTTTTCCACCACCCCCCCCGATCACGATCGAGAGGACCCCATGACGAAGCTGCGCCTCGCCATCGTCGGAGCCGGCCCCGCCGGTATCTACGCCGCGGACATCCTGCTGAAAGCCGAGCGTCAATTCGACGTCTCGATCGACCTGTTCGAGCAGCTCCCCGCCCCCTACGGCCTCGTCCGTTACGGCGTCGCACCCGACCACCCGCGCATCAAGGGCGTCATCACGGCGCTGCGCGAGGTGCTCGACCGCGGCGACATCCGCATCTTCGGCAACGTGCGTTTCGGCGAGGACATCACGCTCGACGATCTCAAGCAGCACTACAACGCGGTGATCTTCTCGACCGGGGCGATCCGCGACGCCGATCTCGACATCCCGGGCATCGACGCGCACGGATCGTACGGAGCAGCCGACTTCGTCAGCTGGTTCGACGGTCACCCCGACGTGCCGCGCACCTGGCCGCTCGAGGCCGAGTCGGTCGCCGTCATCGGCAACGGCAACGTGGCTCTCGACATCACGCGCATGCTCGCCAAGCACGCCGACGACCTGCTGCCCACCGAGGTTCCCGACAACGTCTACCAGGGGCTCAAGGCCTCTCCCGTCACGGATGTGCACGTCTTCGGTCGCCGCGGTCCGGCGCAGGTGAAGTTCACCCCGCTCGAGCTGCGCGAGCTCGGCGAGCTGCGCGACGTCGACATGGTCGTCTACGACGAGGACTTCGACTACGACGAGGCCTCGCTCGCCGCCATCCAGACGAACAAGCAGGTCAAGGTCATCGACCGTGTGCTGCAGGAGTGGCGGACCCGCCCGGGCGTCAACAACGCCGGGGGAGAGGCGTCCCGTCGCCTGCACCTGCACTTCTGGGCCAAGCCCGTCGAGGTCGTCAAGGATGCCGAGGGTCGTGTCGCCGCATTCCGATACGAGCGCACCCGGCCTGATGCCGAGGGCGGGGTCGTCGGCACCGGCGAGATCCGCGAGGTGCCGATCCAGGCGATCTACCGCGCGGTCGGATACTTCGGATCGCCGCTGAAGGACATCCCGTTCGACGAGCGCCACGGTGTCATCCCCAACCACGAGGGTCAGGTGCTCGCCGCGGACTCGAACGAGCGGATCCCGGGCATCTACGCCACCGGCTGGATCAAGCGCGGACCCGTCGGCCTCATCGGGCACACCAAATCGGATGCCATGGAGACGGTGCGCCACGTCATCAACGACCAGAGCGAGTGGTGGCGTCCCGCCCACCCCGAGGAGGAGGCGATCCCCGCCCTGCTCGCCGAGCGCGGTGTGCGCTGGACCGACCTCGACGGCTGGCACCGCCTCGACGAGCACGAGATGGCTCTCGGTGCCCCGCACGAGCGCGCCCGCATCAAGGTTGTGCCGCGTGACGAGATGATCGCGATCTCGCGCGGAGAGTAACCCGCGTTCTCGAAGAGCCGCCCCGTCGTCGCGACGTGGGCGGCTCTTCCGCGTTCGGGCTCAGCCTCGCCTGCGAGTGCTGATCGCGCGAATATCATCCGCCTCTCCCCGGGAGCAAGCCCGATGCTGTGAAGATCCTCTGCTCGGCAGGATGGAACGCACGACGAGGGGGCCGTCAGGCCTCCGCACCGAGGCGAGGGGGCCGGATGCGAACGGTGAGACGGATCGTGGCCGGAGCCTCGGCGCTGGCCCTCGCGGGCACTCTCGGGGCCTGCTCCGCCGGTGACGGGGTGCCCACCCTGACCTGGTACATCAACCCCGACGACGGCGGTCAGGCCGAGATCGCGGCATCCTGTACCGAGGCCGCCGACGGGGCGTACCGCATCGAGACCTCCCTGCTGCCGCGCGATGCCGCCTCGCAGCGCGAGCAGCTCGCCCGCCGTCTGGCGGCGAGCGACCGGTCGCTGGACATCATGAGCCTCGACCCGCCGTTCATCCCCGAGCTCGCCGAACCCGGGTTCCTCGCGCCGGTTCCCGACGACCTGCAGAACACCGACGGCATCGTCGAGGGGGCGGTGCAGTCGGCCAGCTGGAACGGCGAGCTGGTGACGGTGCCCTTCTGGGCGAACACGCAGCTGCTCTGGTACCGAAAGTCGGTCGCCGAGGCCGCGGGCCTCGACATGACGCAGCCCGTGACCTGGGACCAGATCATCCAGGCCGCCGAGGACCAGAACAAGCAGCTGGGCGTGCAGGGCGCCCTCGCCGAGTCGCTCACGGTCTGGATCAACGCCCTGGTCGCGTCGGGCGGAGGGAAGATCCTCGAGGACCCCGAGGCGAAGCCCGACGAGATGCAGCTTGGACTCGAGTCCGACGCGGGAAAGAAGGCCGCCGAGATCATCGGGCGCATCGGCTCCTCGGGCCTGGGCGGCGCGGGGCTGCCGACCGCGGATGAGAACGCGAGCATGAACCTCTTCCAGGGCGACAACGGCTCGTTCATGGTCAACTGGCCCTTCGTCTACCCGGCCATGCAGGGGGCAGCTCCCGAGGTCGTCGACGACCTCGGCTGGGCGGTGTACCCCCGAGTGGATGCCGGCACCCCGGCCGCCCCTCCCGTCGGCGGCATCAACCTCGGCGTCGGGGCGTACAGCGAGCACGTCGACCTCGCCTGGCAGGCCGTGCAGTGCATCGTGACCCCGGAGAATCAGGCGCAGTACTTCGTCACCAACGGCAACCCGCCCTCCAACCTCGCCGCGTACGACGACGCCGAGGTGAACGAGAAGTTCCCGATGGCATCCACGATCGCGGAGTCCCTGCAGCTGGGTGCGCCCCGACCGCAGACGCCCTACTACAACGAGATCTCCATCGGGCTGCAGCGCACGTGGCATCCGCCGAACGCCGTCACCCCCGATACGACGCCGCAGACCTCGACCGACTTCATCCTCGCGGTGCTCAGAGGGGAGCGACTGCTGTGACCGACACGATCACCCGCGCCACGGGGCGCGCCGAGCCGGCGGCTCCCGTGAAGAAGAAGCGCCGCTCCGACCGCGCGCGGGCGGAGGCCCGGCTGGGATGGATGCTCGCGGGCCCCGCCTTCGGCATCATGCTCCTGGTCACGCTGTATCCGATCGTGCAGGCGCTGTGGGATTCGCTGTTCAGCCTTCGTCTCACCGCGCCCGACGACCGCGAGTTCATCTGGTTCCGCAACTACCAGGTCATCCTCGGCGACCCGGCCTTCTGGCAGTCGATGGGCGTGACGCTGTTCATCACCGTCGTCACGGTGCTGCTCGAGCTGATCATCGGGTTCGGGTTCGCGCTCGTCATGCACCGCGCGATCAAGAAGCTCCGCGGCTTCGCCCGCACGGCGATCCTCGTGCCCTACGGCATCATCACCGTCGTCTCGGCCTTCGCATTCTTCTACGCCTTCGACATCAACTCCGGCGGGTACGTCAACAGCTGGCTGTCGTGGATCCCCGGGTTCGACGAGAACCTGAACTGGTTCGCCTACCAGGGCACCTCGCTCACGGTGATCATCCTCAGCGAGGTGTGGAAGACCACGCCCTTCATCTCTCTGTTGCTCCTGTCGGGGTTGGCTCAGGTGCCCGGCGACCTCGAGGAAGCCGCGAAGGTCGACGGGGCCACCGGCTGGGAGGTGCTGCGCCGCGTCATCCTGCCGAACATGAAGGCCGCGATCATGGTCGCCGTGCTCTTCCGCACGCTCGAGGCGTTCCGCATCTTCGACAACATCTTCATCATGACCGCGGGGGCCAACGACACCGAGGCGCTGTCGCTGCTGGCCTACAACACCTCGATCGGGCGCCTCGAGATCGGCCTGGGATCGGCGATTTCGGTGCTGCTGTTCCTCAGCGTCCTGATCATCGCCGGCATCTTCATCAAGGGCTTCAAAGTCGATCTGTCGGCGGGGAGGAACGGCTGATGCGCGCAATGACCTGGCCCCAGCGGATCATGTGGCTCGTGATCATCGCGGCCGTGCTCGTCTGGTCGCTCTTCCCGGTCTTCTCGATCGCGATGACGTCGTTCAAGACCCAGGCGGGCCTGTTCTCGGGGACGCTCCTCCCGCAGGAGTGGACGCTCGACAACTACGCCACGATCCTCGCCCCGGGCGGCAGCGCGCAGGACCTGTTCCTCCCGGCCCTGCGCAACTCGATCGGCATCTCGCTCATCGCGACCTTCATCGCCGTGGTGCTCGCGACCCTCTGCGCCTACGCGATCGCGCGCCTGGACTTCCCCGGCAAGCGCATCATCCTCACCACGGCGCTCGCCGTGTCGGTGTTCCCGATCGTGTCGATCGTGACGCCGCTGTTCAACCTGTGGCGCGTGATCGGCCTGTACGACACGTGGCTCGGCCTGATCATCCCGTATCTGTCGCTGACGCTCCCGATCTCGATCTGGACGCTCGCGGCGTTCTTCCGGCAGATCCCGTGGGAGCTCGAGCAGGCGGCGCAGGTCGACGGCGCCACCCCGTTCGAGGCCTTCCGCAAGACCGTCGTCCCGCTCGCCGCTCCCGGGGTCTTCACCACCGCGATCATCGCCTTCTTCATCGCGTGGAACGACTTCGTCTACGGCATCTCGCTGACCTCGACGGATGCCGCCCGCCCGGTGCCCGCGGCCCTGTCGTTCTTCACCGGGGCCTCGCAGTTCGAGGAACCCACGGGCGCGATCTCGGCGGCGGCCATCGTCGTCACCATCCCCATCGTCATCGTCGTCGTGATCTTCCAGCGCCGGATCGTGTCCGGCCTCACGCAGGGCGCCGTCAAAGGCTAAGGAGCGAGTCCATGGCATCCATCACCCTCAACAGGATCGTCAAGACCTACGACGACGGATTCACCGCGGTCAAGGGTGTCGATCTCGACATCGCCGACGGGGAGTTCGTGATCCTCGTCGGGCCGTCGGGCTGCGGCAAGTCGACGCTGCTGCGCATGATCGTGGGCCTCGAGGACATCTCCGACGGAGAGCTCAAGATCGCCGACGAGGTCGTCAACGACAAAGCGCCGAAAGACCGCAACCTCGCGATGGTCTTCCAGAACTACGCGCTGTACCCGCACCTCACGGTCTACGAGAACATCGCTTTCCCGATGCGGCTGAAGTCGAGCGACCTCGACGACAAGGAGATCGACGAGCGCGTGCGCCGCGCGTCGAAGCTCCTGGAACTCGACGAGCACCTCGAGCGCAAGCCCGCGAACCTGTCCGGCGGTCAGCGCCAGCGCGTGGCGATGGGGCGCGCGATCGTGCGCAACGCCAGCGCGTTCCTCTTCGACGAGCCGCTGTCGAACCTCGACGCGAAGCTGCGCGGGCAGATGCGCACCGAGATCGCACGGCTGCAGCGCTCGCTCGGCATCACGACCGTCTACGTCACCCACGACCAGACCGAGGCCATGACCCTCGGCGACCGGGTCGCGGTGCTGCGGCGCGGAGAGCTGCAGCAGGTCGCGAGCCCCCGCGGGCTTTACGACCAGCCGGTGAACCTCTTCGTGGCGGGGTTCATCGGCTCGCCGCCCATGAACTTCCTCAGCGGGACCGTCGACGGTGACACGCTGCGCCTGCCGATCGCGGACGTGCCGCTCGACGACCGCCTGCGGAAGGCCGTCGAGGGGCGTGACCTCGTGATCGTGGGCGTGCGCCCCGATGCGTTCGAAGACGCCGACTCGACCGAGCGCGACCTCTCCGGCGGCATCACGGCCGAGCTCGACATCGAGATGACGGAATGGCTGGGCGAGGTGCTCTACGCCTACGTGCCGTACGAGACCGACGAGACGGTCAAGGAGAAGCTGTCGGAGCTCGACCGCGACCTGGACGGCGAAAGCCTGCGCACCGAACTCGTCGTGGCACTGGATGCCATGAGCTCCATCCGTGCGGGAGACGCGGCGCGCCTGTGGTTCTCGCCGGACTCGCTGCACCTGTTCGACCCGGAGACGGGCGTGAACCTCACACGCGACGAGGCGAAGGCCGAGAAGCTCGAGGAGGACGCCCGGGCCGCACGCAAGCGGGCACTGGAGCGGGCCAAGGAACGGGCGTCGCGCGAGGAGGCGTCGGCGTCGCGCTGATCGCCGAGCCGAACTCCTGAGGTTCTGCCGCCACGGGGCTGTCCGCGACGTTCCCGACATCGGGGGACGCCGCTTCTCCGGAGTTCCGCCCGCGTCAGACCGTCGAACCGGTCTGACCCACCCAGCTGGAGAACGCGACGAACGCGGCGGAACCGCCGAGGGTGACAAGACTCCCGAGGACGCTCGGCGTGACGCGCGGGCGTGCGGCCACGACGGTCGCGGCGGTCAGGGCGATCCCGAGCACGAGCTGCACCGCCCAGTACACGGGGCTGGTCGTGGCAGCGACGACCGTGAGGCCGTAGACGCCCTCGCCGATGAGTACCGCGGCGACGGGTGCCGCAGCGAACGGCTTCCACGAGCCCGGCCCCCAGCGCAGGAGCGAGGCGGACAGACCGACGACCGGTCCGGCGAAGAGCCCGATGATCGTGAACGTGTCCTGGAACGGTTCGGCGTAGGAGTACCCCCGCCAGCCGGAGACGATCCGGTACCCCTCGACGAGCAGCACGAACGACACGACGCCGAGAGCCGCGGCGAGCGGGGGCCGCGCCCGCGTCAGCCAGACGAGACCGAACGCGAGGATCGTCCAGCCGCCCGCCGAGTTGGCGAACGACACGAGGGCGTCGGGGAGGACGCTCTGACCGATGCTCGTGAGCCCGCCGAGGGCGAGCGAGGCGGCGGCGACGGAGACGGCGGGGACGAGCCAGTGTCGGGGGTGCACGTCTCCACGCTAGGGATCCGCGGACGCGCGGTCGTCAGCCGGAGGAGGGCGGGGCGTCATCCTCGAGACGGATATCCCCGCCGTAGGCTGGGGCGATGGGGGAGTGGCATCCGGACATCCTCGGCGAGGGCTTCGAGCAGCAGACCCTCCCGCTCGACGGCGATGTCGACGGAGAGGTCGTCGCCACGCTCGTCCGAGCCCGGCCCCACGCGGGCGCCCGCCTCTTCGGCGACCTCCGCGACACCGACGTGCTCTACGTGCACGGATGGTCGGACTACTTCTTCCAGACCGATCTCGCGCGGTTCTTCACCGACCGCGGTGCGCGGTTCTACGCGCTCGACCTGCGCAAGTACGGGCGCAGTCTGCGATCGTCGGTCGCTCCGGGATACGCCGCCTCGCTCGACGTCTACGACGCCGACATCGCCGCGGCTCTGGATGCCATGGCCACCGTGCGCGAGGGGCGCCGGCTCGTGTTGTTCGGGCACAGCACCGGCGGTCTGACGCTGACGCTCTGGTCGGCTCGGCACCCCGGGGTCGCCGACGCGCTCATCCTGAACAGTCCCTGGCTCGAACTGCAGCTCGGGCCGCTCGGGAGGCAAGCCCTCGCGCCGCTGGTCAATGCCCGGGCGCGGTTCGACCCGCTCGGCACGCACCCGGTCGTCGATCTCGGCTTCTACACCCGCGCGCAGCGCGATCTCGGAACGCTTCCCGACAGTCCCGACGGCTGGCGCCCCGCCCAGGGATTCCCGACCCATCCGGGCTGGCTCGCCGCGATCATCGCGGGCCACGCGCGGGTGGCATCCGGGCTCGATGTCGCCTGCCCCACCCTGGTGCTGCTCTCGGCCCGATCGACGGTGGCGCTGAGCTGGAGCGACGCGATGCGCGAGACCGACTCGGTGCTGGTCGTCGACGACATCGCCCGCGCCGCCACCCGCATCGCCCGCACGGTCACGATCTCCCGCATCGAGGGGGCCCTTCACGACGTGTTCCTGTCAGCGCCGAAGGCACGGGATGCCGCGTACGCGGCGCTCGGGGACTGGACGCGAGGGCTAGCGTAGAACGCGATCGAAGGAGCCCCATGACCCTCACCGCCGCCTCCGCCACCGAGCGCTATCGCGCGGCCCGCGACGAACTCCTCGCGGCACGGACCGATCCCGACCGCGCGGCGGCGTTCTCGTGGCCGCGATTCGACGGACCGTTCAACTGGGCGATCGACTGGTTCGACCCGATGGCCCGCGGAAACGACGCCCCCGCGTTGATCGTCGTCGACGACGACGGCACCCACCATCAGCGCACCTTCGACGAGCTCGCGCGCCGCTCGGATCAGGTGGCCGCGTGGTTGGCATCCCGGGGCGTCCGACGCGGAGACGCGGTCCTGCTCATGCTCGGCAATCAGGTCGAGCTGTGGGAGGCGATGCTCGGCATCATGAAGCTCGGCGGTGTGATCGCCCCGACCACGACCGCTCTCGGCGCGGGCGACCTCGCCGACCGGATCGAACGGGCCGAGATCCGGCACGTCATCGTCGGAGCGACGGATGCCGACAAGTTCGACGACCTGCCCGAGGGGCTCGGCCGCATCGTCGTGGGTGGTCAGCACGAGGGATGGACCGCGTTCGAAGACGCGTTCCTCGCCGAGGCGGCGCCCGCGCGGCATCCGGGGACCGTCGCCGACGACCGCCTGCTGCTCTACTTCACCTCGGGGACGACGTCGAAGCCGAAGCTCGTCGAGCACACGCATGCCTCGTATCCCGTCGGGCACTTCACGACGATGTACTGGCTGGGGCTGCAGCCCGGCGACGTGCACCTCGCGATCAGCTCTCCGGGGTGGGCGAAGCACGCGTGGAGCCTGTTCTTCGCCCCGTGGATCGCCGGGGCGACGGTGCTGGCTCTGAACTACTTCCGGTTCTCGGCGGAGCGTCTGCTCGACGAGCTCGAACGCGACCGGGTGACGACGTTCTGCGCGCCGCCGACGGTGTGGCGCATGCTGATCCAGGCCGATCTCACCGGGCGGCGGGGAGCGCTGCGCGAGGTCGTCTCGGCGGGGGAACCGCTCAACCCGGAGGTCATCGCGACGGTGCAGCGCGCGTGGGGCCTCGACATCCGCGACGGTTACGGGCAGACCGAGATGACCGCGGTCGTCGCGAACACCCCGGGCGCTCAGCTCGTCCCCGGGTCGATGGGGCGTCCTCTTCCGGGGTGCCCCGTCGTGCTGATCGACCCGGTGACCGGGGAGGCGTCCGACGAGGGGGAGATCTGCCTCGACCTGTCGGAGCGACCGCTCAACCTCATGACCGGCTACGTCGGCGACCCCGAGCGCAATGAGGAGTCGACCGCGAACGGCCTGTTCCACACGGGCGATGTCGCGCGCCGCGACGATCTCGGCACCATCACGTACATCGGGCGTACCGACGACGTCTTCAAGTCCTCGGACTACAAGATCAGTCCGTTCGAACTCGAGAGCGTCCTCATCGAGCACCCCGCCGTCGTCGAGGCCGCCGTGGTCCCCGCTCCCGACGACCTGCGGCTGTCGGTGCCGAAGGCGTACGTCGTCCTGGCATCCGGATTCGATGCGGGCGAGGACGTCGCGATCGACATCCTCCGGTACGCGCGCGAGAAGCTCGCTCCGTTCCAGCGCCTGCGCCGTGTCGAGTTCCTCGAGCTCCCCAAGACGATCTCCGGCAAGATCCGCCGTGTCGAACTGCGCCAGCGCGAAGAGGCCGCCGTGCGCGGAGAGGTCACGGTCATCGAGTGGCGCGACGACGCGCTGCGGGGGTGAGGCGCCGCGTCGGGATCGTCGCGGCATCGCTCGTCGCGGTCGTCGCGGTCGTCGTCGCCGCCGTGATCCTCACCCGGGGAGGGACGGATGCCGCTCCCTCCGCCGCGGCGACGTCGATGTCGCCGACGCGCACGGCGACGGCGACTCCGACTCGCTCGCCGACGCCGAGCCCTTCTCCGACGGCGACAGCCACGCCAACACCCACGACGCCCGGACTGTTGCGCATCCCGCGCGACACCGCGGGAAACGCTCGCGTGCTCATCACGGGTGACTCGCTCGCGGCCGGATTCTTCGCCTCCACCGAAGCGCAGGGTTTCTCCTCGCTCGTCGCCGGCGCCTTGGGACGCGTCACTCCGACGACGGTGTCTCGGGCGCACGAGACCCTTTCCACGGTCGCGGGCGTCACCGAGGTCCCCGCCGACCTCGATCTCGCGGTGGTCGAGCTGGGGACCAACGATGTCGGCATCCCGACCCCGCTCCCCGACTTCGAGGCGCAGTACGCCGAACTCATCGGACGCATCCGGACCTCGTCGCCGGATGCCGCCATCGTCTGCGCCGGCACCTGGACGGCCGACGGTGCCGCCTACGACGAGGTCATCGCGGGAGTCTGCACCGCGAACGCCGGACGGTACGTGTCACTCGCCGGCCTCTTCGCCACACCGGACCTGCGCGGACCGGCCGGGCGCGACACCTTCGTCGGAGCGGGCGACGATTTCCACCCCAACGACGCGGGACACCGCGCGATCGCCGACGCCGTCCTCGCGGTCCTCGCGCGGTGATGGTTGCGCTCCGGCCCCGCGATGCCGAGAATCGCGGGGTGAACGAGATCCCGGATGCCGGTCCCTTCTTCCACGGCACGAAAGCCGGTCTGCACGTCGGCGACCTGTTGACCCCGGGTTTCCGCTCGAACTACCGGCCCGAGATCGTGATGAACCACGTGTACTTCACCTCGCGGCTGGACGGAGCGGGCCTGGCCGCCGAGATCATCCCCGGCGACGGACCCCCGCGGGTCTACGAGGTCGAGCCGACGGGGGAGTTCGAAGACGACCCCAACGTCACCGACAAGAAGTTCCCGGGCAACCCGACGAGGTCGTTCCGCAGCGCTGCTCCTCTGCGGATCGTCGCGGAACGCGACGACTGGACCCGTCTCACCCCCGAAGCCCTGGAGACCTGGCGGCGGCGTCTGACCAAGATGCGCGATGAGAACGCCGAGATCATCAACTGACCCGGTGCCTCATACCGGCTCGGTCGTGCGGATGAGGCCGCAGTTCACACACGACCATGCGACGAGGAAGCGCTCGTCGTCGAGGATCTCGAACGACAGCGGGTCGCCGCACGTGGGACAGCGACGGGGGTCGGGAGTGCGCTGACGCATGCCCCTCACGCTACGCGCGGTCGCAGGGAGCGGGGTCGATAGGCTCGGGGGATGACGGATGTCCCTCGTCCCGCGGACAATCGCACGCTCCACATCGTCGCGTTGCTGCTCGCGGTGCTCTCGGTCGTGGCGTTCTTCTCCCTCAGCGGTGGCGTGATCGACTACCTCATCATGGTCGCGTGCGCGGCGGCGGCCGTGTTCTTCGGGGTCCGGGGGGTCCTCCGCCCCGGGGCGCTGCGGTGGGTCGTGCTCGCCGGCGGGATCGTGGCGACCCTCATGCTCGTCACGTCGGTCGGACTCCTCGTCATCCGGGTGACGAGGGTGCTGACGTCCGACGCCCCGTTCTAGCGGGTGTAGGTGACGTGGATGACGCCGCTCTCGACGACCTCCGTCGTCACGGTGTAGCGCTCGTCGAGGCCACGCAGTCCGTCCCACAAGCGACCGCCCTGCCCGAGGATCACCGGGCGCACCGCCACGTGCAGACGGTCGACGAGGTCGGCCTCGAGCGCGGAGCGGACGGTCGAGAGGCCCCCGCCCACGCGCACGTCGGCGTCGCCCGCGAGTTCGCGCGCCCGGGCGACGGCATCCGTGATCCCGGATGACACGAACTCGAAACTGGTGCCGTTGTCGAAGGCGAGCGGCGCGCGCTCGCGGTGCGTGAGGACGAGGACCGGGACGCGGAAGGGCGGCTCGTCGCCCCACCAGCCGCGCCAGTCGGGATCGTCGGGGAAGGAGTGGAGTCCGAACATCGCCGCCCCCATCACCTCGGCACCGACGCCCTCGAAGTATGCCGCGGCGTAGCGGTCGTCCACGCCCGTGGTGCCGGCGCCGGAGGTGTCGCCGAAGACATGCGCGCGAAAGGTCCGCGTCGCCATGTAGTCGGCGACCAGGCGTCCCCAGTCCTCGCCCATGGGGTTCTCGGCGGTCTGGTCGGCGGGTGCCGCCACCCCATCGAGCGAGATGTTCAGATCGACGCGGACGGCCACGGGGTCCCCTTTGCGGAGCGGGTCAACGGTGCTCCGTGCATCGTACGCCGCGGGCGACATCCCCCCGAAAAGGGGACAGACATCGGCGACGCGCCCCCGTACGGTGGATCCCTTACCGCTTCGACGACGCAGCGCTTCCCGCACGATTCGACCGTTCAGGAGCACCGATGTCTCGACCACGAACCGTCACCCACGCGTATCGCATGCCGGGTGGGTGGGAGAAGGTCGACCGCCACGCGCTGACCTCCGACCACGCGGAGATGCTTCGCGGCGAGGGGTTCACGCTCGTCCGCGCTCGCCGCGGATGGGCTGACACGCGGGAGATCTCGCTCAGTCTGTTCCTGGCGAAGCACGGTAGCGCCGCCGGACGACGCGAGCTGTGATCGCCGGCGGCGCTGCTCAGCGGTAGTTCGTGAACTGCAGATCCACGTCGAGGTCAGCGGCCTTCAGGAGGCGCTGGACTTCCTGCAGGTCGTCGCGCGACTTCGACTGCACGCGGAGCTCGTCGCCCTGGATCTGCGACTTGACGCCCTTGGGGCCCTCGTCGCGGATGATCTTGCCGATCTTCTTCGCGATCTCCTGCGAGATGCCCTCTTTCAGCGTGGAGGTGATGCGGTACTCCTTGCCGCTTTGCACCGGCTCACCGCTCTCGAGGCTCTTCAAGGAGATGCCGCGCTTGATGAGCTTCGTCTGGAAGACGTCGAGCACCGCGTTGGCGCGTTCTTCGGAGTTGGCCTTGATGACGATCGATTCGCCGCTCCAGGCGATCGACGCGTCGGTGCCCTTGAAGTCGTACCGCTGCTCAACCTCTTTGTGAGCCTGGTTCAGAGCGTTGTCGGCTTCCTGTCGATCGATTTTCGAGACGATGTCGAATGAGCTGTCGCTTGCCATACAGGGAGTTTACAACCGCGGAAAATCAGGGCTCAGGGACTTGAATTCGGCGACCATCACCGCCAACGCATACCGGGTGACGTATGGGGTGAGTCCTACCCTCGGGCCATGCGACGACGCTCTTCCTCGTTCCGCGCCGCGATGCTGATCGTGATCGCGGCCGTCGGGCTGGTGCCGTTGTCCGCGTGCGCGTTCGGGGCGACCGAGCCCCCGCCCTCCGGGGCATACGATCCTGAGGTCATCGCCGCCCGCATCACGGCCACCGCGGAGGAACGGGATCTCCTAGCGGCGGCAGCCCTGGGGGAGCCGATCACGTCGAGCGTGCAGGACACCTGCGCGCGGGGGAGTTACAGCGCGCCGTGGGGTCCGTACGACTCGTACTACTGGGCCTGCGGACACGTGACCTCGCGCGTCGTGTCGACGGCCACCGCCGATCCCGCTCAGCTCATCGCCGACTACCGCGCACACCTCGCCGTTGTCGGGTGCACGCCCGACGAGGCGGCCTTCGACATGGCGGCCGGGTACTGGCAGATGTACGGGGTGCCCGGGCACAACGCCAACGGTGAGGCGTACACCATCGACGACCTCCCCGGCGGGACGGCGGTCTGCGCCGACGGGCGCACGGTCGGGGTGGCATTCCGTTCCGCGGCCGGCTTCGACACGAACACGTTCTTCACCTACGCCGAGGGGGACGGCGAGACGATCACGCACGAGCCGCCCGACCTCGCGGCGATCCACGCCCGTGCGCCCGAGCTCGTCGTCGTGCTCAGCACCAGCACCGGTTACCACACCGTTCTCCGAAACGAGCCGGAACCGCCGTCGACGCCCCGGCCGGGATACTGCGCCTGCTACAGCGGCAGTCCGTGCGACTGCCCCGGCGGTTAGGGGAGGCGCGGGGAGTCCCCGTCGAAGGTCGCTCGCTCAATCACGTCCGGGTCCCAGAAACCCGACGCGAATCGGCAGCCGGAGAATCGCGCTGCGCCGAAGTCGGACTTCGTGACGACCGCATCGCGGAATTCGCAGTCGATGAATCGCGTCTGCCGCCATTCCTGTCCCGTGAATGTTGCCCCGGAGAAGTCGCAAGCACGGAAGACGACTCCGCGGCCGCCGCTCGTCGTTGTCCCGAGAAGGCTGCCGTCGAATCGCGCCTTCGTGAAGGTGCAGCGATCGAACTGCGCGTTGTCCAGGGAAACATGACGCAGCGTCGTCTGGACGAACAACGAGTCCGTCACGCTCGCGTGACGCATCGTGGCGCGTTCGAGAACAGCGCGCGTGAAATCGCAGTCCGTGATCGTCGCCTCGGTCATCGTGCTCGCCAGGTACGCGAACCGGAAGTCGACATGCTCGAGACGCGCGCTGTGCAGCCAGGCGCTCCAGAAATCCGGGGCCATGGTGCTGTTCAGCGTGATGCCGGCGAGGTCCGCGCCGCGGAGCTCCGTGGGAGCAGACGGATCCAAGAGCGTCTCGATGACGTCGCGGCGATCGTCGCGGTACTCATCACAATCCCACCGTCGACGGAATGCGCCGACCTCTCGTGAGCGGATAACCATCCCCCGAGGATAGGCGTGACCTGCCCCGTCGCGGCGGTGCGAGTGCTCAGACGGCGTCGAGCGCGACCGGCCACCCGTCCTTGACCGAGCGATCGTCGTCGCGCCGCAGCGCTCCGGTCCAGGATGCCGACTGCTCGCCGTCGCGTCCGCGTACCTGTCCCGGCCTTACCCCCGCGTATCGGAAGCCGCACTTCCGGGCCACATTCATCGACGCGATGTTGCCCAGCACGCACTCCCAGAGCACCTCGTCGATCACCGTGCGCGCGAAGGTCGCATCGATGACGGCGTCGAGGGCCTCGGGCATGAGCCCGCGGCCACGATGCTCGGCCACGAGCCAGTAGCCCACCATGCCCCACGGCACGCGGACGCCGATCACGCCGAGCAAGGGCCCAGCGTCCGTCTCTCGGATGGCCCAGGTCCATTCGCGGTTCTCGGCCCAGCCGTCGGCGACGTATCCCTCGACGAAGCCGATCGCGTCGTCGCGGGTATACGGCCACGGCGTCGTCAGGTAGTGCTCGAACAGCGGGTCGGTGCAGTACCGGGCGATGTCGTCGACGTCGGCGAGCGTCGGTTGGTCCAGCGCGAGACGTGCAGTGCGCAGGGAGAACGGCGTCATCGCCGCAGCCTACCGATGCGCTCGTAAACTCGGATGCCATGCGAGCACTCACCGAGAACGAGGTCAGGGACGCGTTCGTCAACGCCACCCCCGATGAACTGCGTGTCATCGCGATGCCCCACGACTTCGTGCTGACGGACTGGGACCACCTCGACTTCTTCGCGTGGCGCGATCCGCGCACTCGCGGCCGTGGGTATGTCATCGCCGAGCGCGACGGCGAGCCCACGGGCGTGGTGCTCCGCGCCGCGGAGGGGCAGTCGCGCGCGCGGTTGGCGATGTGCAACCTGTGTCACACGATGCAGCCCGGGGACCAGGTGTCGCTGTTCACCGCCCGCAAAGCCGGGGTCGCGGGGGAGCAGGGCGACACCGTCGGGACGTACATGTGCGCCGATCTCTCCTGCCACGAGACCGTGCGTCTGGCGGCGCCCCTCGCCCCGAGCGAGATCCGCGCGAGCGTGGATCGGAAGATCGACGGCACGAAGCGCAGGACCGAGGATTTCGTCGACCGTGTGCGCGAGGTCGCGGACGTCACGGGGTAGAAGCCCGCGGTGGTTGGAGGCATGCCTCCGGGGATAGTAGAGTGGTCTATCGCGCCTCCGGTCGACTGCCAAAGCCGGGCGGGTGCGCACCTGGCGAGTTACCCAAGCGGCCAAAGGGATCTGACTGTAAATCAGACTGCATTGCATTCGGGGGTTCGAATCCCTCACTCGCCACCACCACGAATCAGCCCCTGACGAGGCGTCACTCACGCCAGGTCGGGGCTTTTCGTGTTTCTGGGGCGAATCATGGGGTGGAGACTCCCACGATCGCGCGCGTGGTGGGGAGTCTCGGTGTTTCGCCGATGACCGGGAGCGTGGGCTCAGCGCGCCTGCTCGAGGAGGATGCGCGACTTCGACTCGAGGAAGCAGAGGAGCGAGCCCAGCACGGTCACCTCGTGGCCGAGGTTGACGAGGTCGGCCGCGCCGAGTTCGATCGTCGACTCGCGGGGTTCCATCGTGACCTTCCAGGTGCCCTCGCCGCCGGTGATCGGCTGCAGGTAGCTGATGGTGTTGGCGCGGCTGAGGTCGACCACGATGAGGCCCGCGTCCGGGTCCTGGTCGTCATCCTGTTCGAGGACCCGGATCTCGCTGCCGGTCAGGTATCCGCGCGCGAGGAATTCTTCGAGCCATCGGTCGAGAGTCTCTTTGCCGAGCAGTTTGCGGACCGGCATGGCACCTCGTTTCTGCGGAGAGTTCTGCGGCGAAACGAGGAAGACCCGTTCCTTCCGCCATTATGGCGGCTGGAACGGGCCGGGGAGAGTGGTTCGCGTGCGTGCTAGGCCGCGCGAACGGGGCGCGCCGACGGGCGCGACGGAGCTGACGCGGTCGTCCGCGCCGGCGTGCGGGCGGCATCCTCTGCGCTCTCCCAGGAACGCACGTCGACGTTCAGGCCGGTGGCGGAGTTCGACTGGTCGGCGAGGGCCCGCAGGTAGTCGCCGCTCAGCTGCTCCGGCTCGGCGGAGTCGAAGACGAAGCGCAGCGGGATGGACGGCTGGAGCCAGATGGTGGAACGGCCGTTCTCTCCCTCTGCGCCGGACCACGTCAGGGTGAAGGACTCACCACGGCGCAGTTTGGTCGCGGTGATGACCTTGATGTATCCCAGCAGTCGGTCGGGGAGGATGACGGGTGCGGTGTCGGAACCGTAGTACAGCTTGGCCATGGCGATCTCCTTCGAGTGGGTCGTTGGGCGGGGCTAACTGCTAACTTAGCAGGTATTTCAGGAAATTAAATAAGTACATGAATAATTCATCTGACTGGATATGCTCGGAGGGTGGCCAGCCGGGGTCGCAGGGGGGAGGGGGTCGTGTCCGACGCGTCATCCGCCCTCATCGAGGCTCTCGGCGACTACGTCGATGCCGGCCGAGAAGCCCTGGTCGCGGCGCGGAAATCGCTTCGCGTGAGTGAGCTGGAGGCTCGAGCGATCCAGAGCATCGGCGCGCATCCCGGCATCCGTCCCTCCCTGCTCCGTGAGCACCTGGATGTGACCTCGGCGGGCGTGACGACGCTCGTGGATCGTCTGGTCGGTCGCGGAGTGCTGCGGCGAGAGCTCGACGCGGATGACCGCCGAGTGAACCACATCTACCTCGAGATCGACCTGGACGACGAGCCGTGGTCGGCTCTGCAGCGCTTCGACATCGAGGCCCACGCCGCCATTCGTGCGGAGTCGCCGGACGTGTCGGTCGCCTTCGCCGACGTGCTTCGCCGCGTCACCGCGCGGGCGCGAGCGACGATCTGACGCGTCCGCCCTCGAGGCGCACGACGTGCGTCGCGCACGCGATGAGCGCCTCGTCGTGGCTCACGCAGACGACGGACGTTCCGCATCGCGTCTCGTCCGCGACGGCCGCGCGGATGAGGGCGCTGCTGTGTGCGTCGAGTCCCGTGGTCGGTTCGTCGAGGAGCAGGAGGTCCGCCTTCCGCGCGAGTCCCTGAGCGAGAAGCGTCCGCTGCCGCTGGCCTCCGGAGAGTGAGGCGAAGGGCCGCCGGGCGAGAGGCGCGATGTCGAGGCGGGTCATCGCGTGGTCGATGGCGCTGCGCCGTGTGGGTGCGCGGCGTGGTCGGGTGTCGGAGCGCCCCCACGTTCCCACGGCGACCATCTCGCGCACCGTCAGGGGCAGACTGTCGGGGACCGCGGCGCGCTGGGGGACGAAGGCGCGGGTGCGTCCGTGGATGTCCACGCGCCCCGCCGTCGGTCGCCGGCTGCCGGCCAGGACCTCCAGGAGCGTCGATTTGCCTGCGCCATTGGGGCCGGTGATCGCGGTGAGGGCTCCCGGCGCGATGTCGAGGTCGACGTCATCGAGGGCTCGCGTGCCGGAGAAGTCGACGCGGATGCCGCGGAGGGAGGCGCACACGGGGGGCATGGCATCCATCATATGAGTTTGAGAATCGTTCTCACTCTCGCTACGGTCGTCCCTCGTGTCCTTTCTCACCGATCCGTTCTCGTTCGAGTTCGTGCAGCGCGCGTTCTGGGGCGGCTCGCTCGTGGCGATGCTGTGCGGCATCGCGGGCACGTGGGTGATCGTGCGGGGGATGGCGTTCCTCGGCGAGGCTCTGGCGCACGGCATGCTCCCCGGCGTCGCGCTGGCGACGGTGCTCGGACTGCCCGTTCTCCTCGGTGCCGCCGCGAGCGCGGTGGTCATGAGCCTCGGCATCGGGGCCCTGCAACGCCGCGGACGCCTGTCGTACGACACGAGCATCGGCCTGCTGTTCGTGGGCATGCTCGCGCTCGGGGTCATCGTGATCTCGCATGCCGGAAGCTTCGCGACCGATGCCACCGCGATCCTCTTCGGAGACATCCTCGCGATCGGGGTCGACGACCTCGTCGTGCTCGCCGTCGCGGTCGCGCTGGGTCTTCTCACGGCCGTGTGTGCACACCGCAGCCTCCTGGCCCTCGCGATCGACGAGCGCGTCGCGCACGTGCTCGGGCTGCGGCCCCGCGTCGCGCAGACCGCCCTCGTCGGGCTCGTCACCCTCGCGGTGGTGGCCTCCTACCAGGCGGTGGGCTCGCTGCTGGTCGTGGGACTGCTCGTCGCCCCCGCTGTCGCCGCGCGCCCGTGGACGCATCGCGTCCCCACCACCATGGCGCTCGCCGCCGTCATCGGCGTGGCCGCGGTCTTCGCGGGCCTCGTGATCTCGTGGCATGCCGCCACCGCGGCGGGAGCGACCATCGCCGCCACCGCCATCGCCGCGGCGGGGGTGTCGGGAGTGGTGCGCGCCGTGCTCACCGCGCTCCGGCGCCGCGTCGCCCCCGCCGTTCCCGTTCCGCTCTGACGCAGAAAGCCTTCATGCTCCCTCCTCCCTCCCCCCGATTCGTCCTTCCCCCCGCTGTCGTGCTGCTTCTCGCGCTCTCCGGGTGCGCGGCGTCCGTTCCCGCAGCTCCGGAACCCTCCGTCGACACCCACGGCGAGATCGCCGGAGCCGCCGAGCTCGCCGAGCCCGCGGTCGGTCTCACCTCGATCGACGGTGCGGGGCACGTCTCCCACCTCGACCTGCTCGAGGAGGAGACCGCCGACCTCGGCACGGTCCGGGCCCCCGTGGCCCTTCATTCCGACGGGCGCTACCTGTTCGCGGCTGACGCGTCGGGGGTCTCCATCGTCGACAGCGGCGTCTGGACCTGGGATCACGTCGACCACTTCCACTACTACCGCGCCGAACCGAAGCTCCTCGGTGACGTTCCGGGCGACGGCGTCGCGACCATCGCCACCTCCACCTCGTCGACCACCGGCGGCACGGGCGTCTTCTTCCCCGATTCCGGCGAGGCCGTGCTGCTCGACACCGAGGAGTTGTCGAAGGGAGAGGTCGTCGAGAGCTTCCGGCTCCGGGTCGCCCCCGGACCGGGGCTCGCGGTGCCCGCCGGTTCGTTCGCCGCGGTCGCGGCCGCCGACGAGGTCACGCTGCACACCTCCGACGGCTCGACGATCGGTGACGCCGTCGCCTGCGCGGAGCCGGCCGGAACGATCACGACCCGCGTCGGAGCGGTGATCGGATGCCGGGACGGCGCCCTCCTCGTCCGTATCGAGGACGACGAGCCCCTCGTCGAGCGCATCCCGTACCCCGACGGGACGACCGCGCCTCGCGCCACCGCCTTCGCCAACCGCGAGGGCCGCCCGACCGTGGCCGCCGTCGCCGAGGGCGCGGGTGTGTGGATGCTCGACACCCGCGCGCGCTCGTGGACCCTGCTTCCGACTCCCGAACCGGTCGTGCAGGTCACCGCCGTCGACGACAAGGGAGCGAACGTGCTCGCGCTCACCGCCGACGGCCGCGTTCTCGTGCTCGACGGGGAGACGGGCGAGGAGCGCGCGGCATCCGTTCCGCTCGTGGGGGAGAGTCTCGCCGCGGGCCAGCCGGTCCGTCTGATCGCCGACCAGCAGCGCGCCTACCTGAACGGTCCCGCCGAGGGACGGATGTGGGAGATCGACTTCGCCGACGGCGCCCGCATCGCCCGGGAGTTCGAGACCGCGCGCACGCCGCTGTTCTTCGCCGAGACGGGGCGCTGAGATGAGGAAGCTCCTCGCGCTCGCCGTGACCGGCGTCCTGCTCGTGCTCGCCGGGTGCACCGGCACGGCGGCATCCGATCGTCCCCTCGTCGTCGTGACGACGAACATCCTCGGGGACGTCGTGTCGCACCTCGTCGGCAACGACGTCGAGGTGCTGACGCTCATGCGTCCGGGGGCCGATCCGCACTCGTTCGAGATCTCCGCGGCCGAGGCCGCGCGCCTGCGTTCGGCCGACCTGCTCGTCGCCAACGGTCTCGGGCTCGAGGAGGGACTGCAGCAGCACCTCGACGCGGCGGCCTCCGAGGGCGTGCGGACCTTCGTCGCGGGGGATGCCGTCACCGTGCTCCCCTACACCTCGACCGACGCCGGCGGGGCCGACGATCCGCACTTCTGGACGGACCCGGCGCGGATGGTCGCCGTCGTCGATGCGCTCACCCCGGTGCTCGAGGAGGTCGGCGGTTCCGCGGTCGCTTCGCACGCCGCCGCCTACCGCGCCGAGCTCGAGACGCTGGACGCTGCGATGACCGCCGCGTTCGCCGCGATCCCGGCCGAGCGCCGCGCCCTCGTCACCAATCACCACGTGTTCGGATATCTCGCCGACCGCTTCGGGTTCCGCCTGGTCGGGGCGGTCATCCCGGGCGGGACGACACTGGCCGCCCCCAGCGCGAGCGACCTCGCGGATCTCGTCGCGGCGATCGACGAAGCGGGAGTGCCGACGATCTTCGCCGAGTCGTCCTCGCCCGACCGGCTCGTGCGGGCGCTCGCGGACGAGGCCGATCGCCGTGTCGAGGTGATCGAGCTGTTCACCGAGTCGCTCACCGATGCCTCCGGCGACGCCCCCGACTACCTGACCATGATGCGCGTCAACACGGAGCGCATCGCCCGCGGCCTGTCGCCCTGAGCGGCCGGCCTCCACCGAAGAAAGAGAAATCACATGCGCAATCCCTCCCTCCGCGTGGGCCTGCTCGCGCTCGCGGTCGGCGCGACCGTCGGACTCACCGCGTGCGCGGGTGGTGCCGGCACCGCCGCGCCCGCCGCGAGCGCCCCGGCCGAGACCGGCACTCGCGTGGCCCTCTCGTACCCCGGCGGCATCGTCGTCCTCGACGGCGCGAGCCTCGACACCCTCGGCGACGTCGCCTCCGAGCAGTTCACGCGCCTGAACTCCGCGGGCGACGGACGCCACGTCATGGTGACGACCAGCGAGGGCTTCCAGGTCCTGGATGCCGGAGCCGCCGACGCCGCGCCCGAGCTCACCGACCTGGTGTTCCCGGCCTCCAAGCCGGGACACGTGGTGACGCACGGCGGCAAGACCGTGCTGTACGCCGACGGGACGAGCGACTCGACCGTCTTCGACAGCGACGCGTTGCTGGCATCCACCGATTCCCTTCCGTCCGTCGAGACGATCCCGGGCGTCGAGGCGCACCACGGGGTGTCGATCGTGCTCGAAGACGGGACCTTCCTCACGACGGTGGGCAACGCCGACGGACGCAACGGCGTCGTCGCGAAGGACGCGTCGGGGGCGACCCTCGCGCAGAGCAGCGAGTGCCCCGGCGTGCACGGCGAGGGCACCGCCGAGGATGAGGTCGTCGTCTTCGGCTGCGAGAACGGTGCGCTCATCTACGATTCCGGTGCCTTCACCAAGCTCACCGCCCCGGATCAGCCCTACGGCCGCATGGGCAACGCGTACGTCAGCGAGGACAGCCCGCTGATCGTCGGCGACTACAAGGACGACCCGGATGCCGAGGGCTACCTCCTGCACCGCGTCGCCCTGATCGACACCGCCGCCAAGACGCAGCGTGTGGTCGACCTCCCGGAGGGCGTGGAGTACACGTTCCGCGACATCGCGCGCGGTCCCGCAGGGCTCGCGTACATCCTCGCGACCGACGGTGCGATCCACGTGCTGGACCCGGCGACCGGTGATCTGACGGCGTCGTACCCCGTCATCGGAGCGTGGGAGGGACCCGCCGAGTGGCAGGACGCCCACCCCGCGATCAAGATCTCGGGTGACATCGCCTACGTGACCGAGCCCGCGAAGAACGCCGTGCACGCGGTCGATCTCACCTCGGGGGAGGTCGTGAAGAGCGTCACGCTCGATGCGACGCCGAACGAGATCGCTCTGACGAAGTAGAGAACTCCCTCACCGACCGCCCCGGTCGTACGCCACCTGCAGTGCCCCGCGCACCGCGCGTACGCCGGGGCGGTCGGCCGTTCCGCGGCGGACCGCCGTGAACACCTCGCGTCGGGGCTCGCCCGGGAGGTCCACGAGCCGCACGGCAGGCGCCTCGCCCGCGAAGACGAGGTCGGGGATCATGCCGACGGCATGACCGGATGCCACGAGCCGCACGTGCGCGGTCAGGTCGGCCATCTCGAACCTCACGTCGGGCTCGAACCCGGCCGCCCGGCACTGCTGTGTCGCCCACTGGCGGGCGGCCGTGCCGACGGGCTCCATGACCCACGCCCGGTCGCGGAGGTCGTGGAGGCTGCGGGCGGGGTCGTCGCGCGAGACGGCGAGGCGGATGGCATCCCGTCCCAGAAGGCCCCGCTCGAGACCCTCGCGATGTTCGCGCGTGTGACCGGGGTACTGCTCGGCGACCGCGAGGTCGAAGCCGCGCGCGGCGACCTCGAACAGTCCCTCCTCGGGGGCGAGCTCGGCCACCTCGACGCGCAGCTGCGGCTCGCTCGCGGCGAGGGCGTCGAGCGCTCGGGGGAGCAGGCCGTGCGCCGCGGACTGCATCACGGCCACGCGCACCGGTGCGAGTGAGGGGCGCATGCGCTCGAGCTCGGCGCGGGCGGCCTCGTCGGCGGCGAGCATGCGGGCCGCGTGCGCGGCGAGGGCGGCGCCCTGGGCGGTGAGGCGCACGCGCCGCCCGTCGGGCTCGAGCAGGGGCACCCCCGCCTCTTTCTCGAGGAGGGCGAGCTGCTGCGAGATGGTCGACGGGCTGTAGGAGAGGGCGTCCGCGACCGCGGCGAGAGTCCCGCGCACGCTCAGCTCGTGCAGGAGGCGCAGGCGACGCAGATCGAACATGACATCCCTTCGGTCTCATCGAACAGTATGCATCGGTATTCGTCGCTTTTCTCGAACGGATACGAGTCCCATGCTGAGAACATCCGAGGAAGGATCGCCATGTCGCTCACCGATCAGCACGTCCCCGTCGCCGACCCCGCCGCTCCCGTCGACCCGCACGAGCTCGCCGACGAGGCGATCGCCCTCGTGCGCCGCTGGCTCGCCGAGAGCCGCGACGAGCCCGTCGACGCCGCCGCCCAGCGACTGGCCGGGGTGCTGCGCGACCCGCACGGTCTCGACTTCACGGTCGGCTTCGTCGACGGTGTCGTGCGCCCCGAGGACGTGCGCGTCGCCGCGCGCAACCTCGCCGCCCTCACCCCGCTCATCCCGGGCTTCCTCCCGCTGCACCTCAAGGCCGCGATCCGCCTCGGCGCGTTCGCCGCGCCGATCCTTCCGCGAGTGGTCGTGCCCGCGGCGCGGATGGCGCTGCGCTCGATGGTGCGCCACCTCATCGTCGACGCGAGCGATCGCAAGCTCGGCGACGCCATCGCCTCGATCCGCGGCCGGGGAGACGGCATCCGTCTGAACGTGAACCTGCTCGGCGAGGCGATCCTCGGCAAGAAGGAAGCCGCGCGACGCCTGGCCGGCACCCGCAAACTGCTCGCGCGCGACGACGTCGACTACGTCTCGATCAAGGTGTCCTCCACCGTCGCCCCGCACACCCCGTGGGCGTTCGACGCGGCCGTCGCCGACGCCGTGGCCGCCCTCCGCCCGCTCTACCGGGTGGCGAAGGAGACGGGCACGTTCCTGAACCTCGACATGGAGGAGTTCAAGGACCTCGACCTCACCCTCGCGGTCTTCGAGACGCTGCTGGGCGAGCCCGAGTTCCAGGGCGTCGAGGCCGGCATCGTGCTGCAGGCCTACCTGCCTGACGCGCTCGCCGCGATGATCCGCCTGCAGGAGTGGACCGCCGCGCGGGTGGCATCCGGGGGAGCCCCCATCAAGGTGCGCGTCGTGAAGGGCGCGAACCTGCCGATGGAGCGCGTGGATGCCGACGTGCACGACTGGCCGCTGGCGACCTGGCCGTCTAAGCAGGCGACCGACGCGTCGTACAAGGCCGTGCTCGACTACGCGCTGCGCCCCGAGCACACGGAGAACGTGCGGATCGGCGTCGCCGGGCACAACCTCTTCGACGTCGCCCTCGCCTGGCTGCTCGCGGAGCGGCGGGGCGTGACGTCGTCGAAGGGCCCGTCCGGCATCGACGTCGAGATGCTCCTCGGCATGGCCACCGCGCAGCAGGCCGTCGTGCGTCGCACGGTCGGCTCGATCCTGCTCTACACCCCCGTCGTGCACCCGCAGGAGTTCGACGTCGCGATCGCTTACCTCATCCGCCGCCTCGAAGAGGGGGCGTCGAGCGAGAACTTCATGTCGGCGGTGTTCGACCTCGACACCCACGAAGCCCTGTTCGCCCGCGAGCGCGACAGGTTCCTGGCATCCCTCGCCGACATGCCCGAGGGCGTTCCCGCATCGAACCGCGTGCAGGACCGCGCGGCCCCGGCCGACCCCGCGCCGACGCACGGGTTTCGCAACACCCCCGACTCCGACCCGGCGATCGCTGCGAACCGCGACTGGTCGCGGGCGATCGTGGCGCGCATGGAGGGCTCCGACCTCGGCCGCGCCACCATCGCCGCGCACACCGTCATCGACGAAGCCGCGCTGAACGCGCTGATCCAGGATGCCGCAGATGCCGCCGCCGCGTGGCGCGCGCTCGGCGCCGCCGGTCGCGCGGAGATCCTGCACCGCGCCGGGGATGCGCTCGAGAAGCGCCGCGCAGACCTGCTCGAGGTCATGGGCGCCGAGTGCGGCAAGGTCATCGAGCAGAGCGACCCCGAGGTGTCGGAGGCGATCGACTTCGCGCACTACTACGCCGAGCAGGCGCGCACCCTCGAAACCGTCGACGGTGCGACCTTCACCCCCGTCGGTGTGACCGTGGTGACCCCGCCGTGGAACTTCCCCGTCGCGATCCCCGCGGGCTCCACGCTCGCCGCGCTCGCCGCCGGATCCTCCGTCGTCATCAAGCCCGCGGCCCTGGCCGAGCGCTCGGGGGCCGTCATGGTCGAGGCGCTGTGGGAGGCGGGCGTCCCGCGCGAGGTGCTGAAGCTCGTCCAGGTGTCCGAGAACGACCTCGGCCGACAGCTCCTCACCCATCCCGCCGTCGAGCGGGTCGTGTTGACCGGCGCGTACGAGACCGCCGAGCTGTTCCGCTCCTTCCGCCCCGACCTGCCGCTGCTCGCCGAGACGAGCGGCAAGAACGCCGTGATCGTCACACCCAGCGCCGACCTCGACCTCGCGGCCAAGGACGTCGCGATGTCGGCGTTCGGCCACACGGGGCAGAAGTGCTCGGCGGCATCCCTCGTCGTGCTCGTCGGATCCGTCGCCCGTTCGCGGCGCTTCCGCGACCAGCTCGTCGACGCGGTGACCTCTCTCGAGGTCGGGATGCCGTGGGACGAGGCCTCGCGCGTCGGGCCGCTCATCGAGCCGGCGCAGGGCAAGCTCCTACAGGCCCTGACGACTCTCGAGCCCGGCCAGCGCTGGGTGGTCGAGCCGAAGAAGCTCGACGACGATGGCGCGCTGTGGCGTCCCGGCATCCGCGAGGGCGTCCAGCCCGGCAGCGCCTTCCACCGCACCGAGTACTTCGGACCCGTGCTCGGCGTCATGACGGCGGAGACGCTGGACGAGGCGATCGAGATCGTCAACGCGATCGAGTACGGACTCACCTCGGGGCTGCACGCGCTGGACTCGGCGGAGATCGACACCTGGCTCGCACGCATCGAAGCCGGCAACGTGTACGTCAACCGCGGCACCACCGGCGCGATCGTGCGGCGGCAGCCGTTCGGCGGGTGGAAGAAGTCCGCCGTCGGTGCGGGAACGAAGGCGGGTGGACCGCACTACCTCTTCGGATTCGGGTCGTGGACGGATGCCGAGACCTCGGCGCCCCGCACACCCGACGCCCTTGCCGCCCCGGCGCTCGCCGCCGTGCCCGCCGCTGACCGCGAGTGGGTGGCATCCGCCCTCGCGAGCGACGCCGCGGCGTGGGCCTCGGAGTTCTCGCTCGCCCGCGACGTGACGGCGTTGGAGTCGGAGCAGAACGTGCTGCGATACGCCGCGGTGCCGGTCACCGTGCGGGTGGAGGACGCGTCGTCGGCCGCTCTCGTGCGGGTGGTCGCGGCGGGGGTGCGGGCGGGATCCGTCGTGACCGTGAGCTCCGCCGTCGAGCTCGCGCCCGCCGTGCGCGCGTGGCTCGAGGGCGTGGGCATCCGCGCGGCGGTGGAGGACACCGCCGACTGGGCGCGCCGCGCCGCGCGGCTGGCGCGCAGCGGCGGACGGGTGCGTCTGCTGGGCGGATCGGTCGCCGCGGTCGCCGAGGCGACGGGCGGCTCGCCCTCGGTCGCGGTGTACGCCGGGGACGTCACCCGATCCGGCCACGTCGAGCTGCTGCCGTTCCTGCGCGAGCAGGCCGTGTCGATCACGGCTCACCGCTTCGGTACGCCGCGCCGGTACGAGGTGCCTGCGCTGGCCGGTCGCTGAACGGCCCCGCACACCGGGGCCGTCCATCCGGGACCGGGGCCTAGGCCGTACCCGATGCGGCCACGCGCGCGGCGGCTCGGCGCACCGAGGCGGGGACCGGCGTCCCGGGCACCGTCTGCGCAGAGGTCACCGGATCCCCGGTGACGGTCCGGAGCGGCAGCGTCCCGGCCCAGACCCCGCGATCCTCGCCGTCGTCGTCCGCCTCGACCATCGACCCCGCGTTGTCTTTCACGCTCGCCTCGGCCAGGGATACGCGCAGCACCATCGTCGCGGCCAGCTCCCGGCCGGTCATCGGGCGTACCTCGAGGCTGCGTCCGGGCATGAGGTGCTCCGACAGTGTCAGGAGTGCGGCCTCCTTCTCGTCAGCGGGGACCACGGATGCCACCCCGAACACCACTGCGGAGCGGTATCGCATCGAGCTGTCGAAGAGCGAGCGCGCATATTTCAGGCCCAGGAGGTGCGTGACGGTCACGCAGACGGGGGCACCCGCGGCGATCCGACGGAAGAAGTCGCTGCCCGTCGAGCCGTGGATCAGGAGGTCGTCCCCGTCGCGGCCGATGCCGATCGGGAGGGCGACGGGGCGATCGTCTCGGACGATCGCGATGGTGGCGAAAAGGGCGCCGTCGATCACGTCGTACAGGGCCGCTCGGTCCGTGACCTGGTGGTGGGCTTCGCGGCGGACACGCGTCTGAGCGGTGAGGGGGAGGTCGGTCATCCCCTGATTCCAGTCGAGGAAGTGGTCCAGTGCGTAGTCCAGTGAGGGTCGTTCCCCGTGGACCAGTGGCAGACTGCCAGCGTGATCTCTCTCGGCATCCTGGACCGGGACTCCGTCGTCCCGCTGCACGAGCAGCTCGCGCACGGGCTCAGGGCCGCTGTGCTCGCGAGGCGCGTGGGCCCGGGAGATGCCGTGCCGTCGACGCGCGCGCTCGCCGCGGATCTCGGGGTCGCTCGCGGGACGGTCGTGGCCGCGTACGAGATCCTCGCCGGAGAGGGGTACCTCACGACGATTCCCGGCGGAGGGACGGTCGTCGCCGACGTGGTCGTCCCGCCGGCAGCGGCGCGAGTCCCCTCCGCGGGGGCCGCGGAGAGGGTTCCGCGGGCGGAGGTGGATCTGCGTCCCGGTCGGCCGCGGACCGCGGGCGTCGCCGATACGGCCTGGCGTTCCGCGTGGCGGCGGGCGGCGGCTGTCGACCCGGAATCGGATGTCGATGACGCGAGCGGCTCCCCGGCGCTGCGTGTCGAGATCGCGCGGCATCTCGGCCGCACGCGCGGCCTCGATGTCTCAGCGGAGGACGTCGTGGTCAGCGCGGGAACCAGCGACGCGATGCTCTTGACCCTTGTGTCCCTCATGTCGGGGCGCGATCGGAAGCCTCTCCGCGTCGGCATCGAGGATCCGGGTTATCCGCGTGTCCGCACGATCCTGCAGCGGCTGGGAATCATCGCCGTCCCCGTCCCCGTGCGGGTGGGGTCCGGCCTCGACCTCGACGCGCTCGCGCGGCAGCGCGGTCTCGATGCCCTCATCGTCACGCCGAATCACCACTACCCGCTCGGAAGCCGATTGGATGCCGAACAGCGCGCGCGACTGCTGACGTGGGCCGTGCGCGAGGACGTGATCGTCATCGAGGACGACTACGACAGCGAGTTCCCACACGGGCGGGCGCCTCTGCCACCGTTGTCGCTCCTCGATCCGTCGCGGGTGGTGCTCATCGGCAGTCTGTCGAAGATCCTCACGCCGGCGCTGCGGTGCGGGTGGGTCGTCGCTTCGGGGCCCGTGGGGGAGCTGATCCGCGCGACGCGCGAGGACATCGACCTTCCCGTCTCGCTGGTGCAGCAGCGTGCTCTGGCCCTGTACCTCGCGGAAGGCGACCTGGCCCGACACACGGCGCGGCGTCGCCGCGACTATCGGCACCGCCGAGGGCTGCTGCTCGAGGCGTTCGCCGATGCACCCGGCGTCGAGCTGGCCGCGACCGACGGGGGCTTGCATGCGGTGGTGCTGTTGCCCGGACGTGACGTCGCCGTCGAGCGGGCGATCGTCGGGGAACTGGCGGCGCGCGGTGTCCTGGTCGAATCGCTCTCCCGGTACGCGGTGGGCGAGGATTCACCGGCGCGCTCGTCAGGCATCGTGTTCGGGTATGCCGAGCCGTCGACCGTCGTTCTTCTCGAAGCGGTGGGCGTGATGCTCACCGTGTTGCGGGCGCATATCGCTCGTTAGCGGTCTGCCTCGGACGCTTGTCTCCGGCGTTGCATTTCCGGCGTCTCGTCACTTCCCCTCGTCCCTTCCTCTCGTCACTTCCTGGCGTTGCGTCCTGGCGTTGCTTCCTCTCGTCACTTCTTCCTCGTCGCTTCTTCACCGTCGAGAGGCGCGAGCCAGCCTGCGGCACCCAGCATCTCTCGCGCGATGTCGTCGGGGGCGCGTCCGTCCGTGGCGATCCGCACGTCCACCGTGTGCGTGTCGAGCTGCGCCGCGGCGCGTCCGCTGCGGGCGATGTGCTCCTCGAGGGACATGCCCCACTCGCGTCGGGACAGCCGCTCGGCGGCGGTGGCATCCGTCGACGTCAACAGGACGCTGCGCGCGCGGACCTCCCCGCCGAGTGCCGCCGACAGCACCCCGACCTGCGTGATGCTCACGGTGTTGGTGAACAGCAGACGGTGGTACCCGAGAGCTCGATAGGCGCTCCACATGGCGGCGAGGTTGTGTTCGGCGAGGGCGATGCCGTCGCGCCACGGTTCGGGATATGCCTGGTCCAAGGTGTCGCCCTCGATGACGGCGTGCCGGATGTCGTGCGCGGCCAAGATCCTCGAGGCTTCCGAGGCCACGGTCGACTTGCCGACGCCGGATCGACCGCCGATGAAGATGACCTCGGTGGGCGGGGTGCTGCTCATGTCGGCATTATCTCCGGCGCTGGTTGTCTCCGGTACTGGTTGTCTCCGGTACTGGTTGTCTCCGGCGCTGGTTGTCGCCGGTACTGGTTGTCGCCGGTACTGGTTGTCTCCGCCGCTGTGTCTCTTTGCCCCTGTCGGTGCCGGTTCAGAATGGTGCCGTGTCGAACCGGTCCGGAGGCCCTGTCTCGCCGTCGTCACCGGGACCGCTTGCATCCGGAAGAAACACGATCCGCGGTGGGGGAGTCTCTGTCGTGTGCTGGCCGAGGGGGCTTGTGAAATGGAGGGTCCCGTCAGGATTCTGAGACACGGTCCACGCCGTCTCGGTTTTCAGCGTGTGATGCCGCACACAGAGATGGCAGAGGTTCGTCAGCCTCGTGACACCGCCGTGCCGCGCCTCGTGATTGTGGTCGAGCTGGCACCGCGTCACGGGCGCACGACACCCCGGTGCGCGACAGTGTTGATCTCTCGCCGCGAGATAGCGGCGTTGAGCGGCAGTGGGGCTGTATCGATCGACCTCGAGTACCGTCCCCGTGACCGGATCGCACAGCACGCGATCCCACCCCGGTGCATGAGCGGCGAGGTGTCGCGCGGTGCCCGGGTCGATGGGGCTTCGCCCCGCGACGGTCGCGCCGGCGTCGGCGTGTCCGAGGAGGGTGAGCACAGGAACCGTGATCTGCACCTGTGCGCGAATCGCGCCGAGACCGCCGGGACAGGTCTCGTCCGTCGTGGGGTCGATCGCGGGGGACGCGGTGAGGAGGAGATCAGCGCACAGGTCGGCGCCGATCTGAGCGAGCGTGCGTTCGTCGTGAGCTGCCCGTTCGTCGGGGGAGGAGGGGGTGGAGGGAGTATCCGGAATCAGTGGCAGCGCGGGGTCTGCCGAGGATTTCGCCGCGGACCCTGCCGTGGTCTTCGCGCTCTGTTCACGGATCACGGCGGCTTGTCGTCGCAGTCGATCTCGGATGCCGTACGCCACGGTGGCCGGCAGGATGATGCTCAGCTCGGCCATGCCGTCGGCCAGATCCCGTACGCTCACGCCACGGGCCTGCGCCGCGCGAGCGTGTCTCGCTGTCATCCCCTCGGGCTGCACGCTCTCGGCGAGTTCTCGAGCGAAGGCACGCACGCGCCCGGGCGAATCGCGTTCTGCTCGGGTGAGAACGACCTTCTCCCACCCGCCCCGGGTGTCGTCGTCGTCGATGACGATGCCGGTCTCGAGGATCGCCTGGACGTGGCGCAGCGTGATGCTCCCGCTTTCGAGCGCATCGACGGTCGCACCGAACTTCTCAGTCAGGGTGTATGCGTCGCCCAGCTCCTTCTGCACAGTGAGGTCGTGCGTCTTCGTCGCCACAGCGATCTCCAAGGCGACCGACCGGACGGGAAGTTCGCGTTCCCGCGACAGGCGGGAACCCGAGCGAGCGCTCTCCGCCAACGCGATCCTCATGGCCTCGGCCCGCCGTCGGATCAACACCGCCTGCAGTCGGCCGACCTCTCGCGTCGTCGCCCGAATGTCCGCGATGAGGGCACGGAGGTGATCCCGCTCACCGGGGTCGGGCCCGGTGAGCGAGGACGGAGGGAGGAGATCGGTCATGGGTCGAGTTTAGAAACTATGTTCGAAGAGGTGCTCGAAAGTCACCCCATGAGCGAGGGAGATCACCCGCTGACGCGTCGCGGTCTCGCGGCGCGGCGCCCGCCTCGCCGCCCCCGCGTCCGCCTCGCCGCCCCCCGTCCGCCTCGCGGCCTGCGCGTCGGTCTCAACGCCCGCGCGTCCGTCCCGCCCCGGCGTCCGTCCCGCCCCGGCATCCGTCCCGCCCCCGGGCACCGGCGGCGTCCTCACCCCTCCAGGATCTCCAACGCCGCCATCGCTGCGTTCTGGCCGCCGATCCCACTCACAGCTCCTCCGCGCTGCGCGCTCGACCCGCAGACCAGCACCCGCGCGTGCGCCGTCGCCACGCCCCACCGCTCCGCCGCCTGACCCGACGCAGACGCCTCATCCGACCCAGACGCCCGACCCGACGCAGACGCCTCACCCGCCACCGCCCCTGCAGGCTCCGCAGAACCCCCAGCCGCCGCAGCCCCCGCAGAACCCCCAGCCCCCGCAGAACCTCCAGCCCCCGCAGAACCCCCAGCCCCCGCAGAACCCCCAGCCGCCTCGGGCGACACCCACGGCCACGACAGCCCGCCGTGGAAGATGTCGCCGCCGACCATGTTCAGCGACTCCTCGAGATCGGCCGTCGTGCGGGCCTCGATGCACAGGCGCCCGTCCGGCGCGCGCAGGATGCAATCGCGTAGCGGCTCATCGAGCACCGCGTCGAGCGAGCGCTGCGCGGCGGCCAGCAGGCGCGAGCCGGCCGCGACGGGGTCGGTGTCGTCGAGGAGCCGATGCGGCACCTGAAGCCCGAAGAGCGTCAACGTCTGCGCGCCGCTCGCGCGCAACTCCTCGCCGAGGATCGACGGGTCGGTCAGCGAGTGGCAGTAGATCTCGAGCGGCAGCGGGTCGGGCAGCATCCCTCCCGTCGCGGCCACGAAGGCGGAGTCGAGCTGGGTCATGGTCTCGTTGACGTGGAAGGTCCCGGCGAAGGCCGCCTCGGGGGACACGGAGCGATCGCGAAGGCGCGGCAACCGCGACAGCAGCATGTTGACCTTGACCTGCGCCCCCTCCGGCTCGTCGACCGCGGTGGGCGCGCCACCCGCGGTCAGGAGGCGTGCCAGAACCGCGCGCCCCACGCCGCTGAGCACGAGTGAGCCGTAGAACACCTCGGGCCGATCGGTCACGCCGTGCACCTCTCCACCGGGCGACACCGAGATCACATCGACACCCGTCACGATCTCGGCCCCGGCCTCGCGCGCGGCCCGTTCCAGCTCGGCCGTGACGGCCCCCATCCCTCCCACGGGGACGTCCCAGTGCCCGGTCTCTCCGCCGATCACGTGGTAGAGGAAGCAGCGATTCTGCGCGAGCGAGGGATCGTCCGACGACGCGAACGTGCCGATGAGTCCGTCGGTCAAGGCGATTCCGCGGACGAGATCGCTCTCGAACGACGAACGCAGCAGCTCGCCGAGCGGCCGCGAGGTCAGCGCCGACCAGAGCGCGTCGTCCCCCAGGCGCTCGCGGATCTCGTCCTCCGTCGGCAGAGGTTCGGTCATGGTGGGGAACACGACGCGGCCGAGGGGCGCCAGCCGGTCCCCGAAAGCCGCATAGCGCGCGGCTTCGTCGGCGTCGCCGAGCGTCCGTGAGAAGGATGCGGCGGTGGCCTCGGCATCCTGAGTGTCGATGAGGATGCCACGCGACGGGTCCGCCGGATCGGGTGTGTAGGAGGAGTAGCGCCGTCGACGCAGCTCGATCCGCAGGCCCAGGTCGTCGATGATCTTCGGCGGCAGGAGGCTCACGAGGTACGAATACCGGGACACTCGGGCGTCGACCCCCGCCCAGGGTCTCTCCGACACGGCGGCGCCGCCGACGGCATCCGATCGCTCCAGAATCACCACCGATCGCCCGGCGCGGGCGAGATAGGCCGCGGCGACGAGGGCGTTGTGCCCTCCTCCCACGATGACGACGTCGTACCGGCGAGTCTCCGAAGCGGTCATGTCCCCACGCTAACGACGGCGGTGGATTCGGCCGAGGGGGTGGCGCAGTAGCGTGGATGCCATGACCCTCGCCGCGGAACTGCTCGACATCGCCACCCGCATCGCCCGAGAGGCCGGCGGCCTCGCGCTGCGCCGCCGCCAGGAAGGTGTGACGGTGGCGGCCACCAAATCGGCCGCCGCCGACATCGTCACCGCCGCTGATCGCGAGGTCGAGGCGTTCGTCCGCGCGGAGCTGGAGCGCGTGCGTCCCGGCGACGGCTTCTTCGGGGAGGAGTCGGCCGCGACCGAGAGCTCGACCGGCATCACCTGGGTCGTCGACCCGATCGACGGCACCGTCAACTACGCGTACGGCATCCCGGCGTGGGCCGTCAGCATCGCGGCGGTCGAGGGCCCGGCCGACCCCGCGCAGTGGGTCGCGCTCGCCGGAGCCGTCTACAACCCCGTGACCGACGAACTGTTCCGCGCCTCGCGCGGCGGCGGAGCGTGGCTCGGCGACCAGCGCCTCGCCGTTACCGGTGACGTGGGTGAAGCGGGAGGTCTCGTCGCGACCGGCTTCGGGTACGACCCCGCCACGCACGCTCCGACCCTCGCGCAGCTCACCCGGGTCATGCCCGTCGCCCGCGACGTGCGCCGCATCGGTTCGGCCGCGCTCGATCTCGCTTCGGTCGCCGCCGGACGGATGGATGCCTACTACGAGAAGGGCACCAACCCTTGGGATCACGCGGCGGGTGTCCTGCTCGTGGAGGAGGCGGGCGGCGTGCTCGGCGGTACGCCGGGCGGGCGTCCGGGCAAGGGCATGGTCATCGCGGCAGGCCCCGAGTTCTTCCCGCGCCTGGAGGAATTGCTCGACTACGACAGGTGAGACTGGGCCAGCGCTCATGACATTCCCAGTCCCATGGGGTTAGTGTGTTTACCCGATCGTTATTTTCGCGACCCGAACCAGCGGAAATGGCAAAAGCCCTGAAAGCCCGAAGCCGTCGCGCTTGCGACACGACACGAGAGCCATCGCGCGTTGCCGTCAGAAGCCCCAGAGACTGAGCCCGCCCGCACCCGGCGATCCAGTCGACCCACCGCCGTGCCCGCCTCCGCCCCGCAGCTCACGCGGGCCGAGATGCGCCGTCGTACCACCTCGGCCGTCCTGGACGAATCGACTCCGGATGCCGTCGCCCCCGCCGAACCGGCCCCGGTCGATGCCGATGTGGCCTCCCAGTCCGCCATGGTCGAGCAGGTCGCCGCGGCCGTCGTCGAGACGGTCATCGCCGCGACGATCGAGCCGACGCTCCCTCCCCGTCGCCGAGCCTCCCGCACGCCGGACACGGCCCACGCGGTCGAGCAGCGTCCGGCCGACGCCGGCGTCGAGGTCCTGGCATCCGAGGTCCCCTCCGCCGACGCGGATGCCGATGCCCTCGCGGTGACGATCGTCGATGAGCGCGCCTTGGAAGAGGGCGACGTCGCCGTCATCCTGCAGAGCGCTGAGCCGTCGACCGCGACCACGCCCGTCGCGCTCCCGACCTCTCCCATCACGCTTCCCCCGACGCGCCGCACCCGCCGTCGGCCCGAGGCCGTCGCGGCAGTCGACGAGGCTGTCGCCCTCGACGCCACGGCGAGCCCCGCCGCTCCCGAGACGACCTCGACGCCCGCCGCCGCCCCGACGCCCGAACGCGCTCGGACCGCTTCCGCCGGGTCGTCCTTCGGTCCCGCCGCCGACGCGAACGCCGAGCCCGACGAGTTCGAAGCCGCTGCGCGCCTCTTCGCCTTCACCGGTGAGACGCCCGTCCAGTCGTCGAAGGTCGCGACGCCCGCCGCGCCCGTCACGCAGGGTCTGCCGGTGGTGGCCGCTCCGCGGACGCGCCGCAACGGTCGCCGGATCGCTGCCGCGTCGTTCTCGGTCGGCGTCATGGGTCTGGTCGGCTTGATGACGGTCGGCATGACCATGCCCGTGAGCGCGCTGGCCTCGGCCAGCGGCACCTCGAGCGTCACCGCGGTGGCCGACACCCAGCCCGCGACCGTCTCTCTCGCCGCGGGGGCACCCTCGGCGGGCGACGTCGACAGCTCGCAGGGCATCCAGGCCTACGTGGCCCCGGCGCAGTCGCAGGCGGCGGTCGTCGACCGCGCCGACGGCTACGCGGCGTCGACCTACACGCAGATGGCGATCGACTCGGGCATCAAGTACCCCTCGAACTTCTACGTCAACAACCCGAACTCGCCCATCCAGTGGCCCTTCGCCGTCGGTGTGTCGATCTCGTACGGCTTCGGCATGCGCGACGGGGGTTTCCACGAGGGCGCCGACTTCGTGCCCGGCGAGGGTGCGCCGGTCCAGGCGATCGCCGACGGGACCGTCCGCATCGCGACGGAGCAGGGCGGGGCGTTCGGCGTCACGGTACTGATCGACCACGAGATCGACGGGCAGCTCGTCTCGAGCCGTTACGGACACATGCAGTACGGCTCGCTCCAGGTGACGCAGGGCGAGCACGTTCACGTCGGCCAGTTCCTCGGACGCACCGGCAACACCGGCCGTTCGTTCGGCGCGCACACGCACGTCGAGATCCTGCAGAACGGCACCACGCCGATCGACCCGATCCCGTGGCTCCGGGAGCACGCGGGAGGCTGACCGATTGGGGGATCGGGCCTCGGCTCTGATATCCTCTTCTAGTTGCCCGGAGCGATCCGGGTACGCCCCGATAGCTCAGTGGCAGAGCACTTCCATGGTAAGGAAGGGGTCGTCAGTTCAATCCTGACTCGGGGCTCAAGGCATCACTTTCGAACATCGGATGCCGTGCGGCGGGGTAGCTCAGTTGGTGAGAGCGCACGACTCATAATCGTGAGGTCGCGGGTTCAAGCCCCGCTCCCGCTACATCTCGGACAGCTCGGCTGTCCTACTCGAACAGTTGCCGCATCTGTCCCCGTGACTCTCCGGGGCGTCGTGGTACTCCAAGTGCTCCGCGTCAGTGGACTCGTGTCGCCATCTCGCACGGGTGGATGAACAATGGTGCCGTGTCAGAGCAGCTTCGACCCGGGGTTGCCGGGGAGTCGGCGCTCCCCGGCAACCCTGAAGTGATCCTGACCCGTGGCTGCTACCAACTCTTGAAGAAGTACGGGCTGTCCGTCGGCGCGACGCTGGACCCCGATTGTTGGTCGGTGACCACGCAGCCGGAGTTGTAGGTCGTCGCGGACCACGTGAAGGAACGGCCGGCGGCGCCCAGTTCGATGTACTGTCCCGTGAGGCCGTCCGGCACGGTGTAGCTGCCCGATGCCGACTGGGTCACGGAGTAGGACTCGCCGAGGGTCACGCCGGCGGTTACCGATGCCTGCGCGATGACGGAGCCGACGCTCACACTGCCGGAGGTGGAGACATCCGAGTGCACTTCGCTGGTCTGCCCAGCAGAGATGGTCAGCGTCGCTCCGCCGTCCCCGTAAGCGCGAAAGGTTCCGGGCACATACGTCGTTGCCACGTCGGACACGGCGATGTCGGGCCCACCTCCGGAGCATTCGGAAGCGTTGGCCGAGCTCACACCTAGCCCCGTCATCGCCACCGCAACGACCGTGGTCGCGGCCACCCTCGTCCATCGTTGACCTGTCTTGTTCATTTCTCACCCGTCCTTTCGTGTGTAGTAGGTGGTGAGCCAGTAGTCGCTTCCGTCCGGGACGTCGATTTGCAGTGTCGTCGGCTCTGACGGGTCGTCGAGTGGGACGGCCGCGATGGACATGCCCGCGGTGCCGCACGTGGCCCCGATGGTGTTCGGGTGCGCTTGTTCGACGGTGATCGAGTAGGTGTCGGTGCCGGTGCAGGTCAGGAGGAGCACCACTTCGACGGGGGCGCTGAGATCGGCGGCCGGCAGCGTGATGGATTCATCCGTGTCCCCGGAGAAGTCGCCGGCGGGGACGGCGCGGGGATACTGCGCCATGACCTTCTCGCCCTGGCTGGCGAAGCGTTGTGCGTCTGAGGTGGTGCCGACGGGGGCCGTCGATGTCGCCGTGGTGGGCATCGGGGATGGGCTCGGGGCTTGCGGTGTGCACGCGCCCAGGACGGTCACAAGCGCGAGGGCTCCGACAACGCTCAGCCTTCGGCACGTGTTCATCTCACCCTCCCGCTTCGTCCTCTGTCGCATCGCCGGCTATGTTCGTCCACGCTCGGCAGGATGTGAAGCGTCGGCATTTTGCGGTAGTTCTCAGGGAGGAGCGAATCGGCTCCTGACCAGCGGTTATTCCGCCCAGCTCTGCGACCATCTCGTCACAAGCGCCTTGCGGTTCCCTCCGGACGTGGCTACTCAGCACGGCGCGATGCGCCCGGGGGAGCAGCCAGACCCGTGTGCAAAAGCGGGAGACAGTGCTCGCGCCTCGCACCGACCGAGGGTCAACTCAGGAAGCCGCCACCCTGCCGGACCCCATCGTCGTCGGTGCACTCCGGGCTGCGGTCACAGAACTCGTCCCGGCTCGAGAGAATGAGGCGTGATCGACCGTCTGAATCTTCCCGCTTCCATCGGAGCCCGCGACGCGAACGTGCTCGTCCGTCGGGCGACGCGTGACGACCTGCAAGCGATCATCGAGTTGCTCTCCGACGATCCGATCAGTTCCGGCCGGGGGGATGTCGCGAATGACGAAGATCGCCCCGCATACGCGGCAGCGCTCACTCGCATCATCCACGATCCCGGCAACGAACTCCTCGTGGTGAACCGCGACGAAGCCATCGTGGGCACCCTGCAACTCACGGTCATTCCCGGGATGGCTCGTCGGGGGAGCACCAGACTCCTCATCGAGGCTGTGCGGATCGCGAGCGCAGCGCGCTCTCCTCGGGGATCGGGAGCGCGCTGATGCACTGGGTCGTGGAACGGGCCGCGATCGATCTTGAGGCGGCGCTGGTGCAACTGACCTCCGATGCTGCCCGCGAAGATGCTCACCGGTTCTACCGCAGGCTGGGGTTCGTGGACTCTCATGTGGGCTTCACGTTCCACGTCACTCTGCCGGCTTCAGGCTCCCGGTAGTCGGTCGCCACTCGCACGCAGCTCGGGCGGCGGCTTCCTCGGATTGCCCCGCGTTGAGTGCCTGCTCGTAGAAGCAGACGACGAGTTCGGTGTTGTCGGTCGTCGACATGAAGGGTCCGAGGGCTGAGGCGGCTCAGCCGGCGTGGGCGGAAGAGCCCGCCCTGCCGACCCCCACCCGCTCGTGCAGGGCCCGACTCGCCGCGACCGTGGCGTGGTTCTCGGCCGCCCACTGCGCGAGCTGAACGACCGCGCGCTGAAGCGAGGTGCCCAGGTCGGTCACGTGGTACTCGACCCTCGGCGGTACCTCCGCGTACGCCTGCCGCACCACGAGGCCGTCACGCTCGAGCGCCTTCAGCGTCACCGTCAACATGCGCTGGGAGACACCCGGGATGCTCGCCATCAGATCGGAGTAGCGAAGGGTCCGGTCGCCCAGCGTGCTGAGCACGAGAACGGTCCATTTGTCGCCGATGCGGTCCAGCACCTCGCGGATGAAGGCGCTGTCGTCCGGCCAGGCCGTGCACGGGCCGACCGCCGTTCGTTCCTTGACCATCCGCACCTCCCCGGCCGTCCCCACCGTAGCAAGACGCGCGCCGGCGGGACGTCGCGCGATCTCGGGGCGCCCGCGCGGTTCACCACCAGTCGTCGCTGCCGTCCTCCTCGGCATCCGCGCCCCGCCCGTCCGCCCACGCCATCCGGAATCCGCAATCGCGGCACTCGTCGGCCTCGATGCCCTCGTCGATCAGCGGGTGCATCGTGATCCCGCACGACGGGCAGATGGGCTGGGCGTCGTCGCGGAGGTCTCCGTAGGTCATGGTCGTGCGCGCTCCCGTCGTGCTCGGAGCTTCCATTCAATCCCGACTTCGAGGGGTCAGCGCCGTCGCCCCGCCCCCACCGTCCGCACCGCCGCCGTCACCACGGGCGCCGAGATGTCGAACGCGGCGCCTCCCGGCACCGACTCCAGCAGCCGTCGCGTGTAGTCGTCCCGCGGGGCGGCGAACACCTCGTCGATCGGCCCCTGCTCGACGATGCGCCCGTGCAACAGCACGACCACCTCGTCGCAGAGCTCCTCGACGACGGCGAGGTTGTGCGAGATGAACAGCATCGTCAGGCCGCGGTCGTCGCGCAGACGTCCGAGGAGCTGGAGGATCTCCGCCTGCGTCGACACGTCGAGAGCAGAGGTGATCTCGTCCGCGACGATCACGTCGGGATCGACCACGAGCGCCCGGGCGATCGCGATGCGCTGGCGTTGACCGCCCGAGAATTCGTGCGGGTAGCGGTCGACGGCATCCGGACCCAGGGCGACGGATGCCAGGGCCTCGACGATCCGCGCCCGGTGGCGCCGCAGACTCGCGCCGCGCGGATCGATGGCCTCGGCGAGCGTCTGTCCGATCGTGCGGCGCGGGTCGAGGGACGAGAACGGATCCTGCGGGATGTACTGCACCCGCCGGCGCACGGTCCCGAGGACGGCGCGGGGAGCGGACGCGAGCTCGATCCCGTCGAACACGACGGATCCTGCCGCGACCCGGTGCAGCCCCACGATCGTCTTCGCGAGGGTCGACTTGCCCGATCCCGATTCGCCGACCACGCCGATCGTGCGCCCGCGGTCCACGTGCAGATCGACGCCGTGCAGCACGCGCGTGCTCCGGATGCCATGGCCCAGGTCGACCGCGAGGTCGCTGATGCGCAGGAGTGGGGTGTCAGACACGGTGGGCCTCCTCGACGGCACGGGGGACGATCTTCAGGGTGGGCGTCGCGGCGAGCAGGGCCCGGGTGTACGGGTGCTCGACCTCGCGGCGGCGCAGCTGCTCGGCGGTGAGGCGCTCGACGATCTCGCCGCCGCGCATGACCAGCACACGGTCGCACAGGGCCTCGACCACGCCGATGTCGTGCGAGATGAACAGCACGGCGGTGCCGTGGTCGTGGTTGAGGCGCTTCAGCTGCCGGAGCACATCGGCCTGCACCGTGACGTCGAGAGCCGTGGTCGGCTCGTCGGCGATCAGCAGCGCGGGGTCGGTCACCAGCGAGCCGGCGATCGTCGCGCGCTGCAGCATGCCGCCGGAGAGCTGGAACGGATGCTGGCCCATGACGGTCTGCGGCTCCCGGATGCGCATCTCGCCCAAGCCGTCGCGCAATCTGTCGCGCGCGGCGCGGCGCGAGAGGCCGAGGTGGACGCGCGCGACCTCGGTGAGCTGTGCGCCCATCCGCAGGGCCGGATTGAAGGTGGATCCCGGGTCCTGGTAGACCAGACCGATCTCGCGCGCGAGGCGCGAGCGGTGTCCGGGGGAGAGGAGATCGAGGTCGCCGAGACGGAGGATCTCGGCATCCACTCGTACCCCGTCCGCCTGCAGTCGGGCGAGGGACATCGCCGTCATGGACTTGCCCGAACCGGACTCGCCGACCAGGCCCAGGATCTCGCCCCGGCCGATCTCGAAAGAGATGCCGTTCACGAGCGTCTTGCCGCTCGGCGCCGTCACGGTCAACGCACGCACCTCGACGAGGGCGTCGGTGTGCACCGAGGTGCCGCGAGCGGTCCGTCGCGCGGACGCGACCCGGGAGCCGCGCGCGCTGCGCGGGTCGAGCCAGACGGCGAGTCCGTCGCCGGTGAGCATCGCGGCGACACCGGTGAAGACCAGCATGACCGAGGGGCCGACGACCTGCATCGGCTGGGAGTAGACGGCGGGGAGCCCCTCGTTGAGCAGACGCCCCCAGTCGAACTCCGGGCTCTGCACGCCGAGACCGACGAAGGACAGGCTCGAGATGTCGAGCAGGGTCAGCGCGAAGCTCGAGGCGATGAGCACGAGCAGGGGTCCCGAGATGTTCGGCAGGAGGTGACGGCTGAACAGGCGCAGGCGGGGGACGCCGAGCAGACGCGCGGTTCCGACGAAGTCGCGCGTGGCGACGGACCCCGTCATGTTCGAGGTGATGCGCGCGAAGCTCGGGACGCCCGCGATCGCGATCGCGACGATCGCCGGGACGGTGCCGGCGCCGAGGATCGCCGCGATCATGAGTGCGAGGATCAGCGAGGGGAAGGCGACCGTCGAGTCCACGATGCGCAACACGACGTCGCGCACCCGGCGACTGCCGACCCAGATGAGCCCACCGATCAGCACCCCGAGGATGACGGAACCGGCGGTCGCCGCGGCGGCCATGAGCAGGGTCAGGCGGGTCGCGACGAGGGTGCGAGCGAGGACGTCGCGGCCGAGGTCGTCGGTGCCGAGCAGATGCGCGGCCGAGGGCGCCAGCCGGGTGTCGGCGGTGACAGTGGTCGCGCTCGCGCCCCAGACGATCGGCGCGACGATCGCGACGACGACGAGCACGACGAGCATGAGCACGCCGGCGACGAGGGATGCCGGGATGCGGCGGCGGCGGTCAGACATGCGTCGGTCCTCCCAGGGTGCGCGGATCGATGAGACCGAGGATCACGTCGATCAGCAGGTTGATGACGATGGCGAGAGTGCCCACCGTCAGCACGATCCCCTGGATGACGGGGAAGTCGCGGAAGATGATCGCCTGCACGACCTCGAGGCCGAGGCCGGGAAGGCTGAAGACCGTCTCGATGACGATCGCGCCGCCGAGCATGCTGGCGAGGATGAGGCCGGTCAGGGTCAGGGTGCTCGCCATGAGGTTCGGCAGGGCGTGCCGCACGTACAGGCGTGCCGCGCTCAGGCGGCGGCCGCGAGCCGTGCGCATGTAGTCCTGGTGCAGGACGGCGTAGGTCTCCTGCACCACCACACGCGCGACCGCGAAGGTCGGGCCGAGCGCGAGAGCGGCGATCGGAAGGATGTAGGCCGTGGAGGTCGCGGCGCCACCGGCGGGGAGCACCTTGAGCCAGATCGCGAACACGACGACGAGCAGCGTGCCGGCGACGTAGGCGGGGAAGGAGGCGAGGAAGCCCGCGACCGTCCCGAATCCGACGGCGAGCCACGGACGACGGCCGCTGCGCGTCAGGACCCCGATCGTCATGCCGACCGGGATGGCCACGAGGATCACGACGATGATCGCGCCGATCGCCGTCGTCGCCGTGTACGGCAGCTTCGTGGCGATGGTCGTCGTCACGGGGGTGTTGTAACGGAAGCTCTGCCCCAGGTCGAAGGTGACGAGACCGTGCAGATAGTCGAGGAACTGCACGGGGAGCGGGTCGTTCAGGTGGAGTCGTTCGCGCAGCGCCGCCACGGCATCGGCCGAGGCGTTGGGGCCGAGGATCGCCACAGCGGGGTCGCCGGGGATGAGCGGGACGATCAGGAAGGTCAGGAGCACCAGCAGGCCGAGCGACAGCACGAGACCGCCGAGGCGGCGGAGGGCGAAGGCCCCCCAGCCGTTGCCCCCGCCCCGCCGGCGCGCCGGTGGAGCGGGAGCCTCGGCGATCACCGAGAGATCGACGCCGGACATCAGTCCGCCGTGGTCCCGGTCAGAACGGCACCGCGAGCGAGGGGAGCCTGCCGGTGCTGCCAGTCGAAGACCGGCTCGAGCTCGGCGCCGAGACGCAGCAGCGTGGCCTCGTCGTAGGGCGCCCCCACGAGCTGGGCGCCCAACGGCATCCCGTTCGTTCCGGTGTGCACGGGCAGCGACAGGGCGGGCAGGCCCGCGATGTTGCAGAACGCCGTGAACGAGATGGTCGAGAACTCGGTCAGCCGCTCACCCGCGGGGTCGTTGTTCGCCTCGTCGTAGACGGAGCCGACGAGCGGGGTGGGCACCGCGGTGGTCGGGGTGAGGAGGACGTCGAAGTCGCGTCCCCACTGCGCGTTGACCTGGCGGGTCTCGATCTGCAGCAGGGTGGCGATCTCGGCGTATTCGCCGGCGTGGAAGGACGCCGCCCGGTCGTAGCGATAACGGATGTAGGCGTCGAGCTTGTCGGCATCCTCGATCGGCGACGCCCAGGTCGACGCGCTGATGATGAGGTCGGCGAACCCGCGGGTCGCCCGCTCCGAGAAGAGGAACGGCGACACCGGGGTGACGTGGTGGCCGAGTGCCTCGAGGGCCCGCGCGGCGACGAGAGCGGCTTCGCGATTCTCGGGGTGCACGGCGACGCCGGTGGGCGCCTCGAGCAGCAGACCGACGCGCAGCCGGGGGCCGGCGGTGCGGATCTCCTCGAGGTACGGCCGCGCGGGGGCGGGGGCGGAGTACCAGCCCAGCGGGTCGAGTCGCCCGAGCGCGTCGAGCACGCCGGCCGCGTCCTCGATGGTGCGCGTGATGGCTCCCTCGGTGGTGGAGTGCTCCCAGGAGCGGATGTCGTTGGGGATGCGACCGCGGCTGGGTTTGAGCCCGACGAGTCCGGTGGCGGCGGAGGGCACGCGGATCGAGCCGCCGCCGTCGGACGCGTTGGCGATCGGCACGATGTCCGCGGCGACCGCGGCCGAGGCGCCGCCTGACGATCCACCCGAGGTGTAGTCGAGGTTCCACGGGTTGCGCGTCTTGCCGTGGCGGCTGTTCTCGGTGGCCGTCAACGCGCCGAACTCGGGGCTGTTGGACCGGCCGAACAGCACGAAGCCGGCCTCTTCGATGAGATCGACGGTGATCTCGTTCGCCTCGGCGGGACGTTCCTCGACGGCCATCGACGAGTAGGTCAGCGGCTGGTCGCGGACGGCGACCAGGTCTTTGATCGGCATCGGGACGCCCTCGAACGGACGGGAGGTGTCGCCGCGGCGAATCCGGTCGTCGGACTCCCCGGCGCGGCGGAGGACGTCGTCACGGTCGATCCAGACGATCGCGTTGACGGCCGGGTTCACCGCGTCGAGGCGGTCGAGGTAGTGCTGGGCGGCTTCGACGGCTGAGACCTCGCCGGAGCGGATCTGGCGGGCGAGCTCGGTGGCGGAGAGGGAGGAGGAGATCATGAGGGGTCCTTTCGGGATGCCGGACCTCTCGGCCCGGCATCCCCGGTGGGGCTACTTCGCGATACGGAAGAGGGGGTCGTCGAGCGCTCCGCCGAGCATCTGCACGGTGAAGCCGGGGCGCGAGGCGTAGATGAACGCGTCGTTGAGCAGGGGCAGGGTGTCGGACCGGCCGACCAGCGCCTGCACCGTCTCGTCGAGGGCGGCGCAGCGAGCGGTCTCGTCGGCGGCGCTGTTGGCCTGCGCGAAACTCGCCTCGGCGGCGGGGTTCGAGACGGCGCCGTAGTTGGTGCCGCCCGCGTCGATCGTGGGGCCCGTGAGGTTCAGCAGGGGGCTCGCGAGCGAGCCGAGGAAGTTCAGGTCGGCGAAGACCGTCATGTCCCAGTCGCCGGGCTTGGCGACGACCGTGGTGATCCAGCTGCCGACGTCGGTGTTCGTGAGGTCGACCTCGGCGCCCGCGGCCCGCAGCGCCTCGGCGATGTACTCGTTGCCGGCGCCGGCGGGGCCGATGATGGTCGGCGCGACGAGACGGATCTTCTTCCCCGACAGGGCGGCGGTGGCCGCGGCCACGTCCTGAGCGGGGATGTCGACCTTCGACCCGCTCACACAGGAGACGCTGTCCGCGCCGAGCGAGGTGAGCACCTTCCCGGTGTCCTGCGAGGTGACATTGCCGTACATGGAGCGGTCGATCGCCTGGACGACCCCCTTACGCAGAGCCTCGTCGGTGAAGGGGCTCCCCTCGCGCTCGTTGAAGATGAGGTAGCTGTCCGAGAACGGGTTCACGGTGACGGTGTAGCCGGTCTGGCCCTGGAAGCGGTCGCGCGTGGTGGCCTGGATCTTGCCGATGTCGAGCTGGCCGCCGAGGATCAGGTTCGCCGTGGCCGTGGAGTCCGGCGACACCGTGTAGGTGAGGTTCTTCGCGGGGGAGCCGGAGACCGTGCTCGTCCAGGTCGGCCACGCGGAGTAGTCGTCGCGCAGCGTGTAGTCGTAGCTGACCCCGGGCTGGAAGGTCTTCAGCGCGTAGGGGCCGGATTCGCTGCCCTTCACCGTGCCGGCGGCCAGACCGGCGGGGTCGGCGAGGCCGGCGGGGCAGACGATGCCGCTGCTGGACACCGACATCGCGTCGACCATGTACGGCCACGGGGTGGCGATGTCGATCGTGACGGTGCCGGCGGCGTCGTCCGCGGTGATCGCGGGGGTGTTGCCGGGGCCGAAGGTGTACACGACCTGCGTGGAGCCGCTGTTCGGACGGGCGAAGTACTCGAGAGAGTTCTTGACGATCGTGGGCGTGATCTTCGTGCCGTCGGAGCACGTGGCATCCGTTCGGATCGTGAAGACGGCCTGTGTCGGCGTCGACGTCCAAGTCGTGGCGAGGCCCGGGACGAGCCCGCTCGCATCGCGGCGCACGAGCGTGTCGTACGAGGTGCGCGCCAGCAGGAAGTCGGGGAGCGAGGTGGCGAGCGTCGGGTCGAAGGTGGCCGGGATGTCGATGGTGGTCCGGATCGTGTCGGTCGACGCGGCGGCGGTGTCGCCGCCGGTCGTGGTGCAGCCGGCCGTCGCGAACGCGACGGTCAGAGCGAGGGTTGCGGCGATGACGCCGTGACGGGTTTTCATGGTCTGCCTCTCGGGTGATGCGCGGGTCGGGTGGGGATGCTCAGGTCGTGATCTCGAAGATCTCGATGGTCGTGTCGTGCTCGTTCGCCCGCGCGCGGCCGACGAACATCGATCTCGTCAACCACTGCAGGTGGGGTGCGACGGTGCGGAAGCGCGGTGTGGTCTCGAAGTAGACCTCGCCGCCCTCGGATTCGCGGACGACGCCGACGTTGTAGACGTCGATGACGTCGCCGTCGGTGGTGCGGATGAGGTAGCGGGCCTCGACGGCGAAGGTGCCGTCGGCGCGCACGAGGCACCAGTCGCCGCCCCCGGGCACGATCTCGCCGGTGACGTCTCCGGTCACCGGTCCGCCGGTGATGGGGATGAACTCGAGGACGTCCTGACCCTGCTCTTCGAGAGGGATGCCGGGATCGACATGAGCGGTGACGGTGAAGCAGTGACGCAGGGATGGAGCGGGAGCCATCGGTTCCTCCGGGCTGTCAAACGGTGCGCTTCGTTGCGCGGTGACCCCGAGTATGTCCATAGTGGATGAAGTAGTCAACAGCATTCACTAACTCGTAACACGAGCCGTCCTCCGAGGAAACAACCGCGCAGCGGCGGGCGTGGACGGTGTGGTTAGGCTGGGTCATCCCGCGGAATCCCGCGGGAGGGAAGGGTTCGTGAACGGGATAGTCTTCTGTCTTCACGAACTCGGGCGACGGCGAGACCCGTCGAAGCCCGTGGGGAGATCGGAGGCGGCATGGCCGAAGAGAAGAGGACGCGTCGCAAGCGCGGGTCGCTCAGTCGCGCCGAGATCGTCGACGCGGCACTTCGCCTCATGGACGGCGAGGGGGAGTCGGCCCTGACGTTCTCCCGGCTCGGTGCGGAGCTGAAGTCGTCGCCCACGGCGGTGTACCGTCACTTCGCCAGTCGCGAGGATCTCCTCCTCGCGCTCGCGGACCGTCTCGACGGGATCTCGCTCGAGGGCTACGAGCCCACCGACGACTGGCGCGCCGACCTGACGGATCTGGCCTGGCGGGCCTGGAGGACCGCCGAAGAGCACCCCGCCGCCGCTGCCGTGACGCTGCTCATGGTGGCGAACAGCATCAACGAGCTGCGAGCGGTCGAATGGATCCTGCGTGCGATGGCTGTCGCGGGCCTGCGCGGGCGCCCCGCCGTCATGCAGTACCAGGTGTACACGCAGATGGTCCTCGGCACCGCCTCGGCCTACGGCGCGCGGCTGGTCCACACCGGCTCGCGCGAGGTCGCCGACGGGTGGATCCAGGTCTACGCGCCGACGGATCCGTCGCAGTATCCGCACGCCGAAGCCGCGAAGGCGGAGCTCGCGATGATGAACTACCGCGAGGTCTTCGCCAAGCAGCTCGACATGTACCTCGCGGCGCTCGAACTCGTCGTCCTCGACGAAGGCGAGCCTGCCGACAAGGCGAGGACGCACGCCGCCCGGGCGTGATCGGGCACGGACCGCCCCGGACCCGCGTGCGGTCGTCGCCCCCTCCGGCAGGATGGGGGCATGACCTCTCGCCTCGCTCTGCTCACCGGCGTCGGCCGGCGTCGTTCGATCGGCGCGGGTCTCGCCCGCGGTCTGGCTGCGGACGGCTGGGATCTCGCTCTCTCGTTCTGGCGCCCCTACGACGATCGGGTGGGACTCGAGCGCGGCGCGGACGACCCTGCGGAGATCGCCGACGAGTGCCGGGCCCTGGGCGTCGAGGTGTCGCTCCACGAGACCGACCTCGCGGACCCGGCCACGCCCGACGCGCTCTTCGCCGCGATCGATCGACGTGTCGACGCCCTCGTGCTCTCGCACTGCGAGAGCGTCGACAGCTCCCTCCTCACCACCTCCGTCGACGCGTTCGATCGACACCTCGCGGTCAACGCGCGAGCCTCCTGGCTCCTCATCCGCGCATTCGCCGAGCAGTTCCCCGCGACGGGGACGACCGACGCCACGGGGCGCATCGTGGCGTTGACGAGCGACCACACCGCGCACAACCTGCCGTACGGGGCGAGCAAGGGAGCGCTGGATCGCATCGTCATCGCCGCCGCCGTGGAGCTCGCCGATCGCGGCATCCGTTCCAACGTCATCAACCCGGGACCGATCGACACCGGGTGGATGGACGAGGCGACCCGCCGATGGACGACGGACGCCACCCCCGCCGGGCGCCTCGGAACCCCCGACGACATCGCCGATCTCGTGCGGTTCCTGCTCTCGGAACGGGGTGGATGGATCACCGGGCAGCTGCTGTCGAGCAACGGCGGTTTCGCCACCGGCTGACCGTTCCTGCGGCTACCGTCGAGTCATGCACGACGCCCCTTCGCCGCCCGCTCGCCTCGGACTCGGGCTCGCCGCGGTCGGGCGTCCGGCCTACATCACGACGGATCGCGACCGCGACCTGGGGCAGGGCGGAGCGCGCTCGGTCGAGGCGATGTGCGAGCGCACGCACGCGCTTCTCGATGAGGCGTGGGCGCTCGGCATCCGGTATCTCGACGCCGCCCGGTCCTACGGGTACGCCGAGCGTTTCCTCGGTTCGTGGCTGGCTGCGCACCCGGAGCGCCGTGCCGCGCTGACCATCGGATCGAAATGGGGCTACGAGTACGTCGGCGGATGGCGGATGGATGCCGCTGTGCACGAGCGCAAAGAGCACTCGGCCGCGATGCTCGAGACGCAATGGCCCGAGACGCTCGCCGCTCTCGGGACGGCGCCCGACTACTACCTCATCCACTCGGTGACGCCGGACAGCCCGGCGCTCGCAGACGCCGCCGTCCTCGGTCGCCTCCGCGAGATCGCCGCGCACGGGGTGCGCGTGGGGATCTCGACCAGCGGTCCGCACCAGGGGAAGGTCCTCGACGAAGCGCGCAGGCTCGTCGACACGCCGTTCTCGGTCGTGCAGGCGACGTGGAACCTGCGGGAGCAGGCGGCGGCGCCGGCATTGGCGCGAGCCCACGCGGCGGGCTGGACGGTGGTGGTCAAGGAAGCTCTGGCCGGGGGAGAGCTCGCCCGCCTCGAGCCCGACAGCGAGCTCGCGGACCTCGCGGCGGGGCTCGACGCGGCGACCCTGGCGCTCGGCGTCGCCCGGGCGCAGCCGTGGGCGGACATCGTGCTCAGCGGAGCGGCGACGATCCCGCAACTTCGGCGGGGTGCCGCGGCGGCGCCGCGCGGGATCGACACCGAGATGCTCGGCCGGTGGGCGGGCGACTCCGACGACTACTGGCGGCGTCGCGCGGCCCGCCCCTGGCGGTAGCGTCCTCGCGCGATCGCTCCCGAAGGGGTCGACGTGCACGCGAACCCGCACCCGGGCGCGTCACTCCATCGTGTCGAGGATCCCCACGAGGTCGTCGAACGTCGTGCGCGGGTTGAGGATCGCGAAGCGGGCGTTGACGCGCCCCGCGTGGCTCGACGGCGTCACGAACGCGTGCTGGCCGTCGAGCAGCCGCGCCGACCAGCGGTCGTAGTCCGCCTTCTCCCATCCCACGCGCTCGAAGACGACGACCCCGAGCTGGGGGCGGCGGACGAGCGTGAGCTCGGGGCGCCGGTCGATCTCTTCGGCGATGCGTTCGGCGAGCTCGATCGAGGCGGTGATCGCCTCCCGGTAGACCGCGGCGCCGTAGGTCGCGAGCGAGAACCACAGCGGCAGGCCGCGGGCGCGACGGGTGAGGTGCGCCGCGAAGTCGGAGGGACTCCAGTCGCTGGTCTCGGTGAGGGTGTCGAGGTACTCGGCGTGCTGCGTGTGCGCGCGCCGGCCGAGCTCGGGATCGCGGTAGATGAGCGCGCACGCGTCGAACGGGGCGAAGAGCCACTTGTGGGGGTCGACGACGAGCGAGTCCGCGTGCTCGACGCCCGCGAATCGGTGCCGCGCGCGCGGGGAGAGCATGCCGGTGAGTCCGTACGCACCGTCGACGTGCAGCCACGCGCCGGTGCCCTCGACGGCGCGGGCGATGTCGGCGATGTCGTCGACGATGCCGAAGTTGGTCGAGCCGGCGGTGGCGACGACGGCGAACACGCTGTCTCCGTGCACGTCGAGAGCCGCGCGCACGGCGTCACCTCGCAGGACCCCGTCGTCGCCCACGGGCACGCCGACGACCTCGATGTCCATGACCCGGGCGGCCGAGGCGATCGAGGAGTGCGCCTCGACGCTGCAGACCACGCGCCAGGCGTCGGGTCGGGGCTTCCCGGCATCCGCGAACCGATCCCGAGCGGCTTCGCGCGCGGCGACGAGGGCGGAGAGGTTGCCGAGCGTGCCGCCCTGCACGAACACGCCGCCGGCGCCCGCGGGGAGGCCGAACTCGGTGGCGAGCCAGCGCAGCACCTCGTTCTCGGCGTGCACGGCTCCCGCGCCCTCGAGCCACGAGCCACCGTAGAGCGCGCTGGCCGAGACGACCAGGTCGAAGGCCGCCGCGGCCTTGGTGGGCGCGCTCGGGATGAACGACAGATAGCGGGGATCGTCGGTCGTGATGCACGCGGGCGCCAGGACGTGCTCGAAGACGCCGAGCGCCTTGCGGGCGCCGATGCCCTTCTCGTCGATCGTGCGGCCCGCGAGTCGCGTCAGCTCGGCGGCCGGGAGCGGCTTGTCGAGCGGGGTGTCCTCGGCGGTCAGTCGACCCCGGGAGTACTCGAGGACCATGTCGACGATGCCGCGGGTCTCGTCGCTGACCTCGTGCATGCGCGCGGCGGGGGACGGGGTCATCGGGACCTCCGGGATCGGGACGCCGGTCGCCCCACCGTGTCGGGGGGAGGCGTCGACATCGGCATCGACAGGGTGGGGAGCGTGAGGCGGACGACGGCCGCTCGCGGGGGTAGCTTACTCGCCGACCGAGGCGTCCCCGCCTCGGCGCCGGAGGCGTTCGACGGCGACGGTCGAGGCGGCCGTCGAGCGCGGCGGGCGATCGCGGGAGACCGGTGTCCCCTCTGGTGGGCAGTACGTGCCGTCCTCCTCGATCACCTTCACCGTCATCGGCATGCTCGTGGTGGTCACTTTGGTCAACTTCCTCGCCCAGGTGTGGCGCTACAGCTCGCCGCGTTCATCCCGCAAGGTCTGATGACGCGGGCGCTCCGCCACCCCGGGGGCGGACGTAGCATGTATCCACCAACCGGGGAGGTGCGGATGACGCGATGTGCGCCCTGCGCGTCGACGACGTCGATCCGTCGCGTCTTCGCGCGATGACGGCCTCCGCGGACCCGCGCCGATGGCGCGCGCTCGCCGTCCTCCTGATGGGACAGTTCGCGTCTCTCCTCGACCTCAGCGTCACGAACGTCGCCCTCCCCTCCATCGGGCGGTCGACGGGTGCCGGGGCGAGCGAGCTGCAGTGGGTGATCACGGGCTACGTCCTCGCCTTCGGACTCGTGCCCGTCATCGGCGGTCGACTCGGCGACGGTCGCGGGCGTCGGCGCATGTTCATCGTGTCGATGCTCGGCTTCGTCGTCGCGAGCGCTCTCGTGGGGCTCGCCCCGACGCCCGAGGTGCTGATCGCGGCGCGCGTCGTCCAGGGGATCTTCGGCGGCATGATCGGCCCGCAGGTGTCCGGATTCATCCAGAACGCGTTCCCTCCCCTCGAGCGCGGCAGAGCCTTCGGGCGGCTCGGCTTCACGGTGGGCGCGGGCACCGCGCTGGGCCCCGTCGTGGCGGGCCTGTTGATCGCGGTGGGCGGCGAGGACAACGGGTGGCGCCTGGTGTTCTTCATCAACGTGCCGATCGGCATCGCGGCCGTTCTGCTCGCGCGCCGCTGGGTCGTCGCCGACACCCCCGTGGCGCGGGGCGCGGGGCGGAGGCTCGATCTGCTCGGCGTCGTGCTGCTCGGATCGGGGCTGCTGTGCCTGCTGTTCCCGATCGTCGAGACCGGCCAAGCGGGCGGTCCCGTGACCCTGCTCCTGCTCATCCCGGCGGCCGCACTCCTCGTCGCGTTCGTCCGGCATGAGGCTCGTCTGACGCGAGCGGATGCCGCCCCCCTGGTGGATCTGCGCCTGTTCCGCACGCGGTCGTTCGTCATCGGGGTCGTGTTCGCGATGGTGTTCTTCTGCAGCAACACCGGGATTCCGCTCGTGCTCGCGTTGTACTACCAGAACGGCCTGGGCTTCACGGCGTTGCAGTCGGCCCTCGGGGTCACGGCTTACGCCGTGGGCACGGTCTTCGGCGCTCCCCTCGCCGGTCGTTTCGTCTCGCGGGTCGGGAGGCCCCTGCTGCTCGCAGCGGTGTCCGTCTTCACCCTCGTCACGATCGTGCTCGGTCTCGTCGTCCAGACCGCGCCCGGAGCCACCGATCCGACGGACGTGATCCTGCGCCTCTGCCTGCCCCTGTTCGTCCTGGGTGTCGCCGGCGGGTCGATCGTGACGCCGAACCAGACGCTGACCCTCGCCGAGGTCGATCCGGTGCGCGGCGGCGTGGCCGGCGGGGTCGTGCAGACCGCGCAGCGGGTCGGTGCGTCGATCGGGCAGACGGTTCTCGGCACGAGCTTCGTGCTCGTGCTGTCGGGAACGGCACGCGCGGCCGGACCGGGGTCTCCCGCCCCCGACCCGAGCGCGTTCGCCGGTGCGCTCACCGTGGCGCTCGCGGTGTCGGTCGTCTTCTCGGCGTCCGCCGCCGTCCTCAGCGGCGTCGAGGTGCGTCGGTCGCGGAGGCGGTAGCGCTGTCGTCCGGGTCGGCGGTGCGGCTCACCGGGGCGCGTCCTGTCGGTCCTGCACGTCCCAGAGGGCGTACTCGGTGAGCGACCCGGCGGGCAGGTCGAGACCGGTGTCGGCGTCCGTCAGGGCCGACTCGAACCCGATGATCCGGCCGGTGTCCGTCGACAGCAGGAGCGTCACGTCGGCGTTCGACGGCCCGGATGGGATGCCGGCCAGGCCGACGACCTCGCGACCGAGACGGTCCTGCGTGGTTCCGAGTACCCGCAGGCCCGGAGAGGCGGCGACGACCTCCAAGAGCGCGGCCTGCTGGGCGTCGTCCAGCGTCCACTCTCCCAGGATGCTGCGTACCCCCACCATCGCGTCGCCGGCGCTGAAGGTGTCGGTCGCACCCGTCGTGGCGACCACGAGCGCGCGCATGGCCTCGGCGGACGCTTCGGGTGGGGTCGGTGAAAGCGGTCGGAACTGATTGCGCACGTAGGTCATCTCTCCCACGACGGTGCCCGGGACGGGATCGACGTTCGCCACGGTGTCACCGTCGGCATCGGTGGCCTCGGCCGCCGTGGTGACCACGGACCCGGAGAAGTCCTCGTTCCACCGCAGATCGACCCACTCGCGTCGGAACACCGTGGCCTCGGCGCCGTCGGGCGACGCGCTGAAGTACCAGCCGAGCGACAGGGAGCGACGCTCCGCGGCCACCTCGCCGTCGCCCGCCGCCAACCGCGCCCGCGCCCCGGCGATCACCTCGGCGGCACCGGTTCCGCTGGGCAGGGCGGTGTAGACGAGGGGCTTGGGGGTGAGAGCGGATGCCGAGGGCCCCGGCATCCACAGGACTCCCGTGACGATGGCCAGGATCAGTGCGCCGGCGGCGGCGACGGACGCCCAGGCCCGCGCGGGACGGCGGCGGCGGACGGGAGGGCGGTCGAGGATCTGCCGCAGGCGACGCTCGGCGTCGAGGGGGAGGGGCGCGTCGAGGGGTGTCGAGGCGGGGTCGAGCCGGCGCAGCGCGCGCGCGAGGTCATCGTCGGTCATCGCTCACCTCCTCCGCGGGGACGACGGCGGCGTCGAGCAGCGGTCGCAGCCGCGCTCTCACGCGGTTGAGCCGCGTCCACACCGCGCCGGTGTTCATCTCCATGACGACGGCGACCTCGGCGGCCGACAGGTCCTCCCAGTAGGTGAGCCAGAGGATCTCGCGCTCGCGTTCGGGGAGACCGTGGATGGCCTCGACGAGGCGTCGCGCCATGGCGGGTTCGGCTTCGCTCGCCAGAGCGCGCACGTGGTCCTCGATGTGCGTCCACAATGCCCCCTCCCTTTCGCGGCGCCGGTATTCGTTCGCGATGAGATTCCGTGCCGTGCGGTAGAGCCACGGCAAACCGAACGGATCCCGCGGATCGCGCTTGCGCCACGCGATCTCGAAGCAATCCATCGTGAGGTCGGCGGCGACCTCGCGATCCGACACGCGCCGCTCGATGAATCGCCGAACGGCGTTGTGGTGCTCGCGGAAGAGCGCCACGAATTCCGTCTCATCGATCACCGGCGTGCGTTTTCGTGTGTTCGTCGGGGCTGTGTCGCGCGGCCGCCGATCCTTACGCGTCGACGGACGGGAGAAGAATCTCGCGTCCGTGTAAGGAATGCGCCACGGGGGACACCACATTGGTGGGGGTGGGTGTCGTCTCCGGCTTCGAGACGATACCCATACGCCCGTCGAGAGATGTTCGGGATACGACTCGACGGGCGAGGGAGTGCATCGCATGGGGGCGGTGCACTCCCTCGGATCCTCGTCACGGCATCCAGGATGCCAGAGGGCGGGAGGGCGTTTCCGCCCACGGGTGGTCGAGCGCTCAGTCCGGGTCGACGAGGAGATTGGTGATGCGCGCCGTCGCGATCAGCCGACCGTCGTCGTCCGTCACGCGGATGTCGTAGGTCGCCATGCGGCGACCGCGGTGCGCGGGCGTGGCGACAGCGTGGATGCGGCCGTCGCGCGCACCGCGGTGGTGGGTGATGTTGAGGTCGACCCCGACGCAGACCTTCCCGTAGCCGGAGGCGTGGATCATCGCGGCCCACGAGCCCACCGCCTCGGCGAGGGCGGCGGTCGCTCCACCGTGCAGTCGTCCGAGCGACTGCGTGTTGCCCGCGACGGGGAGGGATGCCGCGACCCTCTCGGCCGATTGCTCCGTCACGGTGATGCCGAGGCGCTCATCGAGGGCGCCGGGCACGATGGTCCAGGTCGTCATCAGGTCTCCTTCCGCGGGCGCGCTTGTCCCGCGCGCGCTCCTCTGACACTATTACTGAACGCTCGGTTGGTAATAGTTTCACCGGGTGTTTTCCCCCGCCCCACGGAACGACGGAGTTCTCATGGCCACCCAGACCTCGGCATCCCCTTCTTCGACCGGGTTGAAACGAGAAGAGCGGCGCGTGCTCGCCGGGACGCTCGTCGGCACCTCGATCGAGTGGTACGACTTCTTCATCTACGCCCAGGCGGCGGGGCTCGTCCTCGCGCCGCTGTTCCTCGCCCCCGTCGCGGAGTCCGACCCGGCCATCGCGCAGGTGCTGTCGTTCGCCACGATCGGCATCTCGTTCCTCTTCCGCCCCCTCGGCGCGATCGTCGCGGGCTACCTCGGCGACCGCCTCGGTCGCAAGAAGATGCTCGTGCTCACGCTGATCATGATGGGTGTCTCGACAGCTCTCATCGGCCTGCTTCCCACGTACGCGGCGATCGGTGTCGCGGCTCCCATCCTGCTGATCCTGCTGCGGGTCCTGCAGGGCTTCTCGGCCGGTGGCGAGTGGGGCGGTGCGGCTCTGCTCTCGGTCGAGCACGCTCCGGTCGGTCGTCGCGGCTACTTCGGCGCGTTCCCGCAGATCGGCGTGCCGGTCGGCATGATCCTCGCCACCGCGACGCTGTGGGTCCTCACGTCGTCGATGTCGTCGGAGGCGTTCCTCGAGTGGGGCTGGCGCGTGCCGTTCCTTCTCTCGATCGTGCTGATCGTCGTCGGCTACATCATCCGTCGCGCCGTGGAGGAGAGCCCGGTGTTCGAGGACCTGGTCCGTCGCCGCAAGGAGTCCTCGGCTCCGCTCGGTCAGCTCTTCCGCAAGAACTGGCGTCAGGTCGCGCTCACGGCGTTCGTCTTCATCGGCAACAACGCGGCGGGCTACCTGCTCATCGCCTTCTTCTCGACGTACTCCGTCGCGGTGCTGGGCCTCGAGCGCCCGACCGTGCTGCTGGCAACGACGCTGGCATCCTTCGGCTGGCTCGGCTTCACCCTCTGGGGCGGTTGGCTGTCGGACCGCCTCGGCCGTGTGCGCACCTTCCAGCTGGGCTACCTGCTGCTCGCCGTCTGGGCCGTGCCGATGTGGTTCCTCATCGACACGGGGAACATCGTCTGGTACTTCGTGGCCCTGTTCGTCATGACCCTCGGCCTCGGTCTGTCGTACGGTCCGCAGGCGGCGCTGTACGCCGAGATGTTCCCGGCCAACGTCCGCTATTCGGGCGTCTCGATCGGCTACGCCCTCGGTGCGATCATGGGCGGCGCCTTCGCCCCGATGATCGCCGAAGCGCTCCTGCGCTCGACGGGGGTCTCGTGGGCGATCGGCGTGTACATCGCGGTCGCGGCGCTGGTCTCGCTCGCCGCGGTCTCGATGATCAAGGAGACGAAGGGCGTCGACCTGCACGCCTGACCCGGATACCGCCGAAGGGGCCTCGTGCGTCGGTGCGGTGCCCCTCCGGCGTGCGTTCAGGCCGTGCGCAGGCCGTCGAGTGCGATGCGGACGATGTCGTGTCCGAGCCGATCCCCGTCGACGCTGCCGCCGGGGCGGTACCACTCGACGACCGAGTTGATCATGCCGAACAACAGACGCGCGGCGACCGCGGCGTCGACGTCGTCGCGCACGTCCCCCTCCGCCTGCGCCTCGGCGACGAGGGCGGTGACGCGGTGGTCGAACACGCGGCGGCGTTCGAGGGCCGCCTGCTCCACCGCGCTGTTCCCGCGCACGCGCAGAAGGAGCGTGACAGCGGGCAGCTGGGCGACGAGCACGTCGGTCGCCCCGGTGAGCACGAACCGCAGGCGATCGGATGCCGCGCCCTCCCGGGCGCCGGGCTGGTCGAGGACGGCCTCGAGGCCACCGAGCGCCGCGTCCAGGGCGACGGCGAGCAGCTCTTCCTTCGAGGCGAAGTGGTGGTACAACGCCGACTTGGTCAGCCCCAGGCGGCGGGCCAAGTCGGCCACGCTCGTGGCGTCGTACCCCTGCTCGTTGAACAGCTGCACCGCCACCGCGAGGAGACCGTCACGGTCGTAACCGGGGCGTCCGCGGCGCGCGGGCGCCCCGGTGCTCGTCGAAGGGTCGGCAGTGGTCACGCACTCAGTGTGGCACTGCGACGACGACCCGCGGCGTCAGCGCGGATCCCGCCACGAATGCTGCGGGTCGTAGCCGAGCAGGCGGCGCGCCTTGTCGATCGACAGCAGCGTCGTGTTCTCGCCCAGGTCGCCGCGTGTCTCGACGCCGGGGAACACCTCGGCCACGAGATCGGCGTTGGGGCGGGTCATGACGGTGTCAGCCGCGGCGATGATGAACTGGTCGAACCCGGCCGGGGCGTTCTGGAGCGCGCGCTCGACGGCCTGCGCGCCGTCGCGCGCGTCGATGTACCCCCAGAGATTCCACTTGCGCGTGCGCGCGTCGGCGTCGAAGGGGAACTCCGCATAGTCGTCGGGGACCATGACGTTCGAGAAGCGCAGAGCCGTGATGGACAGCTCCGGGTTCCAGCGCACCAGCTCGACGGCGAGACGCTCCTCGAGCGTCTTGACGAGCGAGTACACCGACTCGGGCCGCGGCGCGTACTGCTCGTCGACGGGGATGTACGGCGGCGGCACGTCGAACGGCAGGCCCAGCACGGTCTCGCTCGAGGCGTACACGATCCTCTGGATGCCGAGGCGCACGGCGGCCCAGAACACGTTGAACGTGCTGGTCATGTTGTTGTGGAAGGTGGCGACGTCGGACCGGATCCCGGGGGCCGGGATCGCGCCGAGGTGCACGAGCGCGTCGACGCCCTCGTGCTGGTCGTCGACCCCCGCGAGGGCGTCGATCACCTGGCCGTAGTCGGTGAGGTCGACCTGGACGAAGCCGGGCCCGCGCTCGCCGCGGATATCGAGGCCGATGACCTCGTGCCCGGCGGCAAGCAGTTCGCGGGCGACGACCGTGCCGAGCTTTCCGGACGATCCGGTGAGAGCGATGCGCATGGGGCTCCTTGCTGTCGAGAGGGTGCCTCCGACGCTACCGGTGACCTCGGACATCGAGGGCCGCCGACGGAAAGCGGAGATTTTGCCCAGGTGTTCGCCTCCACGTCAACCTCCCGGGCCGGTTTTCGTCCGAGGTGTTTCGCTATGTGGACGGACGCGACTCGCCACACCCCGGGTCCGCACGCGACACCCCGACAGGAACCCGATGCCCTCTTTGTCCACCGCCACCGACGCGTTCCTCGCGTCGCGGGCGGCCGACGGTGACCAGCTCGCGTTCGGCGTGCTGGTGCGGCGGCACGCGCCGTTCCTCGTGGCCTTCGCCACCCGGTTGACCGGCTCGCGCGCGGATGCCGACGATTGCGTGCAGGAGGCGCTGATCACGGCGTGGCGGCGCCTGCCCGATCTCACCGATCCCGAGAAGGTGCGCAGCTGGCTCACGACGATCGTGTCGCGAAAGGCCACCGACCGTCTGCGTGCCCGGAAGCTCTCCGACCAGATCGACGAGCAGATGGTGTCGGCGAAAGACGACCCGGAGCGCTCCGTTGTGGCATCGTCGCAGATGGACGCGCTCAAGAAGGTGCTGTCCGAGCTGTCCGAGGAACTGCGCGTGGTGTGGGTGCTGCGCGAGGTCGGCGGCCACAGCTACGACGAGATCGCCGTCGAAGTCGGGGAGACGGCGGCGACGGTCCGCGGCCGTCTGGCACGGGCACGAAAGATCGTGCTGGAACGCATGCAGGACTGGAGGTGACGGGATGAGCGACGACATCGGGGGCTCGGGCTACTCGCTCGAGGATCTCTCCGCCTACCTCGATCGAGGGCGGGTTCCGCGCATCGCCGCGATCGAGCGCAATGCGCAGTGCCAGGCCGTTCTGGCATCCATGGAACGAATGGGGCGGCTCTCGCGCGAGATCGTCGAGGAGCAGGCCGCCGAGCCCCTCGCGGCCTCCTGGTACGACTCGATCATGCGCGAAGTCATGCGCGAGTTCCGGGCCGGACGGGACATCCCCCTGGTGCGCGCCGCCGACGGCGTCGAGATCGTCGTCACCGAGGGCGCGCTGTACGAACTCATCCGCGCCGTGGGCGACGACGTCGACGGCGTCCTGGTGGGCCGTGTGCGCCTGCACCAGCCGGAGGACGACGCCCCCCTCGACGTCCGCGTCTCGGTCAGCGTCCGCTTCGGCCGCGCGATGACGCCCGCCGTGGAAGAGATGCGCGCCGGAATCCGCGACGCCATCGAGCGACACGGCGATCTGCGCGTCGGCAGGGTGGACGTCACCGTGGGCGACGTCCACTTCGACGGAGAGGAAGACGAATGACCGACATCACCCCCGCCGCGCTGGCGCCACGCCTCGACCTCGCCGTCACCGCCACCGAGGGCGTGCGCGAGATGTACTCCGCCCGCCCGGTCGTCGCTCGCGCGCTCGAGCACGTCGCCGACGTCGAAGGCTCCCTCGCCGCGGTCGACGACGCCGGCGGTGCACGTTCGATCACCGTCTGCATCGGCGTCTCGAGGCAGGACGACACGGTCGCCGTCGCCTCCGCGGTGGCCGCGGCGGTACGGGGGACCGACGAGACGGCCGTTCCGGCGACGGTGCGGGTCCGCGTCGCGCGTCTGGTGGCCCCGGCTTCCTGAACATCTTCTCGGCCTCCGCGAAGGGTGGGCGCAATACGCTGGAAGGACCGCTCCCACACCCCGGAGGCCGAATGCCCACGCCGCCCGTCATCGCCGTCACCGGATCCACCGGAGCCGTAGGAGGCCGCGTCGCCCGCGACCTGGCCGCTCGCGGCATCCCGCAGCGTCTTCTGGTGCGCGACGCCTCCCGTGCCCCCGCGCTCGAGGGGGCCGAGGTGCACGTGGCGCGGTATTCGGACGCGGATGCCGCCCGCGCGGCCCTGCAGGGAGTGGAGACGCTGTTCATGGTCTCGGCCTCCGAGACCGCCGATCGGGTGGAGCACCACCGCACGTTCGTCGAGGCCGCCGCCGCGGCCGGGGTCCGCTCGATCGTCTACACGTCGTTCCTCGCCGCCGCCCCCGACGCGGTGTTCACCCTCGGCCGGGACCACGCCGCCACCGAGGAGATCATCCGTGCCTCCGGCATGGACTGGACCTTCCTGCGCGACAACTTCTACATGGACATGATGGAGCTCTTCGCGGGTGACGACGGCGTCATCCGAGGCCCCGCCGGCGAGGGGCGCTGCTCGCTCGTGTCGCGGTCCGATGTCGCCGCCACCGCGGTCTCGGTGCTGCTCGATCCCGCCGCCCACGCCGAGACCGCCTACGATCTCACCGGTCCCGAGGCGCTGACGATGGCCGAGGTCGCGCAGAAGATCTCCGCCGTGCGCGGCCATCCCGTCCGATTCCTCGACGAGACGGTCGACGAGGCCTACGCCTCGCGCGCCGCGTTCGGCGCTCCGCGCTGGCAGGTCGACGCTTGGGTGAGCACCTACACCGCCATCGCGAGCGGCGATCTCGCCGGGGTCTCGGGCGACGTCGAGCGCGTCACCGGTCGTCCCGCCCAGAGCTTCGAGGAGTTCCTGGGCGCGGTGGCATGAGCGCGGTCGGGGTCGGGTATGCTGGCCGCGTGCTGACCTGTCGCTGTTGTCGCTGAACGCTCTCCGCGTTCTTTTCGACGACCCCGTCAGCCGCGCCCGCCTCGGGCGCACCAACCCTTCAGGATGCCATCGTGCGTTACGCCCAGAGCGTCGCCGACCTCGTCGGCAACACCCCCCTCGTCCGCTTGACCCGCGTCACCGACGGCATCGTCGCCACGGTGCTGGCGAAGATCGAGTACGTCAACCCCGGCGGCTCGGCCAAAGACCGGATCGCTGCGAACATCATCGACGCCGCCGAGCGCGACGGTCTGCTGCAGCCGGGCGGAGTGATCGTCGAGCCCACCAGCGGCAACACCGGTGTGGGCCTCGCCCTCGTCGCCCAGCAGCGCGGATACCGCTGCGTCTTCGTGGTGCCCGACAAGGTCGCCGAAGACAAGCGCGCGGTGCTGCGCGCCTACGGGGCCGAGGTCGTGGTCACGCCCACGAACGTCGAACCCGACGACCCGAACTCGTACTACAGCGTGTCCGACCGGCTCGTCCGCGAGATCCCGGGCGCCTTCAAGCCCAACCAGTACGCCAACCCCAACGGTCCGCGCAGCCATTACGAGACCACCGGTCCCGAGATCTGGCGCGACACCGACGGGCGGCTCACGCATCTCGTCGCCGGCGTCGGCACGGGCGGCACGATCAGCGGGACCGGGCGGTACCTCCGCGAGGTCGCGGGCTCCGCGGTCCGCATCGTCGGTGTCGACCCGGTCGGTTCGATCTACTCGGGCGGCGACATCCACGGGTACGACGTCGAGGGCGTCGGCGAGGACTTCTGGCCGCCCGCGTTCGACCCGACCGTCGTCGACGCGTACGAGCGCGTGTCCGACGCGGAGTCGTTCGCCATGACCCGCCGCCTCGCCCGCGAAGAGGGACTGCTCGTGGGCGGCTCGAGCGGCATGGCCGTGGTCGGCGCCCTCCGCGTGGCCCGCGATCTCCCCTCCGACGCGGTCATGGTCGTGGTGCTGCCCGACCACGGACGCGGCTACCTGAGCAAGATCTTCGACGACGACTGGATGCGCGCGCACGGCTACGACGTCGAGCCCACGGCATCCCTGATCCCCACCCCCTCCGAGGAGCACTCCGCATGAGCACCCACGACGCCGCCCGCGGCTTCGACAGCCTCGCCGTCCACGCGGGCCAGACGCCCGACGAGACCACCGGCGCGGTCATCCCGCCGATCCACGTCTCGACGACCTACGCGCAGGACGGGATCGGGGGCCTCCGCGGCGGCTACGAGTACGGCCGCAGCGGCAACCCCACGCGCACGGCGCTCGAGACGCAGATCGCCGCTCTCGAGGGGGGCGTCCGCGCCCTCTCGTTCGCCTCGGGTCTCGCCGGAGAAGACGCGCTGCTGCGCGCAGCCCTCGTCCCCGGCGACGAGGTGCTGCTCGGCAACGACGTGTACGGCGGCACCTACCGCCTGCTCGCGCGGGTGCTCGGCCCGTGGGGCGTGAAGCTGCGCGTGGTCGACATGAGCGACCTGGATGCCGTCGCCGCAGCGATCGAGGAGCGCGCGCCGAGAATGGTCTGGGTCGAGACCCCGAGCAATCCCATGCTGCGCATCACCGACATCGCGGGACTCGCGCGCCTCGGCCACGCGGCCGGCGCGATCGTCGTCGTCGACAACACCTTCGCCTCGCCCGCTCTGCAGCGTCCGCTCTCGCTCGGCGCCGATGTCGTCGTGTACTCCGCGACGAAGTACCTCGGCGGTCACAGCGACGTCGTCGGCGGGGCGCTCGCCTTCGCCGATGCGGAGCTCGCCGAGAAGACGCAGTTCCTCCAGTTCGCCGCCGGCGCCGTCTCGGGTCCGTTCGACGCGTACCTGACCACCCGGGGCATCAAGACGCTGGCGGTGCGCATGCAGCGCCACAGCTCCAACGCCCAGGCCGTCGCCGAGCACCTCGCCGGTCACGACCGCGTCGCGAAGGTCTACTACCCGGGCCTGCCGGCGCACCCCGGCCACGAGTTGGCTGCCCGGCAGATGAGCGGGTTCGGGGGCATCGTCTCGCTCGAGCTCGCCGACGGCGCCACCGCCCGCCGCTTCGCGGAGTCGACGCGCCTGTTCACGCTCGCGGAGTCGCTCGGCGGCGTCGAGTCGCTCGTGAACTACCCGGATGCCATGACCCACGCGTCCGTCCGCGGGACCGAGCTCGCGGTGCCCGAGACCATCGTGCGTCTGTCGGTGGGCATCGAGTCCATCGACGACCTCATCGCCGACGTCGACCAGGCGCTCGCGTCCCTCTGACGGGCGCAACGCTCTGGCGGGCGCGGCGCTCTGTCGGGCGCGGCGGTCTGGCGGGCGCGGCGGTCTGGCGGGCGCGGCGCTCTGTCGGGCGCGGCGGTCTGGCGGGCGCGGTGTCGGGGCGCCGGCATCCGTCAAAGCGATTCGTGCCGAGACATGCCGCGCGACGACGTGTCTCGGCACGAATGCCGTTCATCGGTGAGGCTCAGCGCTCGGCGCGGGCCAGGTTCCGCGTCAGCTCCTCCGCGTTCTGACGGACGACGTACGCGGGCTGATCGCGCTCGACGCGCCAGCTCTCGCTGAGTGGGCCGACGGTGACGGTGTCGAAGCCGAACTCGTCGTAGATGCGGGTCACGAGGGCGACGGCCTCATCGGAGTCGCTCGCGGTGGCGAGGGCGCGCCGGTTCGCGGTGCCGGCGGGGGAGCCGTCGGTGAGGATGTCGGCGGCCATGATGTGGTTGAACGCCTTCACCACGTGGGACGCGGGGAGGTGCTCCTGCAGCATCTGCGAGGTGGTCGTCTTCTTCTCGTCCAACTCGGCGATGCGACCGTCGCGCTCGAAGTAGTAGTTGTTCGTGTCGAGCACGATCTTGCCGGCCAGGGGCTCCACGGGGATCTCGCGGTACGCCTTGAGGGGCACGGTGACGACGACGATGTCGCCGGCTTCCGCGGCATCCTGTGCCGTCCCGGCACGAGCGCCGTCGCCGATCGAGGCGACGAGGTCGGTGAGGGTCTCCGGACCGCGCGAATTCGCGATCACGACGTCGTAGCCGTGCTGCGTGAAGCCCTTCGCGAGGGCCGAGCCGATGTGTCCTGCTCCGATGATTCCTACGGTTGTCATGTCCGAGATCAACGGAGGGCCACGCGTCGACATTCCCGGCACGGCGACCGGTTGTCGTACGCGGTCTAAATATTTAGCATCTCTAGATATCAGTGTCAACGGGGCGTTTCGGTCCACGGCCGCCCGCTAACGTCGGAGCTGTCGAACCCTCACGTGAGTGGTCGCAGGCCGGTGTTCGGGTCACCGTCCCGCTGGACCTGTGAGGGCGACGGCCCCCGGTGGACGCGGCTTCGGACACCGGGGGCCGCTTTCTTTCCTGCTCCTCTCCCGCGCGGGTCCGAGGAGGACGAGCGCGTCGAAGGTGCCAGACTTGACCTTCGTGCATGCCGACACCCGCCCCTCGCGCTCCGTCCGCTTCTTCCTCGTCTGCATCGGCGTCGGCCTCCTCGCCGGTCTGATGTCGGGATTGTTCGGCGTCGGCGGGGGCACGGTCATCGTGCCGCTTCTCGTGCTGTTGCTCGGTTTCGACCAGCGCTTCGCGGCCGGTACCTCGCTCGCGGCGATCGTGCCGACGGCGACGGTCGGTGTGATCACCTACGCGGTGGATGGGCACGTCGCCTGGATTCCGGCGCTGATCCTCGCCGCGGGGGCCGTGGTCGGCGCGCAGGTCGGCACGTGGCTGCTTCCGAAGCTGTCGCAGACCGCGCTGCGCTGGGCCTTCGTGGCGTTCCTGCTCGTCGTCATCGTGAGCCTGTACTTCGTGATCCCGTCCCGCGAGGCCGAGCTCGTCCTCACCTGGGTCACGGGACCCGGGCTCGCCGTGCTCGGCGTGGTCACCGGCATCCTGGCCGGCCTCCTCGGGGTCGGCGGCGGCATCATCGTCGTGCCCGCGCTGCTGCTGCTGTTCGGCACGAGCGACCTGATCGCCAAGGGCACCTCGCTGCTCATGATGATCCCGACCGCGATCTCGGGGACCGTGGGCAATCTCCGCCGGTCCAACGTCGATCTCGCCGCCGCCGCGTGCGTGGGCATCGCCGCGTGCGCGACGACGGCCCTCGGCGCGCAGATCGCGAAGGGCGTGGACCCCTTCGTCGCGAACGTGCTGTTCTCGATCTTCCTCGTGTTCATCGCGTCGCAGATCGCGGTCAAGGCCGTGCGCGGGCGCCACCAGCGCTGACACGTCCGCTTCGTGCGGAGCGCCGGGGCGGGCGCGGGACCGGGGTCGACGGGCGGCCCGCCGTAGACTGGACCGGTGCCCGTGAATCCTGAACTGGTCGGCCGTGTGTTCCCGCCGACCGCGTCGTACCTGGTCGGCCGTGAGAAGGTGCGCGAGTTCGCCCGCGCCGTCTTCGCCGATGCCCCGCAGCACAACGACCCCGAGGCCGCGCGCGCTCTCGGTTACGCCGACGTCGTCGCTCCGCCGACGTTCGCGATGGTGGTGCAGGACCTCACGCTCCAGCAACTGCTCGGCGACCCCGAGTCAGGCATCGAACTGTCGCGTCTCGTGCACGCGGAGCAGCGCTTCCGGTACACCCGTCCGATCGTCGCGGGCGACGAGCTCGTCGCGACGCTCTCGGTCACCGGCATCCGATCGATGGGCGGCAACGCCATGATCACCAGCGAAGCAGAGATCGTGGATGCCGACGGCGCCCACGTCGTGACCACGACCAGTGTTCTTCTGGCGGGGGAGGCCGGCGCATGAGCGCGTTCACCGTGGGCGAGGTCATCGCCGAGCGCTCCGTGCACCTGACCCGCGAGTCGCTCGTGCGGTATGCGGGGGCCTCCGGCGACTTCAACCCGATCCACTATCGCGACGACGTCGCCGCCGCGGTCGGCCTCCCGGGCGTTCTCGCGCACGGGATGCTGACGATGGGCATCGCCGTCGGCACGCTCGCCGAGGCCCTGGGCGACTCGGGCCGTATCGCCGAGTACGGCGTGCGCTTCACGCGTCCGGTGGTCGTGGACCCCGAGACCGGGGCCGACCTGCACGTGAGTGCGAAGGTGGGCGCCGTCGACGACGAGACCGCGCGCATCGACCTCACCGTGACGTTCGCCGAGACCACCGTGCTCGGCAAGGCGCAGGTGCGGGTGCGGCTCGCCTGATGCCCGAGGTCGCCCCGATCCCGCTGTCTCAGCTCACGACGCTGCGCACCGGCGGCGAGCCCGCCCGCCTCATCGAGGCGCGCACGGCCGACGAACTCGTCGCTGCGCTCCGTGAGGTCTGGGCCGACGGAGACGAGTGGTTCGTCCTCGGCGGCGGATCGAACCTCTTCGTCGGCGATGAGCCGTTCGACGGCACGGTCATCCGCGTGCGCTCGTCCGGCATCGAGGAACTCCCCGGTTCGCGACCCGACACCGTGCGCCTGCGCGTGCAGGCCGGCCACGACTGGGACGCGCTCGTCGCCGAGACGGTCGATCGGGGGCTCGCGGGGATCGAGGCCATGTCGGGGATCCCCGGCACGGTCGGCGCCGCCCCCGTGCAGAACGTGGGTGCGTACGGTCAGGAGATCGTCCAGACGCTCGTCGAGGTGGAGCTGATCGACGAGTCGACCGGCGACGTCGCCGTCGTCTCCGCCGCGGAGCTCGGCCTGGGGTTCCGCACGTCCGTGCTGAAGCAGCACTACGGTTCCATCCCCGACCGCTCGGCCGTGATCCTCTCGGTCACCCTCGAGCTCGAGCGCGTCGGCTCCGGGGAGCGCCCGATCGCGGGGGAGCAGCTGCGCGGGGCACTGGGGCTGGATGCCGACGACGCGGTGTCGCTGCGATGGATCCGCGACCATGTCCTCGCGACCCGCGCCCGCAAGGGCATGGTGCTCGACCCCGAGGACCCCGACACCTGGAGCGCCGGCTCCTTCTTCCAGAACGCGATCGTCAGCGCGGCCTTCGCCCGCACCCTCCCCGAGGCGTGCCCGAAGTGGCCGATGGCGCCGATCCTCGACCCGGTGACCGTGATCCCGCTGGCCGCGTTCGACGGCATCCTGCCCCCGCCCCCGGTCGAACGGCACGAGGTCAAGGTGAGCGCCGCATGGCTGATCGAGAACGCCGGGCTCCGTCGGGGATTCCGTTTCCCGCGCTCGCGCGCCGGGCTGTCGACCAAGCACACGCTCGCGCTGACCAACCGCGGTGAGGCGACCGCCGCCGAGATCGCCGAGCTCGCCCGCTTCGTGCAGAACCGCGTGCACTCCGAGTTCGGCCTGGTCCTGCAGCCCGAGCCGGTGCTGGTGAACGTCGAGCTGTAGTCCCGGCTGGTGCCGTGCCGCCCGTTGGCTCGCCGTCGCAGCGTGCCGTCGGGCGGAGTTCGGTGTACTCGGGGGTGTGCCGTTGGGCGGAGTTCGGTGTCCTCGGGGGTGTGCCGTTGGGCGGAGTTCGGTGTCGACACGCCGGTTCCGGATGCCGGTGGCCCGGCGTGGCGGCACGGACTCCGCGGGACGGTGCGGTGGGTTCGCCGCGATCTCCGCGGGACGGCTCGGTGGGCTCGCCGCGATCTCCGCGGGACGGTGCGGTGGGTTCGCCGCGAACTCCGCGGCACGGCTCGGTGGGCCCGCAGCGAACTCCGCGGGACGGCGAACGAACGGCGGTGCCGATCACCGCGAGGGCGACCGGCACCGCCGGGGAAGAGGGTCAGGCGAACAGGCGCTGGAGGCGCTGCACGCCCTCGAGCAGCTGCTCGTCGCCGAGGGCGTACGACAGACGCAGGTAGCCGCTCGGACCGAACGCCTCGCCGGGGACCACGGCCACCTCGGCCTTCTCGAGGATGAGGTCGGCGAGCTCGAGCGAGGTCGTCGGCGTCACCCCGTCCCACGAGCGGTTCAGCAGGCCCTGCACGTCGGGGTACACGTAGAACGCACCGAGCGGGTTGGGCACCTGCACGCCGTCGATCTTCGACAGCTCCGACACGATCAGCCGGCGGCGACGGTCGAAGGCGAGACGGAACTGCTCGGCCTCGTCCTGCGGACCGTTGAGGGCCTCGGCGGCGGCGAGCTGCGCGATGTTGTTCACGTTGCTCGTCAGGTGCGACTGCAGGTTGCCGGCGAGCTTCATGGCATCCGCCGGTCCCACCATCCAGCCCACGCGCCATCCGGTCATGGCGTAGGTCTTCGCGACGCCGTTGACGAGGATGGTCTGCTCGGCGAGCTCGGGCACGGCCTCGACGATCGAGACGGCGCGCGCACCCTCGTAGGTGAGGTTCTGGTAGATCTCGTCGGTGATCACCCAAATGCCGTGCTCGAGGGCCCAACGGCCGATCTCGGCGGTCTCCTCGGCGGTGTAGACCGAGCCGGTCGGGTTCGACGGCGACACGAACACCAGCACGGTGGTCTTGTCGGTGCGCGCGGCCTCGAGCTGGGCGACGGTGACCTTGTAGTCCTGGTCGGCGCCGGCGAACACCTCGACGGGGGTGCCGTCGGCGAGCGCGATGGCCTCGGGGTACGTCGTCCAGTACGGCGCGGGCAGCAGCACCTCATCGCCGGGGTTCACCACGGTCTGGAACGCCTGGTACACCGACTGCTTGCCGCCGTTGGTGACGATGACCTGCGAGGGCGAGACCTCGAGGCCCGAGTCGCGCAGCGTCTTCGCGGCGATCGCCTCGCGCAGCACGGGGAGACCGGCGGCGGGGGTGTAGCGGTAGTTCTTCGGGTCCTGCAGCGCCTTCGCCGCGGCATCCACGATGAACGACGGGGTGGAGAAGTCGGGCTCGCCGGCCGCGTACGAGATGACGGGTCGGCCGGCGGCCTGGAGGGCCTTGGCCTTGGCGTCGACCTTGAGGGTCGCGGACTCGGCGATGGCGGACAGCTTGCGGGAGAGCGGGGCGCGGGAAGTCACGGTTCCGAGCCTAGTGTTTCCGCGCTTTCGTGCCGAGGGGCACGACGGTCACGGCAGCAAGATGAGAAGAGCGGGAACGAGCATCAGGATGCCGAGCCCCAGCGCCACGATCGACCACGCGCGTCGGCCCGCGCGGCGTGCGGCGACGATCAGGCCGATCACGGACAGCACGATGACGAGGAGCCCGTCGGCGAAGAGCAGCGGGAGCAGGATGATGCCCATCCACCAGATCGCGTTCATCTCGGGGACGAGACCCACCACGTAGACGAACAGCGTCGGGATCACCAGGACGGAGGCGAGGATCACCGCGACGATGCCGAGGACGTCGGCGGGGCGCCGGGGGGAGGCGGGGGCAGTGGCCATGGGGTCACCGTAGCGCGCTCGCCGCGCGAGCGGTCGAGACGCCGGGCGGGCGGCGTCACGAGATGGTCACACGGGTCCGTTAGCGTTGCGGGGTGACAGCAGAGCCCCTGGCGCCGACGCGCCCGCATCGCCGTGCCGTCCTCGCGCTGTCGAAGCTCGGACTCGCCACCCTGATCGTCGGACTCGCGACCGGACTCGCCGTGCTGCTGCTGGTGTGGATCGTCCACTCGATCGAGCACCTGGTGTGGGGTCACGAGGAGGGCCCCTTCCTCGACGGTCTTCCCCTGCCGTCGCCGTGGTGGCTCCCGATCGTCACTGTGGGTGGCGCAGGTGTCGTCGCGGCGCTCGGGTGGTACCTGCTGCGGCGCTTCGGCCGCACGCTCGCCACGGTCGAGCAGGGCGTCGACGGAGCCCGGATGCCGTGGTGGGAGACGCTCGCCGACACCGTCATCCAGGTGACCTCGGTGGCCCTGGGCGCCTCGATCGGCAAAGAGGTGGCTCCGCGCGAGCTGTCGGCGATGGCGGGGTCGAAGATCGTCGGCTGGTTCGGCCTCGACTCGCGGTGGCGCCGCATCCTCATCGCCTCGGCCGCCGGGGCCGGCCTCGCGGCCGTGTACAACGTCCCGCTCGCCGGGGCGCTGTTCGCGATCGAGATCCTGCTCGCGCAGTTCAGCGTCGGCGGCGCGGTCGTCGCCCTCACGGTCAGCGCGATCGCCACGTTCGTCGCTCGCCCCCTCGTCGGCGACGGGTCGCTCTATGAGGTGCCCGCCCTCGAGGTGAACGCTTCGCTCGTCGTCGCGGCGATCCTCATCGGGCCGCTCATGGGCTGGGGCGCGACGAGCTTCGCGACCGTGACGAAGGCGCTCGGCCGCTTCCGCCCGAAGGGCTGGAAGCTCCTCGTCGTCCTTCCGCTGACGTTCGCGGCGGTCGGTGTGCTGGGCGCGTTCTTCCCGCTCATCCTCGGCAACGGCCGTGCTCTGGCCACCGCGGGATTCGACCTCTCGCAACCGGCGCTCCTGCTTCTGCTGCTGGCCGTGCTCAAGTACGTGGCGACGACGATCTCGCTCGGCTCCGGCGCGATCGGCGGCACCCTCCAGCCCTCGGTCGCGATCGGTGCGGCACTGGGCGCGGCCGCCGCGGCCGGGTGGGCACTGATCTGGCCGGGCGCCGACGGCACGGCGCTCGCGATCGTCGCGGCGGCGGCGTTCCTGGCATCCAACATGCGGGCGCCCTTCACCGCGATCGCGTTGATCATCGAGTTCACCGACACCGGCTTCACCCTGCTGCTGCCGATCTTCCTCGCGGTGGCGGGCTCGCTCGCCGCCTCGCGGCTCAGCTCGGGCGCGGGTCTGCGGCGCTTCACGCCGATGGATCCGGCGCGCCCCTGATCGCGGTGCCGCGGGCGTCGGCTCAGACGAAGGCGGCCAGGGCGGTCTCGAGCGCGGCGGGATCGGCGCCGGAGGCGCTGTTGTCGAAGAGCACGTGGTGCGCGCCGCGCCACCTGCAGTCGGCGGCCTGCGCCGTGGCCCAGAACTCGTCCCAGTGGGCGAGTTTCCAGGCGTCGCGACCGTAGCCGCGCGAGTCGACGCGCTCGCGGACGAGATCGCCGTCCACGGTGACGTGCACGACGGTGATGGTGAGATCGTCCGGCCAGTCGTGGTCGACGGCGGCGCGCTCGAGGTAGTCCGCCTCGGGGAAGTAACGGACGAACGGTGCGTCGAGTACGACATCGGTGCCGAGGCGGAGGTTGTCGCCCGCCAGCTTCAGCAGGGTGGCGTACTCCAAGCCCATCACGACGTTCTGGTAGTAGGCGTTGTCGTCGCGGTCGTTCTTGTCGCTGCCGGCGGCCTCGAGCAGGGCCTCGGTGAACGCCGTGGCGACGGAGTCCTTATCGAGGTATGCGGCACCGATCCGGCGAGCGATGAGGGTGCTCACGGTCGACTTGCCGCTTCCGGCCGGGCCGATCACGAAGAACAGTCGTGCGGTCATGGGGGTTCCTCCCGGAGGGCGGGGAGGACGAGAGGCCGTCCTCCCCGCGCGGAATCAGGATGCCGTGACGGAGCGGTCCTTCACGAACAGTCCGTACGACAGGGCGCCGACCAGCAGCAGGACGCCGCCGATGAGGAACACCGTCGTGTAGTTGCCTCCCGTGGAGGCGAGGATCGCGCCGGTGACGATGGGGGCGACGGCTGCTCCGATGAATCCTCCGAAGTTCTGGATCGCGCCGAGGGAGGCCACCTGGTTGGAGGGTGCGACGTCGGAGGCGAGGGTCCAGAGGCACCCGATCGGTACCTGCGAGGCGAAGTATCCGACCGACAGCAGCACGATGGCGAGCGGGGTGCTGTCGACGTACGCGACGGGGAGCACGGCCGCGGCGGCGAGGACCGCGCCGCCGACGATCGGGATCTTGCGCGCGCGGACCGTGTTCACGCCGCGGCGGACGAGCCGGTTCGAGAGCCAGCCGCCGAAGATCACCCCGATGATGCCGCAGAGGAACGGCAGCGACGCGAGCCACCCGCTCTGCGCGAGGCTGAAGCCGCGCGCGGTCTGCAGGTAGCTGGGGAGCCACGTGAGGTAGACCCACACGGTGTAGAAGATGCCGAATGCACCGAGCACCATGAACCAGGTGTTCGACTGCAGGAGCAGACGCCCCCACCCGACCTTCTCGACCGATGCGGCGACACGCGCCTCGGCCTCGGCGCCCTTGATGAGGGCCTGCTCCTTCAGAGTCGGGTCGCGGTAGATGCGCAGCCAGACGAGGGCGACGACGATGCCGAAGGCTCCGACGATGATGAACATCCCGCGCCAGCTCATCGTCAGCAGGAGGAAGGTCAGCAGTGGTGGCGCGATGGCATTGGCGATCTGAGAGCCCGTGTTCACGAGCGAGACCGGGAGCGCCCGCTCGGACTTGTTGAACCAGCGCTCGTTGACCTTGAGGGCCGAGGTGAAGAACGGCGACTCGGTGATGCCGAGGGCGACACGGCAGGCGTACAGCACCCCGAACGAGTTCGCGGCAGCGGTGACGATCGAGACGAGCGACCAGGCGCCCGCCGCGAAGGCGAACATCTTCTTCGGCCCGAACTTGTCGACGAGGTAGCCCGCCGGGAGGTTGGCGATGGCGTACGGCCAGGAGAAGGCCGACAGCAGCAGGCCCATGGCGAACGGGTCGAGCCCGAACTCGCCCGCGATGGTCGTGTTGGCCACGCTCAGCGTCGAGCGGTCGAGATAGTTCACCACCCCGCCGAGGATCAGGAAACCGACCAGGAACCATCGGATCCGGATCGTCTTCTTCTCGTCGCGCGTGAGCTGCGGCGCGTCTGCCGTCATCTCGCTCATGGTCCACTCCTTCGTGTTCGGGTGAGGGGCGGACGTCACGGTCCGCCGCGGGGGTGTCAGGTCGTCGGTCGTGCGTCGGCGACAGCCGCGAGGAAGTCTTCGGCGGCGCGGGTCACATCGGCGTGGTCGCCGCTCGCCCGCGCCGCCTTGGTGATGGCGCTCCCGACGCCGACCGCGAGCGCTCCGGCCGAGAACCAGTCGCCGACGTTGTCGCGCGTCGCGCCGCCGGCGGGCAGGATCGGCGCGTGCGCCAGGGGGGCCATGACGGTACGGAGGTAGTCGGGGCCGGCGATCTCGGTCGGGAAGAGTTTGACGATGTCGGCGCCGGCTTCCATGGTGGCGACGATCTCGGTGGGGGTGAACGCCCCGCTGATCGTGAGCGCCTGGTAGCGGTTCGCGGCACGGATCATGTCGGGGTTCAGGTTCGGGCTCACGAGCATGCGAGCGCCCGCCTGCACCGAGGCGACGGCCATCTCGGCATCCAGAACAGTGCCGACACCCACGGCGACGTGATCGCCGAACTCGTCGGCGAGGGTCCGCACGACCTCGAGTGCCCGCGGCACCGACAGGGTGATCTCGAGGGCCCGGATGCCGCCGGCGACGGCGGCGCGGGAGACGGCGAGCGCCTCGTCGGGGGAGTCGAGGCGAACGATCAGGACCACGCCGGTGTCGACGACGGCAGACAGGACTTCGTGCTTCTTTAACATCGTTGCACACGGTATCACGAGAATTCACACAGAAGAACACGGTGTCTCATTGCGGCGGAGGCTTAGGCTCGGAGGGATGTCGACACCGCCGCCCCTCATCCCGGAACAGCGCCAACGAGAACTGATGCGTCTGCTGCGCGGTGCGGGCGCGCTCAGCATCCGCCACCTGGCCTCGTCGTTGGGGGTGTCGCACATGACCGTGCGGCGCGACATCGCTGCACTCGAAGACGAAGGTCTGGTGGATGCCGTGCAGGGCGGCGTGCGCCTTCGCGAGCGCACCGGCGTGGAGCCCCCGCGCGAGCGCGGTTCCCGGGCGGTGCTCGAGCTCCCGCGCAAGGAAGCCGTCGCGCGTCGCGCCGCCGCGCTCATCGCTGACGAGATGACCGTCTTCATCGATGCGGGGACGACCTGCCAGGCGCTCGTCCCCCATCTCACGGCGCGGCGTGGCCTGACCGTGGTGACCAACGACTTCTTCACCGTCTCGGCGCTGTACGCGCACCCCTCGATCGAGGTCATCCACACCGGCGGGGTCGTGGATGCCGCGAGCGGTTCGTCGAGCGGGGCTCTCGCCGCGGCGACCGTCTCTGCCATGACCCTCGACCTCGCGATCCTCAGCACCGGCACCTGGGACACCGCGCACGGGCTGACGACCCCTGAGCTCGACAAGGTCGTGTTGAAGCGGGCGGTCCTGGATGCCGCGACCTCGGGCGCCCTGATCGCCGACAGTACGAAGTACGGCACGGCGGAGCGCTTCCGCGTCGTACCCCTCGACGCGCTCGACGTCATCGTGAGCGACGCCGAACTGCCCGAGAGCGCGGCCGCGGCGATCGCGGAGATGGGTGTCGAGCTGTGGACCGCGGAGGACTGACGGGACACCGCGTCAGAACACCTAGGCTCGACGGGTGATCGAGTGGATTCTGGCCGAGTGGACGCAGATCCTCGGCTTCGCGACGGGCGCCGCGTGCGTGCTGCTGGCGGCCCGGCGGAACGTCTGGACGTACCCGATCGGCATCGCGAACAACCTCGTCTTCCTCGTGGTGTTCGTCCCGGCCGGGCTCTACGCCAGCGCCGCGCTGCAGGTGGTGTACCTCGTGCTCGGTGTGCACGGCTGGCTGCGGTGGACGCGCGGGGTCGAGCACGACCGCGAGTACGTCGCCCGCACCCCTCGTCGCGCGGTGCCCTGGCTCATCGTCGTCGGTGTGGCCGGAACGGCTCTGCTCACCTGGGTGCTCGCCACCTTCACCGACTCGCAGGTCGCTCTGGCCGACGCGGCGACCACCTCGGCGAGCCTCGTCGCGCAGTACATGCTCAACCGCAAATGGATCGAGAACTGGTTCGTGTGGATCGGTGTGGACGTCGCCTTCGTGGCGCTCTCGATCGCGACCGGGTTGTGGATCATCGCCGCGCTGTACGCCCTGTTCATCCTGCTGTGCGTGAGCGGGCTGTGGTCGTGGCGCCGCGTGGAGCACGAGGCGACGGATGCCGCCCCCGCGGCCGATGCCCGTGCCTGAGCGCCGCTACCGGCACGGTGTGGTGGTCGGGAAGTTCTACCCCCTCCATGTCGGGCACGCGCACCTCATCCGCTCGGCCGTCCGCGCCTGCGAGAGAGTCACGGTCGAGGTGATCGCGGCATCCGTGGAGTCGATCCCGCTCGAACGCCGGGCCGCGTGGGTGCGCGAGGACCACCCGACGGTTCGCGTGGTCGACCTCCTCGACGACACTCCGGTCGACTTCGCCTCGGAGACCGCGTGGGACGCGCACACCGCGACCATCGCGGGGCTGCTCGACGAGCCGGTCGACGTCGTCTTCACCTCCGACGAGTACGGGGCCGAGCTCGCTCGCCGCCTCGGCGCGGACTGGGTGCAGGTCGACCCGGGGCGTCGCCTCAACCCCGTGTCCGGGACCGCGATCCGCGCCGACCTCGACGCGCACTGGCACGAGCTGTCGCCCGCGGTCCGCGCCGACCTCACCGCGCGCGTCGTCGTCCTCGGTGCCGAGTCGACGGGCTCGACCACGCTCGCCGAGGCGCTCGCCGCCGAGCTCGGGACCCTGTGGGTGCCCGAGTACGGGCGCGAGCTGAGCGAGATCCGCGAGGGCGGGCTCGACGCGCCCTGGCGCAGCGACGAGTTCGACCTCGTCGTCGATCGACAGATCGTCTGGGAGCAGGATGCCGCCCGCCGGGCGCCGCGGTCCGTGCTGATCTGCGACACCGACGTGCTCGCGACCGCCCTGTGGCACGAACGGTACGTGGGTACTCCCGCGCCGCGCATCCTGCAGCGCGCCGCGGCGCACCGGCCCGCGCTGTACATCCTCACCGGGGACGAGATCCCCTTCGTGCAGGACGGGATGCGCGACGGCGAGCACATCCGCGCCGACATGCAGGAGCGCTTCCGCGAGGTGCTCGCGGCGCAGCCGGTGCCGTGGTTCGAGGTGCGGGGGAGTGTCGCCGAGCGGGTGGCATCCGCCCTTCCCGCCGTGCGTCGCGCGGTGGCCGAGGCGACTTCGTTCGCCGCCCCCATGGAGGGGCGCCCGCACGCCGAGCAAGAGGAGCTCCGTCGGCGGGCCGGCGGTTAGGCTGGCGCGATGGCGGACCGCTGGCACAAGCTCTCGCAGGCACCCACCACGGCGGCTTCGGGGGAGGGGACGGCCGCGATGACGGCCGCCGATCTCTTCCGGGACGCCCCCGCGACGACCGCGGTGCCGCTCGACGAGAAGCTCCGGCAGACCTATTACTGGATCGTCAATCGAGCGGTCATCTCGCCGTACTACGACGTCGAGTTCTCCTCGGGTGCGCCGCTGGCCTTCTCTCTCGGCGACGCCGGAGCCGAACTGACGCTGCCGAGCGAGGCGTCGTTCTCGTCCAACGTCCTGCTCCCGCTGTTGAGCTTCGCCGTCGGGGGCAAGTGCCTTCTGGTCGGAGGACCGGGGCGCGGCAAGACGACCGTCGCGGTGCTCATGGGGGTGCTCGCCGGCTCCACGCCCGACGACGTGCGGCGCGGGGTGCAGCAGGGGCAGCCGCAGCTCACGATCAGCGACCTCGTCGGCATCCCCCTCCCTCGTGACCTCATGAACGCGGCCAGTCTCGCCGAGGTGGGGGTCGCGTGGCGCGACTGGCTGTCGCGACCGGTGAAGATCGTCGACGAATACAACCGGATCCCCACCAAGACCCAGTCGGCGCTGCTGACGATGGTCGCCGAGGGGTACGTCGAGAGCCACGACCAGCTGCGGCGGACGGCTCCGGCGTCGGGTGTGGAGAGCTGGTTCTTCACGGCGAACGACGACGCCGGCGGCGGGACGTTCCCGGTGATCCAGGCGCTCCGCGACCGCATGGACGTCACCGTGCCCGCGGCCGGGTTCAACAGCCGCTTCCTCGACGAGCTGATCACGCGCGTCGAGGCGGGCGAGAAGCCCGAGGAGCACGTTCCCGCCGAGCTCGTCTTCGCCCCCGACGAGCAGACCGCGATGCGGGCCGCGATCCGCGCGGTGCCGGTGCCCGCCCCGGTGCGGCGCCGACTGGAGTTCTTCCTCAGCCACTTCGAGTTCGTCCAGGGCGGCGGGCGGAGGTTCGAGTACCGCACGAAGGACACCGTCACCACCGCCGGGGGCAAGGTCGCCGAGACGATCGAGGCGAACTCGGGAGCTGACCTCATGGCCGACCTCGGCGCGCAGACGCTGAACGGGTTGTCGGTCCGCGCGCTGCAGACGCTCATCGTCTACGCGAAGGCGGTCGCGTGGTTCCGCGGGCGGGATGAGGTCTCGCTCGCGGACGTGGCGGCGATGGTGCCGTTCGTGCTGCGCGGCAAGCTGCTGCCGAACCCCACGCACCCGCGCTTCGACGTCGGCGTCGAGCGGGAGCTGTCGACCGACCTCATGAGCTGGCTGAGCGATCTCTTTGCCGAGTCGTGCCGTCAGTACGACGCGCTCGGACGCGGACGTCAGGATCCGGTCGGAGAGCTCCTCGCGCAACTGGATGCCGGACTCGACGGGGTCTCCGCCGTCGAGGCCTCGCGGCGCCTGACGGCGGTCGAGGCGCGCCTGCGCGCCGCGTCGACCTCGGGCAAGCTCTACGGCCGGGACTTCGACGACCTCACCGCTCTGAAGTACCTGCATCAGCGCTACACCGCGTACCTCCGCTGGGTCGAGGGGCGGGCGTGATCCGGCGCCCCGGGCATCTGGCCGACACCGAGCCGCCGACCGGGGTGCCGACCGACGTCCCGGGGCTCGACTTCGAGCGCGCGGGGATCAACGTCGAGTCGGCGGGCGGGTCCGCCGAGCGGTTCTGGCACGCGCTCGCCGCCGGGCAGGCGATGCTGCCGGTCGATGCGCCGAGCGATCTCGTCGTCGCCCTCGCGGGGATCGCGGGCTGGCGCGCCGGGGTGCTGGGCCTCCGCGACGACGCCCTCGGTCACCTCGCCGACGTTCCGCCCTCGGCCGCCGCGGCCGCGCTCGGGATCGCCGAGAGCGACCTCGACGCGTTCGCGGAGCGCCAGCGTGCCGATCGCTTCTGGTGGCCGGGGCGTCGGGCCCAACGCGGGTACGTGTGCGCGATCGGCGGATTCGCCGGGCTCGGGGGCGCGTGGACGGCGCCGCCCGTCGACGCGCGTCCTCTCGACGACGACGGCTCCTTCGTCGTGCGCGCGGGAGAGCGCTGGTGGCGCGTCGACGCCGATGTGTGGGGTTCGCGACTGGTCGCGCTCGAGGGGGAGCCGCCGACCGCGTCCGGACGGGGCGCCGGGCCCACGGCATCCCTCCTCACGTTCGACGAGTCGTACCTCGCGTGGATCTACGCCGCGGAGCCCGCGTGACGGGGCCTCGCGTGAAGACGGCCGCGCTCGAGGGGGACGTCCGTCGCGCGTGGGAGAGCGCGCAGGAGCTCTGGGGCGTGCACATGCACGATGCCGAGTTGCTTCCCGGCGCGGGGAAGAGCCACGGCGCTCCGGCATGGTTCAGCTTTCCCCCGGCGATCGTCGTCGACCCGCGCATGGTGGCCGAGCTCGGCGGCGCGGGCGAGATGGAGAGCGTCTTCGCGCACGAGCTCGGTCACCACGCCCTCGCCCCCGGGACGCGTCTGGATTCGCTGAAGATCCGCCACCAGCTGGCGCGGACTCTCGTCGCGGCGGGAGCGAGCTCGGTGCGAGACGACGATGTCGCGATGCTGTCGAACCTGTGGACCGACCTGCTCGTCAACGCCCGGGTGGCCCTGCTGCAGCGGCGGCGCGACGGAGCGGGCGAGCCGGGCATCGTGCGGCTGTCGCGAGCGCTCTATCGCGCCTCACGCGACACCGGCGGTCGGCTCTGGTGGGTGTACCTGCGGACGTACGAGCTGCTGTGGAACCTGCCGGCGGGCACCCTGTGCGCGGTCGACGCGCCGCCGGCACCGCCGCCGCGGGCCGCCACCGAGCACCGCGACAAGGAGAAGAGCCGAGGGAGCTATCGCGGCCGCGAGGATCGGATGCGCGAGGCCCGCGCCGAGGCCGAACAGGCGGCGCTCGAGCTTGCGGAAGCCACCATCACCCGACCCGGTCTCGACGCCGACACGCTCGCCGAGCTCGTGCGCACGTTCGCCGGTGATGCCGTCTCGGGCGCCCTGCGCTTCGGGGTGCTGATGGCCCCCTATGTCGTCGCGGAGCGCGCGTCCGGGGCATCGAAGCCGGGAGGCGCGTGTTCCGCCGACGAGGCTCCCCCGGGAGCCGCCGAGCTCGGTCGCGTCCTGGCGGATCGCCGTCTCCAGGCACCTCTCCCTGTGCCGACCGGACGTGGGCCGGGCACGGCACGGTCCGCCGGGAACGGGTCGGGGCAGGCGCTCGGCATCGCGGAGACCCTCGAGCTGTACGCGGGCGCGGACCAGGATGCCGTGATCGCGGCGTGGTACCGCTCGGAGGCGGCGCGATGGGTGCGTCCCTTCACGCAGCGCGCACCGTCGACGCCGGCCGAAGAACTGCCCGGCCCCGTCGAGACGTGGGAGACCGGCGACGACCTGGCCGATCTCGACTGGCCCGCGACCCTGCGCGCCGGGGGCGTCATCGTCCCCGGCATCACGACCCGTCGACGTTCCTTCCTCGCCGACGAGCCGGTGCCGCGCGAGGCGAGCATCACGCTGGACCTGTACATCGACTCGTCCGGATCGATGCCGAACCCTCGATCGGGGTCACCCGCTGTGCTGGCGGGCACGATCCTGGCGCTGTCGATCCTGCGGGGCGGCGGCCGGGTCCGCGTGGCGAGCTTCTCCGGCCCCGGTCAGGTCGCCGGCAGCGAGGAGTTCACGCGCGACCCCGTCCGCGTCGTGCGCGACCTCGCCCTCTTCTTCGGCGGCGGGACGACCTTCCCGCTCGACCTGCTCGAGCGCCGCGCCGCGGGGCGGGGATCGGCGAGCGCCGAGGATCGTCGCCATCTCGTCGTGCTCTCGGACGACGGCCTGGTGTCGATGTTCGGGGCGGGCGATCCTGACCGAGCCGGGGTGGCGGCGCAGGTGCGGTCCACGCTGTCGACCGGCACGCTCGTCGTCCTCGACCGGTCGCGGCAGGTGGAGCCGCTCGCACGGGCCGCCGGCTACGAGACGGTCTACCTCGAGACGATGGACGACGCTCCCACGGCGTGCGCGACCCTGGCGGAGGTGCTCAATGGCTGACGCCGACGAACTTCTGAAGGTCTGGGCGAGCATGGCCCCGCCCGAGGGTGAGACCTGGTCGATCGCGCGCCCCGGGCCCGCGCTGGACGCGGTCGCCGCACGGTTGTCGAGCGTGCCGCGGTCGTTCCTCGACGACGACGTGTCGATCAGGGCGCTCTCGGGCGACGTCGCGGGGGCCGAGTGCGCTTCCGCGGCCTACGCCGACGATCCCCGCGTGCGTCGCGGGGCGGCGATCGGGCTCTGGCTGCTCGCGAGCGAAGACATCGTCGAGCCCTTCCGCCCGACCCTCGCCGGGCCGTGGGCGCTCCGCGCCGTCGACTCCCTCGGGCTCCGGGTCGCACCGGTCGTCGATCCGCTCGACTGGCTCGCCGACGACGAACGCCGGGAGGAAGCGGCACGCACCTTCCTGCTGTGGGCCGGGTTCGTCCCCGCGGGAGAGGATCGCGCGACCGCGCAAGCGCTCTGGCAGGCGCGCGACTCGCTCCGGCGCAGCAGCGCGCTCGCCGAGGCCTACGCCGCGTACGAGCACCGCGAAGAGATCGCCCGACGTCTGGCCGAGGCCCGGGCGAGGGAGGCGGCGGCGAGGTACTCCAGTGAGTGAGCCCGACGATCCGCTGGCGCTCGGCGAGTACCGCCCGGGCTCCGCGGCGGTGCTGACGGATGCCGAGCGCTGGCCGACCCTCGACGCCGAGGCCGCGGCCCGCCTGCGTCGTTGGCGCACGCACCCCGCGGCGCCCGCGTGGGTGCACGCGACCGGAGATCGCCTCACGGCGGACGCGGTCGACCGCACGCGCCGCCCTCTCCCTCTGGACGGCTGGCTCGACGAGCATCTCGCGACCGCGCGGAAGCTCCCCTTCTACCGCGGCCGCACGGGTCTCGCGACGCTCGCGGACTTCCCGCCCATCGGCCGCGCCGACCTCGCGGCCGACGTCTCGGCGTTCGTGCCGCTCGACGCCGACCTCGACCGCATGCTGCACGGCACGAGCTCGGGCTCGACGGGGGCTGCGCTCGTCATCCCCGACGACGTCGAAGAGGTCGCCCGGGGCTTCCACCTCCTCGTCGATCTCGCCCGCCGCGCGGGTGTCGAGTGGACCCCGGATGCCGAGCGCCTCGCGCTCGTCTGGGTGCTGCAGCAGCGCCAGGCGTTCACCTACGTCTCGCTGATCAGCGGCTTCGCGCACCGGGCGATGGCGCGCGTGAACCTCGACGCGCGCGCCTGGCGCGCGGCATCCGATCGCTCCCGATTCCTCGCGGACGCGAACCCGCAGGTGATCTCGGGCAACCCGACGAGCCTCGCCGAACTGCTGAGCGACGATCTGCGCGAGGTGCTGCGGCCGCTCGCGCTGTTCTCGGGCGCGATGGCGTTGTCGGGGCCCCTGCGTGCCGAGCTCGAGACCGCGTTCGCGTGCCCGGTCATCGACGTCTACGGCCTCCACGAGACGCGGCCGATCGCCGCGCGCACCGACGACGGGCCGTTCCGGGTGCTGGAGCGGCGCGTGCTCGTCGAGATCCTGGATGCCGCGGGCGACCCGGTGCCCGAAGGCGAGATGGGCGAGATCACGGTGACGGCGGGCGAGAACCCGCTGCTCCCGCTCGTGCGGTATCGCACGGGCGACGTGGGGCGTCTCGTGCGGTTCCCCGATGGTGCGGTCGGGATCGCCGATCTCGAGGGGCGCGAGCACACCGAGTTCGTCACCGGTTCCGGCGTGCGCGTTCCCTCGGTCGATCTCACCCAGCAGCTGCAGAGCCACGGCGCGCTCGGCTGGTCGGTCGTGCAAAGCGCCGGGGGCCCGGTCGAGGTGACGGTGGTCGGTGGTGACGCCGCGCGGATCCGTGAGGCGCTCGTCGTGCTGCTCGCGCAGCCGGTCGAGGTCGCGCGCGTGGACCGCCTCACCGACCTCGGCGAGGGCAAGCCCCGACGCTTCGTCTCGCACGCTGTCCCCGACCGCGGCTGAGAGGCTCCGTCAGCGCCACCACACGAGGAGCACGAACAGTCCGGGCGCGAGAGCGGACACCGCGACGACGAGGGCGACCACTGAGGCGGCGACCGGGCGCCTCGCGCGCGTGCCGGCGACAACGCCGACGATCGAGAGGATCAGTGCCACACCGGCGACAAGCGTCGCAGCGGGGAGCACGAGGAGGCCGTACCAACCGATGCCGTCCAGCGCGGGGACAAAACCGGCGAGCAGGACGAGGGGGAACGGCAGGAACGCCAGGGCCGCGATCACGAGAGCGACGATCCCGAGCGCATCGGCGCGGGGGCGGACGGGCACATCGACCTGGGCCATGCGCTCACCGTAGCGCGACCCCCTCCCGAGACGGGGAGGGGGGCGCGACCGGGCTGGCCGTCAGTCGAGGTACTTCGCGTACGCCGGCAGCGTCAGGAACGCCGGGAACTCCGGGCGCAGCGCCACCTCGCGGAACACCTCGGCCGCGTCGTCGAAGCGGTCGCCGTCGGTGCGCGGCAGGTCGGCCAGCACCTCGTCGACGAGTCCCTCGACGAAGGCGCGGGTGATGGTGTCGCCCTCGGCCGTCTCGCGGTCCTGGTGGATCCACTGCCAGATCTGCGAGCGGGAGATCTCCGCGGTCGCGGCGTCCTCCATGAGGTCGTCGATCGCGACGGCCCCGAGGCCCCGCAGCCACGCCTCGAGGTAGCGGATCGCCACCGAGACGTTGCCGCGCACACCCGCCGTGGTCACGGGCAGCCCGATCCGCAGGTCGATCAGCTGCGCCGGTTCCACGGACACCTCGTCGCGGGTGCGCCCGAGCTGGTTCGGCGCGTCGCCCAGCACGGCGTCGAACTCGGCGCGCGCCACCGGGATGAGGTCGGGGTGGGCCACCCACGTGCCGTCGAAGCCGTCACCGGCCTCACGACGCTTGTCGGCGGCGACCTTCTCGAACGCCGCCTCGGTCACCTCGGGCTTGCGGCGGTTGGGGATGAAGGCGCTCATGCCGCCGATCGCGTACGCGCCCCGCTTGTGGCAGGTCTGCACGAGCAGCTCGGTGTAGGCCCGCATGAACGGCACCGTCATCGTGACCTCGCTGCGGTCGGGGAGCACTAAGCGCGCTCCGCGGCCGCGGTAGGTCTTGATGATCGAGAAGATGTAGTCCCAGCGACCCGCGTTCAGGCCCGCGCAGTGGTCGCGCAGAGCGAAGAGGATCTCCTCCATCTCGAACGCCGCCGGCAGCGTCTCGATGAGCACCGTCGCGCGGATGGTGCCGTGCGCGAGTCCCAGACGCTCCTCGGTGAACGAGAACACGTCGTCCCAGAGCCGCGCTTCCTCGGCCGACTCGATCTTCGGCAGGTAGAAGTAGGGCCCGCGGCCCGCGGCGATCAGCGCGTGCGCGTTGTGGAACACGTACAGCCCGTAGTCCACGAGAGAACCGGATGCCGGCAGCTCGCGACCGGAGCGGTCGATGAACGTCACGTGCTTCTCGGGCAGGTGCCAGCCGCGGGGGCGCATCACGATCGTCGGGGTGCGTTCGGCGGTGACCTCGTAGCGCTTGCCCTCGGGGCTTGTGAACGACAGGTGCCCGCGGATCGCGTCGAACAGCGAGAGCTGCCCGCCGATGACGTTGCGCCAGGTGGGGCTCGTGGCATCCTCCTGGTCGGCCAGCCACACCATCGCGCCGGAGTTCAGCGCATTGATGGTCATCTTGGGGTCGGTGGGTCCGGTGATCTCGACGCGGCGGTCTTCGAGGCCCGGTCCCGCGCCCGCCACGCGCCACGACGGGTCGTCGCGGATGTGCGCGGTGTCGGCGCGGAAGTGCGGGTCGTCGCCCGTGCCGATCTCGAAGCGACGGCGCTCGCGGGCCGCGAGCCGGTCGTGCCGGCGTCGGGCGAAGCGGTCGTGCAGCTCGGTGACGAAGGCGAGGGCCGCGGGGGTCAGGATCTCGGCATCCCGTCCTTCGAGGGGGCGCTCGAGGCGCAGGTGCGGGGCGGATGCCGGAGCGCTCGGCATCCGGGAGCCTTCGGTGGTGGGCGGGGGTGAGGTGTCGATGAGGGTCATGGTCGTGTCTTTCTGTGTCGTGGCGTCCCGGGGCGGCTCGCGGCCGCGACGTAAGTGTCCAGAACGCGCCGTGACGGCGGGGTGTGGTGCGGCGTGTCGTGGACGCTCGACGGGAGTGGGTGGGACGGGAGAAGAGGGGGAGGGTCAGTGGAACTGGGCGGTCTCCGTGGAGCCGGCCAGGGCCAGGGTCGCGCTGTCGGGGTTGAGCGCGGTCGAGACGACGTCGAAGTAACCGGTGCCCGCTTCGCGCTGGTGGCGCGTGGCGGTGTACCCGTTCGCTTCGGCGGCGAACTCGGCCTCCTGCAGCTCGACGTACGCGCTCATGGCGCGCTCGGCGTAGCCGCGGGCGAGGTCGAACATCGAGTGGTTCACGGCGTGGAAGCCGGCCAGCGTGATGAACTGGAAGGCGTAGCCGAGAGCGGCCAGGTCGGCCTGGAACGTGGCGATCTGCTCGTCGTCGAGGTGGCGCTTCCAGTTGAAGCTCGGCGAGCAGTTGTAGGCGAGCTTCTTGCCCGGGTAGCGGGCGTGGATCGCCTCGGCGAAGGCACGGGCGAGCTCGATGTCGGGCTCACCGGTCTCCACCCACAGCAGATCGGCGTAGGGGGCGAAGGCGAGGCCGCGGGCGATGACCGAGTCGAGTCCCGGCCGCACGCGGTAGAAGCCCTCGGTCGTGCGCTCGCCGGTGAGGAACTCGGCATCCCGCGGGTCGACGTCGCTGGTGAGGAGGTCGGCGGCGAGGGCGTCGGTGCGGGCGATGATGACCGTCGGCACCCCCGCGACGTCGGCGGCGAGGCGGGCGGCGTTCAGGGTGCGGATGTGCTGCTGGATCGGCACGAGCACCTTGCCGCCGAGGTGGCCGCACTTCTTCTCGCTGGCGAGCTGGTCCTCCCAGTGGATGCCGGCCGCCCCCGCCGCGATCAGCGACTGCGCGAGCTCGTAGGCGTTGAGGGGACCACCGAAGCCGGCCTCGGCGTCGGCGACGATCGGGGCGAGCCAGTCCTGGGTGATCTCACCCTCGGCGCGCTCGATCTGGTCCTGCCGGAGCAGTGCGTTGTTGATGCGACGGACGACCGCGGGCACGCTGTTGGCGGGGTACAGGCTCTGGTCGGGGTACGTCTGACCCGCGAGGTTGCCGTCGGCGGCGACCTGCCAGCCGGAGAGGTAGATGGCCTTCAGCCCCGCGCGCACCTGCTGCACGGCCTGGCCGCCGGTGTAGGCGCCGAGGGCCCGGATGTAGTCCTCGGTGTGGAGGAGGTTCCACAGGTTCTCAGCCCCGCGCCGGGCGAGCGTCGACTCCTCGCGGACGCTGCCCCGGAGGCGGACGACGTCTTCGGCGGTGTAGGTGCGCTCGATGCCGTCCCAGCGGGGGTCGTTCTCCCACGAGGCGCGGATCTCATCGGCGGTCTCGGTCTGGTCGCCGGGGCGCAGGGGCTGCTGGGCGGGGGTGGCCTGGATCGTCATGTCGTCCTCCTTCGGGTGGCGGGGCGTCGGTGCCCCGTGGAGACCACTGTCCGCGAAGAACAACCCTCTGAACGGAGTTTTGCCGTGTGAAGATCGCGCGATCTTCTGTTTCGGTGAGAACATGGCTCATGGACACCGGAGTCACCCCCTCCTCGACATCTCTCCCGCTCGACCATGAAGAGGTGGACACCCTCACCATCGGTCGGCGCATCCGACAGCTGCGCACCGCGCGCGGTATGACCCTCGACGACCTCGCCGCCGCCGTCGGGCGCGCGCCGAGCCAGATGTCGATGATCGAGAACGGCCGACGCGAGGCGAAGCTGACGCTGCTGCAGGCGATCGCCCGAGCGCTGCAGTGCACGCTCGATCAGATCCTGGATGCCGAGCCCCTCGACGCCCGTGCCACCCTCGAGCTGTCCGTGGAGCGGGCGATGCGCGGCCAGACCTTCCAGGCGCTCGGGATCGCCCCCTTCCGCGTGGGGCGCGCGGTGCCGGATGAGGTGCTGGCCGCGATGCTCGCGCTCCAGGCCGAGATCGAGAGGCTGCGCGAAGAACGCTCCGCGACCCCGGAGGAGGCGCGCCGTGCCAACGTGGCGCTGCGCCGTCTCATGCGCACGCAGGACAATCACTTCCCGGAGCTCGAGCGGGTGGCATCCGGGATCCTCGAGCAGATCGAGCACCCGGGCGGGCCGCTCACCCAGCGCGGGGCGAGCGACATCGCGGCGCACCTCGGCTTCACCCTGCACTACGTGCCCGATCTGCCGTCGTCGACGCGGAGCATCGCCGACGCGAAGAACGGACGGCTGTACCTGTCGACGAAGGTCGCGAAAGGCGACCCGCGCGCGGCGGTGCTGCAGGCGCTGTCGAGTCGGATCCTCGGTCACGGCGAGCCGACGAGCTACGACGAGTTCCTCCGCCAGCGCGTCGAGACGAACTATCTGACGGGCGCGCTGCTCATGCCCGAGACGCATGTCGTCCAGGCGCTGCGCGAGGCGAAGGAGCGGCGCACGATCAGCATCGAAGACCTCCGCGACGCCTACTCGGTGTCGTACGAGACCGCCGCGCACCGTTTCACGAACCTCGCGACCGTGCACCTCGGCATCCCGGTGCACTTCCTCAAGGTGCACGAGTCGGGGACGATCACGAAGGCCTACGAGAACGACGACGTGAACTTCCCCACGGATCGGCTGGGCTCGATCGAGGGGCAGATGTGCTGCCGACGGTGGACGAGTCGTGTCGTGTTCGAGGAGGACGACCTCTTCAACCCGTACTACCAGTACACCGACACCGGGAACGGGACGTACTGGTGCACCGCGCGCGTGGAGCAGTCGAGCGAGGGCGCGCACTCCGTGAGCGTGGGTGTGCGCTTCGATGACACGCGGTGGTTCCGCGGGCGCGACACGAGCAATCGGGCGGTGTCGCGGCACGCGGTCGAGGCGTGCTGCCGGCGAGCGCCCGCGGACCTCGAGGCCGAGTGGCGCGGGCAGGCGTGGCCGAACGTGCGGACTCCGCGGACGCTGCTCGCGACCCTGCCGACGGGGGCGTTCCCGGGGGTCGACACGACCGAGATGTACGAGTTCCTGGAGGCGCATGCCCCGCACGCGTGAGCGGATGTGCAGGATGCATATCGGAGCGGGCAGATGGGGCAGGTTGCCCATTTCGATGCGTGGCGGGGGACTCTAGCGTGTGCAGCACCCGCACCGTCCCTCTTCGCAAAAGGACACTCCCATGGCACGTATGGCCCACGCCGACGATTTCGCCCTCAGCCGCGTCACCCCGAACGCCCGGAAGCACTGGTTCGGCATCGCCGTGCAGCGCTTCGGCCAGGTGTCGGCGCTGTCGCAGTTCCTGCTCGGCGCCACCCTCGGTTACGCGATGACCTTCAGCGAGGCCTTCCTCGCGCTCCTGCTCGGCTCGATCATCCTCGAGGTGATCATGTGCATCGTCGGCATCATCGGGCAGAAGGAGGGACTGAACACCGCCCTCCTCGCGCGGTGGACCGGCTTCGGTGAGATCGGCGCCTCGCTCGTCGGCCTCGCGATCGGCATCAGCCTCATCGGCTGGTTCGGCATCCAGTCGGCCATCTCGGCGCAGTCGCTCGAATCGCTGCTGCCCGGCGTCATGCCCGAGTGGGCGTGGAGCCTGCTGTTCGGTCTCGCCGTCACCGCGATCGTCGCCGTCGGGTTCGTCGGGATGCAGTGGCTCGCCAACATCACCGTGCCGCTGTTCCTCGTGCTCGTGGGCTGGTCGATCATCTCCGAGCTCAGCAGCCACTCGATCGGCGACCTGCTGACCTCTCCCGCCCCCGGCCCGACCATGTCGGTGTGGCAGGGCACGGCGATCGTGGCCGGAGGCCTCATCGTCGGCGCGATCATCACCGCCGACATGACCCGCTTCAACCGCTCGAAGGCCGACGTCGTCAAGCAGACCGTCGTGGGCGTGACGCTCGGCGAGTTCGTCATCGGCCTCTCGGGGGTGCTGCTGGCGCACGCCGCCCAGTCCGGCAACATCGTCGCGATCGTCACCTCGTCGGTGGGCCTGGTCGGACTCATCATCGTGATCACCGGCACGCTGAAGATCAACGACTGGAACCTCTACTCCTCGACCCTGGGCCTGGTGAACTTCATCTCCACGGCCTTCGGCAAGAACCTGCACCGCGTCACCACGACCATCGTGCTGGGCGTCGTCGGCTCGGTCCTCGCCGCCGCCGGCATCCTGTCGCAGTTCACGGAGTTCCTCATCATCCTCGGCGTCGCCTTCCCGCCCATCGCCGGCATCATGGTCGCCGAGTACTTCCTCGTGCGCCGGTGGCGCGGCGAACTCGACGCCTCGCGCGCCGAGGGCCGCCTGCCCCTGACCGCCCCGCGCATCGTGCCGGTCACCCTCGTGATCTGGCTGGTCTCCGCGCTCGTCGGGTATTTCGTCACCTGGGGGATCCCGGCGATCTCCTCGCTCGTGCTGTCGATCGTGCTCTACACGATCGCCGGCAAGCTCGGCTGGGTGCGCGGGATCGGTCAGGCCACCACCGCACAGTCCCCGGTCGCCAGCTCCGCCCCCGTGGCATCCTGACCCGTCCTCCCGAACGAAAGAAGCTCCACCCATGCACATCGGCATCGACGTCGGCGGAACCAACACCGACGCAGTGCTCATGGACGCCACCGACACTCTCGCCGGCGTGAAGAAGTCCACCAGTCCCGACGTCACCACCGGCATCGTCGACGCGATCGCGTCCCTGCGCGCCGAGCACGACTTCGACGGCGACGACATCGACGCGGTCATGATCGGGACGACGCACTTCATCAACGCGCTCGTCCAGGCCCAGCGTCTCGCCCCGACCGCGGCGCTGCGCCTGGGACTTCCCGCAACCAAAGCGCTGCCACCCCTCGTGGACTGGCCCGAGGTGCTGACCGAGGCGATCCAGGCGCGCAGCTACCTCGCGCACGGCGGCTACGAGTTCGACGGACGGCCGATCTCTCCCCTCGACGAGGACGAGTTGCGCGGCATCGCCCGCGACATGGCGGAGCACGGGGTGCGGTCGGTCGCGATCTCGTCGGTGTTCTCGCCCGTCAACCACGATCTCGAGCAGCGCGCGGCCGAGATCGTCGGCGACGTGCTCGGCCCCGACGTCGCGATCTCGCTCTCGCACGAGATCGGGCGGATCGGCCTGCTCGAACGCGAGAACGCCACGATCATCAACGCGGCGCTGCGCGAGCTCGCCTCCGAGATCGTCGACGGTCTCACCTCCGCCGTGCGCGCGCAGGGGATCGAGGCCCCGATCTTCCTCAGCCAGAACGACGGCACGCTGATGGACGAGGACTACGTCCGCCTCTACCCGGTGGCGACCTTCGCCTCGGGCCCCACCAACTCCATGCGCGGGGCCGCTCTCACGAGCGGTCTGCAGACCTGCGCGGTCGTCGACATCGGCGGAACGACCGCCGACATCGGCCTGCTCAATGCCGGGTTCCCGCGCGAGACGGCGAACGAGGTGAAGGTCGCCGGCATCCGCACCAATTTCCGGATGCCGGACGTGCTGTCGATCGGCATCGGCGGCGGATCGATCGTCGATCTCGACACCGGGGAGGTCGGGCCCGCATCGGTCGGGTACCGCCTGACCGAGGAGGCGCTCGTCTTCGGCGGGTCGACCCTCACCGCGACCGACATCGCCGTGGCCGCCGGGCGTGCCCAGGTCGGCGACCCCTCGCGCGTCGCGCACCTGGACCCCGTGTTCGTGGAGCGCGTGCTCGCGCGCATCGCCGAGCGCGTGGCCGAGGCCGTGGACCGCATGCGCACCTCGCCCGAGCCGATCCCCGTGGTCGCGGTCGGCGGCGGCAGCATCCTGCTCCCCGACGAGCTCCCGCTGTTCGGCGCGGTGCACCGCCCGCGCAACTACGCGGTCGCCAATGCCATCGGCGCCTCGATCGCCCAGGTGGGCGGCGAGATCGACAAGGTGTACGCCATCGAGGCCGGGCGTCGTGACGAGGGCATCGCGGCGATCCGCGCCGAAGCCGTCGACAAGGCGATCGCCGCGGGCGCGCGCCCGTCGTCGGTGTCGATCGTCGACTTCGACGAGGTGCCGATCCCGTACCTCCCCGGCAACGCCACGCGCGTGCGCGTGAAGGCCGTGGGCGACCTCGACATGGGCGTGCGCGCGTGAGCTGGGAGCTGTCGGCGTCCGTGGTCGCGGATCTCGCCCGGGGCGCCGCCGTGCTCGGCACCGGGGGAGGCGGCGATCCCTACATCGGAGCGCTCCTGGCCCGTCAGGCCCTCGCGGAGCACGGACCGGTGACGGTCGTCGGGCTCGAGGAGCTGCCCGACGACGCCCTCGTGCTCACCGTGGCGATGATGGGCGCGCCGACCGTCATGGTCGAGAAGCTCCCGAGCCTCGACGAGGTCGTCGCTCCCGTGCACGCGCTCGCCGCCTCTCTGGGGCGCCCCGTCACCCACATCGCGTGCGCCGAGGCCGGGGGAGTGAACTCCACGATCCCGATCGCCGCGGCCGCGGCTCTCGGGCTGCCGCTGGTGGATGCCGACGGCATGGGCCGGGCGTTCCCCGAGCTGCAGATGGTGCTGCCGACGCTGTACGGCGTCACCGCCTCGCCGCTCGCCTTCGCCGATGAGAAGGGCAACACGGCTGTGCTCTCCACCGTCGACAACACGTGGACCGAGCGGATCGCCCGCGTCGCGTGCGTCGAGATGGGCTGCTCGATCATGATCGCCGGGTTCGCGATGTCGGGGACGACCGCTCGCGACGCCCTCGTGCCGGCCTCGCTGTCGGCGTGCCTGTCGATCGGGTGCGGCATCGTCGACGCCCGCGCGGCCAAGACCGATCCGGTCGCCGCGGTCGTCGAGGCCCTGCGGGGGCGCGAGGTGTTCGCCGGCAAGGTCGTCGACGTCGAGCGCGGGACGACCGCGGGCTTCGCGCGCGGAAACGCCCGCATCGAGGGGACGGCCGACACGCTCACCCTGTCGTTCCAGAACGAGCACCTCATCGCCCGCACCGGCGACGACGTGCTCGTGACGACGCCCGACCTGATCATCGTCCTGGATGCCGAGAGCGCCGAGCCCATCACGACCGAGGGGCTCCGCTACGGCCAGCGCGTGCGCGTGGTCGCCGCGCCCAGCGACGAGCGCTGGCACGGGCCCGAGGCCCTGGCGATGGTCGGGCCGGGCTACTTCGGGTACGAGATGCCGTCGCACCGCTTCGACGGAACCGTGGAGGTGGCCGCATGAGCTGGACCCTGACCGCCGCCGACCTGCCCGATCTCGCGCGCGGCGCGACCCTGCTGGGAACGGGCGGCGGCGGCGACCCGTACATCGGGCAGAAGCTCGTCGAGCGCGTGCTGGGGGCGGGCAGCATCACCGTGCTCGACCCCGACGAGATCGCCGACGACCTGTTCGTCATCCCCACCGCGCAGATGGGGGCGCCGACCGTCATGGTCGAGAAGATCCCCGCCGGCACCGAGCCCACCCTCGCCCTGCGCACCCTCGAGAAGCACCTCGGCCGTACCGCCGAGGCCACCATGCCGATCGAGTGCGGCGGCATCAACTCGATGATCCCGCTCATCGTGGCCGCCGAGACCGGCCTTCCCGTCGTGGATGCCGACGGCATGGGCCGCGCGTTCCCGGAACTGTCGATGGAGACCTTCGCCGTCTACGGCGTCCACGGCTCGCCGCTGGCCCTCGCGGGGGAGCGCGGCGAGACAGCCGTCATCGACACCGGCGACGACGACCGGCAGATGGAGTGGCTCGCGCGCGGCGTCACGATCCGTCTCGGCGGGGTCGCCCACATCGCCGAGTACGCCATGACGGGGGCCGACGTGCGCCGGACGGCGGTGCCGCGGACGCTGTCGATGGCGCTGGCGCTGGGGCGCGGCATCCGGGAAGCGCGTGAGCAGCATCGCTCGCCCTTCGAGGCGATCGCCGCCACGCTCTCGACGACGCTCTACCCGCACGTGCGGGAGCTGTTCGTGGGCAAGGTCACCGACGTGGAACGGCGCACCACCGACGGCTTCGCGAAGGGGCGGGCGACCATCTCGGCGCTCGGACCCGACAACTCCTCGACGCTGGAGGTGGCGTTCCAGAACGAGAACCTCATCGCGCACCGCGACGGCGTGCTCGTGGCGATCGTGCCCGACCTCATCTGCATCACCGACATCGAGTCGGCCGAGCCGATCACGACGGAAGGGCTGCGGTACGGCCAGCGCGTGCGCGTGCTGGGCATCTCGACGCCCGCCCTCATGCGCACCCCCGGCGCGCTCGCGGCCTTCGGTCCGTCGGCGTTCGGCCTCGCCGAGACGTTCACCCCGGTGGAGGAGCTGCAACCGGAGGGTGCCCGGCCGCTGATTACCCTGTGAGCATGAGAACCTTCGGGCCCGACCGTCTTCCGGTGCTCGCCCGGGGGTTCTCCCTGCTCGGCTCGGGCGGCGGCGGCACGACGACGCTGCTCGAGATCATGGCCGGACAGGTGCTCGACGCCCCTGTCGCGCTCTACGACGTCGACGATCTCGACCCCCGCACCCCGTGCGTGGCGATCGGCTTCGCGGGCTCGACGTACCTGCTCACCGAGCGGGTGCCTCCTCCCGACGCCTTCGCCCCGCTCCTCGTGGCGGCCGAGCGCTGGACGGGCGTCCGGGCCGCGGCCGTCTGCGCGATGGAGGGCGCGGGGCTGAACGGACTGACGCCGCTGCTCGTGGGGGACCGGATGCTCGTCGACGCCGATCTGATGGGCCGCGCGCTGCCCGGCATCGACCAGCTCTCACTCCTCGTCGACGCGGTCCCGGGCGCGATCGTCGTGGCCGACACCGGCGGCGGCGTGATGCTCGTCGACTCCTCACGGGCCGGAGACGCCGAGAGCCTCGTGCGTTCGAGCGTGATCCGCGCGGGCGGAGCGGGGGCGGTGCTGGTCGCGGGTTTCACGGTCGGCGACCTCGGGGTCCACGGCATCCCGGGCACGTACACGCGCGCCCTCGCCCTGGGGGCCGCGGACATCGGCGTGGACGACCTCCCCGAGGCGCGCGTGCTCGGCAGCGGACGGGTGAGCGCGGTGGATGCCGTGCCGGACGACGCCTTCGTCCGGTCGGTCGAGCTCGTCGGCGACGACGGAGCGCTGCTGCGGCTGGTGGCGCGTTCGGAGTTCCTCGCCGTCACGCGCGACGGCGAGACGATCGCCGCCTCCCCCGAGATCCTCGTCGCGATCGACTCCGTCTCGGGGGAGGTGCTGCAGGTGGACGCCGTCACGCTCGCGCGGCACGTGCGCGTCGTCGCACTCGACGCTCCGCCGTGGTGGCTCGCCTCGACCGAGCGTCTCGCGCGGGTGATCCCCGCGGCCTACGGGCTACGCGGTCTGGAGGTCGGACGATGACCCCCCTCGACCTCGGCGCCCTGCTGGCGCACCCCGCGAACGGCGGGATCCGCGTGGTGGTGGAGGCGGCTGACGCCTTCGCGGGCGTGACGGTCGCGGCACGTGAGGCGATGCTCCCCGAGCGGGGGACGGCCGGACTCGCCGCGCTCACCGAGCCGGCCCCGACGGCCCCGTGGCAGCAGGACGCTCTCGTCCGTCGCGTTCGCGACCGCGGCTTTCACGGGCTGGCACTGTCGGGAGCCGAGGTGCTCGGCGCGGGAAGCCGTCGGCTCGCCGCGCGCCTGGGGCTGACCGTGCTCGAGGTCGACGACCCGATGGCCCTCGCCCGGGCGGGGTGGGAGCTCGTGCAGGGGCGGGATGCCCTGACCCTCGGGTACGTGCGCCGGGTCGCCCAGTCGATCGAGTACTCGGCGTCGCACCTCGCCGATCTTCTTCGCCACCTCTCGGCGAGCGTCGGCCACGGTGTCGCCCTCGTCGACGCGGAGGGCGTGCTGCTCGAGGCCGGCGGCCATCTGCCCGAGGCCGTGCGCGCCGCGATCGACGTGGGCCTCTGGCAGGACGCGGTCTCGGTCGCGGAAGGGGCCGCGGCCTCGGTGCGCGTCGACAGTCCGAGCCGGGCGGGCCTGCGCCTGGCGATGTTCGGCGCCGGGCTCAGTCCCGCGCAGCTGTCGGCGCTCGCGGTCGCCGCCGAGGTCGCGATGCCGGCGGTCGCCGCGCGCATCCTCATCGACGAGGTGGCCGACGTGAGCGATGCCGCCGTGGCATCCGGGCTCCTCCGCGAGTTCCTCGAGGCGCGCGATGCGCGCGACCCCGATGTCGAGCAGCGCATGAGCGAGCGCGGGTGGCGGACCGGTGGCTACCACCTCGCCTTCCGGATCGCGGGACGCCGCCGGCTCGAGACCCTCGAACTGCTGCGGTTCGTGCGCCGGGGACTCGCGGCCCTTCCCGTCGACTCGCAGGCCGTCACGAGCGGGCGCGGCGTCACGGGGTGGCTGAGCTTCGCCGAGCCCCCGCCCGCGCCCCGCCTGGACGAGCACGTCGCGTCGTTGCGCGCGCTGCACGACGGTGCGAGACGGTCGTTCGACGTCGCGACCGGGATCGGCTCGCTCGACAGCGGCGCCGGTGGTCTGCTCGCCAGCATCGACGGGGCGGTGGACGGCGCCCGCATCGCCGCGGCCCGGGCGGCGACGGGATGGTTCGTGCGCGTGGACGCCCTCGGCATCGAGCAGGTGCTGCTGTCGTGGGCGGGATCGGACACCTTCGTGCCCGCCGCCGAGTCGCTGCTCGCGCCCCCCGCCTCGCAGGGCCCCGAGCTTCTCGAGACGCTCACCGCGTACCTCGATCACGAATCGGGTGTGTCGGCGACGGCGGCGGCCCTCGGGCTGCACCGCAACACGGTCGCGATGCGGATCGCCCGCGCGCAGGAGCTCCTCGGCATCGACCTCACCGACGTCGACGCCCGCCTCGCCCTGCATCTCGCCTGTCGCGCGCTGCGCTGAGGGGCGGCGGCCTCGGTGTCGCACGTCAGGGGTTGTCAAGAAACCTGACACGTGTAAGGTTTCTGGACAACGAGCTCCATCCCCCCGGAGCGCTTTCGATGAGGAGAGCAGTCATGAAGCACACCCTCGCGGCATCCACCGCGATCGTCGGACTCGTCCTGGGCGGTCTCGCCGCCGCGGCCCCCGCGGTCGCCGCGCCACCCTCGGCCCCGTCCGAGAAGCCCGGGCCCCCGGGTCACGCCGGTCCGCCCCCGCACGTCGGCCCGGGCGCCCGCGACCTCGAGCGCTACGCCGCCGACACGTGGACCTCGCTCGCGGCGATGGCCCACGAGGACACCGGCCTGCCCGACGACAACATCGGCGGGACGCTCGATGAGTCCACGGCATCCGGATACACCTCACCGACCAACATCGGCGGCTATCTCTGGTCGACGGTGACCGCGCGCGACCTCGGCATCATCGATGCCGACGAGGCCCGCGAGCGCCTCACCGCCACGGTCTCCACGCTCGAGACGATGGAGCGCAACGAGGGCAGCGGCATGTACTACAACTGGTACGCGCCCGACACCGGGGCCAAGCTCGAGATCTTCCCCACCTCGGGCGAGGTCATCCACCCGTTCCTCAGCACGGTCGACAACGGCTGGCTCGCCGCGGGGCTGCGGATCGTCCGCGAGGCGGAGCCCACGCTCGCCGACCGCGCCGACGCGCTGTACGAGTCGATGGACTTCTCGGCCTTCTTCGACGCCGCCGGGGCCCCGGGGCTTCCCGCCGGCACGAACCGCGGCGGTTTCTGGGAGGCCCCTCCGGGCGACGGCTGCGCGGTGGAGGCGCCGATGTACAACGGCAGCGGCGAAACCGCGTTCTATACCTGCCATCACTACGACACGACCGTCAGCGAGAGCCGCATCGCGACGTACCTCGGCATCTCCGAGGGCTCCATCCCGGCATCCGGTCTCTCCGGCACCCACCGCACGATGCCCGCCGGCTGCGACTGGGCCTGGCAGGAGCAGCTGCCCACCGGCGAGAACCGCGAGTACGACGGCGTCGACGTCTACGAGGGCGTGTATTCCTACGACGGCATGTCGTTCGTGCCGAGCTGGGGCGGCAGCATGTTCGAGGCCCTCATGCCCGACCTGCTGATCCCCGAAGCCGAATGGGGACCGCGCTCGTGGGGCGTGAACCACCCGATCACCGTCGAGGTGCAGAAGCGACACGGCCTGAACGAGGCCGGCTACGGCTACTGGGGCTTCTCGCCCGCCAGCAACCCGTTCGGCGGCTACAGCGAGTACGGCGTCGACATCGCCGGCATCCGCTCCGACGGATACACCTCGGATGCCGAGAAGACCGACGTCGACGTCGACCGCCCCGGCTGCGCGGAGGGGACGAACCCGGATCCGACGTTCGGCGACGGGGTCGTCACCCCGCACGCGGCGTTCCTCGCCCTTCCGTACGACCGGCAGGGGGTCCTCGAGAACCTCCGCGGAATCGAGAAGAAGCTCGGCGCGTACGGTCCCGGTGGCTTCTACGATGCCGTCGCGGTCAAGAGCGACACGATCGCCGAGCGTTACCTCTCGCTGGATCAGTCGATGATCATGGCGGCGATCGGCAACGCGCTGACCGACGACTCCCTCAAGGACTACATGGTCGATGACAGGATGGAGCAGAACCTCCGGCCCGCCATCGAACAGCAGGTCTTCGGCTCGTCGTGGGGCGCGTCGCGTCCCTGACGGCTCGATCGCTCGATGCCCGGTGCCTCGCGGAGGTGCCGGGCATCGGTGTGTCCGGAACGGGGGAGAGGATGTCGATGGCCGACGCACCCGCGCCCCGCGCGCGCCGCGGAAGCTACGCCAAGGGGCAGCAGACGCGGCAGCGCATCGTCGACGAGGCCGTCCTGGTCTTCGGACGGTCGGGCGTCACGGCCGGCTCGCTGCGGGAGGTCGCTGCGCGCGTCGGGCTCACCCCCGCCGGCCTCATGCACCACTTCGCCTCCAAGGAGGAGCTGTTCGCCGAAGTGCTGCGGCAGCGCGATGAGCGGGTCCGGGCTGCGGCCGGCGATCCGCGCGAGCACACCCTCGTCGAGCAGATGCAGAAGGTCGTCGCGCACAACTCCACGACGCGCGGCCTCACCTCGCTCTACACCCTGGTCGTCGCCGAGGCGGGGGATCCCGCCCACCCCTCGCACGAGGCCTTCGCCGAGCGCTATCGCCGCAGCGCCGAGACGGCGGCCGGCCTGCTGCGCGCGGGCCAGGCGGCGGGCGAGGTCCGCGCCGACATCGACCCCGAACGCGCCGCGCGGTTGCTGAGCGCCGTGATGGACGGCCTCCAGCAGCAGTGGCTCCTCGACGAGTCGGTCGATATGTCGGCGCTGTTCGCCGAGTTCGTGCGCGGGTATCTGCGGCCGCCGGCCTGAGGCGGCGGCATCCGTTCGGCTGCTGATCCCGGGCGTACGGCCGTCGTGCGGAGCTGAGGGGTATGGCACCGGTGTAGGGGTGGTGACGGCCGGGGTTTCGGGGCTGGTGTCCGCGGGACGGTTGGGGTGCGTGGGGGGCTCGGTCGGGGTGTGTCGGGGCGCTGGGCGCGACGGTGTGCCGTCGTGCGGAGCCGAGGGCTGTGGCGCCGGCGCCGGGGGAGTGGTGGCCGGAGTATGAGGCCGAAGTCCGAAAGACGGGTGCGGGGTGTGTCGGGCAGCGAGTGGCATCGCGTGCCGGTGCGGCCGTACACGGCCTCGGCTCCGGATACCGGATATCGGATGCGAACGGCGCGAATCCGCGGAACGGCGGAGGCTCGACGGGGTGCAGGACGGTCGGGGCGGGGCTTCCCGTCAGAGGAAAGGTCAGCGCCGGTGGATGCCGCGGTCGACGTGGGCGCGGATCGCGCGCTCGACGGTGTCCCAGTCGTGCACGACCAGGGCGTAGTCGAACCGGAGGGTGACGAACCCCCGGGCGGCGGCGCGCGCGTCGCGGACCAGATCGCGGTGCCGATGCTCCGCGCTTCCGTGATTCTCGACCCCGTCGACCTCGACGATCAGAGCCTCGCCGATGATGAGATCTACCCGCCCCACCGTGTCGATGCGTACCTGCGTGCGCACGGTGAGGTCGAGGTGGCGTAGCCGCCATCGCACGAGAGACTCCAGTCCGCTCTCGGCGTCGCGCCGGGCGAAGGCGATCGCCTCCCGAGCGACAGGTGACGTGTTCTTGGTGAGCCAATCCAGCCCCGACCGACCGATCTTGCGCGCGTGGAGGACGGACTCGAGAGCCGCGAAGAACTCGTCGACCCCGCGGCAGAAGAAGATCTGACGCAGAATGCCGCGGACCGAGGGGAGGCGAAATGTGTCGCTCTCCTCGTGATCCCAGTGTTCGACGCAGACGCAGTCGTCGTGCGGATGGCTGTGCCCGTGCGGCCTCAGCGCGATGTGGAGGGGGTCCTTCGGCGAGAGAACCCACAGGCCCATGTGCCGCGCGGCGCTGACACACGCGAGCGTGCCGCCGTGCAGCGCTGCCCGCCGGCGCGACTCGCACGTCCCGGCATCCGCGTACACCCCTCGCCGAAGTCGGACGAACGAGCCGCCCGCGACCGCGCGCTCGACGTCGTAACGGCTGAACCCGGCCGCGAGAAGGTCGAGACGTCGGTGGATGTGATCGGCCTGTGTGCACACACCGCCATGGTGGACGTCGTTGCGGGGGTCATCTGCCCCGGATCGGACGATCTGTGGATGCCCACGGCATCCGGCGATCTGGGGAGGAAAGGCGATGCCGGATGCCGGATGCCGGATGCCGTGCGTTGCCGTCGTGCGGAAGTCGGTGTCGCGCTGCTCGACTGATCGTCGCCGTCCTGCGGAGCTGGGTGTGGCGGGGGTGGGTGGGATCCTGCCGTCCTGCGGAGTTCGGTGCCGCGCGGTCCGGCGGGCCTTCGCGTCCTGCGGAGTCCGGCGTCGGACGCCCGGCTTCGATGGCGGATGTACCGAGAAGAGGGGGTCACGTCCGCAGGACGGTGGGTTGCCCGTGCGACGCGGCCCCGCCGCACGGGGGTCACCTCCGCAGGACGGTGGGTTGCGGACGCCACACGCCAACGGGTTGCACGACACAGGTTATGCGCTTAAACTCGACCACGACGTGCAGAGAGCGCCCGACGACGGGTGCCTGGTTCGAGGAGGAACACGATGAAGAAGACCCGATGGAGCGCCGTGGCCGTGATCGCCGCGGCGGCGATCGCCCTCACCGGTTGTGGGCGCACCTCCGACACCGGATCCGGCCCCGCCGAGGCGAGCACGATCGGTGACGCGAAGGCCGAGGGCACGCTCACGATGTGGGCGATGGGTGCCGAGGGCGAAGCGCTGCCCGCCTTCGTGAAGACCTTCGAAGAGGCCAACCCGGGCGTCACCGTCAACGTCACGCCCGTGCCGTGGGACGCGGCCTACAGCAAGTTCCAGACGGCGATCGCCGGCGGCAACACCCCCGACCTCGCGATGGTCGGCTCGACGTGGATGGCCGACTTCGGCGACGCGCTGCAGACCGTGCCGACCGACCTCTCCACCGACGGCATGTTCCCCGGAGCGGTCGACTCCACGAAGATCGACGACCGCGCGACCGGTGTCCCCTGGTACGTCGACACGCGCGTCCTCTACTACCGCACCGACATCGCGGCCCAGGCCGGCTGGACGTCGGCCCCCACCACGTGGGACGACCTGAAGAAGATGGCCGCCGACATGCAGGCCAAGGGCGGTGCCGATTACGGCATCCGTCTCCCGTCGGGCAACGACTCGTTCCAGGGCAACCTGTGGATGCCGTGGTCGAACGGCGCCGAGCTGGAGGACGGCTCGAAATGGACCCTCGACACCCCCGAGACCACCGAGGCGTTCGACTACTACCAGAGCTTCTACACCGACGGCATCGCCAACCCCGCCGCCGACCGCTCGGCCGGCGCCCAGGAGGCGGACTTCGTCTCGGGCAAGACCCCGATGTTCATCGACGGACCGGCGTTCATCGGTCTGCTCGAAGACCTCGGCGGCGAGGGCTTCGGCGACAAGATCTCGACCGCGGTGCTGCCCGCCAAGGAATCCTCGACGTCCTTCAGCGGGGGCTCGAACCTCGCCGTGTTCGACAACTCGAAGAACGCCGCCAGCGCGTGGAAGCTCGTGCAGTGGCTGACCGAGCCCGAGACGCAGGCCGCCTGGTACGAGGCGACCGGTGACCTCCCCGCGGTTCAGGATGCCTGGAAGTCCGACGCCCTGGCCTCGTCCAAGACCCTCGCCGCTTTCGGCACCCAGCTCGAGACCGCCAAGTCGGTGCCCGCCGTCACGACCTGGGTGCAGGTCGCCGCGGCCGGTGACGCGATGCTCGAGAAGCTCCGTCTCGGTCAGCAGAGCCCGGCCGACGGTCTGAAGGAGCTCCAGGCCACCGCGGACCAGCTGGGTCTGGGCTGACATCATGACGCAGGCAGTCGTGGGTGCGACCGGGCGGGCTCCGGCCCCCGGTCGCGCCCGCGCCGGCGGGGCGTCGAGCCGCCGCCGGCGCCAGGGATGGGTCGCGTGGGGCTTCGCCCTGCCGTTCGTCGCGGTCTTCGCGGTCTTCATGGTCGTGCCGATCGTCGGCTCCTTCGCGATGTCGTTCACCGACTTCACGGCGCGCGACATCCGCTCGCCGTTCGCGGTGAACTTCGTCGGACTCGAGCAGTACGCCGGGGTCCTCACCGACCCCGTCTTCCTCACCTCGCTGGGCGTGACCGCGACATTCGTCGTCGTCGGCATCCCGGTCACGATGGCGGTCGCGCTGGCGCTCGCCCTCGCGCTGAACGCCAGCAAGGGGCGGTTCGTCTCGATCCTGCGCGTGGGCTTCTACGCCCCCGTCGTGACGAGCATCGTCGCGGTGGCGGTGGTCTGGCGCTACATCCTCCAGCCCGAGGGTCTGCTCAACTCGGCCCTCGCGATCATCGGCATCCAGGGTCCGGACTGGCTCAACGACACCCGCACCGCCCTTCCCTCGCTCATCGCGATGGCGGTCTGGCGCAACGTCGGCACGCTCATGGTGATCTTCCTCGCGGGGCTCCAGGCGATCCCGACCGACGTCAAAGAGGCCGCCCTCATGGACGGCGCGTCGTCGTGGCGCCGGCTCACCTCGGTGACGCTGCCGCTGCTGCGCCCCACCCTGCTGCTGGGCGCGGTGCTCATCTCGGTCGGCTTCCTGCAGTTCTTCGAGGAGGCGTTCGTGATGACCCAGGGCGGACCGCTCAACTCCACCCTCTCGGTGGCCTATTACACGTTCAAGCAGTTCGGCTTCGGGCAGTACGGCACGGCCTCGGCCGCGAGCTACCTGCTGTTCCTCGCGATCGCGCTGCTCAGCCTGGTGCAGTTCCGCGTGCTGCGCTCGAAGGATTGAGGGAGGATGCCATGACACTCACATCTCCCACGGCTCCGGCCGTCGTCGCCGAGACCGTCGAGCCGCCGCGCCGTCGCCGGCGCTCCGAGGGTCGCGTCACCCCCGGTCGCGCGCTCACCTACACGGTGCTCGTCGTGGGCCTGATCGTCTGGGTCCTGCCGTTCGCCTGGATGCTGCTGGGCTCGGTCAAGACGCAACGCGAGATCCTGCAGCGCCCGCCGACGTGGTGGCCGCAGGAGTTCACCTGGGACAACTTCGGCGCCTGGTTCGGGCAGCTGAACTTCGGACAGTTCTTCGGCAACAGCATCCTCGTGGCGCTGTTCACGGTCGCCGGCAACCTCGTGTTCTGCTCGATGGTCGGGTACGCGCTGGCGAAGATGGACTTCCCCGGCAAGAAGGCGCTGTTCCTCGTCGTCATGGTGACTCTGATGGTCCCCGGCGTCGTGACCTTCGTGCCGCTGTTCGTGATGGTGTCCTCCCTCGGGCTCGTCGACAGCTACGCGGCGCTGATCCTTCCGTTCGTCACGACCCCGCTCGGCGTCTTCCTCATGCGGCAGTTCATGCTCGGCATCCCGGATCCGCTCCTCGAGGCCGCGCGCATCGACGGCGCGGGCGAGCTGCGGATCTTCGCCCGGATCGTCATGCCGCTGTGCGGGCCGCCGCTGGCGACCCTCGGCATCCTGACCTTCCTCGCCTCGTGGAACAACTTCCTCTGGCCGCTCGTGGCGGCGCAGACCGAGGCGAAGTACACCCTCCCCGTCGCGCTGTCGCTGTACTCGACGGGACAGAACGCCACCGACTACGGGCTGCTGCTCGCGGGCTCGGTGCTGGTGATCGCGCCGATCATCCTGCTGTTCGTCTTCCTGCAGCGCTACTTCATCCAGGGCATCGCCTCGACCGGCCTGAAGTGAGGTGTCGGGGCGGGTTCGCATCATGCGCCCCGCCCCGCGCCCCGCCGCCCGCGTCTCGCCCCCGCCCGCTCGATCCCGGCCACGCACAGCACGGCCCAGCCCGTCCCGACCCGCCCGTCGGCAGGCCGACGGCCCCGAAAGGACCCCCCATGACCCCCGCGAGCTTCCTCACCGCCCCCGACGGCACGCGCTTCCGCGACCTCAACGGCAACGGCGTGATGGATCCGTACGAGAACCCGACGCTGAGCGTCGACGAGCGCACCGACGACCTGGTGGCGCGCCTCAGCCTCGAAGAGAAGGTCGGTCTGATGTTCCAGACCGTCATCGAGGTCGGCGACGACGGGGAGCTGCTCGAGACCCCGGGCAAGATCTCGAAGTCCCCGACGACGACCGTGGTGGTCGGCAAGCACATGAACCACTTCAACGTGCACGCGATCCGCACGGCTCGCCAGGCGGCGACCTGGAACAACACCCTCCAGGCGCTGGCCGAGACGACTCCGCACGGCATCCCGGTCACCATCAGCACCGATCCCCGCCACGCGTTCGTCGAGAACACGGGCGTGGCCTTCTCGGCCGGTCCGTTCTCGCAGTGGCCCGAGGGCCTCGGACTCGCCGCGCTCGACGACGTCGACACCGTGCGGGAGTTCGCCGAGGTTGCGCGGCGCGAGTACGTCGCGGTCGGCATCCGCGCCGCTCTCCACCCGCAGATCGACCTCGCCACCGAGCCGCGCTGGGGCCGGCAGGCGCAGACCCTGGGACAGGATGCCGCCCGCGTGACCGAGTTCACGGCGGCCTACCTGCAGGGGTTCCAGGGCGACGAGCTCGGACCCGACAGCGTCGCCTGCACGACCAAGCACTTCCCGGGCGGCGGCCCGCAGCTCGGCGGCGAGGACGCGCACTTCCCGTACGGCCGCGAGCAGGTGTACCCCGGCGGCATGTTCGACTACCACCTCGAGCCGTTCCGCGAGGCGATCCGCCGCGGCACCGCCGGCATGATGCCGTACTACGGCATGCCGGTGGGCCTCGAGGTCGACGGCCGGCCGATCGAGGAGGTCGGCTTCGGCTACAACCGCCAGATCATCACGGGGCTGCTGCGCGAACAGCTCGGCTACGACGGCGTCGTGGTGACCGACTGGGAGCTCGTCAACGACAACCACGTCGGCGACCAGGTGCTGCCCGCCCGCGCGTGGGGCGTCGAGCACCTCTCCGCGGTCGAGCGCATGGAGAAGATCCTGGATGCCGGCAGCGACCAGTTCGGCGGGGAGGAGTGCGTCGAGATGCTCCTCGACCTCGTCCGCTCGGGCCGGGTTGCCGAGGAGCGCATCGACGCCTCGGTGCGGCGCCTGCTGCGCGTGAAGTTCCAGCTCGGGCTCTTCGACGACCCGTACGTCGACGTCGACGAGGCCGAGCGGATCGTCGGCAACGCGGAGTTCCGCGCGCTGGGGGAACGGGCGCAGGCGCGTTCGCTCACCGTGCTGGTGAACGAGGGGGACGTGCTCCCGCTTCGTCCCCTCGAGGCGGTATACGTCGAGGGCTTCCGCGCCGACGACGTCGCCGAGCTCGGTCGCGTGGTGACCGATCCCGCCGCGGCCGATCTGGCGATCGTGCGCATCGGCGCACCGTTCGAGCCGCGCGACGACCTCTTCCTCGAGGCGTGGTTCCACCAGGGCTCCCTCGAGTTCGCGCCGGGCCTGGTGTACCGGTTGCAGCAGATCGCGGCATCCTGCCCTCTCGTCCTCGTCGTGAACCTCGACCGGCCGGCGATCCTCACCCCGTTCGTCGGACACGCGGCGGCGATCGTCGCCGACTACGGCAGCTCGGCCAAGGCCGTGCTCGACGCGCTCACCGGCCGGGTGGCGCCGCGCGGACGCCTGCCGATCGAGATCCCCCGGTCGATGGATGCCGTGCGTTCCTCGCGCGAGGATGTACCGTCGGACACCGGCGATCCCGTCTTCCCCGTGCACCACGGGCTGGAGCTGGCGGTGTCGATCGGCGCGCAGAGGGGGTAGAGGCGGCTCATGGCGGAGGGGCAGACGACACGGAGACCGACCGTGTACGACGTCGCGACAGAGGCGAACGTCTCGATCGCGTCGGTGTCGTTCGCGTTCCGCCGGCCGGACAAACTGAGCGACGCCACGCGCCAACGCGTGCTCGACGCGGCGCGGCGGCTGGGGTACGCCCCCAGCGGCGCGGCCCGCGGGCTCGCGCGCGGGCGCACCGGAACGCTCGGCCTGCACGCCTTCGACCTGCTGCTCGAGCGCGCCGACCCCCTCGCCCAGCCGCTCAGCGGCATGCAGTCGCCGGCGCTGGACGCCGGGGGAGTGATCCCCTGGGACCAGACCGATGATGACGTCCTCTCCGACCCCCGGGCCTTCCCCCTGTACGTCGACGAGGTCCAGCGCGGTTTCGAGCTCGAGTGCTGGGCGCTCGGTCGTCCGGTGATGCTGAGCAGCGGATCGGATGCCGATGTGTCGGTCGCCGACACGGTCGGGCGTGTCGACGGGCTGGCGATCTTCCCCTCCCCGCAGACCGCGCCCACCCTGGCGCGGCACTCGCTGAGCATCCCGATCGTGTTGTTCAGTGCGGCCCCCGCCGACGACGCGCATCACCGGGTGCGCGTCGACAACGCCCGCGGGATGCGGGCGCTCGTCGCCCACCTCGTCGAGGAGCACGCGGCGACCGACCTCGCCTTCGTGGGACGCCTGGAGGCGACGGATGCCGTCGAGCGCCGCGACGCGATGGTCGCCGAGCTCGAGGCCCGCGGCATCCGTCCCCGTCCGGAGATCGTCGACGCGACCGTGCGCGGGGAGGACGACCTCGTGCCGCAGGTGCGCGCCCTGATCGCTGCGGGACGGATGCCGCAGGCCTTCGTCTGCGCCACCGACCAGAACGCCTTCACGCTCCTCGACGTGCTCTCCGCCGAGGAGGTGCGCGTCCCCGAGGACGTGGCGGTCACGGGCTTCGACGGCACGCTCGGGTCGCGCCTGACCAGCCCGCCGCTGACGACCGTGCGCCAGCCGATGGAGGCGATGGGGCGCGCGGCGGCGAGGATCCTCGCCGGCACGGCCGGAGCCCCGCCCGCGGGCGGCCCGTTCGACGTCGTTTTCGAACCGCGGGTGCTGGTGCGGGAGAGTTGCGGCTGCTGACGGTTGGTGCAGCGCGCCGCGGGTATCTTTGCGTTTTTCGTTGCACGTCGGTCGGCGCGCCGATAGTGTGCGTGCACGCGTGAATGATCGTTCGAAGGTGCATGTCGGACACGCGCAAGCCCGAACCCGATCGCTTTCTCGTCTGCCGATGCAGAGCAGTGTCCCGCGTGTCCTGCGCTCCTACGCCGGTGAGTCTCGCTCCACCCGACCCCGAGGAGTGTCCGTGCGCGCGCCCCGCCGATCCGCCGTCTCGAAGAAGATCCACCGCGCGTGGCGGGCCCTGCTCTCCGTGCTGCTGGCGACCGTCGTCATCGCCGGTGTCGCGATCTCCTCTCCTGCCTACGCCGCGGACCGCACGTTCGCCTCGGCCCCGAGACCGACGGTCAGCGGCTCCGCCTCGGTGGGGACGACGCTAACGGCCAGCACGGGGGCGTGGTCGCCCTCGCCCACGCGATGGAGCTTCCAGTGGAAGCGCGACGGGGTCGCCATCAGTGGCGCGACTTCGTCCTCGTACCGACTCGTCTCGGCCGATGCGGGCAGGGCCGTCACCGTCACCGTCGTCGGTTCGAAGTCGGGATATCAGGCGACTTCGCGCACGAGCCTGGTGTCGGCCGTCGCCGCGATGGAGTTTTCGCGCGCCCCGGTTCCGACCCTCTCGGGAACCGCGACCGTCGGATCTGATCTGACCGTCGTGGCGGGCTCCTGGGCTCCCGCCCCGTCGTCGCAGCGATTCCAGTGGCGTCGCGACGGCGTAGCCATCACGGGGGCAACGTCATCGACGTACCGTTTGGTCGCCGCCGACGCGGGTACGACCGTGACGGCGACGGTGACGAGCGTCAAGTCGGGATACCGCACGACGTCACGGACGAGCACGGGTACGGCCGTCGCGGCCCAGTCCTTCTCTCTCGCTCCCAGGCCCACCCTGGCCGGCTCGTCGACCGTGGGATCGAGGCTGACCGCGAGCGTGGGAACCTGGTCGCCCACGCCGTCTCGCACGACTCTTCAGTGGAAACGCGGAGGGACAGCCATCCCGGGAGCGACGGGCGCCTCTTACACCCTCGTGGCCGCGGATGCGGGGGCGTCGATCACCGTCACGGTGACCGGGACGAAGTCGGGCTACCGGAACACGACCCGTACGAGCGACGGGGTGACCGTATCGTCGATCGCCTTCACCACGGCACCGGCCCCCTCGATCGGCGGGGACGCGGTCGTCGGGGGGACGTTGACCGCCAACAGCGGCGGATGGTCGCCGGCCCCCGGCGGCTTCACCTACCAGTGGATCGCCGACGGTGTCGCAATTGCCGGCGCTTCGTCGCCCACTTTCTCGCCGACGTCCGCCGAGGTCGGCAAGAAAATCAGCGTCACGGTCACCGGTTCCCTCGCGGGCTACGTCCCGACGTCGCGGACGAGCGCAGCGACGTCCCCCGTGTCACCGCCTCCCCTGACGGGCGTGGCTGCTGTCCGTACCCAGCGAATGATCGCTCCGACTCTGAACTCCACTCAGGACGGATGGTACGAGGCGGGTGCCACGCTCACTCTCTCGTGCTATGTCCACGGGCAGGCTGTTCAGGGGCACTTCAGTCCCTACGTGGGCAACGGCGGGTGGGACAGCCTGTGGTATCGGGTGAACGACGGACGCTACGTCGCCGATGTCGATCTGGAGACCCAAACTCTGGACCCGCTCGGCAACCAGTGCGAGGGCGGGCCTGCGCCCGACTCGACGAACGCCACGGTGATGGCAACGACGCAACGCATGACGGGTGCGACGCTGAACTCCGCGCAGAACGGTTCGTACGGGCAGGGCAACCGGTTGACGCTGGTGTGTCACCAACGGGGCCAGGCGGTCCAGGGGTACTTCAGCCCGCAGCTGCCGAACGGCGGTTGGGACGACCTCTGGTACAAGGTCGACGACGGATTCTTCGTCGCCGACGTCGACATCGAGACAGGCAGCAACGATCCGATCGCGCCGGCTTGCGCCGCACCTCCCGCGGCGAACGGCAATACGACCCTCGAGCGCGCGAAAACTTGGCTGGACGCCCGCGTGCCGTACAACCAGCGCAGTTGGTACACGAACCAGTTCGGCAGCTACCGTCAAGACTGTTCCGGGTTCGTGTCGATGGCGCTGGGCCTATCGACGAGTTACGTGACCGGCACGCTGCCCCAGGTTCTCACTCGCATCAGCAAGGACGATCTGCAACCGGGCGACATCATGTTGAACACCGCGCCGGGCAATAGCGGGCACACCGCGATCTTCGTCCGATGGGCCAACGACGCACACACCAGCTACGTGTCGTGGGAAGAGAACGGAGCGGCGGGTCGCGCCTTCGAACAGACGGTGCCGTACCCGTACTGGCCCCAGTGGGAAGGCTCGTCGAACTACCTCCCCTATCGGAAGAACTGATCGGGCGGTCGGACCGTCGCACGGAATCCGGGGGGCGACGCTCGGGCCGGGAAGACCGGGGCCCGAGCGTGCCTCCCCCGAACTCCCCGGGCTAGAACCACGCGTGCTGGTGCGGGGAGCTGCGGCTGCTGACGGCGGCACCGGCTCGATGGGGTGTGCCGTCGTGCGGAGTTCGTGGCTGGCGGGCCGGTTCCGGGCGGCGTCATGAGGCACATCAAACCGGAACTCCGCGCGACGGAGGTGGGGGCGGCGGTGTTGTTCAGGCCGCGTTCCACCGCAGCCGCGGGGCGCCGAGGCTCGCCCGCAGCGCCGCGGGATCGACCACGGGGAACATCGTGACGATCCGCCCGTCCACCGCGTACGCCAGTGCCGCGGTGCCGTCGGGGGTCGGGGTGCTCAGCGCGATGCGCGCCGTCCGGCGCCCGGTCGGCTCGGTCCCGGCATCGCCGGGGGCGCGCACGGCGGCGGCGCCCACCAGTTCCTCGGTCACGGCATCGGCGCGGGCCAGCAGCGCTGAGGCGACCGCGGTCGCGCGCGTCAGCAGCGTCTCGGTTCCGGCCCACGGCAGCAGCACCTCGGCCTCGAGACCGCACGCACGCTCCACCTCGCCCGACAACCACCGCTCGCGCTTGAGTCCGTACGGGGTGGGGGTGGTCGACAGCAGATAGCCGTAGACGTGCAGCACCCCCGCGTTGCCCACCGGCCAGTCCGCCTCGACTCCCGCCCGGTCGTGCAGTTCGTCGAAGACCGCGAGGGGCAGCACCGCGGCCCCGACGTTCTCGTCGATCACAGTCGAGCGTCCCCACGCGGAGAACCGACCGGCGGCGCGGTCCTCGGCGAGGGCGGCGGCGAGCCAGGGGAGGGAGTCGATCGCGGCCGCGGGATCGGTGGCCGCGAGATGCGCGGCGACGTCGAGGGTCTGCACCGCTCCACGCTACGACGCTCCCGCGCATCGTTTACACGGCGTTCATCTGGCATGGACATACCGTCCACATTTGAAGCGCATCATGGACGCAACGTCCACGACAGGAGCTTCCGTGCCTCGCCCCGTCCTCATTCTCGACTTCGACGGTACCGTCGCCCTCGGCGACGGCCCCCTGCTGGCCTATGCCCGCGCGGTCGCCGCGCACGCGGCATCCGCCGACGACCTCGTCACCGCGGTGGCGGCCCAGCTCTCCGCTCCGTCCGGCGATGCGATCGACGGCTACGACGTCGTCCGCCGCGTCGCCGTCGCCGCGGGGATCGGCGGCGACGCGCTCGCCGCCGCCTACACGGCCAGCCGCGCGCAGCTCGGCACCCCCGAGGCCCCTGTCTCCGTCGCCGTCGGTCTCGCGGAGTTCCTGCGGACCACGGATGCCGAGCGCCTCCTCGTCACGAACGCCCCGGCGACGCGGCTCGACGAGGCCCTCGCCTCCCTGGGCCTCGCGGGGCTCTTCGACCGCATCGTCACCGACGCCGCCAAGCCCGCCGGGCTCGAGGTGCTGCTCGACGCCCTCGACGAGGACGCGCCCGTCCTCGCGGTCGGCGACGTGTGGCGCAACGACCTCGCCCCGGCGCACGCCCGCGGTCACGCCACCGCCCTCGTCGGCGGATACCCCGACCCCACCGCCGCACCGACCTATCGAGCCGCGACCCTCGACGAGCTGCTGCCCGCGCTCGCCGAATGGGTCGCGACGGCCCACGTCCCTTTCTCCGCCTGATCTCCACCCGACCCGCAGAAGGAATCATGAACACTCGTCGTCTCCGCCTCGCCACGGCCCTCGCCGCGGCAGCCCTCGCCTCCGTCTCCCTCGCCGGGTGCTCCGGCGCCGCGGGTGCCGCGTCCGAGCCCGCCGCAGACCCCGGCTCGCTCGTGCTCGCCCTCGTCCCCTCGCAGGACCAGGCGAACCTCGTCGACACCGCGAAGCCCCTCACCGACATGCTCACCGAGAAGCTCGGCATCCCCGTCACCGGCGTCGTCTCCAAGGACTACCAGGCCGCCGTCGAGGCGATGGGCGCGGGCCAGGCGCAGATCGGCTTCCTGCCGTCGCTGCAGCTGTGGCAGGCGAACGATCGCTACGGCGCCTCGGTCGTGCTGCAGACCGAGCGCAACGGCAACATCACCTACCCGGGGCAGTTCATGACGAACAACCCCGACAAGTACTGCTCGACGCCCGTGGTCGAGCGCGACGGCATGAGCTTCTGCAACGGCGCCGATGCGCTGAAAGGCCCGGCGGGACTCGATTCGATCACCAAGATCGCCGGCGCCAAGGTCGCCGTTCTCGGGCCCGGCTCGCCCGCCGGCTACATCTACCCGATGCTCGCGCTGAAGGAGGCGGGCGTCGACATCGACAGCGGCTTCCAGAAGGTGCCCGTCACCGCCAACGACGCCTCGGTGCTCGCGGTCTACAACGGCGATGCCGAGGTCGGCTTCAGCTTCTGGGACGCGCGCACGCTCGTGCAGAAGGACAAGCCCGATGTGGGCCAGAAGGTCGTCGTCTTCGGCCTGACCAACGAGATCCCCAACGACGGCGTCGCCGTGTCGAAGGACCTCTCGGCCGACCTGCAGAAGAAGATCTCCACGGCGCTCGAGGAGTACTCCACAACCGACGAGGGCTCCGCGGCGCTCAAGGCCGTCTACTCGATCACCAAGCTCGCCCCGGCCGACCCGTCCTCGCTCGACGTCGTCGCCCGTGCCGCGCAGGAGCTCGGACTCCAGTGACCACCGGTTCCGTGACCCGGGGCGTCGAGGCGCGGGCCTCGGCGCCCTGGGGCATCCGTCTCGACGGTGTCTCGGTGCGCTACCCCAACGGCACGATGGGGCTGCGCGACGTCAGCGTCGACATCGCCCCGGGCGACCTGGTCGCCGTCGTGGGGCTCTCGGGCTCGGGCAAGTCGACGCTCATCCGCACGATCAACGGCCTCGTGCCGGCGACCTCGGGCACGGTCGAGGTCGGCGGGCGCCGCATCGACGGCGCGTCCGGGCGGCGCCTGCGTGAGACGCGCGGACACATCGGCATGGTGTTCCAGAGCTTCAACCTCGCGGGGCGCACGAGCGTGCTGAACAACGTGCTCGTCGGACGCCTCGCGCACACCCCGCTGTGGCGCACACTCCTCGGCGCGTACCGGCCCGAGGACCGGCAGCTCGCGTTCGAGGCGCTCGACCGCGTCGGGATGCTGCCCAAGGTCTGGGACCGCGCCTCGGCCCTCTCCGGCGGCCAGCAGCAGCGTGTCGCGATCGCCCGCGCGCTCACGCAGCAGCCGCGGATCGTGCTCGCCGACGAACCCGTCGCGAGCCTCGACCCGCCCACGGCCCGCGGCGTGATGAACGACCTGCGCCGCATCAACGAAGACCTCGGCATCACGGTGCTCGTGAACCTGCACCTCCTCGATCTCGCCCGCGAGTACGGCACGCGCATGATCGGCATGCGCGCGGGAGAGATCGTCTACGACGGGCCCGCGGCATCCGCCACCGACGCCGACTTCGCCGAGATCTACGGTCGCTCCGTGACCGCCGCCGACAGGCTCGAGCGATGACCTCGCTCACCGTTCCTCCTCGTCCGCGCGGACGATGGATGCCGTGGACCGCCGCGCTCGTGATCGTCGCGGTCACGGTGGTGATGTGCCTGCCGGGAGTCGGCGTCGGCCTCGATGTCGCGGCGATCGCGCGCAACTGGCAGCAGGGTGCGCTCCGTATCGTCGAGTTGCTCACCCCGGACTGGACGTTCTTCCCGCGCACGGTCGGGCCGATCCTCGAGACGCTGCAGATGGCCGTCATCGGCACGGCCGTGGGGGCGGCGATCTCGCTGCCGGTGAGCTTCTGGGCGGCTCGGCCCACCAACCCGTTCACCCCGACGCGCGCGCTCGTGCGCGGCATCCTGAACGTCATCCGCGCGGTGCCCGAGCTCGTGTACGCGGCGGTGCTCGTGGCGATGGTCGGGGTCGGGGCGCTCCCCGGCATCCTGGCGCTCGTGCTGTTCAACGTCGGCATCGTCGTCAAGCTCGTGTCCGAGTCGATCGACGCCACCGACGCGGGACCGCTGGAGGCCGGGCGCGCCGCCGGCGGCACGCAGGCGCAGATCAACCGCACGATCGCGCTTCCCGACACCTGGCCGACGTTCGTCTCGCAGACGCTGTACGTCTTCGAGCTGAACGTCCGCGCGTCCACCGTGCTGGGCCTTGTCGGCGCGGGCGGTGTCGGTCTGCTCATCGACGCCGTCCGCACCTACTACCGCTACGACCAGCTGTCGCTCGTCATCCTCGAGATCCTCGTGATCGTCGTGGTGCTCGACACCGTCAGCGACGCGATCCGTCGGAGGCTCGTATGACCGTCCTCGCCCCGCCTCCGGTCGCAGCGCCCGCCGTGCCGACCCGCCGTCGTCGGCCCTGGGGGACGGCATCGTGGGTCGTCGTCAGCGTGATCGTGATCGCCGCGTTCTGGTCCGCCGACATCACCTGGTCGCGCCTCGGCGAGCTCCCGGCCGAGATCGCGCGCTACCTCGGCCTGATGTTCCTCTCGCCGAACTGGGCGAAGCTGCCCGAGGCGCTCTGGCAGACGTGGCGCAGCGTCGAGATGGCGTGGATCGGCACGGTGCTCGGCATCCTGATCGCCACGCCGCTCTCGCTCGTCGCGGCGCGCGGCTTCGGACCGGCGCCCGTGCGCATCGCCCTGCGTTTCGTCTTCTCGCTCGTGCGGGCCGTGCCCGAGCTCGTCTTCGCGATCATCATCCTCTCGGTCACCGGTCTCACCCCGCTCACCGGCGCGCTCGCCCTCGCCGTCGGGGGAGTGGGCACGCTCGGCAAGTGGGGCTACGAGGCGGTCGAGAACGTCGCTCCCGGTCCCATCGAAGCGGCGCGGGCCGCCGGCGGATCGACCACGCAGGTCCTGCGCTGGGGCGTCTGGCCGCAGGCGGCGCCGACGTTCTTCTCGTTCTGGCTCTACCGCTTCGAGATCAACGTGCGCGCCTCGGCCGTCCTCGGCCTCATCGGCGTGGGAGGCATCGGCGACATGCTCACCTCGTACACCCAGTACCGTGAGTGGTCGACGGTGGGGATGCTCCTGATCGTCGTGGTCGTCGTCACCGTCGCGATCGACGCCGTGTCGGGCCGCATCCGCCGCCGCATCATGGAGGGTCCCCGTGTCCGCTGAGGTGCCCGTGACCGCGCGCATCGCCGCGGTCCGCAACTCCCTGCAGCCGAGCGAACGCCGGGTCGCCGATCTCATCGTCGACGAGCCGGATGCCGTCATCGAGCTCACCGCGCAGCAGATCGCCGACCGCGTGGGGGTGGGCCGCTCCACGGTCGTCCGCGCGTGCCAGACCTTCGGGTACCGCGGGTACCCGCAGCTGCGCGTGGCGCTCGCCGCCGAGCGGGGCAGCCGGACCGTGGCCCCGAGCGCGCAGGACGGGGCGCTCGGTGGCATCCGTTCCGCGATCGACCGCATCGCCGACGATCTGCGCGCGGTGACGAGTCTGATCGAGGCCGACGCCGTCTCCGAGGCCGTGGACGCGGTCGTGGGCGCCCGCCGTCTGCTCGTCGTCGCGAGCGGGCTGTCGGCGCCGGTCGCGACCGATCTGGCGATGCGCCTGACCGCGGTGGGGCGTCCGGCCGAGACCCTGGGCGACCCGATCGGTCAGCAGATCGCCGCCCGGCACCTCGCCGCGGCGGACGTCTGCATCGTGATCAGCGGCTCGGGGGCGAACGAGGCGAGCCTGCGGGCGGCGTCCGCCGCGCGCGCCGCGGGGGCCCGGGTCATCGCCTTGACGTCGTTCTCGGCCTCGCCGTTGACGGAGCGCGCCGACCTCTCGCTCGTGCTCGCCTCGGGAGGATCCTTCCGCGACGAGCTCGAGCACACCTCCCGCATCGCCCACGCGGTGTTCGCCGAGGCCTTCGTCGACGCCGTGGCCGCGGCCCGCGCCGACGACTCCGCCCTCGCCCGCTCCCGCGTGCTCGAGATCCTCTCCGACAACCTCGGCGACGCGGGCTGACGCGTCCGCTGCCGGGTTCCGGGTGCCGGGGGTCGGGGCCGGGCGCTCGCCGCCGAGATCGCACGATCCGCGCGAGCGCACCCGTTGGGTTCCGCGCGTAAGGGGCGATCCCGTCACGATCGTGGGATCTCGCGCGGCGGAGGGACGCGGGGCGGGACCCGGCTACTCCGCCAACCGCAGCGCCGCCCACAGCTCCGCGCGCGCGGCGAACGACGACAGGTCGCGATCGACCACGCGCTCGGCCTGGGCGATGCGCGCGCGCACGGTGTGGCGATGGATGCCGAGCGCCTGCGCCGTCGCCTCGTGCGAGCAGTCATGCGCCAGCCAGGCGTCGAGCGTCTCGAGCAGCGCCGATCCCTGCTCGGCGTCGTGCCGCTGCAACGGGGCGAGGGCCCCGGCCGCGACCGTGCGCGCGGCCTCGGAGCCGAGCGCCGCGATCAGCCCCGCCCGGGCCGTGTCGGCGAAGTCGGCGATCCCGGGCGCGGCGGTGCGATCGCGGGCGGTGCGGGCTTGGGTGAGGGCGCGCGAGAACCCGTCGTAGCCGGTGGGGGCGGAGCAGCCGATCACCGTCTCGAACCGCTCGGCGATCTCCGCCAGCAGATCTCTCGACCCCGCGGGCACCACGACGACCACCCCGTCGTCGCCGCGCCCGAAGAACAGCTCGCCGCGCCTCTCGTGCGCGCGCATCTCGAGCCACTCGTTCATCGCCGTGGAGCGGGCGGATGCCGACGGCGTCAGTGCGACCACCACGGGAGCCGTGGGCAGCGGCCCGAACAGATCCCGTGCGGCACGGCGGACGAGCGTGGGGTCGTCGCTGCCGAGCGCCTGGACCAACCCCGCGCGGAAGGTGCCGATCGCACGTCCCAGCCCGTCCTGCTGCTCGAGGGCGAGGGCCGCCATCGCGACGACCGCCGTCACGACGCTTCGCGCCTCGTGGTCGAGCTCGTCCGCGGCGATCGCGAGGACACCCCGCAGGTGCCCACCGCGTCCGAGTGTCTGCAGGCTCACCGCCGTGTCGCCCGCGCGCAGCGTCGACGCCGCGCGGGTCCCGCGACGCAGAAGCGTCTCGACCTCGGTCGTGACACCCTCGAGAGCCGCGGGCGCGAGCGCACCCGACGGATGCGCGGTCCGCAGCGCCCCGGCCGCGTCGAACAGACCGACCCAGGAGTCGAGCTGCCGCGACAGCTCCGCGAGCGTCGCCGAGAGCCCGTCGGGGCGCAGCGCGGCGAGCGAGACGGCCCGTTGCGCGGCGAGCGACCAACTGCGTCGCGCATAGGCGTCGGCGGCGATCGCCTCGGCCCCGGCGCGGGCCACGGCGATGAAGGGCGTGCGATACGGCACCTCGAACAGCGGCATCCCCGCCGCCACGCACGCGTCCGACAGGCCGGGCGGGATGCCGTCGCGCACGACCTCCGTGCCGAAGCCGAGCGCGCGCACGCCGCGGGCCTGCAGGCGCCCGACGTAGGCCTCGTAGTCGGAGGTCGTGGCATCCGCGAACTGGGTGCCGGTGGTGAGAAGGACCAGGCCCTCGCTCAGGAAGGGCGTCGGGTCGGCGAGATCGCTCGAGTGCACCCACCGGACGGGACGATCGACGCTGCCCGCGGGGAGGGACTCCTCGTCCACCGCGAGGCGCAGGTCGAGGTCGCGGCGGGCGAGGAGGGCGCGCAGGCTCGGCGGGGCCACGGCGGACTCGGGCATCGATGCTCCTGTACGAGACGTATACGGGTGTGCCTGCGACTGTACAGGGGGGAGAGTGCACCGCGTCGCGGGGCGTCCGTAGCATCGCCGCCATGAGCCTCGACACCCTCCCCACCGTCGGCGGTCCCTCGCTCGCCCAGGAGCGCCGCCTCATCACCGCCATCCCCGGGCCCCGCTCGCAGGAGCTGCTCGATCGCAAGGCCGCCGCCGTGGCATCCGGAGTCGGACACACCGTGCCGATCCACGCCGTCGCCGCGGGCGGGGGAGTCGTCGTCGACGCCGACGGCAACTCGCTCATCGACCTCGGCTCGGGCATCGCCGTCACGAGCGTCGGCAACGCGCACCCCGCCGTCGTGAAGGCCGTGCAGGAGCAGGTCGCCGCCTTCACCCACACGTGCTTCATGGTGTCGCCCTACGACTCGTACGTCGCGGTCGCCGAGGCCCTCAACCGCCTCACCCCCGGAGACCACGCGAAGAAGAGCGCGCTGTTCAACTCCGGCGCCGAGGCCGTCGAGAACGCCGTGAAGATCGCCCGCAAGCACACCGGCCGCCAGGCCGTCGTCGCCTTCGACCACGCGTACCACGGCCGCACCAACCTCACGATGGCGCTCACGGCCAAGAACATGCCGTACAAGAGCGGCTTCGGGCCCTTCGCGGCCGAGGTGTACCGCGCGCCCCTGTCGTACCCCTTCCGCGACGGCCTGTCCGGCCCCGAGGCGGCGGCGAAGGCCATCTCGCTCATCGAGAAGCAGGTCGGCGCGGAGAACCTCGCCGCCGTCATCATCGAGCCCATCCAGGGCGAGGGCGGCTTCATCGTCCCCGCCGACGGGTTCCTGAACGCGATCGTCGACTGGTGCCGTGACAACGGCGTCGTCTTCATCGCCGACGAGGTGCAGTCCGGCTTCGCCCGCACCGGCGCGATGTTCGCGAGCGAGATCTTCGGCATCGTCCCCGACCTCGTCACCACCGCCAAGGGCATCGCCGGCGGCCTGCCGCTGGCTGCCGTGACCGGGCGCGCCGAGATCATGGATGCCACCCACACGGGCGGGCTCGGAGGGACCTACGGCGGCAACCCGATCGCGTGCGCCGCGGCTCTGGCATCCATCGACGCCTTCGAGAACGAAGGGTTCGTCGAGCGTGCCCGCGAGATCGGCACGCTCGTGAAGGCGCGCCTGCACGAGCTGCAGGCGAAGGACCCGCGCGTCGGGGACGTCCGCGGACACGGCGCGATGATCGCCGCCGAGTTCGTCGACCCCGCCACCGGTGCTCCCGACGCGGCCCTGACCGCCGCCGTCGCCAAGGCCGCGATCGCCGAGGGCGTCATCGTGCTCACCTGCGGCACGTACGGCAACGTCATCCGGTTCCTCCCGCCGCTGTCGATCGGCGACGATCTGCTGAACGAGGGCCTCGACATCGTCGCGGCCGCCCTCGCCCGCAACTGACGAACGTCCCGGCGGCGGCGTCGACCCGAACTCCGCCGCCGTCGGGGCCACTCCGCACGACTTCGCACGACAAGTAAGGACGCTTTCATGGACGAGATCACCCGCGACGTGGTCGTCATCGGAGCCGGCGCCGCCGGGCTCACCGCCGCCAACGACCTGCGCAAGACCGGCCTCTCGGTCGCCGTCCTCGAGGCGCGCGACCGCGTCGGCGGGCGCCTGTGGACCGATGTCGTCGACGGCGCCATGCTCGAACTCGGCGGCCAGTGGGTCTCGCCCGATCAGCAGGCGCTCATCGACACGGTCGCCGAGCTGGGCCTCGAGACGTACAGCCGCTACCGCGAGGGCGACAGCGTCTACGTCGGTCCCGACGGCGTCGCGAAGCGCTTCACCGGCGAGATGTTCCCCGTCGCGCCCGAGACCGAGCGCATCATCGACGAGATCACCGCGCGTCTGGACGCCATGGTCGCCGAGATCGACCCGGACCGTCCGTGGGAGCACCCGAACGCCGCCGAGTGGGACACGATCTCGTGGGACGCCTGGCTGCGCGAGCAGACCGACGACGACGAGGCCGTGCGCAACCTCGCCTTCGCGACGGGCTCGGCGATGCTCACCAAGCCCACGCACACGTTCTCGCTCCTGCAGTCGCTGCTCATGGCGGCATCCGCCGGGTCCTACACGCACCTCGTCGACGCCGACTTCATCCTCGACAAGCGCGTCGCGGGCGGCCTGCAGCAGGTGCCCGAGCTGCTGGCCGAGCGCCTGGGCGACGACGTCTTCCTCAACCAGCCGGTGCGGCGCGTCATCTGGGGCTCCGACTCCGCCACGCCGGAGCGGGCGGCGAATCCCGGGACGGGCAAGCGGGTCGAGGACCTGCGCGCGCTGACCGCTCGTGTCGAGGCCGCGAAGACCTCGTCCGCGGGAGTGACCGTGATCGCCGACGGCGTCACCGTCCGCGCCCGCTTCGCGATCCTGGCCCTGGCCCCCGTCCTCTACAACCGCATCTCGTTCGAGCCGCCGCTCCCGCGCCGCCAGCACCAGATGCACCAGCACATCTCCATGGGCTTCGTCATCAAGGTGCACGCGGTCTACGAGACGCCGTTCTGGCGCGACAAGGGACTGTCGGGCACCGCGTTCAGCCCCTACGAGGTCTCCCACGAGGCCTACGACAACACCAACCACGGCGACGAGCGCGGCACCCTGGTCGGTTTCGTCTCCGACCAGAACGCGGACGACCTCTTCCGCCTGAGCGCCGACGAGCGCCGGGAGAAGATCCTCGAATCGCTCTCGCACTACTACGGCCCCGAGGCCAAGAACCCGGTCGTGTACTACGAGAGCGACTGGGGCACCGAGGAGTGGACCCGCGGTGCCTACGCCGCGAGCTTCGACATGGGCGGTCTCCACCGCTACGGAGCCGACCTGCGCGAGCCCGTCGGCCCGATCCACCTCGCGTGCAGCGACATGGCCGGCGCCGGGTACCAGCACGTCGACGGGGCGATCCGTCAGGGCCACCGCGCCGCGGAAGAGATCCTCGAGCGGGCACGCGGATGAGCGGCGACCGCGTCGTCGTCGGCTACACGGCGACGGACGCGGGTGCCGACGCCCTCGCGCTCGGCGCCCGTCTGGGCGCGGCGCTGGGAACCTCGGTCCACGTCGTCGTCGTGCTGCCCTCCCCGCAGGGCAACGTCTCCATCCCCACGGCCGCGTCCTACGACCGGCTGGTCGAGGACACGGCGCGCGGATGGCTGCGCGACGCCCTCGCGCGCATCGGCGACCCGGCCGGCATCCGGGGACACGTGCGGTACGCGCACGACGTCTCCGACGGCCTGGTCGCCGCCGCCGACGAGTTCGGAGCGGGCGTGATCGTCGTCGGAACCGGCGGGGGCGGCCCGCGCGGCCGTCACCGCCTCGGTACGACCGCCGAAGAGCTGGTGCACTCGGCGCCCGTCCCGGTGGCGCTCGCTCCCGAGGGCGCGCGCGACGTCGACCCGTCGGTGGGCCTGCCGCGCGTCACCGCCGCCATCGGCACCCGACCCGGCGCCGACGTCCTGCTCGACACGGCGGTAGCCGTCTCCCGGCGGACGAAGGCGCCCCTGCGCCTGCTCTCCCTCGCCGGCGTCGACCTCCCCGACCGCATCGACGCATCGCTGACCCGTCTGACCGGCCACGCCCACGCCGAGAGCGTGCTCGAGTCCGTCCGCGCGGATCTGCCCGCCGAGATCGCCGCCGAGGCGGTCGTCGGCACCGGCAGCGACATCGAAGACGCGGTGTCGCGCATCGAGTGGCAGCCGGGTGAGATCGCGCTCGTCGGCTCGAGCCGGCTCGCCCAGCCGCGGCGTCTGTTCCTCGGCTCCACCGCGGGGCGCATCCTGCGCGCCCTGCCCGTCCCCATGATCGTGGTGCCCCGCACCTCGGAGGCCTCCTGATGACCACCTCTCGCAATGACGCGAGCCCCGCACCCGACAGCGCCGTCACCACCGGCATCTCGAACAAGGGACTGCGCGTCGGATCCATCGGCATGATCGGTGCCGTCGTCATCGGCATCTCGACCATCGCCCCCGCGTACACCCTCACCGGCGCCCTCGGCCCGACGGTCTCGGCCGTCGGCTTCCAGGTTCCCGCCATCATCCTCGTCGGCTTCATCCCGATGCTCCTGGTGGCGCTCGGCTATCGGGAACTGAACTCCCGGATGCCGGATGCCGGCACCTCGTTCACCTGGGCGGCCCGCGCCTTCGGACCCTGGGTCGGCTGGATGGCCGGGTGGGGGCTGGTCGCGGCCACGGTCATCGTGCTGTCGAACCTCGCCGGCATCGCGGTCGACTTCCTGTTCCTGCTCATCGCGCAGATCAGCGGCAATCCGGAGATCGCCGAGATCACGCGCATCGTGCCCGTCAACGTGGCGGTGTGCCTGGTGTTCATGCTGCTGGCCACGATCGTGTCCTACCGCGATCTGCAGACCACTCAGCGGCTGCAGTACGGCCTGGTCGGGTTCCAGATCCTCGTGCTGCTCGTCTTCGCCGGCGCCGCCGTGGTCGAGATGATGAACGGCAACGCGTTCGACGCCAGCCCCGTGCAGCTGTCGTGGTTCAACCCCTTCGAGGTCCCCTCCTTCAGCGCCTTCGCCGCGGGTCTGTCGTTGTCGATCTTCATCTTCTGGGGGTGGGACGTCATCCTCACCATGAACGAGGAGACGAAGGACCCCGACAAGACGCCGGGCCGCGCGGCCACCGTGACGGTGTTCCTCATCGTGGCGCTGTACCTGCTCATCGCCGTCGCTCTGCTGATGTTCGCCGGCAACGGCACCGGCGAGCTGGGCCTCGGCAACGAGGACATCCAGGAGAACGTGTTCTTCCACCTCTCCGGACCGATTCTGGGGCCGCTGGCGTTCCTCGTGTCCCTCGCGGTGCTGACCAGCTCGGCATCCTCGCTCCAGGCGACCTTCGTCGGTCCCGCCCGCACGCTCCTGGCGATGGCGCACTACGACGCACTGCCGCGGAAGTTCGCCAAGGTCAGCCCCCGGTTCTTCACCCCGGGATACGCCACGATCGTGTCGGCGATCGTCGCCTCGGGGTTCTACGCGATCATGCGCGTGCTGAGCGAGAACGTCCTCACCGACACGATCACCGCCCTCGGCGCCATGATCTGCTTCTACTACGGTCTGACCGCGTTCGCGTGCGTCTGGTACTTCCGCAAGCAGTGGTTCGACTCGGCACGCAACGTCTTCCTGACGCTGCTCGCACCGCTGATCGGCGGCGTCATCCTCGCCGTGCTGTTCGTGACCACCCTCATCGACAGCGCGAACCCCGAGTACGGCTCGGGCTCGCAGATCGGCGGCGTCGGCCTCGTGTTCGTCATCACCGTCGTGATCATCGTGGTCGGGGTGGTCCTGATGATCGCTCAGCGCATCGCGAGCCCGGCCTTCTTCCGCGGTGAGACCCTGGGACGGGAAGCGCCCGCCAGCGCTCGCCGCCGCCGCACCATCTGAACGCACCATCCGACAACGAAACGAAAAGGAGCAGTCCGATGAGCGACTACGCCGTCGTCAATCCCGCCACGGGCGAGACCCTCGCCGAGTACGACACCCTCTCCGACGCGGGAGTGGAAGCCGCCCTCGCGTCGGCCCACGACGGGTTCCGCGTCTGGTCGCGGACCGCGCCGGCCGAGCGCGCCGAGAGGCTGCGCCGCGTCGCCCACCTGCACCGCGAGCGGCGCGACGACCTCGCCGCGATCATCGTGCGCGAGATGGGCAAGCCGCTCGAGGCCGCGCTCGGCGAGGTCGATTTCGCCGCCGACATCACGGAGTACTACGCCGACCACATCGACGAGATCACCGGCGACACCCCGATCGACATCCTCGGCGAGGGGACCGCGGTCATCCGCCGCTCGGGTCTCGGCGTCCTCCTCGGGATCATGCCCTGGAACTTCCCGTACTACCAGGTGGCCCGCTTCGCCGCCCCGAACCTCGCGGTCGGCAACACCATCCTCCTGAAGCACGCGCCCCAGTGCCCCGAGTCGGCCGAGGCGCTCCAGCTCATCTACCGCGACGCGGGACTGCCCGAGGGGGCCTACGTCAACGTCCGGGTCACCAACGACCAGGCGGCGACCATCATCGCCGACCCCCGGGTCCAGGGCGTCTCGGTCACCGGCTCCGAGCGCGCCGGGTCCGCGGTCGCCGAGATCGCCGGTCGGCACCTGAAGAAGGTCGCTCTCGAGCTCGGTGGCTCCGACCCGTTCATCCTGCTCTCCACGGACGACCTGGATGCCGCGGTCCAGGCCGCCGTGGATGCGCGTCTCGACAACGTCGGCCAGTCCTGCAACGGCGCGAAGCGCTTCATCGTCGTCGACGACCTCTACGACGCGTTCCTCGAGAAGTTCACCGCCGCCCTCGGCGAGGCGAAGGTCGGCGACCCGTTCGCCGAGGACACCGTCCTCGGCCCGCTGTCGTCGCTGGCGGCCGCGGAGCGCCTCGACGAGCAGGTGCAGCGCGCCGTCGCCCAGGGCGCGACAGTCGAGGTCGGCGGAACGCGCGACGGCGCCTTCTACCCGGGCACCGTCCTCACGGGCGTCACGAGCGACATGGACGCCTACGGCGAGGAGTTCTTCGGCCCCGTCGGCACCGTCTACCGCGTCGCGGGCGAAGACGAGGCGGTCGCCCTCGCCAACGACACGAGCTTCGGTCTCGGCTCGTACGTCTTCACCACGGATGCCGAGCAGGCGGCGCGCGTCGCCGACCGGCTCGAGGCGGGCATGGTCTACGTCAACCTCGTGCTCGCCGACTCGCCGGAGCTGCCCTTCGGCGGCGTCAAGCGCAGCGGCACCTCGCGCGAGCTGGGGCTGCTGGCCGCCGACGAGTTCGTGAACAAGAAGCTCATCCGCACGGCCTGACCCGTACCGACGACGACGGCGGCATCCCGAGAGGGGATGCCGCCGTCGTCGTCAGTCCGAGAGGATCAGGCCGGCAGGGTGCGGCGCACTTCCGCGGCCTCCCCGTGCCGACCGAGGGATTCCAGGACGTCACCCAGATCGATCGCCACGGCCTGACGCAGCGGCTCCTGGTCGACCGCGTGCTCGAGAGCGGAGCGGAGGATCGTGACGGCCTCCTCCCCGCGCTCGGCGCCGAGGAGGATGCGCGCGGCGACGAACTCGGACCCGCCCGCCTGCGGGACGCCGCCGACCGAGAGGAAGCCGTCGGCCGCCTGCAGCGCGCACGCGACCGCCTCGTCGACCCGTCCCGCGTTGGCGAGGAACCGGGCGCGCGTGTCCAGCAGGTCGGCGACGAGCCACGGGGCATCGTCGGCCCGGCCGATCTCGAGCGCTTCGTCGAGGACCGCGAGGGCGTCCTCGTCGCCCCGGTACGCCTTGGTCTGCGCCAGCGAGTGCAGGGCGTCGGCGAGCATGCCGCGGTTGTCGGGGTCGAGGCGCGCGACCTCGACCGCGGTGGTCAGCGTCTCGATCGAGTCGTCCGTCTCGCCGAGGCGGCCGAGGAGCTGGGCCAGGGCGACGAGAGCCGACGCGCGGCGCGCGGGCTCGCCCGCCTCCTCGTGCAGCTCGGCCGTCATCTCCCAGGCGCGCAGGGCGTTGTCCCACTCCTCGGCGTGCTCGAACGCACGGGCGAGCAGACCGACGGTGATGGCGCGCGACCCGGGGGCCTCGCCGGCAGCGGTCTCGTCCTGCAGAACCTCGTCGATCACCTCGACGGCCTCGTGCGCAGCGCCCGCGGCGAGGAGCGCGCGTCCCAGGCCGTAGCGCAGCGAGACGGTCGACTCCCCGGCAGCCTGCAGGTTCTGCACCGCGAGGCGGTAGCTCGCGACGGCACGCTCGTTCTGTCCCGCGCGCTCCGCGAACTGCGCTCCCAGCGACAGCGCGCCGGCGACGACCGGGCCCTCGGCGTCCCACGCGAGGAGGATCCGCGCGGCCTCATCGGCGTCGTCGGCTCCGGCGGAGGGGTCGCCCAGCGCTTCGCGCAGGATCGCCCGGTCGGTCAGGACGTGGACCCGCCGTCCGAGCTCCAACCGATCGTCGGCGAGGAGACCGTCGAGCACCTCGATCGCGTCCCTCGGGGCCTCCTTCCCCCGATGGATGTCGGCTTCCGTGTGCGCGAGCGCGTGGGCGCGCTCGATGTCCCCGGCCTTTTCGTGGAGTTCGCGTGCCTCCTGGGCCGTGAGACGGGCGTCATCGAGGCGACCGGCGACCATGTGCCCGTAGGTCACGATGGTCAGGAGCTGGGCCCGCACCCCGAGCGGAGCGTCGGGGTGCTCCTCGAGCGCTCGGGCGGCGAACGCATCGTCCTTCCCGAACAGGGCCGGGCCGAGCTTCTCCTCGAGGTCTGCCCGTGCCCCCTCGCCGACGGCGCGCAGCGCCTCCACCCGCGCGGGCAGCACCTGCGCGGCGTCGTCGAGCCGGTCCTCCCCGAGCAGACCGCGCAGCAGCAGGAACGTCAGGGGCACGCGGTCGGCGGCGTCGGCGTCGTCGAGCACGTCGGCGATCGCGTCGATCGACGACGCGGTGCCGAGAGCACCCAGCATTCGCGCGCGCACTCTCCGATCCGCGGGCGTCCACTCGCGCCGGGTCGTCACCGGTGCCGTGAAGCCTCCGGACGACAGCGGCACGTCGTAGTGCTCCTCGGCCAGAGCGCGTGTGCGCTCGAGGCGCCGCGCGTGCGCGTCGGTCCCGTTGCGCTCGTCGAATGCGCGTGCGATCTCGTCCGCCCGCGCCCAGCAGAGGACGGAGAGCTCGGATGCCGTGAGCTCCGCGTCGCGCGAACCGAACAGCGGCGCGAGCTCCGCGGCATCCGATCCCCGCACCGGGGTGTCGCCGTGGCCGGCGCGGGTCACGGCGTCCAGCGCCAGACCGAAGGCGGCCAGGGCCTCCTGGTGGGCTTCGGCGTTCAGGCCGTCGTGGGTCAGCCAGCGCAGGTGCTTCTCGATGAGACCCAGAGCACGGGCCTCGTTGCCGGTCACGGTGCAGAAGACCACGTGGTCGGCGATGATCGTGAGGTTGTCGGGGTTCTCCCGCGCGAGGCGGTAGCTGCGCGAGTGGAAGGCGCGGGCCTGCTCGAACCGGCCGGCGCGCAACAACGGCAGCAGCACGAGGGCGAGGGCGCGCTCGGGCTCCTCGCCGCAGGTGAAGCCGCCCTCGACCATCTCTTCGACGAGGCGGATCGACTCGTCCTCGTTCCCGGTCTCGGCGAAGAATCCCGCGAACTGGCTGCGGACGCACGCGTCGCAGTGGCTGTAGTCGTCGCGCGGAGTGGCTTCGAGACGCTCGCGCAGCGCGGCGGCCTCGTCGATGCGACCCGCGGCCCAGGCGTCCTCGAAACGGGCCATCAGCGCGCCGCTCAGCCCGACGCCGGCGCGACGGTAGTGCTGTTCCATGTCGTCGAGCACCGCGTCGATCTGCTCGCTCGCGAACTCGGGGGAGCCGCGCAGGGCACCGGCCATCCATTTGTACTGCCAGAGCAGGTCTCCGGCGGGTTCGAGCTCGGCGGGGAAGCGCTCGGGATCGGCCTCGTGCTGGGCGAGGCACCAGGCGAACGAGGTCAGCATGAGGTCGGTGTCGCCGATCATGTTCGCGCTGGAGGTCTGACGCAGACGCGCCTCGTACTCGAGGCGGGTGTCGCCGCTCTCCTGGGCGCGCGCGACGGCTTCGGCGACGAGAGCCCTCTCCTGGGGCCCCCAGGGCGTCCGGTCGATCTCGTCGAACAGGGCGCGGATGTCTTCGGCGGTGGCGGTCATGCGGATCCTTCCGGAGCGGGGCGGGGGGAGGTGGCGTCGGCGGCGAGGTCGACGAGGTCGGCGAGGGCGGACGACATCAGGGCGCGATCCGCGACGCCGAGGGGGTGGTGGCCGGCGAGCAGGGCCTGGACGTACAGGACCTGCACGCCCGCGGTGAAGGCCCGCCCGTCGGGGGTGCGCGCGAGGCGCTGCACGGTCGGGTTCGTCCAGTTCAGGCAGAGGCGCGACGACGGGGTGTTCTGCTTCTCGTCGCGGCCTCGGGCGCTCGCGCGCTCCGCGCGGTCGAGGACCCCGGCCCACAGGGCCCCGCCCGCGCTGCGTGCGCGACCCCGGTCGAGGGCGCGGAGCACCTCCGGGTCGGCGACGAACAGGGCGGCGGCCTCGGGGCGTTCGAAGGAGCGGGCCACGACGTCCACGGTGGCCAGCGCCGCCCGCGCGCGGTTCTCGAGCGAGACGACGGCCGTGCGCTCATCCAGCGGCGGGGGAGCGAGGCGGTCGATCTCGTCGACCACGTCGACGGCTTCGACCCGCACGTCCGGGAACACCTCGGGGAGCAGGCGGATCAGCTCGTCGTCGTACAGGTACCCGCCGTTGACCAGGGTCGTCCCGGTGGGCGCGACGCTGACGACCTGCCGGAAGGCTTCGACGGTCTCGGCGTACCGCACGGGGGAGGCGCGGCGCACGAGGTCGTCGATGCGCAGGCGACCGACGTTCGTCTCGACCGAGAGCCAGGGCACGATGAAGCGCGCCAGCTCGTCGTCGTGCCGCACGAGAGATTTCAGGGCCACCTCGTGGACGCCGACGAACTGCGCCAGACGCAGGGGGTCGCTCAGCGCGAGATCGAGGATCCACCGCCGCACGGCATCCCCCAGCTCCGTCCGGGTCTGCTCGAGCGCGTCGTCGTCGACGATCGCCTCCCGACTGGCCGTCGGATGCAGCCCCGCCGAGTCGACCACGGCGCGGACGAAGAAGGCCCAGTCCGGCAGAAGGTCCTCGGCCCGCTCGGTGAGCAGCATGCGCTGGAGATACACGCGGGTGCTCTGACGGGCGGTGGATGCCGGGGCGAACGGCAGCACGAACGCCAGGCCGCGCGTCTGGGTGGCGGGCACCGAGAGCGGGATGATCGCGAGCGGCTCGGCACCCAGGAGCTCCCGTCCGTACGCCGCCTGTTCCTCGCGGTCGTCGCCGAGGAACGGGGGAGTCGCGGTGACGGTCGTCTCCCCGCCCCCGGGGAGGTCGACGCTCACCGTCACGGGCAGGTAGCGGCCGAACGTCTCGGCGAGTTCCACGACCGTCGCGGTGCTCAGCAGCGAGCGGCTCTCTCCGCGCGGACGCAGGTGCACGCTCGTGCCCACGGGGGTGTCCGCGGAACCGGCGCGCACCTCGAACGTGCCGTCGGAGTGTCCGACCCATTCGACGGGCGCGGCACCGTGCGCGCTGCGCGAGCGGATCACGATGTCGTCGCACACCATGAAGCACGACAGCATCCCGATGCCGAACTGGCCGAGGTAATCGGAACGCGGCAGATCGAACATGTCGCGCTTCGAGCTGCGCCCGACGGTCGCGAGCAGATCGGCGACGTCGTCGGGCGTCAGGCCGACGCCGTCGTCACGCAGGACGAACTCCTCGGATGCCGCGCTGACCGGCGTGATGCGGACGCGACCGCCCCCGCCGTCGGCCTCTCGACGCGCGGCGATCGCGTCGACGGCGTTCTGCAGGAGCTCGCGGAGGAACACGCGCGGCCCCGAGTAGATGTGGCGGCTCAAGAGGTCGATCACGCCTCGCAGATCGACCTGGAACTGCTGGGCCGGCGCCTGAGAACTCATCCGTGCTCCTCGATCTCTCGACGGTCGCCGGGTAGTCGGGGGCCAGGACGGCGACCATCCTCCAGCCTATCCAGGGGCTGTTCCCGCCGACCGGGCCGGAGGGGGCGGTTCGTCGGCGGCGTGCCCGATGCCGTACACTTGCAGTGCAGTCGAAATCTGCATTCTTTCGCCGTGCCTCGCGCACAGGCGGCATCCCTCCCCGAGAGATCCGTGGTGAAAGCGTGCCGGGTTTCGAATCCTGGATCCATCCGGATCTTAGGGCGGTAGCTCAATTGGCAGAGCAGCGGTCTCCAAAACCGCAGGTTGCAGGTTCGATTCCTGTCCGCCCTGCGCACAGCACACGCTGGCAACGAATAGCGACCTAGGTGGTTCGATGACGCAGGACGAGGCGAAGGGCGAGGTCGTCGCAGACCGCGGCGCGCCCCGCGAGAAGAAGCTCAACTTCTTCGCGCGGATCGCTCTTTTCATCCGTCAGGTCTTCACGGAACTGCGCAAGGTCGTGACGCCCACGCGGCAGGAACTGATCAAGTTCACCGCCGTGGTCCTCGGGTTCGTCGTCGTGATGATGGCGCTCGTGTACGGCCTCGACCTGCTTTTCGTGTGGCTGACCAGCGCCGTCTTCGGCGTCCCGAGCACCGCCGGCGCCTGACCGGCGTTTCGGCGACGAGCGGCCCCACGAGCGGTCGCACTTCAACGGAAGAGATCATCAGTGTCTGAAAGATATGTCGACGACGCCGATTGGGCGACGGCTGCCGAGCAGTCCAGCGAAGACGACGAAGCCCAGGAGGGCAACGTGCTCGCCTCGCAGGAGCACGCCTCCGACGCCGCCGAGCACACCGCCGTCCACGTGGTGGACGACGCGGACGACTCGGATGTCGACGGGGATCTCGACGACATCGACATCACCGACCCGGAGGCTGACGCGATCGTGAACGACGCTCTCGAGATCGACGAGACCAGCGAGGCCGAGGCCGCCGCCGAGGTCCTGAACGAGTCCCTCGCCGAGGAGGAGGCCGAAGAGGCCGCCGAAGCCGCCGACGAGGTCACCCCCTACGACGGCCCCGACATCAACGGCGAGCCCGACGCTCCGGTCCTCGACGAGGAGTTCGTCGACGAGGTCCAGGCCGCCGCCGGCGTGGTCGACGAGGCGGAGGCCTTCGAGTCTCCCGCCGACGCGGCGACCGACGTCGACGAGCTCGACGAGGACGCCGACCCCTACGAGGCGTTCCGCACCGAGCTCCGCTCGCTGCCGGGCAAGTGGTACGTCATCCACTCCTACGCCGGGTTCGAGCGCAAGGTGAAGGCCAACATCGAGCAGCGCAAGTCGACGCTCGAGGTCGAGGACGACATCTACCAGGTCGAGGTCCCCATGGAGGACGTCGTCGAGATCAAGAACGGCCAGCGCAAGATGGTCAACCGCGTGCGCATCCCCGGCTACGTGCTGGTGCGCATGGACCTCAACGAGGACACCTGGTCGGTCGTGCGCCACACCCCGGGTGTCACGGGCTTCGTGGGCAACGCCCACAACCCCACGCCGCTGCGTTTCGAAGAGGCCTTCAACATGCTGAAGAGCCTCGTCGAGGTCAAGGAAGCCGCGCCCGCCAAGGCGGGTGCCGCCAAGGGCGCCCCGGTCGCGACGCGCTCCCTCCCCGCCGAGGTCGACTTCGAGACCGGCGAGACCATCACGATCAAGGAAGGCTCCTTCGCGGGCCTGCCCGGCACGATCAGCGAGATCAAGCCCGAGAGCGGAAAGCTCACCGTGCTCGTGTCGCTCTTCGAGCGCGAGACCCCGGTCGAGCTGTCGTTCGACCAGGTCACCAAGATGATCTGACGCCCCGCGCGTCCTGCACGAACGCCCCGCTCGGCTCCGGCCGCGCGGGGCGTTCGCCGTCTGCCCCGAGACGATCTCGGGCGGCGGGGCACAGGATGCCGAGACCTGGCGTATGATGGGGAGGTTGCTCGTGCGTCAGCACGGCGACGACCGCTGTCCGGAGCCGCCGGATGTGCGGGAGAGCGCGGGCATCCGCCCGGGCTCGAGGAAAGGAAAAGGATATGGCACCCAAGAAGAAGGTGACCGGCCTGATCAAGCTCCAGATCAACGCCGGCGCTGCCAACCCGGCGCCGCCGATCGGCCCCGCGCTGGGTCAGCACGGCGTCAACATCATGGAGTTCTGCAAGGCCTACAACGCCGCGACCGAGTCGCAGCGTGGAAACGTGATCCCCGTCGAGATCACGGTCTACGAGGACCGCAGCTTCACGTTCATCCTGAAGACGCCCCCCGCGGCCGAGCTCATCAAGAAGGCCGCCGGCCTCCAGAAGGGCTCCGCCACCCCGCACACGACCAAGGTGGGCAAGCTCACGAAGGACCAGGTGCGTCAGATCGCCGAGACCAAGCAGCCCGACCTGAACGCGAACGACATCGAGGCCGCCTCGAAGATCATCGCCGGCACCGCCCGTTCCATGGGCATCACGGTTGAGGACTGAGGGAGATAACAATGGCTACCAAGTCCAAGGCATTCCGCGCCGCTGCTGAGAAGATCGCGGCCGACACGTTCTACACCCCGACCGAGGCCGTCGCCCTCGCGAAGGAGACCGGCTCGAAGAAGTTCGACTCGACCGTCGAGGTCGCGCTGAAGCTCTCGGTCGACCCCCGTA